>ERZ773003.1861-NODE-1861-length-11349-cov-28.030724_pt1 | contig 11349 bp, 9 predicted proteins | sample MGYA00580668_ERZ773003 | MGnify/ENA primary metagenome ERZ773003 (study PRJEB29015, sample SAMEA2738002) | human oral metagenome | biome: human oral; feature: human-associated habitat; material: dental | place: China | collected 2126 ... | reverse complement strand
TCGGGAGGGTGAGAATCCTCAGGCCCGTTGTCAGGCAGATGGACAGGATGCGCTGACGCTCCGAGGCCAGCGCCGAGGGGCAGGCCAGGACGATCTGCTCGGCCCGACACTCCCGGGCGATTCGGGGGATGTTGTCACACGCGCCATGGACCTTGACGCCGTGGACGTGGCGACCGTGCTTGGTGACGTCGTCGTCGACAAGGGCCACCGGTTCTCCGCACATGTCCTCGTCCCCCAGGTACATGCGCTTGATGGTCAGCGAGCCTGTCTGCCCGGCTCCGACGATGAGAGTACGGGGGCGGGCGCCCTGCTCACCTGCTCGAGCACTGCGCTGGGCGCGACTGTGCCACAGCGCCCGGACGGCGAGGCGAGTGCCCGCGGTCATGATGGCGAGCAGTGCCCAGGCCATGACGTAGGAGCGCACTGACAGCCCGCCGTCGAAGGCCAAAGAGAACAGCAGATCCCCGCACACCGAGCCGACAACGGTCGCGTAAAGAATCCGCAACGCCTCGGTCATCGAGGCGTAGCGCCACAGGCTGTTGTACATCTTGAAGGCGGCGAAGACCCCGACGTTGACAACCGCGAGGATACCCACGGCCAGCAGGCCACCGGTTGCCCCCGTCGCGGTTGCCCACTTCGTGGTCCCCCAGGCCGCGCAGTACAGGGCCACATAGGTGGCCAGGACATCGACGACCATCAGGGCGATGGGCTCAATCCGGCACACGGGCAGGTTCACCCACGCCGGTCCACGAGCAGGCTGCTGCATGGGCACGGATCCGATCGGCGAAGAGGCGTTGGAGACGGCCAACGCCTCATATCTCTCGGATGCGCGGGACGACAACGACTCCGGATCCGGCTCTCGGTTCCCGGTACTCCCGTCGAGACGGCTTGTCGCATCGGAGGAGCACTGACGCGTCTCAGCCATGGGTCGTCACACTCCAACGTGCCAGCCGATAGGTAAAGGACGTGCCGCCTGTGAGGGAGGAACTCTGATCAAGCGATTCGCACTGGCAGGAGCGACAGAATTCAAATGTCATCAGGGTTTCAATCTGCGGATGAGCGAACAGCATCAGCTGATTCGCTGGACGGACTGGAGAATACGACTGCAATCACCGAAGCAGGCAACAACAGATCAACAACATGACAGCTGAAGCGCATTCAGCCAACACGAGCACTTGCCGTTTTCACGGCTCCACATCAATGTAACATCAGATACCACCGATTGGAAGATTCCAACGTGATTTGCTTGTAATCATCGTTTATTGACAGAAGCGGCGCCAGTAGATGATATGAATTCACCAATCAACGCCCGTTGATTGCTTGAAATAGCAAGAAACAATGTCGAAGACCGCTAATGTCACATGACTAGCACGCATCTACACTGATAGAAATAACAATTCCATAAACATCTTGACGGTGACGGTGTGTGTTCAGCACGCTCCTCGCACACGAAAGAACGTGGCGCGACACCACACCCAACACGAGAGGCGGAGCATGCTCACCGAAGGCACTTCGGGGCCAGCAGTGACTGTCTCACCAAGTCCTACGCCCTCCCCACGTGCCGACCATGACGTACATCAGGAACCTAGGCAGGCACACTCTCGGCAGGAACAACACTGCCCCGCACGCTCTTGCGCTTCCCTCCGAGCTCCGACACATTATTGAGTACCACTCCAAGCATGCGCCCGCCCCCTTGCTCGACCGCGAGGGCCGCCTCACGCAAGTCCTCCGCGCTGGTACGGCCAGCACGCGCCACGAGAATGACGCCTCCAGCATGGGCCGCCAGGACCACTCCGTCAGTGAATCGGAGGACTGGCGGAGCATCAATGATGACCAGCCGGTCTGCTGCCAGCTCACGCAGTAGATCGCGCATCATAGGGGCCCCCAGCAGCTCGGAGGGATTCGCCGGCGTTCGACCTGCAGGCAGAACCTCCAAACCCTCGACCGCCCCCTTGATCAGAGCCTCACCGAGATACGCCGAGCCAGTCAGAACGTCGGCGAGCCCGGGACTGCCCTGTAGCTCGGTTGTACTGGGCGCACGCAAATCTCCTCCGATTAGGGCAACCCGGTGCCCAGACAGAGCCAGAACCCGCGCCAGGCTGGCAGCGGTCACCGACGTCCCCTCCTGCGGACCAGCCGAGGTGACGACCATGACTCGCCGGCCGCCCTGAGACAACGCATGAAGCACGTTGGTGCGGGCCACACGCAGCTGCTCCTCCATCTTGAGCTCCGCCCCTCGACTCAGCCACCGCAGCGACGGAACCCGCGGCAGGGCACCGAGCAACGGCACCGACAGCGCCTCACGAACCTCTTCGGGCCCCTTGAGACTCTTGTCGAGCAGCTCTTGAACGAGGATCCAGACATAACCCAGGACCAGCCCGGCCAGCAGCCCCACTGCCATACAGGTCGCCAGGGCCGGCGAACGAGTCGCGCTGACCAGCTCAGCAGAGGACAACAGGACGATCTCCACGGGAGAGTCCTCCCCCTCCAGGTCCTTGATCTCAACAGAGGCCTGGCGAACAACCTCGTCAGCCAGGACCTGAGCCCGGTGTGACGAGGAGGCAGTGGCAGAGACCTGCACCGACACCGTCTCGGGGACCCTGGTCGCAGAGACCGAGGAGGCGAACTCCTCCGCCGTCTCATCCAGCTTGAGCGAGTCCACGACACGCTGAGCGACCGCAGCCGAGGTGAAGACAGGGACCACAGCGTCGGCCTTCATTGCGGCGAGCTGTGCCGCATTGTACTGAGACAGCGTGCTCTGCGCCGGATCTCCCGCCACTTTCACGCGCAGATAGGCTTGGGAAGTCGCCGTATAGGTGCTTGGCGAGGCGAAAGCGAACAGCATCGAGGCCAGTACGCACACAACAAGCGCCAAAACCAGGGATCCAATACGTCGACGGGTCAGGTGAAGAAGGTCCTCAAGCGTCATCTACGCACCACCGGATAATAATCAGGGTTGACAGAGTAGGGCGCCATCAATGCGAAATACCATTGAAAGCGCGCCATTATTTACGGCCAAGACAGTAACACACCTGAGGTCATGACACGCAAGCGTCCGGTCGATTTAATGAGGAAGCACTCATATCATCGACGAGTTCTTGAACATTTCTTCTCAATGAAGCGAACTCGTTTCGTAGGAAGTCTACGAACTACCTTCTCCGCCCGCTTACTCCGTCACAGCATGACACCCTTGAAGCACTTCTTCTCTGGCAGGACGATCCGGTCTCCAAACACGCGATCATAACGCGAGGGAGTGAAGTCTGACAGTCCATCAGCATCCGTGAAGGTGATCTCGCCGAAGTAGACGTCTCCATCAACCTCGTAGAAGTCGATGCGTGCACAGGCGAACCCCTCTCCAAGGTCGCCAGCCAGAGAGAGCATGGTCTCCAGACCTGCGGGGGCTGGGATGTCCGGAGCCCGGTCGGCCTCACAGGTGTACTCAAAAGGCGCTCGAGTCCAGTCAGGTAGGTAAGTACCCCGCAGCACACGCCCCTGAGTCCGGTCCACAGTGAAGATGAACTGAACGACCCCGTCGAACACCATGAACTTGTAGTCCCGTAGTCCGCCTGAGGCGTCACGCAGGAAGGGCTCGCACACGATGCGCGGCTCGCAGTACTCGTAGTGCAGCTCGAAGCCGCCCTTCATCGCCTGCCGCAAGCCAAGCCACTCCCGCAGGCGTTGACGAGCTCTCGCCACATTGAGAGCACTCTTATCAGGCACGAGGATGTTCCAGCCAGAGCCATGCGTGGCCTTGAGAACGAAGCTGTCCGGGAGGGACTCGAAGTCGATCTCATCAGGTGAGTCCCACACACCCAGCAGGGGTACGAGGTACCTCTCCCCAACCTTGCCGGCAACCCACTGACGCACCAGGTACTTGTCCGCCAGGCGCCCCTTGACCGGCGTGGAGTCATAGAGCTTGAGCCAGTGAATCTTCTCCGTCATGGTGCGCGGCTCCTCCACGTGGCAGGGACGACACTTGAACAGCCAGTACCAGTGCTTGAGCGCAGAACGGTAGTGATCCGGTGACATCCGGCAGTTATGACGGTAGATCGCCTGCTTCAACCAGTTCTGAACCGGCGGGGAGAAAATGACCTCTGCAGCACCTTTGACACTCATTGTCAACACCTCTTAATGAGAGTGCCGGCAGCCCCACCCCAGGAAGGGGACACGCGCACGCCCCTCAGACCGCCATGTTGGCGGCCTGACGAGTACCAGCTAGGGAGATGAGAAAGGCGACCCTGGGGGAACAGGAGCACGCCGTTGCCCAACCAGACCCTGGTGGTCGGGCAACGGCTTTATCCTGCATCACACCAGATATATTTGTAAAGTAATTTACTGGGCGTGTTGAGTCAGGCCTCGCCCGTCTCCGCGGCCGACTCGGCGACCTTCTCAACCGTGGCGGTGGGCTCCTTCGCAGTCGGGTCGGCCACGACGGAGGCGTCCACGCAGCCGACCTCCCGCTTGATGAGGTCCAGGTGGGCACCGGTCCAGGCGCCCCAGACTCATGACCCGGTCACGCCACTTCAAGCACACAGGCCGTTCGCCCGCTCGCGCGGGGTTTACCCCGCGGTCAGGCCGAGGCGGGGCAGGCCCGCCGGATCATCCCCGCTCGCGCGGGGTTTACACGAGGTCAGACTGGCCAGTGTCGGTGAGCCGGGGATCATCCCCGCTCGCGCGGGGTTTACTCGTGGCGTCCCTGACGGCCCGTCGGGCCCTGCGGATCATCCCCGCTCGCGCGGGGTTTACCCCGAGCGGAACACCGAGACGATCACGATCCGGGGATCATCCCCGCTCGCGCGGGGTTTACCGGCCCTTCGTGGTTAGGGGTCAGTGGGTCAGTGTCGGGGGCGTGTCTGGATGGCCGTCCTGGAGCTTGTTGGTGGTCTGGCACTGTTTGAGGGTGTCCAGGCTGAGGTAGCGGCGGCCCTCAGCCCATTCGTCGGTCTGCTCGGCCAGGACGGCGCCGACCAGGCGGATGATGGCGTCCCTGTTGGGGAAGATGCCCACTGAGTCGGTGCGGCGGCGGATCTCCTTGTTGAGGCGTTCTTGGGGGTTGTTGGACCAGATCTGCCGCCATACCTCGACGGGGAAGGCGGCGGTAGGCCAGCAGGTCAGCTCGCGCGGCGTCGAGGTGGTCAGCGGCCTCGGGCAGCAGGTCACGGGTGTAGTCCAGGAGGCGGTCGAACTGGGCCTCGACGGCTGCTGCGTCGGGCTGGTCGTAAACCGAGTGGAGCATGGTCTTGAGGGCCGGCCAGGCGCTCTTGGGGGTCACTGTCATCAGGTTGGCGGCGTAGTGGGTGCGGCAGCGCTGCCAGGTCGCTCCGGGCAGGTTCGCGGCAATGGCCTCGACCAGACCCGTGTGGGCGTCAGAGGTGACAAGCCGTACCCCTCCCAGGCCTCGGGCGACCAGGTCGGCGAGGAACTCGTTCCACGCTGCTCCGCTCTCGCAGGTGGCTACCCGCAGGCCCAGGACTTCGCGGTGTCCGTCGGCGTTGACCCCAGTGGCTGTCAGGACCACCGCACTGACCACGCGACCGCCTTCGCGGACCTTCATTGTCAGGGCGTCGGCCGCTACGAAGATGAAGGGGCCGGCGTCGCCCAGGGGACGGTTGCGGAAGGAGGCGACGTGCTCGTCGAGCTCGGCCGCCATGCGTGAGACCTGTGACTCCAGGCAGTGAGCTGATGCCCAGGGCGCCTACCAGCTTGTCCATGCGTCGGGTGGAGACCCCGGCCAGGTAGGCGTCGGCGACCACCGTGATCAGCGCGGACTCGGCCCGTTTGCGGCGCTCGAGCAGCCAGTCGGGGAAGTACGAGCCGGTACGCAGCCTGGGAACAGCCACGTCAATGGTCCCGACCCGGGTGTCCAGGTCCCGGTGGCGGTAGCCGTTGCGCTGGGCCCTGCGCTCGGGGCTGGCCTGACCGTACTCGGCGCCGCACACCGCGTCGGCATCGGCCGACAGCAGGGCGTTGACCATGGTCTGCAGCAGACTGCGCATCAGGTCCGGGGAGGCCTGTCCCAGAGCCTGGTCAAGGGCTCCAGCAGGATCGACAATGTGAGGAACGGTCATCGTGATGATGTCCTTTCGAGGATTCGGTGGAAGGTTGACTCGAAGGACCACACGGTGACCGCACCCACAACCAATACGAGAGCAAGCCACCGGCGGCTACACCACACTACGGGGCACTACCAACACCCAGCAGTCCAGCAACTCAGGAGGGCTTTTGCCAGGCAACAATAATTCGCCCACAGGAACGAGCCATCCCCCTGCGTAACACACCCACCCAAACCCCAGCACCCTCCCCCTGAACAACCTTCATACTGACCGGCCAGTCTCACCGCATCCATATTAAAAACTCAGATCAAGATGCCACATCTTCCTCTCGAGCATACAGCAATGCACTTTCAATCCAATCTTGAACTTCTGCTTCATACCGTTCATACTCGCTTCTGTCATACCTCTCATTAACCTTCGAAAGCGCCATCAACTCGGTGAGACGGAGTCGGTCAATCACCACCCCGTAGTCTTTCTCGCGAAGCCGAGCCTTCTCCGACGCGATGACACGAAAATCTCGATCCACCTCCTCAGACTGTTCGTGGTGCTGCGGAAACGGAACAAAAAGCATTTCGATATACTTGTGTGAAGGCACCTTAGCGAACCAGGAAAGAAAATGACCATCAATGAACGACTTAATGGGTTTAGCAGCCCAATTCCGGCCAGATGCAACCTGCCCGTACGCAACAATAGAACCGGACTGCCCGTCAAGAAACGGACGCCATACAACGATATCTACGGTTCCGTCTGCGGCATGAGGCGAAAGTCCCAAAGGTCGATCTGTCGGCGCCTCTGCGGTCCCCATTGAAGACGCCAGGTGTTGGATCGCTTTAAGCATTCCCGAGCCGTCAGGTCGCGGGAAGCCGAACCAGTATGCACAGCCCCCCATAACTTCGGCAGCTGTCAGGTACGATTCAATCTGCAGCGCCTGCGCACTGCCTTTGAAAACATCGTGATCAATCTGGGTCGGCAGCAAATCGGAATGAATCGCAGAGATCAAAAGACAGCAAACGTAGCAGTTGTGTGCAGCTTCCTCCGCATCGCCATTAGGTTTTCGCCGTTGCAGTGCCCACTTACCATACTTTGACACAACCTCGAACGGATACCGACAGCCTAACACTTGTTCACGGTAGGTAAGTTCCTCGTAGACACGTTCGGAAAGAGCATCGTTTTCAGACTCCAGAATCTCCTCATCCACCGGCTCAGCGTCAACGTCAGTCAGAACAATACCATGGTCAGTTTCCCGAATAATAGCCTGGCTTCGAATCAGGTTCTGCTCGTTGGCGACGGAAATATTCAATAAGGCGACCAACTCAACCCAGTCAGCAGCAACGCTCCTCGTCGAGCGTTCGAAAGGCACATTAACTCGCATCTGAAGATAACCCTTCGAAGTGAGCCTTTTTGATAGAATTAAACACGATCGTCACCGTACGAAGAACCGATTCTGCCTCGTCAAGTAAATCTGATTTAGGATCATAGCGCGCAATGATTCGAGAAACATCTTCAGAAGAACTGGCAAGTTGATAGAACGCTTTTTCAAACGCTCTTGCTTTGTCTTCCACGAGGTCGAAAGCGCGGTTCAGATCGCGAGACATTTCAAGTTGATGTGTCGCCCGCTCACTTTCCAACACTTTAGTAAGACGTCCAAGATCAGGATTTTGGCTTCTAATAACCGCAGGCTCATCTTCTTGGCCATAGAGCCATGACAAGAGGTTGTGCAGTTGCACCCGATGCGATGCAGGAACTGGTTGCGGAGGAAGTACCGAGTTATCATTCTCAGGCAGACCGAGATACTTTCGAACATTAGACGCAGAGAGTGCAGTGTAAAGATGAGAAAAATAGAAAGATTTCTTAGACCGGCGTTCACGATCAAAAAGTTTAGCCTTCTCCGCTTGCTCTAGTACGACGACACCATTTACAAGTCTACATACTGTGTTGTGCCCATCACCTAGCCTCCGGCTAACTTCATCTATATCATCTCCATCCTGAAGCCATGAGTGCGCAAATTTCGCTTTCGCATACGAGTCCCACTTAAATGCCCCATTAACGTGCTTAAACCCTATAAAGTCGCGCGCCTCATTTCGACTACCAACATAGTTAACTTGAATCTCATCTGGTTTTGCGTTCGGATGCAGGGGTTCCGGCAGCGTCACCTTGAATCGCTGTTGGAGTTGATGATTAGCAATAATTCGGAGGGCTGCCAGACGCCGATTTCCTTCTATAACGGTCCTTGTTGATTCCTCCACGATTAAAGGCTCGAAGTCAAGCCACCCCGAGTTCCCGATCGATTGGATCAGTTCACCCAGGTCTGCCTGTGAGTAGAGGTAGTCGATTGCTTCTTCTTCGTCGGCAAACCTTGCATCCGGGATACGCGGATTTTCGAGGTCGAGGGTGAGTTCATCTGGCGATGCTTGATTCAGCCGAGCCATCAGCGTCCTCCTTCTGTAGTGGTGGCTGTCATCCGCACAAGGTCGGTATGAGCGGACTCGATTTCCTCAGGAATGGACAACTCGGGCGAGAATACCATGATTTCACTAGCTTTCATTACGCGGTGAGCCGAGTAGTTCAGCGCAAAGAGGCGCCTACGATAGTTTGAGTAGAGTGTTGCCACTGTAGGAACGTTATCGTAGGTGAGAATCCACTTTGCTCGATGCACACTCGCAAGGCAGTCGGCGAGAGCCTGGTGGTCGGAGTTTTGGAATGCATTTAGATAAAGCGACCCCGCCTTCTCGAAGTATGGTGGATCGGCGTAAATGAAAGCATCATCACGATCTGAGTATCGCTCTATCACACGACGGCCATCCTCATTAGAAACGGAAATGCGGTCTGCATGTAATGCGATCAAACGGATACGCTCGGACAGGCCTTCACGGTTGAAACGAGCATCGATCTTATAACTGCCCTTTTGATTTTTCCCACCGATGGGACCACCATTCAGAATCCCTGACCGATTAGTTCGATTGAGATAGAAAGTCGCGAATCCAAGCCGAAGATGATCGTCACGATCGGCGGTTAGATAGATTTCATGCTGTCTTTCCCACTCATCCACGGAAAGCTCAACACTGTTGAGAAGAGCAGCGAAATCATTGGTCTGAGTAACGACTGCGTTCCAGAATGCGAACACAGCGGGGTCGAGATCATTGATGACGATTTGCTCGACCTGACCTGATATAAGTAAAGCAAGCGCTGCTCCGGCGCCTCCTGCGTAAGGCTCAATGTAAACACTTGAGGTGAGATGATTTACCCGGAGGATTGTACGAAGGCGCGAGTATAGTAAGCCTTTACCGCCCGGGTAGCGTAGCGGCGAAATGGTCAATCGTTTACGTCCAGATACCACTGTCTGGGTCATGGCTTGAGAACCGCTTTCAACACTGCTTCAATGGTCGCCCAACATTCACGAACGTCGTCAGGTGTAGCAAATATGTGATGGTTATGATTCGTTGCATCGAGGTGAGCCTTGGAGCCTACAAAACCATAGCGCCCATCTCGGATCTTCTGGACAGGCTGAATGAAGGCGGTCCGCCCAGAGGATTTGAATTGTTGCTCGAGCCAGATGAGGCAGTTAGATAGGTACACGAACCCCCGCTCGTTAGAACTTTTCTTAATCTCCTCTCCCAATTCCTCGGCGTAAGCCTTGATTGTTTTCTCCAGAAAAGTCCTCAACAGATCAAGTGTTGCATTGGGAAAACGCTGGATATTGATCGCCGATAGTTCCTTCAAGATCTCATGTATTGACACTGGAAACGAAGCAGGGACCGACAGATTGTTTGTGTTGAGGTAGTTGTTCTTTTTTTGGGAATACGGCTTTTGCTTGCTCTGTACAATACCACCTGATCCACACGCCCCATCTACTGAAGCTCCTCGTTCTGGTGATCCCTGATCTTGCTCACCGGAAGCAGGGCACTTATGATTCTTCGCTGAGGCATCCAGTACTTCGGAGTCTGAATTGTCCGATTCTCTGATTGCCACTCTATCATCTCTATTCTCGTCAATAAGTTCACGCAGGTCGTCCATATAATCGACATAACGCTTGCTTGACGCCTTGTTGAGGATTCGCGTGTTGATCACGCCGTCGCGAATGTCGCTCACGATTTTCGTCGCGACTCGTTTAAATAAGTCAGCATTTGCAACAAGGATGGCCTCTCCTGTGTCGTTCTGAATGTTGACCCCAACGAGGTTAAGGAACCTTTCGTTTTCGTAGAGGCGCGCTAAAGTTGACACTGGGAAACGGCGTCTGCGTACATAGTCCCCGAGACTCGGGTCTTCATAATCGACGTTGCGGAATAGTTCAAGAATTTTGCTTCGTGTAATGAATTTTCGGACGTCTATTGTTGGATACTGCGCAACTAACTCCTCTGGCGTTTTGCCGGCGTCTAGTTGCGCTTGGAAAAATGCAGCCTGCCTAGCGGGCCCCCATGCCACACGTTGATTACCAGTGTGAAGCGCTGCGACGAGCTGGTCGGCATCATTTTGCGAAGGCGCTTTCTTCACAGTGATGTGGCGGATCGCGTCACGATCGGGTACAGACTGCGCGAACTTTCCAATCCGTGCCTGATGGTCGGGTGCAAGGAATGGATTCTGGATTGCTTTTAGGGCAGCGACACGTCGGTTGCCTTCGATCACGATAAGTTGGCCGTTGCGCTCGAGGACAATAGGGACTTCGTGTGTCAGCAATCCTACTTTGGCTATACCTTCGACAAGACTCAGCGCCTTTTCGTTGGTGAACAAGTCCTGGACAATGTCGGACTCCGGCACTCCCTCGGGAATGTCAAGCCGAACGTTGTGCGGGTCAAGTCTGAGGTCGTTTACCACGTCAACGACCATTTCCTCCCACGTAGACATGTCAATCATTACACTCTCCACTCAGCATGAGCGCCCTGACCTGTAGGCACACTATTGATGTAGTCATTTGTTAACACAATTCGGCTTTCCATGTTCTTCTCAGCACATTTACTGTCTCGGATTATTTCGATGACATCGCTTCAGAGGAGGCATCAGGATCGTCCATCTATACCTGTCGTCGACAAACCATCACCGACTAGTGTCGGTACGGCATCAATGTTCGCTACACAGAAGTGTAGCAGTCTCCTCCATGGCGAGGACTTCGTCTTGTTTCATCATCTTCTCCCATTCCCTTCTTTCGGGGTGTGGCATCAGGCTATCAGCGAATGTCTTCAGTGATGTCGATCCACGCAGAGAAACGCTGCTCACCACGATGTGGTTCTGTCTGATCGGCAGGAAGTCGGCAAAGTCGGTGGGTGAGGGTGTCTGAGCTTGTTTCACGGGGTGGTGTGTT
>ERZ773003.1860-NODE-1860-length-11350-cov-2.971049_pt1 | contig 11350 bp, 11 predicted proteins | sample MGYA00580668_ERZ773003 | MGnify/ENA primary metagenome ERZ773003 (study PRJEB29015, sample SAMEA2738002) | human oral metagenome | biome: human oral; feature: human-associated habitat; material: dental | place: China | collected 2126 ... | reverse complement strand
GAGAACTCGGGCGACTACGTTAAATTTAAGATCGGTAACCTAAGCAAGTATTTCGAGATTGAAATTTTTGCCGAGCACGCAGCTAAGCTAATCCCTCAGCTTTGCGAATGTGAGCTTAAAGATCTGCTAAAAAATATGCGCGAAGGATATTTCGTGCTAAGGAAGGATTTTTGATGCGAAAGGCGTTGCTTTGTATCGGCAATCCCCTTCGCGGCGACGACGACGTGGGCAATGAAACAGGGCGAATAGTCGAGGCGAATCTAAAAGACTGGCGCGTTTTTTATGGGCAGGATGTGCCCGAAAACGAATTTGCAGCACTTAGGGAATTCGCCCCTGAAATTCTGATCGTAGTAGATGCGATGAGCGGCTTTGATGAGGATAAGATAGAATTTTTCGACCTCAGCAACGATCGCGACTATATCTACTCGACGCATAACCTACCTACGCCGGTGCTTCTAAGCTATTTGCGCAAAATTTGCCCAAAGACATTGTTTTTGGGCATAAGCGTGCTGCTCGATAATGTCCTTGATTTTAAAGAAGGGCTAAGCGAGAGCGCAAAAAAAAGCGCGAAAAAAGCTTATGAGCGTATCTTAGAAATTGATTCAAATTTAAATGAGGAGGAGTAAATGTTAAATCCTGCAGAAACCGCGCAAGCGGTGTCTAGTTCGATGCAACACAAGGCGCATACCCCGCTAATTAGCATAATTTTTCTAGCTATAATGGCGGGCGCTGCAATCGCTATGGGCGATATTTTCTGGGCTCACTCGACCGTCGGAATGGCTGAAAAGCAATCTATTGGCTTATCGAATTTCATCGGTGGTATTACCTTTAGCTGCGGTCTGATGATGGTGGTTTTTTACGGTGGGCATCTATTTACCAGCTCGGTTTTAACGGGCGTACCTGCTGCCGATGGCAAATTACCGCTAGGTAAAACAATCGGCTATTGGGCTATCGTTTGGTGCTTTAACTTTGTAGGCGGTGCGTTAATCGCGTATATGTATTATTACTCAGGACTTCCGCTTAAATATGACGGCTACATCTTGCAGCACTTCATTCCTGCAGCAGCAGGCAAAATAAACGCACCTTTTCATGAGCTATTCATCCGCGGAATTTTTTGTAACGTGTTTGTATGTATGTCTATCTGGACTGCGACCAGCGAGAGTAATCTATCGGGTAAATTCTTTGCAATTATGTGGATGATCGGCGCATTCGTAGCTTGCTCGATGGAACACTGCGTGGCAAATATGTTTATCCTAACCGAAGGTATCATCGCTAAAGGCCACTACCTTGCGGCTGCAGGTGGCGATGTAAATGCTCTTGCAAGCTCGCTTCACGGTGTAACGGCAGCTCAAATAGATTCAATAAACTGGGGAAATTTTATCGTTAAAAATATGATCCCGGTTACGCTAGGTAACATCTGCGGCGGTCTATTTTTCGTAGGCTTGGTCGGATTTATGGTAAATAAATACGATATGAAAAAGAAAGACTAATCTATCGCGCTTCAGCACGATATAAACAAAATATGGCGCGGCACTTTGCCGCGCATTTTTAGTTTCTTAAATTTTAAAAATTCCGATGCGTAAAATTTCATTTGATCCAAAATTTTAGACGAAATCCTAATGAAATTCGGGATGAAATTACAAAACCAAGCTCTTGATAAAAATTTTGCGCTGTAAATCTAGGCAAAATTCTACGCCGTAACTTTAGACAAAATTTCGCGCCTAAGCCGTAACGTAAGCCGCATAAATGCTTTAAAAATTCTAGCCCGCGCCTAAACACAGTAACTAAGCAATCTATCGTAGTCCAGGATCAAAAACTCGTGCTGACTGATTTTTTGAATTACGTTATCTTTTACAAGCTCGTTAAACGCGGTACTCGCGCTTTGACGCTTGAGCCCTACGAAGGATGAAAGCACCTTTAGCGAAAAGGGCAAAAAGACGTATTTGTAGCCATTTTGATGAAAATTCTGCTCGTTTGCAAGCTCGATCAAAAAGCTCGCGATGCGCCCTTTTGCATTTTCAAAAAGTATGGAACGCGTGATTTTGCGCTGCAGCAGAATTATCTCTGTTAAAATTTTTATATATGCCTCGCAAAAGCTGCGATTTGCCAAGATCTCCCCTAGTCCGCTCGCATCGATCGTGTAAATCTCGCTGTCCTCTAAAAACTCAAGCGCGCAAATTTCATTGAGAATGGTAATATTGTCCTTGTTTAGGTAGTTGATGATAAATTCTTCGCCGTCTTCAAAAAACGAAAGCTTAGCCTGTCCACTTTTAAAAATAAAAACTTTAGGCGCCTCGCTATAAAAAACATAGCCTTTTTTGATGACTTGGTGCTCGAACATTGCAAGCTCCTCGTCGCTAAGCGTGGCGATAGCCTCGGTTTGCAGTAGTCCCAGCCGCGATTTTTCCATATAACCTCCAAAAGCTAAGAATTATACAATGAAATATTTAGACAAAGATAAAGCTGCGCGGATTAAATTTACCATCCGCACTATGGCTGCGCATCTAGGTCGCCTAAGCTAATAAATTTTATAGCTTTTAAAATTCTAAATTTTACCCGCGCTTTGCATCGCGTAAAATTTCAAAAATTTATTGAGCCTTATGTGGCGAAATTATAGCCAAAACCCGTGGCGCGAATTTAAAATTCTGCCTTTAAATAAAAATTCATATCATTTTATTGAAATTTTATTTAGCAAGGATATAATAATGCATATTAAAAATAAGCGGTATTTTGCTCGCAGCAATACCGCAATAGAGGGAGCTTCATGCAAAAGTTAAATTTTAAAGATAACGTCTCCGAGACGCTGCTAATCAATGTCTATATGCGCCATTTGGATTTCAAAGACGCGGATCCGATCCTAAACGATCCGTTTTCAAGCGCCGTCGTAGAGCAGATCGATTATGATTTTGCGAAATTTAACGACGCGCGCCTTAGCAAGACGGGCACGGTGATCCGCGCGAAATTTTTCGACGACGAGACGCTGCGACTCGCGGCGGAGTTCGACCGCCCTATCATCGTACAACTTGGCGCCGGGCTCGACACCCGCCCACTTAGATTGCAAAAAGCCCTACCGAGCGCCCTATTTTACGACCTCGATCTGCCCGACGTCATCGCCATACGCGACGCTCTGCTACCCAAAGCTCAGAACAACTTTAGCTTGCCCTACTCGATGTTAGATCACTCATGGATGGACGAGCTGGTCGCAAAGCACGGCAGCGCGGGCTACATCTTCATTTTAGAGGGGGTGAGTATGTATTTTGAAAAGGAGGAATTTAAAAAATTTTTTATCGCGCTTGCGCAAAAATTCCGCGGCTACGTGCTGAGCGACTTTATGAGCGAGTTTTCGGTTAGGAAATTCGACTCTAGGCGCCATGACGCGATGAAACACATGCAAAACGCACCCTTTAAAATGGGCATCGGCGGCGGCGCAGAGGTGCAGGGCTGGGATAGTGCGCATATCTGCTTCGCCAAAGAGGCTGCAATGCTGAAAATGTATAAAAGCCGCTGGAGCCTTAAAGGGCGCCTATTTAGCCTGATTCCCGCCTTTTGTAACGCGTGCAAGATGTTCGTTTTCAAAATCATCGGCAGTGATGAATAATAAGGCTTAAAATTTCAGTTGATTGCTTTGCAAATTTCGACAGCTAAGGCGGGAATTCTAAGCTGATTATCTGGCAAGCTGGCATGCAGAGCAAACAGCACATACCGCTTTGCTTAATGCTTGAGTAAAATTATAAAAACGCTTTAAAATTTTGCTTAAATTTACCTCGATTTATAGGAATTTAAGAGTTTTTAAAATATATTTTCGCATCTTAAATTCACGGAAAAGATCATGCAAAATTTTCTCGACAAACTCACCGCCACAATTGACGCGATCAACTCCTTTTTGTGGGGTCCGTACTTTCTAATCGCCCTACTTTGCGGCACCGGCGCGTATTTTACGGCGCGCTTGCATTTAGTGCAAATTTTTAAATTTAGAATGGGCGCGCGCAAGCTCTTCGGCAACTTCTCCCTGCACGGCGAGGCTGCAGGCAAAAGCGGCATGAGCTCGTTCCAAGCCGTCGCTACGGCGATCGCGGCGCAAGTCGGCACGGGCAACCTGGTAGGCGCCAGCACCGCGTTAGTCATGGGCGGACCGGGCGCGATATTTTGGATGTGGTGCGCAGCGTTTTTAGGCATGGCGACGAATTTCGCAGAGATCTGCCTAGCTCAAATTTACCGCACCAAGGACGATAGCGGACATATGATCGGAGGGCCCGCGTTTTACATCAGCCGCGGACTTAAAAGCCCCTTTGCCAAGCCTTTAGCGGCGTTTTTTGCGCTAGCCATCATCTTTGCTTTGGGTTTCATGGGCAATATGGTGCAAGCAAACTCTATCTCCGACGGCTTTAGCGGCGCATTCGGGATTCCGAAGTGGGTGAGCGGCGCAGCCTTAGCACTCATCTGCTGCGTCATCTTTTTCGGCGGCGTCAAAGCGATCGCGCGCGTAGCCGAAAAGGTCGTGCCACTAATGGCGATCTGCTACGTGCTAGTCGGTCTCGTCATCATCGGCTCAAATTTCGATAAAATTCCATCCGTCATTGCGCTGATATTCAAAGCCGCATTTGATCCATCGGCTGCTTGGGGCGGCGCTACGGGCGCTACGATCGCTACTGCAATGAGATACGGCATCGCGCGCGGGCTCTTTTCAAATGAAGCGGGCATGGGCTCGACGCCGCACGCACACGCCGCAGCGAACGTCAAACACCCCGTAGATCAAGCCGTGCTCGGCATAATGGGCGTTTTCATCGATACATTCATCGTGCTTAACATCACCGTTTTTGTGGTGCTCAGCACCGACGTAGTCACCTTCGAAAACGGCAAGGCGGTATTTTCGGGCATCTCGCTGGTGCAGGAAGCCTTCGGGTCGCAAATTTTAGGTCGCAGCGGCGGCTACGGCTTCGTGGCGATCTGTCTGTTTTTCTTCGCATTTACCACGATTTTGGGCTGGTATTACTTCGCCGAGATCAACGTGCGATACCTCCTGGGCGCAAAATTCGTCAAGCTCTTGCAAATTCTAGTCGTCGCATTCGTATTCATAGGAAGCGTGCAAAAGATCGACCTCGTCTGGGGGCTAGCCGATATGTTTAACGGACTGATGGTGATCCCAAACCTAATAGCGATCATCCTACTTAGCCCCGTCGTCGTGCGGCTTTTGAGCGACTTTAACGACGGCAAAAGCTACGACGCGAACGACTACAAATAACGCCGCACGCTAAATTTCAAGCCCGCACTTGAAATTTAGCGCACAATCGCCGCAAAATTTAGAATTTTAAAATTCTTTTCGAGCTAAAATTCTTGCCTAAATTTTATGATCTAAGGAGAACGGATGCAAATTTTAAGGAGTAAAGAATGCCCGTTTTAAAGGCATTGCTAACCGGGCAACCGCGCGCTTACGGCGACGAGCGCGCCACGCAGCCTCTAAAAAGGCGCTGGGAGACGGCGATTTTTAAGCAAGCTAGAGCTGGCGAAGTGCGCGCGAACGAGCTTGGGTTCGATGGCGACGCGGTAGCCGACACGCTGCATCACGGCGGCACGGAAAAGGCAATTTTTGCCAACTCGTTGCAAAATTACGCTGCGTGGGAGAGATTTTTGGGGCTTAAAAATCTAGCCTACGGTGCAATGGGCGAAAACCTCACGATCAGCGGACTACACGAACAAAACGTCTGCATCGGCGATGTGCACCGCATAGGCTCGCTGGTGTTGCAAGTAAGCCAGCCGCGCAAGCCCTGCTACAAGCTCTCGATGCGCTGGGGTAACGCGGAGATGACGGCGGAGATCGCGCGCAGCGGACTTACCGGCTGGTACTACCGCGTGCTGGAGGCTGGCTCGTGCCGCGCAGGCGACGAGATCTACGTCGTGGGGCGCGACCCCGCTATGATGAGCGTGATGGAGCTTAACCGTCTATTTTACGGCGAGCGTATCGATGAAGGGCTGTTAGCAAAATTTAACCTGCTTACGACGCTTACGCCAAAATGGCGCGAGGATATGCGCCGCAAGCTAGAAGGCAGCTACGACGACGGCTTTATGCGGCTATGAAATTTAGCCTCGAAGCGGCGTTTTAAAACAGCAAAGTAGCGCCGCGCCTTGTTGTTTTAAAACACAACTCTTGGCGCGGATTTCAAAATACTTTCTAAGCCGTCGATGCTGGCTTTCAAGACACTTTCTAACTCCTCAATCGGCTTGCAAGAAAACATCTCTTTTGATGTGAGCCGCAAATTCAGACTAAATTCCAAAGACGAAATTTTAATTTGATCCGCGCTGATCGCGCGCAAATGCGATCTATTTTCGCACTCTGTTTTGCAGTGCGACACAGGCTACAAGCAAAAATTAAAGACGCAAATTTAACCGCGCTTAGAATTTAATCTTTTATGAAATCTAAATTTAGCCGCACATTCAAAGCCGCAAGCGCCGCTCTTTGTAAATTTTAAAATTTAAAAGCGGTAAATTTAATCCCCTTGCTACGCAGCGATTTTTTCCAAAATCAAAAAGCGAACTATTTTTACTCGCGTAACACACTCATCTCGCACATTTAGCGACGCAGCTCTTATGCTGCAAACGAGCTTCCTTAAAGCTTGTAACCACGCCAAATAAAGAAACCAAGCGCCTTGTTAAAGCCGCTTTCAAGGCTCATTCATAACACTATATAAGTAGAATTTTGCCCGGAATTTTCCGTGACACGGCAAATGCGACCTTTTTAAGAGCGTACCGCAGTTTAAAAGCCTACTTCAGCTTTTTAAACCGCGCACTGTATGGCTCAAAGTCCGTCCATTCCCCTGCTCAATCAACTATCGTAATCCCCGCATCCGCGCAGGTTTTTCGCGCCTTTTTAGATATGCCGATGCCGGTCGTCTCGATTTTTTTAAGATTTTTGAAGGGCGCAAGCTCGGCGGTATCGATGTTTTTGATGTCAAAAAGCTCGTCCTCGCCGTCCCAATCAGGCGCGATTTGCAGGTAAATTTCGTTCCCGCCGTCAAGATAGAGCTCGCTCACCTGCTCCGCCAAATCCGCAGGAACCGGATAGTCCTTAAACCACTTTTTGGCTTGCGGCAGCGCACCAAAATCCGCATACGGATCGATGCCGCGCTCCTCGCAGTACTCAAACACGTCAAATTTAGGCTGTAGCAGGGCTTTTTCATACATCAGCTCGTTCATCACGGCGATTTTGAAATTGAAATTTTTAAACGCTAGCGTCTCGCCAGCCGCGCGCGGAAGCTTAAATTTATCGCTCGGCCTGCGCTTTAGCTTTTTCTCTTTTTGATTGATGCAAACGCGCCCTATCGGCATTTTCGCAGCTCGCACGATGTCTGCGATCTCGTCGGTGTCGCGCTTAGCGAAGCGCTCGGCAAAGTCCATCGCGCCTATGCGCTCCTGCACGGTCTCCGCGAGAGCTAGCGAAACTTCAAATTTGCCCAGGCTAAGCTCCAAAAATATATATGCGCCGCGCAGCTCCTGCTCTGGCACGGTCTCAAGCGGCGGTCTACCCTCAAGCGTGAATGCGCCGCCGTAGAGCTTGCGCGGAACCTCGTGTTGCACGCCCTTTGCGACCTCAAGCATCAAAATCATCTCGGTAAGCTTCGGCTCTGTAAACTCTCCTACGCGCACAAAGGCGAAAATCCCCGCCTCATCCCAAAAATAGCGACTTTTGCCCTCCCCGTCATCGATCACGCGCGGCTGTCCCAAGGCTTCGTTAAATTTAGCCAGATCAAACTCGCAGTTTACGCCGCCGATAAAAATGTCGTCCGAGCGCACGTCGACGTCAAATTTTTGCTTTTTAAAAATGTCAAACAGTCCCATTTCACCTCTCCTGATTTTGCCTTAATTTCGTCTTAAAATTTTTCCAAAAACCCGTAAAAATCGTCCGCAAAAAGCCTATCCTCACTCTGCGCGTAGTCGCGTACATAGACCTTGTATTCGCACGGCGCGTCGTCTGCCGCCTCGCTTGCTATATCTTTCGTCGCTCCACTTGCCGCCTCACTTGTTGTCGCGCTCGCAGCTTTGCACGTCGTTTCAGCATTCATATTGCGCGACGCATCTGGCGATCTCTCCGCGCGCGCCTCATCGTCCGATGCCCTATTTTCCGCACCGTCGGCTACCGTCGCGACGACCGTATCGCGCGCTGCCGCGCCCGCAGTTTCGCCGCTCGTACTCTTCGCCGTCTTGCTGCGCGCCGTATTCGGCGAGCCGTCCGCTATGTCGCTTGCGGGCGAAATTTTAAAATAATACTCTTCGTCCTCGAGCTGCAAAAACACAAGCTAATCCGCGGCGAATAGCCCATTTTTCAGATTTATCTCATACGTGTAGCAGATGTCGGCATCGGCACTATCCGCAAACTCTGGCGGCGCGATCGTTTTTAGTTCCGTCCCCGCCGCGCTCACGCTAGCGTATCTTAGTAGCATCTGCTTGTAGCCCGCAGGCAGCGCGAAACCGAGCCGCCGCTGTGCCTACGCGATCCACGCGGGCTTTATGTCGCTGCGCCCCGAGACCGTGATATTTTTAGATTTTTGAATAAGTTTTTCTATCGTTTTGATCCCGTTTCGAGCGAGAAATTTTAACGCCCTAGCGCACCGGACGCGCTGTTTGCATAAAACCACGGGCGTTTGGCGCGGCTTTGAAAATCTAAATTTAAAAGCACGCGTAGCTTCAAAACCAAAGCGAGCCGTTTAAAATTTCGAGCAGCCCGCGTCTAAATTTTAACCGCAAACGCGAACCGGCAGAGTTCTAGCGATCTAAATTTAGCGCTAAGCCCTAGCCAGCGCTATTACTTCGATCTCCACAAGCGCGCCTTTGGGGAGTTTGGCGACCTGCACCGTGCTGCGAGCCGGCTTGTGCTCGCCGAACGCCGCTGCGTATATCTCGTTCACCGCGGCAAAATCGCCCATATCGGCCAGGAAAATCGTCGTTTTGACGGCATCTTGCAGCGTCGCGCCCGCTTCTTTCAGGATCGCGGCAAGGTTTTGCAAAACCTGCCTGCTCTGCGCCTCCACGCCGCCCGCGACGAACTCGCCGTCAGGCTTAAGCGCGATCTGCCCCGAGGTAAAGATAAGCCCGCCAGCCTTGATCGCCTGAGAGTACGGCCCGATGGCCTGTGCCGCATAGGGAGTTGAAATGATCTGCATAGTAAATCCTTTGTGAAAAATTTTGCCCATTTTATCGCAAAATATTTTAACTTTGTTTTAGGCGGCAGAATTTCGCGGGCGAGCGGGCGTGGATGCTGTGGGTACGATAAAATTTAATTGACGCGAGAGGTCGCTAAATTTCGGCGGGCGAGGCGAAACAGATGCGCAGCGATACGGTTAAATTTATCGCACAAATACAGCGAGCAATATAGCGAGGAGCTAGCGCGGAATAGCAAGCCGTGGCGGCGAAACGGCAAAATTTAAAATAGCTGATGGGCGCAGAAAACAGCGCATGAAAGTGCGACTAAATTTAATCGCTGCGAGTGGATTTGGTAGTACGTACGGGCGGCACGGCGAAATGATCTATGGAGCGGTATTTTAAAATTTTGTGGGCATAAACATATAAAATTTCATAGCACGAGCACGATAACGCCGCGCGCTCGGCAATACAACGACTCTATCGGCGGCACCGAATGAATGGCATGGCGATACGACGAAATAGATACGGGCAGTGTGGCTAAATTTGACTGATGCGAATGGACGAAACTTCATCGGCATCGTTGTGCAGTAAATCAAATCCTTGCACCATCAAGATCGCGATATCGCGACAGTAAAACCAAGCCCCCCACGGTAGTGATACGGGCGACGGGACGGTAAAAGCAGCGCCAAAATCGCCACCATCGCAGCAGAAAGAACAGCGCCGTCATAAAAAACAGTGCGACACCGCGCAATGCAATTAAAATCCTCGCAGTAGCAAGCGCGGCAACGAAGTTGTCGATGTAGCGAAGCAAAATCGACGATATCGAAACAATAAAATCAAGACCTCACGACAAGCGAGACCTCCGACGTAACGCCAATAGAATCAACATCGCAGCAGCGGGAAATTAGCGTAGTCGCGACAAGATCAGCGCGAAGCTACGATAAAATCGACGCCATCGAAGCGAGACTGGCACGACCCTACAGCAAGATCTGCGCTACTACGGCAGCAAGATCAGCGTCATTGCGGCAAATCAGCGAGGGCTCATAAAATTTTACGCGAAATTTTATACGAAATCCTGTATAAAATTCTATGATTTTGGCTTGAAATTAACCCGCGATCGGCCCTCAACCGGTCTGTAATTAATTTGCAATCAGTCCGTAAAGTAGCTTTAAAATCGTGGCGGCAACGACGAGCAGAAGCATCTTGCGCACAAATTTCACGTCGCATCTCATCACGAGGCTTGAACCTGCGAAGCTGCCCGCGATCTGTCCGACCGCCATCACCGCTCCGACGAGCCATAAAATTTGCCCACCGATGATAAAAACGCCCAAAGAGACGATGTTTGAGGTGAAATTTAAAACCTTCGTGTGTGCGACCGCCTTTTTCATATAAAGCCCCAAAATTCCCACGAGTGCAAACGTCCAAAACGAGCCCGTACCCGGGCCGAAAAATCCGTCGTAAAAGCCCAAAACAAGCCCAAAAATCGCGTAAAAGCTCTTTTTTGACATCTTGGGTTTGGCGGGCGCTTCGCCTAGGTTCGGCGAAAAAATCATATAAAAGAAAAGCGCCAGCAGGAGGATCGGAATGAGATAGTTTAGGAATTTCGCATCGATTAGGAGCAGGACATAAGCGCCGACGAGCCCGCCTACGAACGTAAAAATCACGCCGCGCAGGATCTCCGCCGCATCGACGTAGCCCTTGCGGATGAAATTTAAAGCGGCGGTGAAGCTTCCGAAGCTGCCTTGAAATCTATTTGTGGCGATCGCTACATGCGGCGGAACGCCCACGGCAAGCAGAGCAGGCAGCGAAATCAACCCGCCGCCGCCCGCGATCGAGTCGATAAATCCGCCGAAAAACGCCGCTGCAAAAAGCACCGCAAACTGCCAAAGCTCAAGCTCCATCTTTGTCCTTTTTTTTCAAATCACGCAGGCACGTGCTATGAACGCCTGTCAGAATTCTCGCAATTACGATCGCAAACCGCTCATACGCCGCAAAGTGCATACAAGCGCCTGCTAGAATTTCGTGAAATCCTATAAAATTTCGCGGAATTATATCGGATTTTGCTGCGCCTCTCTACTTAAATTTTATGAAATTTACCGCACGATTGCCGTTTTAGCTCCATGCATTTTATCGCGTCGCGCACAAGCTGCAAAATTTCATAAAATTTAAGTAGCACAAGGCTGTGGAATTTTACCCAAATTCTACAAGACAGCCC
>ERZ773003.1859-NODE-1859-length-11360-cov-66.805661_pt1 | contig 11360 bp, 9 predicted proteins | sample MGYA00580668_ERZ773003 | MGnify/ENA primary metagenome ERZ773003 (study PRJEB29015, sample SAMEA2738002) | human oral metagenome | biome: human oral; feature: human-associated habitat; material: dental | place: China | collected 2126 ... | reverse complement strand
TGCTAGACAGTAAGGAAAAAGAAGATAAACTCGCTGTTGAAAATGCACCCTCTATCCTAGATTATCTAGATGAAGAAAGCCAAACTCATTTTCAAGCTGTGCGTTCGATGTTGGAAGCACTAAAAATTTCTTATGTTATCAATACCAACATGGTTCGCGGATTGGATTATTACAATCATACGATTTTTGAATTTATTGCAGATGTGGCAGGTAATGAATTGACTATTTGTGCAGGCGGTCGCTATGATAGCCTCGTTGCTTATTTTGGTGGACCAGAGACGGCTGGTTTTGGCTTTGGAATGGGCGTGGAGCGCCTGCTTCTCGTTCTTGAAAAGCAGGGTGTAGCCTTGCCGCTGGAGGATAGCTTAGACGTTTATGTTGCAGTTTTGGGAGACGGTGCTAATAACAAAGCTTTGGAAATTGTACAAGCACTTCGTAAGCAAGGATTTACAGCTGAACGTGATTATTTAAATCGTAAGTTGAAAGCGCAATTCAAGTCAGCAGACGCTTTTTCTGCTAAAGTGTTGATAACTCTTGGCGAAAGTGAAATTGAAAGCAACCAAGTTACCGTCAAAAACAATCATACTCGTGAAGAATTGACAGTCAGCTTAAATCAGATTCAAAAAGATTTTCAAACAATTTTTGAACAACTGGGGTTTTAATTTAAAAAGGGAGAAAGCCAGTCAAATGGCTTTTTTCTCTCATAACATAGTAGAATGTTGAAGTAGAAGTGGAGAGAACAATGAAAAAAATAATCATTCCGTCTGTAATTCAGTTTCTAATTGTTTTTTTGATTATAGGAGGAATTGCCTATTTTGTAAGAGGGGATTTCTTTTTTCGGTTTTTAGCACCGATTTTTGGCTTGGCAGCAGGGCTATTGCGCTTAGCATCAAGTTATGTGGTCAAGGTTTTGCATCCTGAATTATATGACAAAGAAAGTAAGAGGTGAGTCGTCATCTTCTTTTGTAAAAATATTACGTTAAGATATGAAGATTTTGAAAAGCATGTCTTCTTTTTCATCGCTTTTGTGGTAAAATAGTAAAAGAATTAAAAGTTTGGAGAATAAAAATGAAACGTTCAATGTATGCCGGGCGTGTTCGTAGTGAACATGTTGGTCAAAAAATCACTTTGAAAGGTTGGGTGTCCCGTCGTCGTGACTTGGGAGGACTGATTTTCATTGATTTGCGTGACCGCGAAGGCATTATGCAGCTGGTTATCAATCCTGAGAATGTAACTAAAGAAGTCATGGGAACTGCCGAAAGGTTGCGAAGCGAATATGTTATTGAAGTGACTGGAAAAGTAGAAGCCCGTACGCAGGCAAATGATAAACTTGCAACAGGAACTGTTGAACTGCATGTGGAGGCTTTGACAATTCTCAATACGGCAAAAACGACTCCATTTGAAATTAAAGATGGTATTGAAGCGAATGATGATACGCGCCTTCGTTATCGGTATTTAGATCTGCGACGTCCTGAAATGTTGGCAAATTTGAAATTACGAGCTAAAGTAACACATTCAATTCGTAATTACTTAGATGAGCTTGAGTTTATCGACGTAGAAACTCCGTTTCTTACGAAATCAACTCCAGAAGGGGCGCGTGATTATTTGGTACCAAGTCGAGTGAACCAAGGTCATTTTTATGCTCTGCCACAAAGTCCTCAAATTACCAAGCAACTGTTGATGAATGCTGGATTTGATCGGTATTATCAAATTGTAAAATGCTTTCGTGATGAGGATTTACGTGGAGACCGTCAACCAGAGTTTACACAGGTTGACTTAGAAACTTCTTTCCTATCTGATCAAGAAATCCAGGATATTACAGAAGGCTTGATTGCTCGAGTGATGAAAGAAACGAAGGGGATTGAGGTTACACTGCCATTCCCACGAATGAAATATGATGATGCAATGGCTCTGTATGGAAGTGATAAGCCAGATACACGTTTTGAGATGCTATTGCAAGACTTGACAGAACTTGTCAAGGGAATTGACTTTAAAGTTTTCTCAGAAGCACCAGCCGTTAAAGCTATTGTTGTGAAAAATGCAGCTGACAGCTATTCGCGAAAAGATATAGATAAGTTGACAGAGCAAGCAAAACAGTATGGAGCAAAAGGACTTGCTTGGGTGAAAGTGGCATCAGGTGAATTAAATGGACCAGTTGCTAAGTTTTTGAAAGACTTGACAAGTGACTTAACAGATGCTTTACAGCTTGAAGACAATGATTTGGTTCTTTTTGTAGCGGATACGCTTGAAGTTGCCAATGCAGCCTTGGGTGCTTTGCGTATACGTTTTGCAAAAGAGTTGGGCTTGATTGATGAATCGAAATTTAATTACCTTTGGGTTGTGGATTGGCCAATGTTTGAATGGTCGGAAGAAGAAGGTCGCTATATGAGTGCGCACCATCCATTCACTCTTCCACAAGCAGACACAGCTCATGAATTAGAAGGTGATTTGAGCAAGGTTCGTGCTATTGCTTATGATATTGTCTTGAATGGTTATGAATTGGGTGGTGGAAGTCTTCGTATTAACCACAAAGATTTGCAAGAACGAATGTTTAAAGCCCTTGGTTTTTCTGAAGAAGAAGCTACTGATCAATTTGGTTTCTTGCTAGAAGCAATGGATTATGGTTTTCCACCGCATGGTGGACTGGCAATTGGGCTAGATCGTTTTGTCATGTTGCTGGCTGGTGAGGAAAATATCCGCGAAGTGATTGCTTTCCCTAAAAACAACAAAGCAAGTGATCCAATGACTCAGGCACCAAGCATAGTTGACGCTAAACAACTTGAAGAATTAAGTTTACAAGTAGAAACTCATGAAGAAAAGTAAGATTTACAACCGATTGCGTTATTATTTGCGCCGTCTAGCCTATGATTTTAAGTTGATACGAGTACTTAAGAGTATTTCTCGTGAGAAGTACGATGAAAAGATTTCTGCTTCGCTCATTTATGGTTTTCTATCTGCGGTTGCAGTGAATCTTTTCTTTCAATCGGGACATGTTTATTCAAGCGGTGCGACTGGATTGGCACAGATTTTAGCCGCTTTAAGTACGCGTTTTTTAGGATTTACTATTCCGATTTCTGTGACTTTCTATCTCATCAATATCCCGCTGATGATTTTGGCTTGGTATCAAATTGGGCACAAATTTACGGTATTTACTTTTATAACCGTTTCCATGAGTTCGCTGTTTATCCAGTTTGTTCCTGAAGTGACTTTAACAAATGATCCGATTATCAATGCCTTGTTTGGTGGGGTCATCATGGGAATGGGGATTGGCTTTGCTTTGCGTTCCAATATTTCCAGTGGTGGGACGGATATTGTCAGCTTGACGGTTCGGAAGAAAACCGGCAGAAATGTGGGAAATATTTCCTTTATGGTCAATGGCATGATTATGATTATTGCCGGTGTGACTTTCGGCTGGAAATATGCACTATATTCGATGATTACGATTTTTGTGTCAAGCCGTGTGACAGATGCAGTCTTTACTAAGCAAAAGAAGATGCAGGCGATGATTATTACCAGTCATCCCGAAGAAGTTATTGATAAAATTCATAACAAATTGCATCGTGGTGCAACGATTATCAATGGTGCAGAAGGTACCTACAATCATGAGAAAAAAGCAGTTTTGATTACAGTTATTACGCGTGCTGAATTTAATGAATTCAAGCATATCATGCGAAAAGTAGACCCGCATGCTTTTGTATCGGTAGCGGATAATGTTCACATTCTTGGACGTTTCGTAGAAGAATAAAACATCAGATTGGTTCGTTTAGCCAATCTGATTGTTTTTTTGTTATGAGATTTTAAATCTGTCTCGTGACTTTCGGTACGAAACAAATAAAATAGATGTTACGATTATTTAAGTACGAGAACTTGTTTTGCAGGGACAGTATAGGAATCTCTGTTAGTATTGAGAGGAACGTCAAGGCTGATCTCTGGGTAGTTGATAAAAATAGCTTGTTTATCCTGATTTGGATAGCTAAATGCTTCGTTTCCAAAGTTAATGAGGATTGTGATTTGATCTTCTTTTTCTTTAATTTTATATTCGACCACAGAATCACTTAGCCATTCGACAGAACAGTAATCTTTAATTTCTGTTCTTGTTTCCAAACTGAGGAGCAGATTTGCTTTTCTGAATTGGATCAACTGGCGAATAAAATCTACGTCTTTCTCATATTCAATTGAGTGTAGCCAATCAAGACGGTTGATGGCGTCTTGAGCATTATAAGTATTATCCATGAGGTTTTTACTACGGAAAAACTCTTGCCCGCTATGGAGGAATGGTACCCCTTGAGCTAACAAAGTAATATGCAAAGCGAGTCGTGCATCTGCTAACCGCTCATTTAGAGAGATATCTGGCTTTTTAATTGCAAAATAATCAAAAGCCGTTGCATCGTCATGGCATTCCACGTAGTTGATAGCTTGCTGGGGTGCGATAAAATGTGCTGTTTCCGTTAATCCAACATTAGCTGTCAATACATTTTCTATCGTATCTATTGGTTTGGAATCTTGGATTTGACTGCCTTCTAAAATCGTTTCTTTGATTGTATTGCGGAAGTGGTCGCTGAAAAAACCATAGCTTGGTAACTGAGCGGCGTTGAATTGATGTGCAAGCCGATTGCTATCGAGTCCCGTATTCATACGCCAGCCTTCTCCATAAAGGTAGACATTTGGATAAAGAAACTTCAATTCCTCTGCGATTTGTTTCATGGTTTCCATATCTAGAATGCCCATGAGGTCAAAGCGGAAGCCGTCCATTCCATAAAGAGTTAGCCATTGTTTGAGGGAATGTTTAATATAGCTACGAACCATTGCTCGTTCACTTGCTACGTCGTTCCCACAGAAAGTCCCATTTGTTAAATTGGCATTGTGATCATAGCGGAAGAAATAGCCTGGGACGATTTTTTCAAAAGCATAGGTTTGGGGATCGTAGACATGATTGTAAACGACGTCCATGATAACACTGATGTCGGCTTGATGATAAGCAGCGATTGCTTCTTGCAATTCAACGATTCTTGTATAAGGATCATGTGGATTTGTTGCAAAACTACCGTCAGGAAGATTGTATTGCATAGGGTCATAGCCCCAGTTATACACGAGTTCTGGATGGTTTTCATCAACACTGCCAAAATCATACACTGGCATGAGTTGGATATGAGTAATGCCCAGTTGTTTGACATAATCCATTCCCAAAGTGTGTTCTTGTAAATCAGGAGACTCTGTTAGGGACTTGAATTTCCCAGGGTAAGAAAACTCAGCTTCTTTTTGCATGGAAAAATCTCTCACACTCATCTCGTAGATAACAGCTTTTGTTATTGGAATTTGTGTTGCTGCTCGGTGAATTGGGCGAGTAATTTTCTCTGGATTGACAACATAACTAACACCAGAATTGCTTTCAGAAGATAGGGCATAAGGGTCGTGGACTTCCACCCAATGACCATTCACTTTGTGTAGATAGTAATAAGCAGCCCCATCAAAATCTCCAGAGACCTCTGTTTGCCAAACGCCCTTTTCACCAAGTGTCATCGGATAAACTTGATTTTGTAAATGGAGCAAAACTTGCTCGGAAATAGGAGCCCAGAGTTTAAAAGTCGTTACTTTAGGAGTGTAATGAGCTCCTAAGTCATCGCCATCATAAGCAAAGGTCTGGTCAAAAATCGGTTTTCTCACAATATGGCGAAATTGCAAAAAGGTTTTATTGCGATCTTGGTCGTAAATCCAATAATGACTGGTTAAATCTAACGGCTCAAGAGGAGCAAGACTGTATTGCACGAAGTCATCTTGTTCTTCCAGAGTTCTTATCTGTAAGGTTTGTGTGCTATCAACCGTTTCGATTGTAAATTGTAATTGTTCAGTATAAAATTGTTTTTCTAACTCGATCGTGATGAGACTTTGGTCATCTAAGTAGGCTTGGAATGTTCGGAAAGCCATAAACTTCCTTTCTTTATCGTTCGATAATGCGATGTGGAATCAATTGGCGATAGCAAATTTGTCGATTTTCTTTGGTATCATTGATAATTTGTAGAATAGTCTTGAACGAAACCCGCCCTAGCTCTAATGTGTTAATATCTACATAAGCTGTTAAATCAAGTTTGGGTTTAATAGAGTCAAAGGCTAGAGTGGGAACAGATAATTGATTTTCATTTAAATAATTACAAACTCCCTCTGCCAGCATACTGTCTGTTGTGATAATAGCATCAATTTTTGTATCATGACTGAGAAGGCGCTTGGTAAATTGATATCCTTTATCTTCCAAAAATTCATTTGCAAAGGCTGTATTTTGAGGGTCAAGCTCTAAATGGTAATCTTCTAGCGCTTTTTGGTATCCTTTATAGCGGTCTTGCGTTACAAATAGTCTTTTGCTACCACCGATAAAAGCAATATTTCGGCAGCCTTTTTTGATGAAATATTCTGTTGCATCATATCCCGCTTGGATATTGTCATTATCCACCAAAGGAATAAACGGAGAAAGAGATTTTCCTAAAATTAAGAAAGGAAATTGTTCCTCACTGACCATTTTCACTAGTGGATCATTTTCTTGAGAGTAGAGAAAGATGAGTCCGTCTACTCGTTTGCCAAGAACCATTTGGGAAATAGCTTCCATGCGTTCCTTTTCATTTTTTCCGGTTGCAATTTGGATAGCGTAGTGATGCTCGGAAGCCACCTGAGCAATTCCGCGGAAAACAGAAGGAAAGAACGGATTTTGATAAAAAGTGTCTGAATCATCAGGTAAAACAATCCCAATGACTTGTGTGTAACTGCTAACAAGACTACGTGCATTGAGATTAGGGTGATAATTCAATTCTTTCATAGCCTTGCGGACTCTTTTTTTTGTTTCATCGCTAATGCTGGATTTGTTTTGAATCACACGGGTAACGGTAGAAGGCGAAACTCCTGCCAATTTAGCAACTTCTTTAATAGTAACTCGCATAAAAAACCTCCTACTTTTTCATTTTTTCATCACGGAAATGTGTCCGATAGAAAATAATGACGAGATAAAGAACAAAAAGAATGTTTTGAATGGTAATCATAGTGGTCATGGCTTGACCGAACAATAACCCTGCTGCAACAGCAATCAAAGTTGGCAATCCCAAACAGTTCAAAGCAAAGTGATAGCATTCTTTGACTGTTTTAAAGGAGAAGAGACGGGATTTTTTCGTTAAATAAAGGAAAAAAGTAGCACCTAGAAGGACAATAAAGAAGTTTAATGCCAATAGAAATCCTGAAATCAGAATCAAAAATAGACTGACTGTCACACGATTTTGTTGGAACCAGTCTTGAGAAATAGCAGCGCTCAGAGCGGCTTTATCTTTCAAAGCAGCTTGATTAATATGCTGGTATTGAATTTCTGCTAGTTTTCTTCCTTTTTTACTAATAACCAATTGCTTTGGCTCAAAAGCAAGCGTTAACTTTTCTTCTAAGGTTGTATTCTCTTTTCCAAGAATGACAGTTCCCGTTTTGCTATTGTGAGTTGCTTGCTGGCCAGAATAGCTAAATTGATGATTTTCTATTTTAGCGTTCTCTGCAATATCAGCCATCGTTTCTTTTGTTAGCGAGTCAAAAACACCATCTACAAAAGTAGTGAGTGGATAAGTTTTGAGAGATGCGTTTTGCATGGCGATCGGAATCATGGATAGAGAAATTAAAAAAATGCTTGTAAAAATCAGCTGAAACCATGTAAGTGATTTGCGATTAACAAAAGGCTTTTTAAAACCGTAAATACTAGAAAAATAATTAAATGGATAAGGTAGCATAAGACACTCTTTCTAAAAATTTATAATCAGGTAATGGCTAATAAAGCAAAGTTTATTAGCTATCATACAACTATAAATAAAAGAGGGTGGGACAAGATTATCCCTTGTCGCCACCACTTGTTAAACCAGATACAAAGTTCTTTTGTAGGAAGAAGAATAAGATACAGATTGGCAAGGCAATCAAGATAGCACCTGCTGAGAAGTAGGCGATCTTCAAATTCTTCACATCACTAACAAAGGTTTGTAAACCAACAGCAACTGTATAGAATTCTTTTTCACGAAGTAAGAAACTAGATAAGATGTAGTCTCCAAATGGTCCCATGAAAGCCCAGAGAGCTTGTACAGCAATCATTGGACGAACGAGTGGCAGTACAATTTGCCAGAAGCGTCTGAAGTGACCAGCACCGTCCAATTTAGCGGACTCATCAAGCGAGATAGGTACAGTATCAAAGTACCCTTTCATGAGCCAAGCGTTCATTGGGATACCACCGCCGACATAAAGGAAGATGAGGAACCAACTGTGGTTGAGCGCATTTAACATCAAAGCCATAACGAAGAAGGCGGTCAGGGCAGCCATTGTTGGTACCATTTGAATGATTAAGAAGAAGACCAGACTTTGTTTTCTAGCTAGGAAATTATAACGACTATAAGCGTAACCAGCTAGTACAACTATACTTGTTTGGATAATCATTGTCAAGATAGCAATGATTAAGGTGTTAAAGTACCAAGTCCCATAAAGAGTTTCAGTAAAAAGCTTGCTAAAGTTCTCTAGGCTAAAATTAATATCTGTATCTAGCTTAAACGCAAGGACATTCCCTGTCTTGAAAGCAGACATAATCGTAATCAAGAGAGGATAGATAATGATAATAGATAAAGCCACTAGATAGAAATAAGTTAAAAAGTGGTTTAAACGGCGTTTAAATTTAATAGAATTATTCATCTTACACATCCTTCATATCAAATGCATGTAGTTTCTTGAACGCAATCATGGAGATTGAAATCACGATAAGAGAAATGATAAGTGTTACCGCAGCAGCCATTGAGTATTGAGGAGCTGCACCTGTCGTTAAACGATAAATCCATGAAATGAGGATGTCAGTCGAACCTGCACCACCACCAACTGTACCAGGACCGCCATCATTAAAGAGGTACATGATAGAAAAGTTGTTGAAGTTGAAAGTATACTGACTGATGAGTGTAGGGGCAGCAACTGCTAAAATCATTGGGAAAGTGATATTGCGGAATTTTTGCCATGCATTTGCACCATCAATGTAAGCTGCTTCGTAAAGATCGTTTGGAATGGATTGCAAGATACCAAGTGTCAATACATAAATGTAAGGGAAACCAAGCCAACCTTGCATCATAATTAGAGCAATTTTAGTCCAGGTCGGATCTGTTTTCCAAGGAATCAGATGTACATTTAAGAATGGCAATACTTTACCAAGAAGCGGAATGACTTGGGTATTGATCGCACCGATACTATCGTTGAACATGTTACTGAAAGTTAAGATAGTGATGAATGCTGGGACAGCCCAAGGAAGTAGGAAGATAACACCGAAAATGCGTTTTCCTTTAATAAATGGTTGGTTTGCAATAATAGCGGTAAAAATACCAATAACGATTTGGACGGTTGAGGCAGTCAGTGCCCAGATAATAGTCCAACCAAGAACGGCTCCAAAAGCAGAACGGAAAGTGCTAAGTCGCCAAATATTAGTGAAGTTTGTCACGCCAACCCAATCCAAGAGCTTGGTTGGAGGCAGATGTTGGAAATCATAGTTTGTAAAGGCGATTAAAAGAGTGACCAATACAGGGAAAATGATAGCAAAAGTCATTGCAATATATGAAGGAATAATCAATAGGTAAGGAAAACCATTAGCGTAAATTCCTTTTAACATATCTTTGAAAGTCGTAGGAACTGGATAATCATTATTCCAACGTTTCGCAATAGTATAAGCATCTTTTAGATTGAGAGCATAAAAGATGAAATAAACAATGACAAGAATAAAGTGGAATGCACCACGAATCAACATGAAAAGAGAGTTATCGCGTCCAGGCACCTCACCGAGAGTAATTAAGTTTCCTAACTCAGGAGCAGCAATGGCGAAAAAGTAAATCAAAAATAAGATGGTAACTCCTAAAAAGATAACCCCTTTTGCTTTTTGTTTATTATAAATTTGCCCAAGTCCTGGGATGAGGGAGAGCAGCAATGCTTTACGTGGCTGTTGTTGTGTAGTCATCAGAGCCTCCTTTGTCTAAAATATAGAACTCGACTGGTGCTGCCAATCGAGTTCTATCCTACCTCAATCTGTTTTATTTTTTACCAAATTTTTGATCGATAGTATCTTTAATCAATTTCACGGCATCATTTGCAGCAGTTTTAGCATCTTTTTTACCACTTACAGCATCAAAGAGCATACTTGCTGCTGGATCCCATACAGTACTCATTTCAGAGATATTTGGCATAGGTTGAGCAGATTGGAACTGTTTAACAACAGCTGAAGTCAATTCATCATTTTTACCTTCAGCATATTTACGAGCTTCTGTATTAGCAGGTACTTCGTTTGTAGCATCATAGAAAGCTTTTTGTTGATCTGTTGATGTCAAGAAGTTGACAAATTTTTGAGCTGTTTTGGCATTTTTAGATCCTGCAGGGATGACCCAAGCTTTACCACCACCAAAGGTTTGATAGTTTTTACCATTTGGAAGTGTAGGAATAGTGGCAACACCATAGTTCACTTTAGCTTCTTTAAATGATGCAGCTTTCCAAGGGCCTTCAATGATAGCAGCTGTTTTACCTGATTGGAATTGAGTTTGAATTAAGTTTGCGGCACCTTTAGTATCTTGCATTCCTTTTGGCCATTTTTCGTACCAAGATTTAGCGTATTCAATACCTTTAATAGAACCGTCATTTGCAAGACCGATGTCTTTAGGATCGGTACCGTTCTTACCAAATACGTAACCACCGTTACCAGCTAACAGACCGTAAGCATAATAGAAGTTTGTCCAGTCCGCGAGGAAAGCAGTTGTTTTGCCATTTTCGTTAGCAAAAGCATATTTGCTGTCTTTTGCCAGTTCTTCTAATTCAGCAAATGTAGTTGGAGCTTTAGAAACAAGGTCTTTATTGTAGTACATTACTAATGTTTCGATAACAGCAGGTGCGCCATAAGTCTTACCTTTTGTAGTTACGAGTGCTTTTGTTGTGTCATCAGTCATTGAACCTTTGTCAAGTTTCACTTCTGAAAGTTGGCCGTCCGAACCGAGACTACCTACGCGGTCATATGGAGACATCATAACGTCTGGAGCTTTGCCAGATTGGTTGTCAAGTGAAAGATTTTCAAGACCTTTAAGTTGGTCGCCAGTTTTAATAGTAACTTTTGTTCCACTTTCTTTTTCAAAAGCAGCAGCAGCTTTCTTCATGTAGCCTTCGTATTGTTTTTCTACGTAAACAGTGAGGTTTTTACCATCACCAGAAGAAGCTGATTTATTATTTTTGCTACCGCAAGCTACTAGTAACAAACTAGCTAATCCTACAGTTCCAAGAACTGCAACACTTTTCAACATTTTATGTTTCATGATTTATTCCTCCTAAAGAATAAAATAATAAGATAACAA
>ERZ773003.1858-NODE-1858-length-11378-cov-3.287380_pt1 | contig 11378 bp, 7 predicted proteins | sample MGYA00580668_ERZ773003 | MGnify/ENA primary metagenome ERZ773003 (study PRJEB29015, sample SAMEA2738002) | human oral metagenome | biome: human oral; feature: human-associated habitat; material: dental | place: China | collected 2126 ... | reverse complement strand
TCCCTCTTAGCAAGAGTGCTGTGTACGGTGTTTTGTCACTGCAACTTGCCGTTTCTTCTCTGCGTTACTGCTCGACAGGGTTTCTCGCCATATCGCGGCAAATAAATATGCAGATTAAACACGTTATTTATAAGATATATAGTAATAGGTTGACCAAAGTCGTCAACCCAACTACTCTTAGAGATATCTGAATAGACGTGACGTCCGTCCATCGCAAGATACCCCGCTTTACTGGACGTCCTTTGCAGAACTCCAATATAAGGAGGTGCTTTATATGCCTAGTCGAAGTAGCAGCTTACGTCTGACAGCAGATGCTGACCCTGTTCATTTATGTGTGACGGATATAAAGAAACCTCTATCTCAGAAGTTTTAGAAACTTGAGCCTAACAAAATTGTAGTTTAGATAGCTTATGGGCTTATATGTTTACAGATTTGCCTGCTCGTTTATAAACAATTTAATTCTGTAGATATATGAATCTATGTGTCTGGTTTCAGATCGTTCAGTTTCAATTCCCACACATAACAGAACACTTTCAGTTTGCGTCATACACCAACCAGTTAGTCACTCGTTTTCACTAATCATCGGAGGTGCACATGACAATCATGAAGCGCACAACCCAAACAAAGACAACTCAGACCACCTCAGGAGAGCTTGGACAGTCCCTGACTTTTGCCGCAACTCACTCGGTAAAAAGTGTCTGTAGAAAATTCCATACCACTCCAGACGGCCTTGCCATTGACATTGCGCAGGCAAAATACGACCTCGATGACCCAAACGTTATCACCAGTGCCGCTGAGGAACCCTTTATCATTCGCTTGCTCAAGAGCTTTGCGAGTCCCTTCACCTTCATTTTGATTGCTCTCGCAGGCATTTCTTACGTCACTAACGTGGCCCTTGCCACGGATGGCGAGAAGGACCCTTCAACCGTCATTATCATTACGGCAATGGTGCTTATTTCCGGCATTATCGACTTTGTCCAGAGCTCCAAGGGAGCCTCGGCAGCGGCGGCGCTTTCCAAAATGGTGACCTCCACTACAAGGGTTATCCGTCGTCCCATCGACTTTGATGACACAGTTGCTGAGCAGAACTCTAGCAAAAACCTCAACCAGAACTTAGACAAAGGTGCAGATAATCTCGCGGACTTTGAAGATGAATACGCCGCAGATGAAACCGCGGACGAATCCGAGAACGCCGCCGACGAAATCGAAACTCCTGAAGAGTCCAAGCTTGCTTCCGCACTGGGAGAAGAAATACCCTTTGAACAGGTAGTTATTGGTGACATCATCCGCCTTGCCTCGGGCGACATGATTCCTGCAGATTGTCGCGTTCTGGACGCCAAGGACCTCTTTGTCAACGAAACAGCGCTCACCGGAGAATCAGAGCCTGTCGAGAAAACCGCTGGTGTAGTACACGCTCGCCGTCGCGCAGATGGAACGCGCTATCCCCTCTCGCTCTCTGAATGCACAAACCTGCTGTTCGCCGGCACTACCGTTCAGTCAGGAAGTGCAACGGTGGTTGTTGTTGCAACTGGCAACAAGACTTATGTGGGCACAATGTCCGAGCTGCTCCAACAACCTGCTGGCGAGACTAGCTTTGACGAGGGTCTCAAGTCTGTCTCCAAGGTGCTTGTTTCGTTCATGCTAATCATGTGCCCTATTGTGTTCTTTGCAAACGGATTCCTTAAAGGTGACTGGTTTGATGCACTGCTCTTCAGCGTTTCTGTTGCCGTTGGTATTACTCCTCAGATGCTGCCTGTTATTGTAACCACTTGCCTTTCTCGCGGTGGAACACAAATGGCCAGGCAGGACGTCATTGTTAAGAATCCAGCTGCAATCCAGAACCTAGGCGCCATGGACATTCTGTGCACCGACAAGACCGGCACCATTACCGCAGATGAGGTTGTTCTTGAGCGCCACCTCAACATTCTTGGTGAAGAGGATGCTCGCGTGCTCCGCCATGCGTATCTGAACAGCTACTTCCAGACCGGCCTCAGAAACCTTATTGACAAGGCAATCATCAAGACTTCAAACGATGAGCTGCCCACCAACTTGCTGAGCATTGAGTACGAGAAGATCGACGAGGTCCCGTTTGACTTTGAGCGTCGCCGCATGAGTGTTGTGGTGAGAAACACAAAAACTGACAAGACGCAGATGATTACCAAGGGCGCCGTTGAAGAAGTCCTCAACGCATGCTCCTTTGTTGACCTGAACTCTGAGATTAAGCCACTCACTCCCGCCCAGCGCAAGAGCGTTATGGACCGCGTCTACCAGCTCAATCAAGAGGGAATGCGTGTGGTTGGCGTTGCTCAGAAGAGCGACCCTCGTGGCGTCGGCGAGTTTGGCGTAGACGATGAGCGCGACATGGTGCTCATTGGCTACCTGGCCTTCTTGGATCCACCAAAAGAGAGCGCTCGTGAGGCAATTGCCAAGCTCAACCAGAGAGGTGTGCAGGTCAAGGTACTCACTGGCGACAACGAAGGTGTTGCTGCTGCCGTCTGCAAGAAGGTTGGCATCCACGTTGACGAGCTCTTGCTTGGTAGTGACGTAGAGAACCTCAACGATGAACAGCTTAAAGAACGTGTCGAGAAGACCCAACTCTTTGCAAAGCTTTCCCCTATGCAAAAAGCTCGCGTTGTCTCTGCGCTCAGGTCCAACAACCATGTTGTCGGCTTCATGGGCGACGGCATTAACGATGCCGCTGCTATGCGCTCTTCCGATGTAGGAATCTCCGTAGATACTGCCGTTGACGTGGCAAAAGAATCCGCTGATATTATCTTGCTGCAAAAGGATCTGCTGGTACTTGAGCACGGCGTTGAAGAGGGTCGCAGAACCTACGGCAACACTATCAAGTACATCAAGGCAACCGCAAGCTCCAATTTTGGTAACGTGCTGTCCGTTTTGGTGGCCAGCTTCTTTCTGCCATTCTTACCAATGAGTGCGCTTCAGCTGCTCCTCTTGGGTCTTGCATATACCGTTACCTGCATCGCGATTCCTTGGGACAACGTTGACGATTCGTTCCTCTCAAGCCCTCGCTCTTGGGATGCTCATTCAATTACAAACTTTATGCTTTGGATTGGACCAATCAGTTCAATCTTTGATGTGCTAACCTTTGCCCTCATGTTCTTTATAGTCTCTCCCGCGCTTGCCGGAGGAACCTGGGCAGAACTTGCTGCAACTGGAAACAACACAGCTCAAGCACTCTTTATTCTATCCTTCCAAACAGGTTGGTTCATCGAATCCATGTGGACCCAGACCTTTGTCCTCCACGCACTCAGAACCAATAAAATCCCGTTTGTTCAGAGCGTGCCTTCTACCTCACTGTTTGCCCTCACAACCGCGGGAATCGTTGTAGTCAGCGCTCTTCCGTATCTGCCGGTGTTCGCCCAGCCCTTGAGCCTTGTTGCTCTACCTTTGTCGTTCTTTGGATGGCTAATTGCACTCATGAGCGGGTATATGGTTCTTATCACCATAATCAAGAGCCTCTACGTTAAGCGATTTGGCTCACTGCTCTAACCTTGCTCCAGGAAGGACCACAATGGACCTAAAAGAAGCTATGAACCAGCGCATTTCTCTTCGCGCCTACGACCAAAAGCCTATTGAGCAAGAAAAACTTTCTCAGCTTCAAGAAGCCATTGACGTCGCAAATACCCAAATGGCAGAAGTTGCACCCGATCACCCTGCAATCCTTACCATCGAGGGTCCTCACCTTGAAGATGGTACTTCCGTCCACATGAAGAACAAGTCTATTGTCGGCCCCATTTACCACTACATAGCAGGCTATTGTGAAGATGCAATTGCCCGTGAACTCATCGGTTACTATGGCGAGAAGATCGTTCTTCTCGCCATACAACTGGGCATTGGCTCATGCTGGATTGCCGAGACTATGGACTGGAAGACCTTAGCTCATGACGAGTACAACGGTCTTAAGTTAGGAATTATTATTTCTATCGGCTACGCTCCGGAGAAGATTCCGCTCAAGCAGGAAGGTATTCGTACTGCAATTCGTCTGCGCACAAAGAAGCCTGCACAGATTATGACTGCAAATGGCGCGCCAACTGAACCGGAAAAAATGCCTGAGTGGTTCAATCGTGGCATTGATGCGGTTTTGGCATGTCCAACTGCCATCAACAGACTGCCTGTTGTATTTGACCTGACAGATGGCGTGGTAAGCGCTTCTATGCCTGACCAGCGCCACTTTGTTCAAGACTACGACTTAGGTATCTCCAAGCTGCACTTTGAGCTTGCCGCTAACCTAAAAGGTACGTGGGAACTTGGACAGCCTGGTCGCTTTATCGTTTCTGAGTAGTAAATTTCCCGATTAGCACTTTTCAAAGAAATACGCTCTTTGAGCAACACCTTCAACCATACGCTGCACTACCAATACGAAAGGATCTCACATGGCTTGTTCCGCACAACACGTTGCAAACAAAGTTCTCTCATCCTACCAGTGGAGACTCGCAACCAAGAAATATGATCCAACCAAGAATGTCTCTGACGAGGACCTTGATGTAATTCTTGAGGCTGCTCGTCTGGCACCAAGCTCTTACGGACTGGAGCCTTGGCGCTTCCTGGTCATTAACTTGCGAGAAAATCAGGCATCTGAGCAGTCGCTTCGCCTTAAAAGGAAGCTTTACGAACCATCCTACGGTGCTCGTGCATCCCTTGATGGTGCTCATTACCTGATTATTCTTCTTGCTCGTAAGAACGTTAATGCAGAGTCTGCTTACGTCAAACATATGATGCATGATATCAAGCAGCTCCCTGCAGACTTTGAGCCAACCTATGCTGCTGCTTTCAAAAATTTCCAGGAGAATATGTTTGACCTGGTGGGCAATGAGCGTGCAACTTTTGACTGGGCTTGCAAGCAAACCTACATTGCGCTTTCAAACATGCTCACCATGGCTGCTATGATAGGCGTTGATAGCTGCCCAATAGAGGGCTTTAACCGTGCAGCTGTCGATAAAATCTTGGAAGAAGAAGGTCTTCTCGACGGCGGCCAGTACAACGACTTTGGCGTTTCTTGCATGCTCAGCCTGGGCTATCGTGATATGGCTCCTGTCCAGAAGCATCGCCAGCCTGCTGAGGATGTTATTGTTAAGCTGTAATTGCCTGTATAATCGCCGCGCATAACAGTTCAAAACGAGCTCTTACCGTGAGTAGGGCTCGTTTTTTGTGCTGATGCTTATTGGTTTGTGTGCGTTCTATTTACGTACAAACCTAAAACCGCAGCCAGAGTGAATGTACGGTAAGAACGCCTGGTCTTCTTCGCAGATTAATCCTGCAACGTTATCGCGAGCATCAAGCTCCAAAAGACCTCGAACAATTGAAAGCTCCCCTGCATAGCGGCCATAAGCCTTACTACTCACCAAGATAGTGCCAGTGGAAACAGTCTCACAGGTAGAAGACTTTGCGTCATATACTGAAGTATCTTTCCAGAGCCTAGGCTCCTGCGAACGAATAATGTACGAGCTGGAATCAGGCCGATCCGTCTGAAGGCGGTCGTACAGATACTCAAAATCAGACTTCAGCTCAGCTTTTAACTCAATACAGTTTCTCTCAAGCTGACCAATACGCTTCCAGGTAGCCTCAGTGACGTCTGGATCACCAATAAGCACCACGTCAGAGTCTACGTCGTAGAGGGAAAGCATTGCCTGAATAAGTGCATCGCCAGAAAGCCCACGGTGCTCCTCAACAGTTGGCAATCCCTCATAGAGAGGTCCACGAAAAACCTCGCCAGGAACAAACGAGAATATCTGGAATCCAAGAGCAGAAAGACGTGCATTAATCTGAGCTACGTGCTCAAGAGAAAGGCCTGTGTAGCTCTTAGGATAGTAATTGTGGCAGGCGGCAAAACGAGTAAAGTCAGCGCCAGCTGCGCGCCATGCGGAAATATCGTCCTTAGTAATAGTTGAAGCATTAAAGACCACATGAAACTTGCGGGAAAGCTCTACGGTCTCTGCCGCGTCAAATCCAAAGTCAAGACGCACATAGGTAATGCCAAGCTCTGCAAGCTCGTCAAACTTCTGAACGCCAAGCTTTGAAAGAGTAACGGGAGAAATATCAGCAATAAGATTAATCTCTGCTTTTCTGCAGAGCTCCAAGAGCTTACGAGCCTCAGTGCGATAATCAATCCCCTCTTCTTCAGGGATGTGTAGTGAGGTAAATGCATAATGGCATCCGGCTACCTGCGCTTTTGCCACAACCTCAGCATTAGCTTCATATCCACTGGCAAAATACAGTGAAATTCCGGTGCGCATAAATCCTCCAAGTGAATTACAAAACGCTTTCTAGAAGACAGAGTTTCTCGCCAGACGAGAAGAAAAATCCCTCTTCCTAGAATACCTAAGAAGAGGGACAAACATTTCTAAAACGCCGAAGTACTTACTCGCCAAAGACGTCGTTGATACGATCCTCGTCAACGCCAAAGAACCAAGTAAGTGCAAAGCCTGCAGCATAAGCAAGAAGCATTGCAAGCAGGTAGAAGACCTGATTACCAGGCTGGACAATCAGCAGACCAAAGAGGCCAGAGACACCCTGGGAAACGGTACCAAGATGGAAGAGGTAAGCAATTACGGAGCCAACACCAGAGCCAAGGCATGCGGTAATGAATGGCTTACCAAGAGGCAGAGTAACTGCGTACATAAGAGGCTCGCCGATGCCGAGCATACCAACTGGGATGGACTCGGTGAGGTACTTCTTAACACGCTTGTTCTTAGTCTTGAAGAGAATAGCAAGACCAGCACCTACCTGGCCGCCGCCTGCCATCATCAGCAGAGGAAGCAGGTAGTTGATACCCTGAGTTGGGCCCTCTGGATTGTTAAGCATAACGTGGATTGGTGTAAGTGCCTGGTGGAGACCAACAGAAACCAGTGGCAGGAAGGTAGAACCAAGCAGATAAGCACCAAAGACGCCAAGCTTGTCATAGAAGAACTGAAGAACAAAGAAGATTGCCTGAGTAAGCCATGCGCCTGCAGGCTGAAGAATCAGGACAGAACCAATGACACCAATGATGACGGTGCAAAGTGGGGTCAGGAAGGTGTCAAGAACGCTTGGCATAACCTTGTGCAGGTTCTTCTCCAGGAATGCAAAGAAGATTGCACAGATGATTGCACCAATCATGCCGCCTGCTGCTGCGTTAAACAGGTCAGAGGAAGCAACAATAAATGCTCCCTCCTTGAAAGCAACAGTTGGGAGGCTGAATGGAAGGTGAACCAAACGAGTTGCAACGCCGTCAACAGTCTTGGAAGCAAGAAGAGGCATACCAGCGTTAGCAATGGAAAGTGCACCGGCCATAGCGCCAAGAACGCGAGAACCACCAAACTCTTTAGCAGCATTCTCGCCAGCGAGAATTGGCAGGTAAGCAAAGAGTGCCCAACCCATGGTCCAAATAGCTGCAAACCACCACTCGTTGGCATAAGCCTTACCAGTGGAAAAGTTGATAACGTTGATGATACCGTTGATCAGACCTGCAGAAATAATGCCAGGAAGCAGTGGAACAAAGATGTTAGCAATCTTCTTGAGGAAGCGCTGAACAGGCTTGTTCTCGTACTTAGCCTTCTGAGCTGCTTTGTTGTCCTTAGCTGCAGAAACAACATCATCCTCAGATGCGTCGCCAGCAGCAACACCGGTAAGCTTGGAGAACTCAACAATAACCTTGTTGACAACGCCAGGACCAAGAACAACCTCAAGATACTCTGCATCCTCGACCAGACCCATGACACCGTCGATAGCCTTGATGGCCTCGGAGTCAACCTTTGCAGGGTCTACCGTCTTAATGCGGAGCCTGGTCATGCAGACCATGTTGCTCTGAACATTTTCTTTGCCACCGACGGCAGCAAGAATCTGTTCTGAAAGCTTGGTGTAATCCATACTTTCCCTCTTTCTCTCGTTGCGATGTTGCAACAAATACTTACCAAGAATACATAAAAAATGAACGTAACGATACAACAATCCATACCTGTGGTTCATTGTTTCATGTTTTGACCGAGTTTGAATACCCTATTACCGCAGGTAAACTAAAAACCTTTCAAAACTTACTGCTACAGCATGCGTCATGCTAATACCACTGACCGATGCAGCTGCAACAGAATGCTCACGACAATGTTATTTGTTACTGCAGTGCTCCTCTCACATGACCATGAGCAGCTTCAAGCTTGGCTTTTGCCTCTTCAACTGGCATCTGAGTAAGCAGCATGACAATAGCAAGCTTTGCATTACCCTCAGCCTGCTCAAGCGCCTGAGCTGCTTCTTCACGAGTGCAGCCTGTTGCTGCCATGGTAATGTTTTGTGCGCGAACTACCAGCTTCTTATTTGTTTGCTGAACGTCGACCATAAGATTCTGATATGCCTTGCCCACACCAACCATTGAGCCGGTAGAAATCATGTTTAGAATCATCTTCTGAGCAGTACCAGCTTTAAGACGAGTAGAGCCCGTTAAAACTTCAGGTCCACAAGAAGGTTCAATGGCAAGCTCTGCCTCTTTACCCACCTCAGAGCCCTTATTACACGCAATAGCAACGGTCCTACAGCCCAAAGAGCGAGCGTAGCGAAGTCCTCCAATAACGTAAGGAGTACGACCACTAGCTGCAATTCCAATAGCAATATCGTTCTTGTTCAAGCCAATCTTCTTAAGCTCCTCTTCACAAAGCTCAAGAGAATCTTCTGCACCTTCAACTGCACGTACAAAGGCCTTCTCGCCACCAGCTATAAGACCAATAACCACGTCAGGAGAAACGCCAAAGGTTGGAGGACACTCAACAGCATCCAAAACGCCCAAGCGGCCCGAGGTACCAGCGCCAAAGTACACAATTCTGCCGCCAGCCTCAAGCGAAGAGACTGCCCACTCGATTGCCCGTGCTACCTGCGGAAGAACCTCTTTTACGCCAGCTACAACGTTCAAATCTTCCTGGTTCATAACGCTGACCAGCTCAAGCGGGGTCATCTGATCAAGTTCCATAGTGTTGGGATTTCTTGTCTCCGTGACAAGCTTTGTTAAATCAATCACGCTTTCACCTTCTGTGTTGTGATTTCTACGCAATAACGTCGTTAGCTATACCAGGCAAATCTTCATCAGAAGAAAGCGTAGCAACACGATCAGCTGAATCTAGTTTGCCAATGTAGTTTGTCGAGAAACGCTTAACGCTCTTCTCGTAGTTTCTGTTTACGTAAGCTGCAAAAAGTGCATCTACTACATTGAGCTGAGCAATTCGTGAAGACATTGCGCCGCTTCTCATAATGTGCTCAGTCTCTGCAACACCCAAAACATAGTCAGAGCGATGGATTAATTCCGAGTCAATACCACCACGAGTGATGGAAACTACCTTGGCGCCGTTTGCTTTTGCAATCCAAGCACACTCAATGGCTTCACGCGTCAGACCTGAGTAACTAACCACAATGGCAAGATCTTCTCGGCTCATGTTTTTGGCGTAGAGCAACTGAGAGTGGTAATCGTCACTTAAGTTGCAATTTATGTTGAGGCGCATAAGCTTGAGCTGCAGATCTCTTGCAACCAGAAGTGAAGCTCCCATACCAAAAAGACAGATAGAATGCGCTTGCATCATAAGTGAAACAACCGAGTCAACAACCTGAGCATCAAGCAACTGCATGGTAAGTTCCAACGAAGAAATGTTCTTTGCAGTCACTTTTTCAATAATCACGTCAGTAGTGTCACCTGCGATAACGCCGCCAACAGCAATATCGTTGCTTTTATTGCTTACTGCCAGCTCATAAATAAGAGCCTGCTGAAACTCTTTATAGCCACCGCAGCCAAGCTTCTTGCAAAGCCTAACCACCGTTGATGCAGATGTATACGTTTGAGCAGCAAGTTTATGAATTGACTGACCAACTACTGCCTCTGGGTCGGACAAAATGTAGTCAATAATATCGCGTTCAGCCGAACTGGCATTCTTGCGATACTCTTCCAGGCGTAAACGAACACCCCTCACGCAATCACCTCCGGTTGACTAAAACGTTTGACTATATTGTTTCACGTTGCCATAAAAATTTCATTTGTAAAGTAGGAGTGCCGTAAACGGTAGTATTGCGTGCGTAAGTGTAAGTACATGTTGTTCTTGTTGCATACACAATCACTCATGTTTTCCCAGCTTAGTACAGGGACAATTGTCGTGAAAACTTATTTTATTTTGGATGCTTTTACATCAACTCATAAAAACTTTTACTACCTAGTAGACATTTGACCACGTAATATCTGATTAAAATATTTCATTATTTGCCTAAAAAATTCAAATTTAGATACCATTGACAGCTTTTTTGATACCGCTCGCAGTACGTTAACGTACCCATTATTTCAATTTACGCAAACTAACTGCAATTTTGATGAAACGCACGTCATCATAAGCGCAAATTATCTCAGTCAGTTGAGATAGGGGGTGTTTCACCTAAGGCAAAACCGAAGGAGACGATATGCGCACCAACGAAGATTTACCCCAGAATCAAACTGCTCACTCTGAGCACTCATCTAACGCAGACTCCCCTGCTGGACAGACCAGAAGGCAATTCCTCAGTAGAAGTGCTCTTGGTCTAGCAGCTCTTGCAGGTCTTGGCCTTACCGCCTGCCAGACAAAAGGCGGCGCAACCGCTGCAAAGGGAACCGCGAAGAAGGTTGACTCCGTAGATGGCACCTTCCAGTACGAGAAAGTTTTCCCTGTTCTCAACGATAACGAGGCCTTTGACGATTCCCTTGTCACCAACCAGCTCAACAGCTTTGTTTGCTTTGCAGGTCAGGGTACCGTCTATGTGAAGAGTTCCGAGCCTCAGAGCTTTGCGCTCTTTGTAAACGGCCATCAGGTTCCAACCGATAAGCTTGACGGCTCTTCCTGGAACCAGATTGACATCTCTGACGTAACCGTCAACGGAGACAACCGCCTGCAGGTCAGCACCGTTAAAGAGACTCAGTCCACCTTTGAGGTCAAGATTGGCTACCCAACCCTTATTGACGGCACCAAGGATTATGCCGACAACGACAACTTTAAGCTGATTGACCAGATCATCAACGCAGAGATTGCCAACGGCTTTACCTCTGCTCAGCTGGTTGTTACCAGATACGGCAAAATTATCAAGAAAACTAACTACGGCAACGTCAATTCCTACAACAAAGACGGCTCTCACATCAAAGATGGCAAGGCTGTTGATGACAACACCCTCTATGACCTTGCTTCTAACACAAAGATGTACGCCACTAATCTGGCAATCGAGAAGCTAGTCACTGACGGCAAGCTGGATGTTTCCAAGAAGGTTCAGGAGTACATTCCAGACTTCAAGGATCAAGAAGGCGATAAGATCTTAGGCAAGAATGAGCTTACCGTTCGTGAGATTCTTGAGCATCAGGCTGGATTCCCACCAGATCCTCAGTACCACAA
>ERZ773003.1857-NODE-1857-length-11380-cov-2.858190_pt1 | contig 11380 bp, 15 predicted proteins | sample MGYA00580668_ERZ773003 | MGnify/ENA primary metagenome ERZ773003 (study PRJEB29015, sample SAMEA2738002) | human oral metagenome | biome: human oral; feature: human-associated habitat; material: dental | place: China | collected 2126 ... | reverse complement strand
CTACGCAGTTAAAACAGGAATAGCTGCAGTTAGAACAATTATTGCTGCTGGTGCTATGGCGATTAAAACCGTAGCAGATTGGGCGGAAACTGCTGCTTTGTTAGCAATGATTGTAGCTCAAGAAGGATTGAACGCCGCATTATATGCGTGTCCGTTAACATGGGTAATCGGCTTGATTGTTGCAGTTATAGTCATAATCTACTTAGCTGTAGAAGCTATTAACTATTTCTGTGATGCGAATATTAGCGTACTAGGAATCGTAGTTGGTGCTTTTTGGGCGTTCGGTTCCGCTATTTTCAATGTGTTCGCATTAGGATGGAACATTATCGCAGCATTTGTTAATTTCTTGGCCAACGTATTTAAAGACCCATTACATGCAGTCGCTAACTTGTTTATCGATATATGGAATGGTATTTGGCAATTCGTAAAAGCCAGAATTAATGATATTATCGATGCGATTAATAAAATCCCAGGTGTAAATATCGATAAAGTAGGCGGGTCTACTGGTGTACTGGAACGGTTCGAGATTGCCGGCGGTGAAACCACTGTCATGGGTAAGATGGATTATTCTAGTGTTACAGGGGCTTTCGGGGAAGGCTATAACATTGGGGCTAACCTTAGCCTAGGTGACTTAATGCCTAACATGCCTGGTGTTAAAACTCCTCAAGAGTTTGACGCTAGCAAAATTACTCCAGGTGCTGATCATGATGCGGCCGATAAGACTAAGAAAAACACAGGTAAAACTGCCAAAAACACCGGCAAGATTGCCAAGTCTATCGACATGACAAATGAGGAAATCAAGGCACTCCGTGAAAGCGCTATCGATAAGTCCTTGAAGAGATGGCAAGATGCCAATGTAATTCACATCCAAATGAATAACGATGTGGAAATCAATAACGGCACTGACCTAGATGGCTTTACAAGTCAAATCTCGAAAGGCTTGAAAGATGCATTTGCAATTCAAAGGGAGGGAATCTAAATGTATTACTTCTATATGGGAACGATGCAGATACCGATTCCCCCTAAAGAATTAACCACTACTATCAATGGCAAGAACGAAACAATGGAGCTATTGGGGAAAGGCGAAGTTAACGTTATTAAACCAGCAGGGCTTACTGACATTGCTTTTAAATTCTTATTGCCTAACTCCGATTATCCATTTAATGAGTCCTTGGTCTTTAAGTCTAAGAAGGCTAAGTACTATATTGATGAACTCGAAAAGCTTAAAACTACAAAGACGATCTTCCAATTTATCGTAGTTCGAATGAAACCAGGCGGACAGATGCTAGCCATGACTAACATGAAATGTACGCTCGAAAACTACGTCATAGAAGAAGATGCAGATAACGGCTTTGACTCCTATGCTAATGTTACCTTGAAGCAGTGGAAGCCTTGGGGTGCTAAACGGATTGAAGTGAAGACCGATAAGGACGGTACTGCAAAAGGTAGCGTTAAGTCGGACAGACCAACGGACGGTAAGGTAGCGGCATCTACTACTAAAGTATCCAAAGGACAGACTTTACAGCAAATCGTTAAGAAACAACTAGGCAATACGGATAACCTATTCCAAATTGCTGCCCTTAACAAAATCGCTGTGCCCGCTATCTTGGGAGTTGGCCAAGTAGTCCAGCTTAAACGTGAGGGTAATAACGAATGGCTATAGATGAAAAGAAAACAGTCGAAAAATCTCAAATCAATGGCACTATCATTCCGTTACCCATGCCTACTCAACTTCACTATGAGTTGACCATCAGAAATAAAAGCACTGGTGATTTGTGGCTCATAGAACCTGAAGACGGCGTACAAATTACGAGAGCAGTTGATTGCGTTCCAAGTAAGATGACTTTCAAAGTGCCTAAAGACCCTAACCTCAGTTTTGAAGAAGGTGATACCGTCAAGTTCACTTTAAACGGAGGGGCGGTGTTCTTTGGGTATGTCTTTGAGAAACAGCGTGACGGCAAGAATTCTATTTTGGTTACTTGCTATGATCAGATACGCTATCTCAAGAATAAAGACTGCTATGTTATCGGAGCTATGACGGCGACGGAGTTCATCAAAATGGTAGCCGATGACTTTGGGTTGAAATGTGGTTATATGGACGATACCGTATGGAAAACTCCGGAGAAACCGCAAACCATATTCAAAGATAAGTCACTGCAAGAAATGATATGCCAACTACTCGATAAAACGGCCATATACACGCCTAATCATGCGTTCTATCATTTGTACGATGATGCGGGCGAGTTACGGCTAGCATCGTTTGAGACTATGAAAACAGATATTTACATTGATGATGAGTGCATGGAAGATGTGCAATACACAACATCCATAGACAAAGAAACATACAACTATGTAAAAATCGTCCGCACAGTCCCAAATGGTGCGTCAAGTAAGTTGGAGAATACATTCATAGCCAAGGACGATAAGAACATCGAAAAATGGGGCAGATTACAGTATCTGCTCATTCCTAAAGAAAAGGACGTCAACGCAGTAGCGCAAGCCAAGGCAATCATGGCTCACAAAAACAAGAAAAGCCGTGAAATCAAACTCAAAAATGTCATTGGCGATGTGCGTGTGCGCGGCGGGTCCTTGGTGTACATCAATCGAAACTTTGGCGATATGATCGTTAATAATTACATGATGGTAACATCTGTTACTCATACGTTTAAAACAGGATTTCATGGAATGGATTTAGATTTACGATACGTTGATAATGACGCAGCTTATGAAGTTGCAAAAGACGAAGATGCGGAAGCGGTTAAGAAGATTGAAGCTGCTAAGAAAACCAAAGGTACTGCAGTCACTACTGGGGCAGGCGGTACAGCGGGTCAAGTTGATACCGCATTTAGCGCCAATGACGGCCGAGTATCTCAATATGGCAGTCAAGGCTGTGCTGACACAGTATGTGCTACTGGATCTTGGTACAATTCTGATTTGAAAGATGAGTACAACAAAGGTACGGCAAGAGTTGATACGCTTCGCCAAAATCTCGAGGCTAAAGGTTACACAACGGAACAATTCAACGGATACGCTAATAAAGGCGATTTGTTGATTTATGGTGATGATGAACACGTTGTTATTGCAGATGGTGTAGGCGGATGCTTCGGCAATTCTTCTAAACGTGGCTATGCTATGAAATATGGCAACGCAAATTTTGCGTGGCATAATGACGAAGCACCAACTAAGATTATTCGAATGGTGGCTAAATGATGGATAGCGAGTACATGAAAATCGTTAACACGATTAAAGAAATAGCGAGCACCGTTATATCGAATGGCGAACCTATGGAAGTAGTCGTTGGCGAAGTTGTCAGTGTGTCACCGCTCGCTATTAAGATTGACCCTAAACTAACCGTGCCTGAAGAGAATATTATTCTTACCAAAAACACCTGTGAATGGACTATGGAGATGAGCGTTGATCATGTTACAGAAAACAGAGCAGGCGGCGGCGGTATGGCTGAATATGCAAGCCATAACCATGAGTACAAAGGGCGTAAGAAGTATCTCGTTCATAATCAATTAGTCATGGGCGACAAAGTCATTATGCTGAAGGAAACAGGTGGACAGCGTTACATAGCATTAGACCGTTGGTATAACCCGAACAGGGGGTGCACGACTAAGTAATGGCAGATAATTTACTATTACCAAAACAAAATAACGATGCCCTTATTCCTGACACAGTAAATTATATTGAACCGTCGCATACGTATGACGTTGATTTTAGAACGGATAGCCAAATTAGAGGGTATGCGGATAAGTTGCGAGCTATGGAGCAAGCAATTTATAAAATCATCAATACGGAGCGATACCAATATATTATTTACAGTTGGAATTACGGCATCGAACTACAAGACTTATTCGGTCAGCCAATTCCGTATGTGTACGCTGAGTTACAGCGGCGCATAGAAGAGGCTTTACTGAATGACGATAGAATCACTAAAGTATACAACTTTGACTTTAGCCACGAAGGTGGGGACGTCATGGTTGAGTTTGATGTAGATACCATCTATGGTACGCTACAAAAAATCAAGAAAGGGGTGAAAGGTATTGTATGAGCATATGACGGCAAATCGAATTGAAAAACGAATGCTCGATAGAGTTAAAGATGAATTCGATAGGCGTGAAGGTAGTGTTATATACGATGCTACAGCTCCAGCAAGTGTAGAGTTCGCAGAGCTCTACATCCTAGCAGATGTTATTTTGAAACAAGCGTTTGCAACTACGGCAGACCGTGAGTTCCTAATACTTCGGGCGGCAGAGTTTAATATTTACCCGGAACCGGCCACGCAAGGCGAATTTGAAGCCCAGTTCAATATGGAAGTGCCGATTGGTTCATGGTTTAATTACAACGAATATAACTTTGTTGTAACGGAGATAATCGACGACACGGAACATAAGTACAAACTCAAATGCGAACAGTACGGACGCACCCCTAATGCGACTACAGGTGATATTACGCCAATCCAAGGTATTAATGGACTTACCTCCGCTAAGATATTGAAAAATATCACGCCGGGCGAAGATGAAGAAGACACAGAAGTATTTAGAAAACGATACTTTGATGCTTTGAAATCAAAAGCTTATGGTGGCAATGGTGCTGATTACAAGGAAAAGGTATTAGCTATCCCTGGTGTAGGTGGTGTTAAAGTATACCGCTGTTGGAATGGTGGCGGTACAGTTAAGTTAGTCGTCTTAAATAGCGACTACAAACCGGCGGCAGATGAACTAATTAAGGAAGTAGAGAACGTTATAGACCCTGCACCAAAAGGCAAAGGCTATGGGCTCGCTCCTATTGGTCATACGGTAACAATCGAAAAGGCCGAACCTGTAACTGTCAACTACCGAATTGAAGTAACTATGATGAGCGGTAATACAATTAACGAAATCCAAACTCTTGCAGAAAACGCTATTAAGCAACGATTACTTATTCGTGCTAAAGAATGGTGTAATCAAGACGAGAAGGATCATGTTATTCTTCGGTCTAGCCTGGTAACAGCTTTGATGGTTGAACTTCCTAACGTTCTTGATGTGGGTAGAATTACCGTAAACGGTGCCGCTATATCAAAACTAGAATTAAAGGATAATCAAATCCCAGTATTAGGGACGATTACTTTGGTGGCAGTATGATTACAGATTTCGGTATTTTTAAGCGAGATATTGATATCTCACAATTCGCCGTTCCGTTAACTCGAGATTCTCGGGATATCCAAGAAGTATATCGAGTGGAATCAGCTGAATTACAACTACTATGGGATATCATGCTAGATATCTTTAAGGAAGAATACATCTATACCGCATCAGATTACGGGCTTGAAGCATGGGAACAAATCTTAGGCATCAATCCTCCGGATTTGACAGACACAGAAGGGCGCAGAAGCGAAATACTATCGGTATTAATCGGTCAGCGTCCTTTTACTATGCCTAAAGTACAAGAAATGCTTAATTTTAAATTCGGTAATCATGTAGTAGAACACTCTGTTGTATCTGATAGGTATGAGTACTGGCTAGACGTAGTAGATGGCTTTGAGACTCAATTAAACAATATTATTGATTATGTTGAGCCGTTAATTCCTAAGAACTTAATCATTAAAACTAAGAGCACTACTCAACTTAATGGCGAAATATATATCGGTGCTATCTCCGATGTATATGAATCCTTCCATGTCGGGGCGGCATTAGATAAGTTTGACTTCAAAGTAGGCTCTGACATTAATATAGGCATGAGCTTCGACGTATTAGAAACAATTAAAGTATAAGGAGAACACATGGCTTCTATTTATCCAAATACACGATTAACCAATTATGGCCGTGAGTTAATCGCAAGATCACAAGCAACAGGTAAGAAGTTGCAGTATATTAAATTAGTTACGGGGGACGGACAGCTCGATAATCAAAATATCGATACTATGACTTCCGTAATAGCTCCAAAATTGGAGTGTCCGTTTACCTCTAATGGTGAATTCGTAGGAGACGGTCAATTTAGAATTGAATTTGCAGTAGGCAATAGTACGGTAACTAATGGATTCTTTGCTAGGGAATTAGGCGTATATGCTAATTTAGAAGGTGAATCTGATTCCGCTGCTAGATTAATTGCATATAGTAATGGCGGTAACTACGCATCCTATATTCCATCTAAGGAGACTCCTATTAATTCTAAAGTATTCTCCTTAGATGTTGTAATTGGTAACTCAACAAATGTAACCGTTAAGAAGATTGATGCGGCATATCTGACTAGAGGTGCATTAGAGGCCCATAGCCGTGATACAAGTGCGCACGCTCCTATCACAGACCAAATTAAAGCAATCCTTGGTAGTGCAAACTGGAAAGACTCCCCAGCGAGTACGCTTGTTACAATTAAAAACTTATTAGGCCAAGGTGCTATAGTAGCGTCTAAGCTTGATGCTAATGCGAGCTTTGTTAAATTTGCTAATGGTTTCACTATCCAGTGGGGAATTGGCGGTCAAGATAATGTAGTCAAGACAGAAGTGACATTTCCTATTAGATTTACAAGATTATTCATGGCTAATGCTATTGATGCGTATTGGAGTGGGTCAGATACGCCAAGATATTTTGCAAACTCTGTAAGCGAAAGCAACAATACAAAAGCTGTATTTGTGGCGAGTGATAGATATGCTGCATCCTATTACTGGTTCGCGCTAGGGATTATTTAATTACCTACCGCGATATATCTGCCCCAAGCACTAGTTTTATTTAATCCATCTCTCGCCGCCTGAGAATATACTTTAACCCCTGTTCTAGTATGCTCTCTAAATGAATGGACCTGGTTATCAGTATTGTTGCCATTCACATCATTACCAACTGCCGCGAAGCAGGCAGTATCAAAGGAGACAGGAAATGAAATTGTACCCCCTATTGGTACGTTATTAAACGCTCCCCACTGGGTATTAAGCCTTCCCTACGGCCATCCAAACGAAACTGCCTGCGTCCGCTCTGTTGGTTAAGAATCGGATGGTGGTTCTATTAGATTGAGAGAACCCACTGTTCCAAGTAATAAAGCATTGTGCACCAGAAGTTTCAACACTGACAGAGTCATCGGTAGCTAAGGCTATTAGTACGGTGCTACTAATCGGTAAAGAAATATCCTTGTAGTACTTATTATTATCAAACCAAGTTATTCCCCACTGGGGAGTTACTTTAATAATTCTATCGTTTTACGTAATTCACGAATGGTTTTGTGTGTATACACCCTGGTAGTGATATCACCTTGTTTATGGCCTAGTAAGGAGCGTAACGTGTTAGGTGGCGCAACCGCATCAAGTAAACTTGCGAATGTGTGCCTGGTATCGTGGATAGTATGCTTACATTTAAGGTTTTTCATAATATCCTGAAAATGTTTTCGAAACGTCGTGTAGCTGATAGTGAATAGGTAATCGCTAGTATGTAGTTGCTCTATTATAGGCATGATGCGGGGATGAATGGGAATGATACGGCCTTCACCGGCTTTCGTTTTAGCGTGTCTCACAATAAGGTATGATGATCGTCTATTGATATCTTGCCTACGTAAATTAAGTAGCTCACCGATGCGTAGTCCGGTGTAAAGCAGTATTAAAATCATACGGGAATAAGAAGTATCTATCGCCCATAATTTGTTGATTTGTTGGCGCGTAAATACTTTTCTCCTAATCGTCGGTATGTTAGGGCCTAGGGTTAAGTGTAAGGCGTAATTAGTGATAGGGTAATCCTTAATGATTGCGTAATTAAATAATTGATTAAGTAGTGTACGGACTTTCTTACAAGATGAGTAGGAGAGTCCTTTTACGTGCATGGAATTAATCACATTTTGAAGGTGCTGAAAATGAATATCCGTGATAGGCATATCCGCTATGTTGGATATGTGTTTAAAAGCAATGCGATAAGACTTAACAGCGCTATCAGAAATAGACTGAGAGTGAATAGGCAACCACTCGTTAAATAGTTGTCTTAATGTAATGGTATTGCGTTGTCTACGGTTTAATATAACAGCGTAACGGCGCATAATTTCACCTCCGAAAGGATACTACTATGAATCAATATGTATTTGTGTTAAACGAAATGGGCGAACGAATTACGTCCTATGTTGATAATACAGTAACGCAAGAGCAGCTCTTAGCGGTTGCAAAGCAAGAATGGCCAGATGCAGCAGGTTATATTTACGCTGCAGATGGTGATAGCATGCTTGATGAATTTATGAAAGGTAAATTCTATATAGACGGAAAATTCGTTGCGCCTGATCCGTATGTTCCTACAAAGGAAGATAAGATCAACGCGATTAAATCTGAATACGAGCCTCGCTTCAAATCCTTAGAAGAGGCTCAGCGCAGATTGTTATTAATGGGAAAACCTACTGCAGCTATTAGCGCGCAGTATATTAAATTGAATAACGAAATGGTAACACGTATTAAGGAGGTACAATAATATGCCTAAATATATCGGAGAAAGTAAAGTACCTGTTATGGAATTCTGTGAGTACTGCTGGGAAGTGCTTAACGAAGACGGAACATGCCCAACAGAGGGCTGTGTCCATAATGATTTAATGGACGAGGTAATCAAAGATGAAACTTCCGGTACTACACAACCTTAATGCAATTAAAGGTGAAGCAATTTCTATTAATATCGGCTATAACAACCTTGTTGATGAGGGCAGCTTGTTTGCATGTGTGCGTAAATATGCTGATAGTGAAGAATATAAGGTGAAGTTTAGTATCGATGTATCTACCGATAATTTAGAGGATGATGAGCTTTGTAAAATCACTCTATCCTTAGATACTGGAACTCTAGATGTAGGTAAATACCAATGGGATTTATTCTTATGGAGTGGAGACCACCCTATTAAATGTCTAGTTAAAGGGCAACTTAATATAATTCAAGGTATTAGTAATAGGTGGAAATAATGAACGATGTAAACATTCACATTAATGAAGATAAAGAACGAATTAAAGTTAAAGACAATCTTCAAATAGTTAAACTGCAAGGACCAAAAGGCGACCCTGGGCCACCAGGCCCTCCAGGTCCTCCAGGTGAACCTGGTAAAAATGGAGTTGATGGTGTAAATGGCGAGCGAGGTATTCAAGGGCCACCAGGACCTCCTGGTAAGGACGGAGTTAACGGAGCAAAAGGTGAACAAGGCTTGCAAGGTCCTCCTGGGCCACCAGGAATAGACGGAACTAAAGGTGAACAAGGGATTCCTGGACCACCTGGCCCAAAAGGTGAACCGTTCAAATATTCCGATTTTACTGCGGAACAATTAGCATTACTTAAAGGCCCTAAAGGCGATAAAGGTGAACCAGGTCCTCCAGGTACTGGTGCTAATGTAGACCTTAGTGGATATACAACAAAGACAGATGCTGATAATCTTTATTTAAAGAAAGTAGATTTAAGAAGCTATCTGACAATGTTAGGAGACCCCAAGTATGCATACAAAACAGAGTTAAATAGTTATTTACTAAAAACCGATGCTGAAACCAAATATAGCAAAAAGACTGAATTAGATAACTATGTTAAAAAATCTGAAATTAATCAGTATACTTCAGCATCTAATGTACAACTTACTCCAGAACAGCTTGAAAAATTAAGAGGGCCACAAGGGAGCCATTTAGATATAGCGACTTTACACAGGAACAACTTAACGCACTTAAAGGGCCAAAGGGTGATAAAGGCGAACCCTTTAGATATTCTGATTTTACGGCGGAACAACTTCAAGCGTTAAAAGGCCCTAAAGGAGACCCTGGAAGCGGCGGTGGACAAGTAACTTCGCAACCAATCGAATTATATGAAGTTGTATGGGGTATTGCTAAGGCCGGAGCATATGGTGCGGATAGAGGATATTTAGCGTTTGACCCCTTAACTGGTTGGGGGTACTTGCATTTTGATTTTATATTGACTAACCCTTCTGGCAATGGGGGTATGGTTGCACAACTCCCACCAAATGCACCGGTCGCAGTACGACTAATAGAAAAAAGCGTTAATGTAAATAACAATAGTGTTTATGTCGAACGAAACAGCCGTATAATTAAAGCCTGGGGTGTACCGGCGAACACTCGGTATATTATTGATATTATTGGTTATTGGAGAAAGGGGTAAGAATGTGGACTTGGCAGTTTGAGTTAAACGATATTTTAACTACGCTTACTATAGTAGGCGTAGTTGCGGGGGCGGGGTACAGACTTTTGATTATCCCGCTACTCGAAAAACTGGACCTTCAAAGAATGCAAGATAATTTGATGTTTCAGGAGAAAATGGGCGTGCTTACCGATACGTTGAAGGATTTGAAAGACGAAATTAAGCTATCACGTGAGCAACGCACAAAGGCATACACAGAGCATGTGAAATTAACTTCACGTGTGGATAGCATTGAATCTCGTGTTGATGATATTAAGGAGGCGTTACATGAACATTCCACCAAATCTCATCAATACAGTTAAAAAAACATATCAATCTGTAAGGGTGGCTAACATCCACCCTACAGGTATATTCGCTACACGGGCGCTAGTATTTATTATGCTGGCGCCCATTCTATTGGTAATAACTCAGTATGTTATGTCATTTGTTAGCGGGTACGTATCTGACGAGGCGAACAAGCTGATTAATGTAGGGCTTAATATCATAGATCATATATTCATCCCTAGCGTATTAATGGCTGTTGTAGGCTTCTTAGGACTTTGGCTAGATAAGAATAATAATGGCATTCCAGATAAATTAGAAGAGGAGGATAAACGATGAAAGTTTTTATTAATCCCGGACATGATATTAATTTAGATAGTGGGGCAGTTAACCCGGTATATGGGACACGTGAATGTGATGTGGCCCGTGATGCGGGCAAAATGTTAGCTCGCTATTTGGAAACAGCAGGATGTGAAGTTCGTACGCTACAAGATGATGATTTAGGCCTAGTATGTTCTGAATCTGATTCTTGGGGGGCGGATATCTTTGTATCTCTGCATTGTAATGCATTTAACACGGAAGCTCGAGGAACTGAAACACTGTATAAGTCCTTTAATGGGCAACGATTGGCCAATGATATTCAAAGTCAAATTATCCGAAGCATTAATACAGTTGATCGTGGCGTTAAGAAACGTGATGACCTTTGGGTACTAAATGGTACAGATGCAACTGCAGTATTAGTTGAAATGGCATTCATTGATAACGAAGAAGATCATACTATGTTATCTAACGACCTTGATGCTATCGTTCGCGCTATTGCGAGGGGGATTACTGACTACGCAGGAGGGGTATGATGTATGACAAAATCAAAGTATTATTTAATAACTCTACTTACCGCTATGTTATTATCGGTTGTATTGGCATCATCTTCATCCTTTGCGCAGGATATATCCTCTACCAGCCAAACGGAAGCGACTATCAGCGTACCATTAACGCAGTGG
>ERZ773003.1848-NODE-1848-length-11441-cov-3.487968_pt1 | contig 11441 bp, 11 predicted proteins | sample MGYA00580668_ERZ773003 | MGnify/ENA primary metagenome ERZ773003 (study PRJEB29015, sample SAMEA2738002) | human oral metagenome | biome: human oral; feature: human-associated habitat; material: dental | place: China | collected 2126 ... | reverse complement strand
TCAGCGTGGGAGATGTTCACTTCATCGATTCCGTTGGCGAGAAGGTCATTGCCTACGAGCGTACCTTGGATAGCTGTTGCGTACGCGTTTTTGCAAACTTCTCTGACCAAAAGGTTCGCTGTGCACCGACAGCCGCAATCGATGGCTCTGACGTCCTCATTGGCAACTATCCCAACACCGTAACCGATGCAGATGCGCTCATACTTCGTCCTTTTGAGGCACGAGCCTTTATCTGGGAATGATAGAGTCATACTCGAGTCCTCCCAAAGCTCCTTATCCAAAGTTCTTATCGACACCTAGAAGTTGCTAGGTTTCTCTTAGCTTGCCATACGTGCATTTGCCAATGCATTTGCCAAACTTGCAGCAAGTATGGTTATTTTTGCCACATTTGCAGCAAGTTTGGTCGACTCAAGACCAACTTGGCGCATTTCTGGCAGCCTCTCTAAACAGCCCCTCGAAAACTATAAAACCTACGTATTTCATTTAAGTAGCTCGTTTACATACTTCTATCAGAAGACTAGACGTGGAGATTCTGTGAATGAGCAAAAACAGCTCTACGTTCTCTTTGCTATACATGTGAACTCCAATCCGACCGCCCTTGACGGTCCAACTTTTCGTCCGCACCCCCTTGTGAGTGGCGCCAGTTCGGGGTATCATTCACAAGCACCCATTTTGGAGAGCTGACCGAGAGGCCGAAGGTGCTCGCCTGCTAAGCGAGTATGGGCCCCAAGCCCATCTGGGGTTCGAATCCCCAGCTCTCCGCCAGAATTTTCTGCTCGTTGCATCACCGCAACGAGCTTTTTTCTTACCGAGAAGAACTTTTTTCTAAGATTAGTCTTGCATTTTTTACTGGAAAATGGCATTCTATCTACTTGCACGCGGCGTTACCTCAGCTGGATAGAGGACCTGACTACGAATCAGGGCGTCATAGGTTCGAATCCTATACGCCGCACCACTTGAACTTAGGAGCTCCTTCGGGAGCTCTTTTTTATTATCTAACCGGTCTTAAAGCTACTTCTCCAGAAGAATTTGCATACAGATAACTGTACAAAATATGAGCCTCATCAAGCTCATCCATTACTTCTGCCATACATGTTTCCGCTGCTATAACATCTAAATACTCTTGCGGATCCAAATCTTTAAGTCCAACTCTTCCTTTAAGTGAAATCCAATTTCTTAACACTTCAACTTGATCTGGCGCTATTTGAATCTCTGAATAAAACTCCTTATTCCCAAATCCTATTTCTGCTTCTTCTCCCTGAACTAACTGCCGAATAACAACTCTTTCTTTTACTCCAACTCTATTCTTCATTTCTACCTCTTCCTTTTCTACTTTGTCATCCTCAGTATAGTTGATTTATAGAACATATGTTCTATAAATCAATAAAAGAAATGGTCTCCACAATTTTTTGAAGACCATTTCAGAAATTGAATCAATTTTGATTAAAAAGAGAAACTATTCTGGACGAATAACCTCAATGCCACCCATGTAAGGGCGAAGCACCTCAGGAACAGTAACGGAGCCATCCGCGTTCTGATAATTCTCCATAATTGCTGCCATAGTACGACCAACCGCCAGGCCTGAGCCATTAAGTGTATGAACTAAGCGGGTGCCCTTAAATTCGGCTGGATCCTTATAGCGAATATTTGCACGACGTGCCTGGAAATCCCAGCAGTTTGAGCAAGAAGAAATCTCCTTATATGCGTTATAGCTTGGGAGCCAAACTTCAATGTCATAGCACTTGCATGCAGAGAAGCCAATATCACCAGTGCAGAGAGTAACCACGTGATAAGGAAGACCCAGAAGCTGAAGGATCTTCTCGGCTTCCTGAACCATAGACTCAAGTTGATTCATGGAATCCTCAGGCTTTGCAAACTTGACCATCTCTACCTTGTCAAACTGGTGAACGCGGATGATACCACGAGTGTCTCGACCAGCTGAACCTGCCTCCTCGCGGAAACATGGAGTGAACGCGGTATAGAGCAAAGGAAGCTGAGATGCGTCCAGAATCTCGTCACGATGGATGTTTGTGAGCTGAACCTCAGCAGTTGGAATGAGGTAGAGGTCAGGCTGGACGTGATAGAGGTCCTCCTCAAACTTAGGAAGCTGGCCGGTACCATAAAGAGAATCCTGATTGGTAATGACTGGTGGCCACCACTCTTTGAAACCTGCCTGGTTATGTGTATCAATCATAAAGTTGATAAGCGCACGCTCCATACGAGCACCCATGCCACCAAGAAGATAGAAACGAGTTCCTGCAAGCTTTACGCCACGGTCAAAGTCAATCATGCCAAGCTCAGGGCCAAGATCCCAGTGTGCCTTTGGCTCAAAGTCAAACTGAGTTGGCTCTCCCCATTTACGAACCTCAGGGTTATCAGAGTCATCCTTGCCATAAGGAACGGATGCGTCAGGAATGTTTGGAATAGCTGCAACAAGGGCTGTGAGCTCCTCCTCAACCTCACCACGACGCTGGTCAAGCCTAGCAATGCGATCTTTGTTAGCTGCTACCTGCTCCTTAGCTGCCTCAGCCTCTTCCTTCTTGCCCTCACGCATAAGAAGGCCAATCTGCTTAGAAACAGCATTGCGCTCTGCCTGAAGCGTCTCTACCTCACTAATTACGCTTCTACGCTCCTCATCAAGCTCAAAAAACTTCTCGCGATCCCAATGGGCGTTTTGCCTAGACTCGCAAGCCTTATCTACGAGGTCAGGATTCTCGCGCACAAATTTGATATCAAGCATGCAGCTTCTCCTTGAATCAACACTTTTTGGCAGTGCATTTTTTCTTATAGCCTACCAAGTATATACTTGTATTTAGATTCTTAACCCTTCACATGTTCTGGAGTAGGATTATGGACGCAATTAACTCGTTTATTAGTTGGCTTTTTGGCGATAAAACTGGTGCATTATTCCTTGTGCTTGGTGGAATTTTGCTCTTTTTAGTTATTTCTTTTGTGCTTGAGCGCAAAACAAAAAAGATGTACTTCAACCACAAAAAAACTGACGAAGATTGGGATCTCTTTGGAGATGACTCCGAAGAAGGCTGGTCTGACTTCGAAGCAGACAATAAATAAGCAACAAAAAAGCCCCGTTAAGGGACTTTTTTAAATACAAATGGTGCGGGCGAAGGGACTTGAACCCCCATGAACTTGCGTTCATACGGACCTGAACCGTACGCGTCTGCCAATTCCGCCACACCCGCGTGCTAGGGAATAATACTACAACATTTTGTTTTCTTCTAATGGAAAAACAATAGATATATAAGAAAATTCTTTTCAGCGGTAGAATATAAGTAGTCACGGCCGACAAACACACTTTAAACACAGGAGGTTGCCGTGAGTGACTCGCGGTCGCAGACCACGCAGACTACATATCTACATTCACCTTCTGCTCAGCAGGCATCACCTGCGGCTGAGCCAGAAATTTTGTTGAACCGATATCGCGTTCTTGCTCGCAGAGGTAACGGAGGCTTTGGCACCGTTTGTACCTGCTGGGATACTCGTTTGCAGAGACGCGTAGCCATTAAGCGTATGCCACTGTTGGGAGCTTCCGAAACTCCCGGTGTGTTTGCTTCAACTGTTGACGAGGCTCTTTCTGAGGCTCGAACTGCCTGTTTATTGGCTCATCCCAACATTGTGACTGTTCATGACTTTGAGATTGAAGGCGATTACGCCTATCTGGTCATGGAGTTTGTTGATGGCCTTAATTTATCGGAGCTCTTGGCTCGCGTTGAGGGTGGCTACCTCACCTATGCCGAAGCAGCTCACATGGTGTCTTCACTTGCAAAGGCGCTTCAATATGCCCATGAAAACGGCGTACTCCATCTGGACATCAAGCCAACAAATATCATGATTGACCGCCAGGGTACGGTAAAACTTGCCGACTTTGGTATGGCAACACTTGCCTCAGCTGCTGGTTATGGTGGTGCTCGCGGAGGTACGGTAGGCTACATGCCTCCTGAACAGGTTGAAGGCATGCTTGTTGACGAGCGCGCTGATATTTTCTCGCTTGCTGTTGTTTTGAGACAGGCGCTAACGGGCGTCAATGTATTTGCGGGCAGAACGGCTAAAGAATCCCTTGATCACATCTACAAGGGCCCAAAAATTCCTCTGCTCAAAGAAGATTCCGAGGTTCCCTTTGCTGTAGATGCCGCCTTAACACAGGCTCTTTCCCCTGAGCCGTCAATGAGACAAGGAAGCGTCTTGGAGTTTGCACAAGAAATTGTGACTCCTCTTGGCAGCGAAAAGCAGGGCGAGAAAAGCCTCAAATCCCTAGTGGAACAGTCAGAAGAAGAGGGAATCGAGACCTGGGACGTCAAGCATCTTCCGCTCTCAATCCGCTTCCCCTGGCTGCCCTCGGCTGCCGTGCGCGGCGTATCAGCCCTGGTCACCGCTGTTCTTCTCGCCCAGTTGTTCCAGCTTATTGCTCCAGAATCGCTCACGTTTATTGTGGTGGGTTCTCTTGTAGGTGCTGCGGCAGCTGCTCTTTGGACTCCGTTGGGTTCTGCGCTTGTCATTGCATGTGCGGTATATGCCCTGGCGAGTATTAGCCCTACCAGCACTTCGTTCCCGTTTGCGACGCTTGTAACCTTGGTAAGTGTTATCTGGTGGGCGTTTGCGGGAAGGGCCTCAAAATTCAGCAGCATCAACTGCTTATTAGGAGCTTTATTACCTGCTCCTGTTTCAGCACCAGCGCTTATCTCCGCCACCATGCATCCTCTACCTGCAGTTTTAACAGGAGCCTTTAGCTATCTTTTTGGGACACTGTTTGCAAGAGGCATATCTTTAGGCTATGCGGCAACTCCTCTTGCTTATGACTACACCTCGCTAACCTCAGGGCTTCCTTTTTGGATTCGCTTTGGGGCGTGCGCCCTATCTGCTCTTTTAGGCTCGCTTATTAGCCAGAAAAGACGTCGTGGGTGGATGATTTTTGGACAAATTGTCTGTGCCGCATTGCTTTCAAGTGGCTTTATATGGGCAGCTTGGATGGAGAATCCCAATTTTTGGGTAGTTGAAAGTATAGTTTCAGTACTAATTACGGTATTCTTATGTGTGTTTGTATGTATTGCAATTGTCCTGATAGGTCCACTTCAAGCGGATCAGGAAGGCGAGGAATTAAATGAGCTTTCTTAGTGACTTTGAAAACCGTGTTGGTTCGGTCTTTGGCGCCGCGCCTCAAGGATATGCAGAGCCCTTCTCTTTTAAGAAGCTAGCCAAACGTGCAGCTAAAGAGATGGAACGTGAGACGTATGAGATTGATGGCGTAGACACTGCGCCTGCCCTGTATACCGTTTTAGTTGCTCCTCAAGATGATTCACTGATGCGTCCTCTTTATGCTGATCTAACTGCAGAGATTTCTAACTTTGTGGCTACTCAGGCTCAGCAAAAAGATTATGTATTTGTAGGCCAACCTCTTGTTCGTTTTATGGTTGATCCTTCTCTAAAACCTGGAAAATTTGCTGTCTTTGCAGAAAATGTTGATGGCAATACTCTTGACCAGCTACGTAATGAAGAACGTGCTTTCTTGGGCGGAAACTCCAGTGTTGGAGGAGCTGCGGCACAGATGCCTCAACAACACAATTCCCGCGCTACTATTCAGCCAGAATCACAGCCAGAGCCAGATCCGTTGTCTGTAGTTCGACCTGTTTCTGCAGATAATGCAACGCCAGAAGTGTTGGGTGATCTTGCTGGTACAGATGCCGGCCTTGCAGTAATGCCACCAGATTTTGTTGAGGCTCAAGGCGCAATTCCTGTTGTTTCTGCAGCTGAATCAACCCCAATGCCTGTTCTTCCTAGCTCAAATGAACTTCCAGATCTTCCAGTAAACGGTGCTATTCCAACAGCAGCTCCTGTTCCTATGACTCAGCGCCGTATCACACCTTCCCTTGATGCACAGCTTAATGGCATAGGTGGACGTTCTTCTCGCAATTTGCAAGGTACGCCACGCGCAAATATGGATGCTATCTGCATCTTAATTGATCGTCAGAGCGGGCGTTCGTATCGTGTTGAAGCTCCTCGCGCTATCATTGGTCGTGAGCGTTCTCAAGCAGACATTGTTCTGCGTGATCCCAACGTTTCAAGACGTCATGCCGAAATGACCTACGACGGTCACGATTGGCACATTGCTGATTTGCACTCCACCAACGGAACGCTAGTCAACGATATCGACGTAGATGAGGTTATTCTGCGCGATGGAGACCTTATTACCATTGGTCTTATGGACCTTCAGTTCCGGGAGAACTAATGATTGATTTGATTCTCTTTGCAGGACGTGTTCTGCTCGTTGTCCTACTGTACATCTTCCTGTTCTCAGTCATGCGTACGGGTATTGGTCTTGTCCGCGGACAGCGCAAAGATGGAGCAATTTGGTCTGTTGATGTCGAGAAGGGCGTCAAGTCCTTACGCGGCCTTCACGTTGACATCTTAGGTCCCGTTGTCATTGGGCGCTCTCCTTCTTCTGACATCGTGATTGACGAACCTTACGTTTCTGCTTCACACGCTCGCTTTACAATCCAGGGCCCTGCTCTGGTGCTTGAAGACCTTGGATCCACAAATGGAACCATGGTTAATGGTCACATCATCGAACAACCTGTCACCCTTCGTGATACAGATGAAGTTCAGGTCGGCGATGTGATTATGCGTGTTGGACGTCGATAAGAGGCTCATGGTTTCTTCTGATACAACACATATTTCTGATACACCTACTCAAGAGCCCGTTAGTGCTCCTGGTCGTTGTGAGTTGCCACTTGATGGTCGAGGCGATACAGAAGCAGTTTCAGGCTCTAACACCTTTATTTCTTGGGGTGCCCGCTCTGACGTAGGATTAGTCCGCGATCACAACGAAGACTCATTCCTCCTGCGTACTCCTCTCTTTGCCATCTGTGATGGTATGGGAGGGCACGCTGCTGGTGAAGTGGCAAGCTCGATTGCTGTAAAAGTTATCGCTGAACAGGCTCCAAGTACTGCAGACGACGTACGTCTTGGTGCTGCAATTGAGGCCGCTAACCAGGAAGTTATTGACGCTCCTGCAAAGGGTGTTGGCAAACCTGGAATGGGTTCCACTGCTTCCGCTGTTCTCATTGAAGGCAATCAGATGGCTGTTGCCCATGTTGGTGACTCCCGTATTTATCTGCTCCATCACGGAACTTTGGTTCGCATTACTCACGATCACAGCTACGTTGAGGAGCTCATTGATTCTGGACAAATTACTGCTGATGAGGCCCGCACACACCCTTCTCGCTCAGTAGTTACACGAGCCCTTGGTTCTGATCCAGACATGTATGCAGATCATTTCTCACTCGAAGTATCTGATGGTGACCGCATCATTTTGTGCTCCGACGGTCTTTCTGGCATGGTTCCTGATGACGAGATTGAATCTATTGCCGTCTCTAACGTCACACCACAAAAGGCTGCCGATAACCTTGTTTCTGCAGCTCTTACCTATGGTGGATCAGACAACATCACTGTTATTGTCATCGATGTCTTAGACGACGGTATAGCCGATCAAACAAGGCGACATCTTACCCGTGGCGTCATTGCAACGTTTATCTCGTTCCTTGCGCTCTTTGCAGCCACTATTGCTGTGTTCTTCCTATTTGTAAGCAGCGAGTGGTATTTGGGAATCAACGGAACTACCGTTGGTGTATATCGAGGTATTCCTACAACAATTGCTGGCATAAATATGTCTTCGCTTGTTGAAACTACGTCAATCGAAATAAAAGATTTGCCTGACGCAGTTCAAGACTCGCTTGCCGACGGAATCCGTGTTAAAGACGAGGATGAAGCACACAGCACCGTCGAGGATTACCGCAAGCAAATTGACGATGCCAACAATCGAGCAGTTAAAAAGAAAGAAGATGCTCAATCTAGCGGAACACCAACAACAGAAACAACAACTTCAACAACAAATTCGGGAGGTGAGTAGGAATGGAAAAAGCGGGTGGATTAAGACGTAATACAGAACTCTTCTTACTGTTTGTCGGAGCGATTCCAGTATTTCTACTGTACGCCATGTATATGATTACTGCTCGTTCAACGCTAAGCGTTGAGACTATGGCTGTTCCTATTGGCCTCTTCGCAGCATTTACCGTAGCTCACATCGCTATTAGATTCCTTGCTCCCGCAGCTGACCCCGCCATTCTCCCTATTGTGTTTGTGCTTTCGGGAATTGGTATCACCATGGTCACTAGACTTTCTCCAAATCTCGCTGTCAACCAGACTATTTGGCTTTTTATCTCTGTTGTCGTCATGATTGTGGTGCTAGCGATCATTAGAAACCTTGACGCGTTAGCGGACTACAAATACTCCATTGGTATTCTCGGTGTCATATTGCTTCTTCTTCCAATTGTTATTGGTCAAGACCGCTACGGCTCAAGGCTTTGGATTTCGTTTGGTTCCTTTACTTTCCAGCCTGGCGAGATTGCAAAAATTGCTATTACGCTCTTTCTAGCGTTTTACCTTGCGCTTAATCGAGAAGCTCTATCGGTCTCCATGCGCTCTGTGGGGCCATTCCGAATTCCTCGCTTCAAAATGCTACTGCCCTTATTTGTTATGTGGGGCATCAGCCTGATTGTTGTTATTTTTGAACGCGACCTTGGTAGCGCACTTCTTTTCTTCGTTTTCTTTGTCATTATGCTTTATGTTGCAACAGGTCGCGCTAGCTACGTTTTTGTCAGCGTTGCGCTCTTGGCCATCGGTGGCGTGGTACTTTACCACTTCTTTAGCCATGTTCAGACTCGTGTCAACATTTGGCTTGATCCCTTCAAAGATCCTTCTGGAGATGGCTTCCAGATTGTTCAGTCTCTCTATTCCATCGCAGATGGAGGACTTGCTGGTACAGGAATTGATAAGGGAATGCCTACCCTCATTCCTGTTGTCGAGTCTGACTTTATTTTCTCTGCCATTGCTGAAGAAATGGGTCTTTTTGGTGGAGCAGCAATTATTACCCTGTTCCTGCTCCTTACAGTGCGTGGTCTTGCAACAGCCGCTCGTGCAAAGTCTGATTCATCTGCCTTTGCCGCAGCTGGCCTTACCAGTGTTTTGGCGTTCCAGACCTTCCTTATTATTGCAGGCGTCACTAAGCTCATGCCTCTTACTGGCGTCACTCTACCCTTTATGAGCCAGGGCGGCAGTTCTCTGCTTTCCAGCTTTATCATTGTTGCCTTACTGCTCAGAGCAGGTGACGAGGGAACTGGTCGCGAGACAGAGCTTGAGCCAAGCAAAAAAGTGCTTGATTCCCAGAGGCTTGAAATTTCTTCTGGTGGAGCTCACGCCTCTTCCGTTCTGCACGGTAGTCACATCCGCGGAGGCTTTGATCTGCAGTCTGAGGAGTCAGGTGTTCTAGGGCGCGTTGCTCTCGGAAAGCGTCTAACCAATTTGGTTACCGTATTTACCTTCTTCTTCACCGTTCTTCTCGGCAATCTAACCTTCCTAATGGTAATTGACGCCCCTAGGCTTCAAGCACTTCCTACCAACAACCACACTATTGCTAAGAGCGCTTACGTTCAGCGCGGTGCCATCATAACCTCTGACGGAGTCACACTGGCAGAAAGCGTCAAACAAGACGACGGTACCTACGTGCGCAACTATCCGCACGACGGTATGGCTTCTCACACGGTTGGCTACATCTCTACTCAGTACGGAACTGCGGGTATTGAGTCCTCCATGAACGAAACACTCACTGGCCATGCAGATCATTCCGATTGGAGAAGCGCCCTGTACTCGATGGCCGGTATCAACACCGCTGGTTCAAGTGTTGTTCTGACCATCAATTCCCAAATGCAGGCCGTAGCAGAAGCTGCACTCCAGGGTTATTCTGGCTCTATTGTTGTTATGGATCCATCTACCGGAGCTGTGCTTGCAAAGGCTTCAAGCCCTTCATATACCCATGCTGAACTGGGTACTATTATTGAATCCGGTACTGGCAGTCAGTTAGTTGACAGGACTACCCAGGCACTCTACTCCCCTGGCTCATCCTTTAAGACCGTTACGCTTGCTGCTGGAATTGATACGCACAAAACCACGCTGGACACCACATACTCAGCTCCAGGAACCATGGAGATTGGCGGCGGAACCATCCACAACTACGCCAACGAGGACATGGGCACCATTCCTCTACGTGAGGCATTTGCTCGCTCTTCAAACACAGCCTTGGCACAGCTTGGTGTAACACTAGGCGCGGATAATCTGGTCAGCTATGCACGAGCCTTTGGTTATGGCACCGCACTTGGCCAAGATTTTTCAACAACGCCATCGCTAATGCCAAATCCTGCTGAGATGACCACCTGGGAACTTGCCTGGGCATCCTGTGGCCTTCCTGTTGGCGAACACGCAAGTCCTGCAGGACCTCAAACTACCGTCATGCAAAACGCTGTTATTGCAGCTGCAATTGCTAACGGTGGTGTAGTTATGAACCCTTACATTGTTGATCGCGTTCTCTCGCCAGAGGGAGCTGTTGTTTCTACAACGTCACCAAAATCGCTTGGACAAGCTGTGTCTGCAGATACTGCTGCACAGGTTCGCGAAGCAATGTTGGGCGTTGTAGAATCTGGCACTGGCATGGGAGCTCGCGTTCCAGGTGTCAAGATTGCGGGAAAAACAGGTACAGCAGACGTCGAGAATGGTAACTTTAACTCGTTCTTCATTGGTTTTGCACCTTACGACCACCCAACCCTTGTTGTTTCTGTTGTCATCGAGGGCAATGGCGAGAACGTTTTGGGTTACGGTGCTCAAGTTGGTGGACGTGTTCTTGCACAGTGCCTGAACATCCAGGCTTTGGGAGCTGCTTCGTAGCGCCCAAAACATCGCACGGTCTTCTCCCCAAGTAGTTGGGTGTGTTCTAAGATAGTAAGTAACGTGGCGAGAAAATCGCACGCTTGATAGGAGTTGAGTTATGCCAGGTAGAATGCTCGGTGGGCGTTACCAGGTTCAAGACAAAATTGGTACCGGTGGAATGGCAACCGTTTACCGCGGACAGGACCAAGTTCTTGGTCGTACTGTTGCCATCAAGATGATGCTGCCACAGTACGCAAATGACCCGTCCTTTGCTGCTCGTTTTAAGCAGGAGGCACAGGCAGCGGCGGCGCTCTCAAGTCCATACATTGTCTCGGTCTATGACTGGGGTAAAGACGGCGAGTCCTACTACATTGTCATGGAGTATCTGCGCGGTACAGACCTTAAGAGCGGCATCCGTAAGCATGGAGCTCTTGATTCCCGTAAGGTCGCTCAGATTGGCTCTCAGATTGCCCAGGCGCTCTCTGTAGCACACCGTCACGACATCATTCACCGTGACATCAAACCACAAAACATCATGGTCCAGCCAGATGGCAACATCAAGGTCATGGACTTTGGCATTGCTCGTGCAAAGAACAGCAGCCTAACCACTGATAACTCTGTTCTTGGCACCGCTCACTACGTTTCTCCAGAGCAGAGTACGGGCAAGCCCT
>ERZ773003.1840-NODE-1840-length-11455-cov-16.483596_pt1 | contig 11455 bp, 16 predicted proteins | sample MGYA00580668_ERZ773003 | MGnify/ENA primary metagenome ERZ773003 (study PRJEB29015, sample SAMEA2738002) | human oral metagenome | biome: human oral; feature: human-associated habitat; material: dental | place: China | collected 2126 ... | reverse complement strand
GCACCTAAAAGGAAAATCCACACATAATGAATTACCCAATAGTTGAGTCGCATATCGAAAAGATATTTAAGAATCGGCTGATTACTTAGATTTTCCATTACCCAACGGCCAAGCATATACGATGATACATAATCAATAGCGACTTGGACAACAAATAATAGCACCATCCAGAACACAGGTCGCTTGAGGATGACTTTCACCATTGCCCGCCATAACGGCATCATCACGTAGAACCATAGCAAAATAACCATAAAATACAAATGATACATAGAGGTACCAAAGAGTAGATTTATCGCCAATGGACCCGGACGTAAATTGCCGAGGTTGTGCGCCGTCAATCCCGTATAGAGCAAGTAAAAGATGGACCACGTAATATATGGAAATAGCACCACCTGAATGCGGCGGTGCATAAATTCCTTATATGAGAATGGTCCCTCTACCGAGGTATGATAAAACAAACCAAATGCAGAGAGGAAAAAAAACGCAGGCACTCCAAAGCGAGAGAGAATTTCTAACACGCTGATGAGTTCTAAATTTACAAAAGGATTTTGCAATGCGTAAGATCCTACGTGAATGCCGATAACACCGAGCATACAGAGACCTCGCATATAAGTAATTTCCGGTAAAAATGCTTTTTTCATAGCCATTCCCTATTCATTATTGACCAGGTGCAGCGGCAGGTGTCGGTACGACACGTGGGCCTTGAGACTCTGTAGCTGGTTGTTTAACTACAGGAGATTCAGGTGCAGCTTTTTGAGGCTCTGCAGCTTTTTCAGGTTGAGCAGGTTGTGCTGGTACAGCCTGACCATTTGCTTTAGCTGCCGCTTCTGCCTTAGCCTTAGCTTCTGCTTCAGCCTTAGCTTTTGCTTCAGCTTCTCGTTTCAAGCGCAATTCTTTTTCAAGAGGTACCACTGGTTTATCATAAACAGTGATATCCGTTTCAAATAGACGCCCCCATGGGAATGTAGCTTTTACTGTACGAGGATTGATTTTAAGGTATTTTTCAGCGAAATCTTGAATGCGTTCACCTAAGTAACTTTCAAGACGTTCATTTAATTCACCAGAGTAACGAACATTATCTGTTCTAATAGAATCTTGCATACGATAAATATCTTTACGGATATTTGCTTGATATGCCCAATTATCCAAATATTGTTGCGTCAACATATCACGATGACCTTCTGGGCTCATAGATTTAAGCAATACTCCTTGAGCAATAGCGTAACCTACTGTGTTACTTGCTGTATTCCAACCATTATACGCACCGATTTTGTACAACAGATCTCGTTTATACATAGCGGATACTAACGTATTGTCTGCACCATTATTGAAAGCAATATCTGCAACGCTTACATTCACACCAGAATCAACAGCTTGTTGAATACGATCTACGAAAGCATTTGTAGAGTTGGAAATCATTGGGAAGTTTTCGAAGTTTTCAGATTCACCTGTGCTCGTAGTAAGAGGTGTATTAACAGCCAATAATACAGTTGGTTTGCCTTGTGTCACCATCGTGCCACCTACAGCCTCAACGTGTTGAGCAATTGTTTTATCAATCGTTTGATCTTCGTAACCTGGCAATGTTTTACCACCGCCACCGAGTGGATAAATTACGGAGAATGTAGGTTTTTCTGTGCTCACATCGGTACGGGAACGTGCCATCAACAAGAGACCGAGTTGGTCAGCACCAGGGAAGCTACCATATTTTTCAACAGAAATATCCTTGGAATATTTGTTGAGGTAACGACCTTCTAGTGCGGATTGAGATAATTGAGATGTATCATCATGACCTAATGCAAAGTAGTCGAATACACCACTGCGAGTTTCATCAATCAACTCTTTGTTGATTTTCATATTTTTTTGACGGCGGTCAAACCAGTCTTGCAAGTATTCCACAGGAACGGAGGCTTGTAGGCTCATCATTTTTTGAGTTTCTTCTTGTGTTAAGGAGCCAGAATCCAATTTATCTTGTAATGCAGCGATTTGGAAGATAGTTGGACCATATTCCGCATAATAAGCCGGTTCAGTACCGCCACCACTCGCACGCGGAGAACGCATTACCGTACCAAAACCATAGATGCGTACATTTTTATTACGCGCTTTTAAACCTTCAATACGTTTCAAGCGATTTTGCAATGTGCTAAGCGGAATATTATGTTTACGAGAATCTACAAGACCTCCATAAATAAGAGTATCTGTACTTAATACCATAACATCAGCACGACCTGCATTTTGCTCTACCCAAGCCATAATTTGATCAGCTTGACCTTGGTATGTCTTACCAGAAATCAAGTGTTGAGGTGGTGTCAACACAGTCATACCCGCCTCACGAGCTGTGTCAACTGTATATTGCAAGCTTACAGGGCGATCATCTTGAGGTACATATAATACGGTTTCTGCATCAATATTGATGGATGTACCTGTAGCAATGGCTGTAACCATTAATGCTACTTTCAACCATTTATTTGTCATAAAGCAAATCTCCTTCTGTGTACACGAGTACTCTCGACTCGAAAATTAACTCTTATATAATACTCTTTTTTTCTGACACTTTTATGAAATACTTAACGGTATAATTATATCATTTACTTGTTATTTCTCAAATGCAGCGCCTTTAGCTTTAGCGCACTTTAGGTAAGCTCCAATTATATTTAATAGCTAGTAGACGGATAACTAGTACAACAGTAAAAGCACCATATACAGCCTCTCCACCCCAGTTAGAAATAACCATTAAGTAATAAACGATACCCCCAATAACACTAGGCAGAGCGTACACGTCTTCTTTCAAAACAGACGGAATCCGTTGAGCCAGCATATCTCGGATAATGCCGCCACCAACAGCAGTAATAGTTCCTAATAAAACAATGAAAATTGGCAACTCTGGATATAGTTTAAATCCTGCAGATGCCCCAGTTACTGTAAAAGATGCCAACCCGACTGCATCGGCCAATAAATAGCTTGCTCGACTACGAGGGCCCATAGCATGCTTGCGATAACGGCTGTTATACATAATAAATACGATAATTGTTACGGAAATAACCACAGTTACATATACAATATTGCGTAATGAATTCGGCGGAAAATACCCCAAGAGAACATCCCGTACAATTCCACCACCGATTGCCGTGGCCAGTGCCAATACAGCCATACCAAATATATCCATTCTCCGCGCCACCCCAACAAGTGCTCCGGAGATAGCAAAAGCAATAGTGCCAATCATATCAAATATATACCAAATAATATCCATAATACCCTCACACAATCTATTCGCATAACTTCGCACACTATGATAGACTTTATGTAAGATATTATACATTAAGAGGTATGAGAATGACAAAAGACATTACACCTATAGAGATTAAAAATATGGATGAGCGTACTCGGGACGAGTATTTCATGGCGTTTGCCCTAGAGGAAGCTCACAAGGCCTATGACTTAGGAGAAATTCCTATCGGCGCCATTTTAGTTCAAAACAATACAATCATTTCACGCCACCATAATCGCCGCGAATTAGATCACGATGCAACGGCTCATGCAGAGGTGCTCGTCATCCGCGAAGCATGCGATGTGCTCAAGCGCTGGCGGTTGACTGGTTGTACCCTGTATGTTACGATAGAGCCGTGTCCGATGTGCGCTGGAGCCATTATCAACAGTCGTATTGACCGTGTTGTATATGGTGCAAGTGATTACAAAGGAGGCGCTGTAGAATCTCTTTTCAATGTACTCTCTCACCCTGGTTTAAATCATGAGCCTGAACTAGCATCTGGTGTCCTTGGTGATGAATGTAGCAAAATCATGAAAGACTTTTTTAAGGAGCGCCGTAAAACACGGAGGAGTACCCAAGAGGCTGAAGGGTCCGCACTCGAAATGCGGTAGGTCGGGCAACCGGCGCGGGGGTTCAAATCCCTCCTCCTCTGCCATTCTTTTAAATGATAATGATAGAGATATAATAGATAAACCTAGATACACATAATACAGATGTTATCTAGGTTTTCTTATATTATTGAGTGAGTTTTGTGTATCAATCATTCTCTATTATATGGTGGTATTTGCCCCATTTATTGCCCCATGACATTTTACAAAATCATATAATCATCTCTTACACCTTACTATATTAGTAGGGTGTTTTATTTTATCGTGTTTTTTATCATACCAGGTAAATATACATCTATATCATTACATTCCGCCACTATTTCCGTAGCCATTCTATCCAGTAATTTATGACGGCCTACTATTTCCCCTTTTATATAACGCAAAATGCTTTCTATGCTCTTTTCGCTAATTGGTAAATCGTAGATATAGCAGCAGCACAAACAATACACCTCGTTTATAGCTGTATATGCTGCTCTTTTATCCTCTTTAATAACTAATAGATCTGATATATCATTCTTTTTATTTTTAGCCCTCTGTCCCTCTTTGAGTTGTGATGTATTAGGGTTATATAGGTTCATGCCGTTTAACTCATCTAGCAGCATTCTACGGCGTTCCCCTATTAATGCATATTCTTTTAACCTACTCACAACATACTGTTTTAACTCCTCGTTCATATGCCCTCACATTAGTAAAACAAACTACCTTTAATATCATTCTTTTTGCAGTATATAGTATGTATTTCTTGTAACTCTTTGAGCGCTTTTTCTTGCTCTTCCTTATGATCTGATAAGCAGCGTTTTAATAACTCCGTTGATACACTAGCCCAAAATTTTAAGCGATGCGTCTCTTTTCTTGCTAGTTCCTTACTAATAATCCTTTGATTTACCTTTTTAGTTAATTTATTCAGCAAATTCATTTACTAACTCCTCTAGCTTCTCTATTTGCTTTTGCTGCTCATCCAATCTAATAGCGCCTAATATAGCATTAGCCCCTACTATAATAGTATTTGCTTTCTTACTATCCATTTCACCATTAGCCACCATATTATTTATGCGACTTAATGCTTTGCGTACTTGCTGTGGCGTAGAGAACCGAAACGATAGCCGCTTATTTTCTTTCATATTATGCCTTTCTATATATAAAGAAAGAGGGCGAATGACTTCGCCCTCTTAATGTCATTTTGCTTTGTGTACATAGATACCTTTAGTTTTATTTTCTAATACAAAGGCATCATATGCGATTCTACCTTCTACTAAATCGCCACTAATTCCGGGCGGATCCTGATGAATTTTATAATCAGAAAGTTTAACCGGAGCAACAGTTGCGGACGGGTGAATCAAAACAAAATTAACGTCCTCAGGTAGTCTATTCTTCGGCACTTTGATAATTGCCGCACCGTCTAACATACCAATAATGCCCAATTTTCGCATATCCTGACCTACATCTGTAGCCATAACAATAGAGGCGTTCTTTTTCATGATTGTATATGTATCAGGAGTTACCAATAAAACACGGTTTGTTTCAGGTACTTCAGCAGCATCAAGCACTTCAGTAGCTTTTAAAATTGCGTCATATACATTCTTATCAGTTAATGAACCTGTTTCTGTAGTACCTGCACCGGCTACAACCTTACCATATACATAAGTATCAACTTCAGGAATTACTACTTCTCTAAGTTGTCGAGCAAGTGCTGCGGCTGCTTCTAATGATGCTTTTGTTTCATCCACATCTAATTTATCAATAGCGAATGTAAAAGAACGGTCTCTCTTTAGTGGAAACTCTTCAGTTGTAGCATCTAATCCTTGAATTTGACCGTAGCGGCTATAGTTTGAACCTTTACCCTCACGATCATAATCATTCATAGCGCTTGTTGTAACTTTGTATACTTTGACGCTATGAGCACCTGTAAATTCAAAATCATTATTTGTGATTACTTGCCGTTTAGATTCTGCTTTAAATTGCTCATCCACATACGGCAAAAATTGTGTTGCTAAGTCGATAGCCATGTTATGCCTTTCCTAGTCAAGGCCAAAGGCATTGCGTAATTCATCATTTCCTATAGATTGATAACTACATGACGAACCATTTCCAGAACCACTACCAGGCTTTTGATTATCCTTAATTGCCCATGTTGATTTACTAGCCCATTCTTTGATATGTTCGCTAATAGGTAAACTATTACCGCTATCATCGGTATATACTACGCTCCCCGTATCGTCTACACTTGCATTATTAATAAATAATCGTGCAAGCTCTGTAGGGTTAATGCCGTTGACCTTTTCTAATTCTTGAATGATAGTTTTATTAACCTGTTCCGCTTTCAATGCCGTAGATTTGGCCTCATTATCAGCCATTAAACTTTGTAATTCAGCCCGTACCGTTACCAGTTCTTTTTGTAACGTTTCCACCATGTCGTTATCGCTATTATAGCGCTTACGCTCACGTTCTAGACGTTCTTTTACAATGTTATCTACTTCAGCTTGTGTAAACAGTTTTTCTTTGTTTTTTTCAGTCATTTTGATTACTCCCTATTTCCCCTGTTAGTTCAGTGAAAAATATATAAGTCATTTGGAGGATCGCCATATTATACGGCCAATAACTCATATACCCATAGCCTAAAGGCCATTACCTCAAACACACTTTCTCGCGATATTTTTTCTCATGTAATATTGGAGGTTTAACATGGTGTAAATGGATAACACTTCTACAAAATAAAAAAAACATGGGAACAAATAAGCCTAAGCCTATCTATTCCCATGCTGTGAAAAGCGTTCAATCACATGTGTGATTGCGGTACTCCTGTATTTGATTGTCTTAATTATATCACATTTCACCAAAAATCAATAGAGGGGGTATATTTCTATAAACCTATACCTTACCTATGCTTGCGGCCTTTTTCTTGATACAAAATAAATCTGTTTTCGGCCTTGATTATCTATTTTTTCTTTATATTTTAGGGTTCTATCAGTCCTCAATAAATTAATGATAGGATTGAGGCGGATATACTCCGCCTCATTACTACACGAGAAATGTATTTTCATAATTCTCTCCTACTTAAAACAGCCGTTACAATCAACTGCTTATTATTAAAAATATGCTCACAAGTAACTGTAACATCTAGCATATTACCAAATTCATCTTGAATAATATTAAACTCTGTTTTAGTCAACGCCAACAAGGTTACTTTATTGGTATGCCCATTCACAACCGCGCTGATCTTATCTATATATTCTTTTTTGAGGCCTTTTATATTCTCATATTCATTTAAATTTGTATTCATATTATGCCTTTTCCTTTAATTTTAATTCTTCAGCAGCGTCATTATAGCCTTTCTTATAACTCATTACAGCTATATGAGCGATTGCACAAACAAGATCTACTTCATTGTTTTTTAACTTCTTACCAACACATTTTATAATTTTATCTAAGCTATCAAATTCCATGATATTTACCTCCTATTTGTAACTGGTTTGCAACCGGTAATGTCACAGCATAAATGTAGTATTCATGCCTTTGTAACAAGATAACAGGTTAATACACAAAACTTTATAAGATATTTAATGAACTTATATAAATTATCCTATTAATATAAAAATACCTGTTACGCCTGTTACAACAACCCATAAACATAGATATTATCTGCATTTACTATGTAACTAGATAAGATTATTTTCTAGTTACACAATAGTTACACTTTCAATCTTTTGGTATGCACGCTTACCACGCAATAAACCCATACCAATTTGAATACTTTCATATCCTAATCTACCTAATTCACGCCCAAACGTATTATTCGCCAACGGCTTATATCCATTCTCTTTACACCACTCTTTATAGAGGTTATAGACTTGTACGGTAGTTAAATCTGATATAGCTTTAATCTCTGCTAACCCCTCAAAACTACTGCCAGTATCAATACGCCAACCGCTTTCGTTCATATCACTAACAAATAGTGCTACTGGGTTCGTATCAGTCATATGTTTTTGAGTTGCTGCTTGTACTAATTGCGGTATATGGATCCCATTTATAATATTAGGTACCTCTTTTAATACTCTATTCAGCAGCACTGATAAACCACCGCTTTTAACAATTTCTTGCACTATATTAGGTACTGCCGTAGCCGTTCCCCTAATACGCTGCGTGAATGGTATAACGATAAGTCTATCGGCCATGCCTTGCGATGTATCTGTAATGCGTGGTACTGAGTTAGCTGAAAATAATAGTTTTTGTGTTACTACAAAGGCAAACATAAGGCCAAATTTAGGGTTAGCATGTACTGGCTCACCACTAACAACCTTTTTTAGTACTGCGCTTTCTAACAATGCACCTGCCTCTATATCATCACCTAGATTAACCATTTTTCCATAAAGACTACCAATATACCTATCATCACCAAATTTAACCAGGCCTAAAATACTAATATTTTCACGGCCATAAAATGGTTTTAGTAAATTAAGAAATGTACTCTTACCGTTGCCGCCCTCACCAAACAAAATAAAGAATTTTTGTAGATGATTGTCAGGCCATAAACCATATGCAATGATCTGATAAATAAATGTATGCATTTCTCTATCATCACCAAACAGATTTTTCATGAATGTATCTAATACATCATTTTCTAAGGCTTCAGGATCATACTTAACAGGTATGTAATTTCTTAATATCGTATCAGGCGTTTTCTGTAATGCTTTACCAGTCCTTATATTAACAAGGCAATTCAAACATCCTACTATATGAGGATCAGTAATATAACAATCACTAATTATACTTTTGATATACTCCCATACCTCTTTACGTGCATTGGTTTTTAATTCTTTATCTTCAAGAATAATAAGCCTATTACATTCCGATTTACTAAACGGTTCATAATTATTATTTTTAGGGTTAAAGAAATATATATCTACATCATCAGGCGGCGCACCGTCTAACAAATTTTCATTAATAATACGTTTTAAATGATATTTTTTAATTAAATAGTCCCCCATTTTATTATGTAAAAACTTTTTACCGTCATAAAACGATGATTTTTTAACACTCAAAAAAGCCGTCCCCCTTTTATGTTCCCTTATCAATTTGATATAATAATAGAAAGGTATTTTACTATACCTCTTTAGTTAAATATTGGTTATGAGTAGACTTGAAAAACTCATCAAAATCATTTAATTTAACTAACTTACATTTAGGCCCAATATCAACGAATGATTTTTTGTATTTTGCGGTACGTTTCATTCGTTGAATTAGCCTATATACCTGCATGCGGCTTAAATCATAAGCCTTGCCAATATTCTTATATTGTATGTATCGTTGATCTATCGGCGTTACACTTTCAACAATCTTCATATATTAACCTTTCCACGCTGCCTATTATGGCGGCGTTTTTCTTTTACCTTAATACAACGCTTTGAGATGATTATATGAGGTTTGATTTGCGTCATATTAAATATTAAATAATTCTGTAAAACTAATAGGTTCATTTAATTCAGTCTCAAGTACAGTATGGATCGTTTTCATCTCTTCACGTGTAAATGGAGCCTTTCCATTCTCTTTGCGCCCATATGACTCGCCAGTTATTCCGATATGTCTACCTAGAACCTTTTGAGATAGGCCACATCGATTACGATAACCAACTAATTTATTGAACTCTTTCAATTTCTCACCTCCTTTTTGTTAAGTTTATTCTAAACTTTATTTTTCTACATGTCAAGTTTAAAATAAACTGAATATTCATATTGCAATACATGAGCCTTGAAATAAAGTTTAGTTTATAATATATTAAACATGAGGTGATTATATGGACTATACTGACGTACAAAAAAAACAAGGCGAACTTATAAAATCAGTTAGAATACAGTTAGGTTTATCTGGTGAGGAACTAGGCAATAAATTAGGAGTATCTAAGGCGACTATATCCCTATGGGAAACCGGAAAAGCCTCCCCAAGAATTGATAAACTTAATAAACTGGCTAAATTGAGTGGAAAAGATATATCTTATTTCTATGAAAATACGGGACTTGATCAGTTAATTAAATATAATATTACTAATTTAAAAAAGACCATAGATAACATAAACGATATAAACCCATTGAGCTTAAAAAATCAATACAAGAATAGTAAAACTGCGGATAGAGAATTTTTTATAAAGCAACTTCCCCATATGATGACAGATAAAGAGCTATCTATTTTCTTAATTAGCTTATCAGAACGATTTAAATAAGTACTTATCGCCTATGAAAGGCGGTTAATATGTGGATAGAAGAAAGAGCCACAAACACAGGAACAAAATACATATATTATGAACGCTATAATTGCCCTACAACAGGCAAATTAAAGCGTGTTAGTATTTCTTTAAATGGAAATAGTCCTACATATAAAAAACAAGCCTCTAAACTGCTACATGAAAAAATAGCACAAATATTAGACGGCTATGAGCAAGACAAATATATAACGCTGCATGAGGTGGCGCATTTATGGCTAGATCATACCAGGCCTACTGTAAAACTAGCCACCCACGTAAACCATAATACCCACGTTAAAAAGATTTTTAAGTATATCCCTACTGATATACCAATCATCAAAGTAACACCTATTATGATTGAGGAGCTAGCAAATAAAGTATATTATGTAGAAAATCGTAGCTATCACTATAGCAAGTCATTAATGACAACGGTTAGGGCTATTTTTCGTTATGCTAAACGTAGAGGCCTAGTAAAAGACATTCAGGACATAGAGGACATTAAAATAATAAAAAAGCCTTTCAGCCGCGATGAGGTGGCTAAAAAGCAAAATAAATTTCTTGATAATATGGAGTTAAAAGAGGTTCTAAGGCAATTAAACGATATAAGCCCCAGAATATCCCTATTGGTAGAATTTATAAGTCTTACAGGTCTAAGAATTGGCGAATTGTTGGCCTTACGTTATTGCGACTATGACAAAGAAAAAGCCACTATTAATATTAATGGCACATTACAGTATCATTGTAATAATAGTAGCGAAATAAAGCGCGGAACGCCTAAAAACATTTATTCTGTTAGAGATATAAAGCTATGCGATAGAGCCGTTCGCATATTAGAACGGATCACAACAGAAAACAAACGCCGCTCTTTATGGTTCAATGGCTACCATGAACAAGGCTATATATTCACGGCTAAGCGTGGCAATCCTTATGACATGCAATACATCAACAAAATACTAAAACGCGTATCTATAGGCGATAAACACATCACTACGCACATATTTAGACATACTCATATTAGTATCTTATCAGAATTAGGCGTGCCGCTAAAAGCCATAATGCAGCGTGTAGGACATAATGATCCTGCCACTACATTAAGCATATATACTCACGTAACACAGGCAATGAATGAGGACGTCATAAACAAGCTAAACGCTAGAAATGGTTAGGCTTGCCCCATAACTTGCCCCATAGAGATATTGAAAAATCAAACAACACCAGTATTTACGCGCTTTTTAGGTTCTACTCCCTAATTCTCTGCCATATAAAATATATAAAGCGCTAACCGTGGTTAGCGCTTTTTTGCGAAGGGACCACTACTATGAAAAAATATTACCCTTATCTCATTAC
>ERZ773003.1839-NODE-1839-length-11460-cov-3.252170_pt1 | contig 11460 bp, 10 predicted proteins | sample MGYA00580668_ERZ773003 | MGnify/ENA primary metagenome ERZ773003 (study PRJEB29015, sample SAMEA2738002) | human oral metagenome | biome: human oral; feature: human-associated habitat; material: dental | place: China | collected 2126 ... | reverse complement strand
CGCGCAGTTTCAGCATCCTGCGGATATCTTGCGATACTGCGCCGCTTTCAAACGCTACGCATGGGAGGCTTAAAATTTTACTAGCATTTAAAATTTCGAGGCATTTAAATTCCGCGATATTTAAAATTACGTGACATTTTAAAATTTCACGACGTTTTAAATTCCAGCGAAATTTGAAATTTCGCAATCTTTAAAATTCCGCTAGCATCTTAAATTTTATCCGATGCGGACAAGAAAACCATTCGGGCGGGCAGACCGCTCAAATTTTATCCGACGCGAGCAGGCGGCAAACCACATGGACGAGCAGGCCGCTCAAATTTGCTCGCCCGCGCGGTGTCGCTAGCGTATAAATTTAAATTTTACTCGCCCAAGATGTTGCGAAAATTACTCAGTGCGAATATTACTCGGATTTATCCTCACCCTTAGCGCCTGAAATTTTATCCAGCACCTTTTTGCCGACCTCGCTTTGATTTAGCGCTTCAAGCATCGCGGCTAGCTGCGTGCCGCCCTTGGCGCTTAAAATTTCGCCGAATTTACTCATCCCCTCGCCCACGCTGCCTTCGTTCGCGATGATCTTAAGATCCGCCGCGCTTAGCGCCTTGGCCTGCTCTAGGCCGATGTCGCGGTTCGCTTCGATCTGTTTGATCGAAATGAGATAGGTCTGGTATCCCTGATTTTCGCCGATCTCGCGCGCCAGCTCGATCTGTGCGTTTACGGGCGCGAGCTCCTTTAGCCTAAGCGCCTCGGCCTCTGCAGAGCCTATCTTTAGCGTACCCTGCGCTTCTTTGTCCTTCATCTCCAAAAGCGCCGCGGCGGCGAGAAACTGCTTCTCTTTATCACCCTGCGCTACTAAAATTTGATTTTCCTTGATCGCTTCTGCGTCGCGGATTTTGGCGTTTTTGCGCGCTTCGGCGTCGATTTCGATCTTGCGCTGCTCCTGCTCGGCTTTTACGATCTCCACTTGCTTTTTGATCTCGGCCTGCTTGACGTCGTTTACTCGCACGACCTCCATCGCCTTTTCCTGTGTGATCTTTTGCTGATCCTTGATGAGCTGCTCGGCCTGCTCTTTTGAGATCGCGACTTCGCGCTCATTTTCGACGGTCTTAAGGCCCACCATCTTATTGGCTTCCTGCTGGCGCACTTCGGTTGCCTGCGCGGCTTCGATCTCGGCAATTTGAGCGAGCTTAGTGTTGTTTGCGACCTCGACGCGGCTTTCCTTTTCGATCTGGGATTTTTTCTTCTCCATGATGTTAAAGATAACCTTGCTGCCGCTGCTATCGCGGATATCCATCAGCTCGATGTTTTTGACGGGCTCGATACCCCAGTTTTCAAGCTGCGTCTTTACCGCCTTGGTAAAATCATCTCCTAGCTCAGAGCGGATCTGCAAGATGTCCTCAAGCACGCGGCTTGAGAGGATCGAGCGGATCGAGCCTTGAATGATATTGGTAAGCTGGTTATTCAAATCTTGAAAATTATTGACGCGCTGGGCGGCTAAATTTGAATCCACGATCCTAAAAAACGCCGTGATATCGACTACGAAAGGAAGCCTGCCCAGATCATACGCCTCGTAATCCTCGATCTTGATGCTAAAGACCGAGACCGGCAAAACGATCTTCGTAACGCCCAGCGCCGGCACCCAACTCGGGAATTCATAGTAGCTGTTGCCGTTGCCGGTATCTTTGCCGTAACTCGTCGTCTTGCGCGCGCTTTGGACGATATGCACTTCGTTCGTCTCCACTACGCGCCTAAAAAACAGAGGCACGATGATAAAAAGCGCGATTAAAACCCCAACGGCGGCGCCTATCAAATATAAAATTTCACCCATTTTCTCTCCTTTAAAAATGCTAAATTTAAAATGGATTATATAAAAATTTACTTTGAAAAATAATAAATGATCGCGGCGGCGGCAGTTAAAATTTACGGAATTTTAATGAGGTTTTTTGTAATATCTCGGCGTATATTTCAATACCTTTTAGGAGAAAAAATGAAAAAATTTTTACTGCTGCTTTTAGCGGGTGCGCTTTTTGCGAGCGCGGCAGAGCTTAGAACTATCAAGGATATGGACGGAGCTGAGGTCAAAATCCCCGCAAAAGTTGAGCGCATCGCAGCACTCTGGCACTCGAACAATCAAATTTTACTGGCTCTGGGCGGAGCGGACAAGATCGTCGCCACCACCGATAATATCAGCAAAAACGCATGGTTTCTTAAAATTTATCCGCGCCTGGCGCAGATCCCCGTGCTGCTAAAAAATAACGACGTAAATTTAGAGGAGCTGATGAGCCGTAACCCTGACGTAGTCATCATCTCAACCGCACTGGCGGGCGAAAATTTAGCTAAGCAGGGCTTTACTGTTTTAAAGGCGAGCTTTAGCGATTACGAGCAGATGAGGCGTAGCATCAGGATGTGCGGCGATATGCTAGGCGGCGACGCACCGCAAAGAGCGAAGGATCTGATCGCAAATTTAGACAAAAATATCGCTTTGGTTAGCGGCCGCACCGCAAATTTAAGCCCCGATAAGCGTCCGCGCGTCCTTCACATCGTAGGCGGAAGCGATCTTTTAAAGATCGACGGCAAGGGCACACTGATCGACTCATGGATAGAGCTAGCCGGCGGAACGAATGCGATCACCGCCACGAAAGGCCCGATGAAAACTATCACCGCCGAGGAGATCATCGCGAGCAACCCGCAGATCATAATCGTGGGCGGCGATCAAAACGAAGATGCGGTAGAGAAGATCAAATCAAGCCCGGTTTACAGCGGCACGGATGCGGTCAAAAACGGACGCGTTTACGGCAATCCGCGCGGAGTTTTCAACTGGGATCGATACGGCGCGGATACGGTACTTCAAATTTTATGGGCGGCTAAAACTATTCAGCCGGAGCTTTTTGCCGACATCGACATAAAGGCCGAAACTAAGGCGTTTTATAAAAAATTTATGAATTACGAGCTAAGTGACGCGGAATTTGGCTATATTTTAAAAGGACTTAACCCGGATGGTAAATAAGGCGCGGCGCCGAAGCAACGGCATCAGCGCTACACCTAGCAGGCTGCATCTGTGCCGAACGCTCATCGTGTAGTAGGCGGCGGATACATCGGCACAGAATATTTCATCGTGCGGCGGATACATCGGCGCCGAGCAGACCGCCCGTCCTATCTCGACACCGGATAGACAAATCGTCTAGTCATATGGGCGAGCGGGCGTCGTATCGTCAAAACAAGCGCCGCTATCTCGCATTTTGGCGCGTTGAAATACGGATGCCGTCCACATAAAGCGCAGATCCCATCGTTGCTCGGCGCGTCGATACCTAAATGACGGCGTCGCTGCCACATTGTCCCAACTAAAACGGTATCCTTAACGCGCGGCGTGCCGAGCAAGCAGTGCGCCCGAATATGTAGCTAAAGACGGAGTAAAATTTAAACCCGCGGCGGGTGAAAAAGGACAAAGCAACGACAAGCAAACAAGGGCAAAATAAAGCTGCAAGATAAAATTTAAAGCAAAGGAAGCGGTCATGGAAATTTCATTTTTTACGACGCTTAAGCCTGCTCTAGCGGGTGCTTGGATACCCTCATTTGCGATGGTGCTGATACAGTTCGCGTATATGTTTATCTACAAGGAGGTCGGCAAACGCGCCACCGATACCTCGTGGTACACGCTCGCGGACAAGCAAAATGCGATCATAAGCTCGCTGCTGCAAGTAGCGCTGCTTATTTTATCAGTATTTGTGCCGCTTAAGACGGGCAGCGCGTGGTTTTGGATCGGAGCGGTGATCTACATAGCGGCTTTTGCGGGCTTCATCAAGGCGTTTTACGACTATGCGGCGGCCCCTGCGGACAGAGCCGCACAAAGCGGCATCTACCGCCTATCGCGCAATCCGATGTATTTCTTTTATTTCCTCGGCATGGCGCGCTTCGGCGTCGCTGTGGCTACTCATAGCGATAGTGCCCTTTGCCATATACAACCATCTCGTGGTCCTCGGTGAGGAGCGTTACTGCGAGCAAGCCTACGGACAGGAGTATTTGGAGTATAAACGCAAGACGCCGCGATATTTTTTGTTTTTCTAAGGGGAGGGTAAAACCTAGGGCATGCTGCAGCTCTAGACGTTTTATAAAATTTTTGGCACTAAGGAGAGAGTATGTTCGTAAGGAAAAATTTTGCGCTCGTCGCCGCTTTGTTTCTAGCGTTTTGTCTAAACGCCGCCGCGGGCGAGCCGAGGACGGTTAAAGATATGCGCGGAAACGTCGTCGAGCTACCGGAGAAAGTAAGCAAAGTAGCCTCGCTTTGCAACGCGAACAACCAAATCATCCTCGTAGGCGGCGCGGAGTTTGGATACATACTGCACGGCCTGGGCCCGGACGGCAAATGACGCACGCTCCCGCTTGCGGCGAAAAATAGCTTCGGCTGAAGTCTGGGCGCATTTAGAGCCGTCTGCACATTTAGCGAAAAAGCGTTTCTTAAAATTTTAAGAGCCGAGCGAATGAAATTTTACCTGGCTCGCGACGGCTCCTTTAAAATTTCAAACGAAATTTTAAAGCAAAATTTACCGACGGCGCAAGGGCGCGTATATTGGCGATGAAGACACGAAATGTAAAATTTAGCGATGCGCCTAGTAGGCACGACGAAACAACAAACACATCGCTAGTAAGAAATACGCAAGAGGCGATGTTTTAGACGAAGCGATTGCAAGGGTTAGCGGCGGCGAGCGCGCGCTTATACCCGCGAGCTTCTATCCATAGCGACGAGCAGTTCACAGAGATATACGCAAGCAACGCGCCGCTTTTGGTAGCGGCGACGGCTTGCACTCATCTCAGTAGCGCGCGGTCCGCTCTTTTTACATGCATCCGATTCTCGTCGCTTGCTTTTTTCTGAGGCCATCGCCCATAGCTCGCTCTCTATTTTTTACGAGACAGCGTTTAATTTGCACCGAAATCCGCAGAGCCGAACTGATCGTCCAAAGCACCGTCCTCCTCGCCCGAGAGCACGCTCATCGCGCTGATACGCGAGATCAGCAGGCGATCCTCGGCGATGTCGGCGCGATCTGAGCCGATAGTAAGCGACGTAATCGCCGTGCGCCCGATGACCGCGCGCCCGCCATCCATCGTGCGAAGCCCCCAGATATCGTGTAGCACCGCAGGCTTGCCGTCCACCTGCCCTACGTAGAGCATCACGTGGCCGGGCATATACAGCAGGGTTTTATACGCCACGCCGTTTTTGCCGATGAGCTCAAGCTTTTCATCCGCGCTCATCCCCGCCAGCGAAAAACGCTCGCCGCGGCCCGATTGCGCCTTAGAATTTCGCGGCAGCCACAGCCCGAAATTTGCCAAAAAGTCTTTCGTCATAAGCGAGCAATCGCGAAGAAATTTATACCCGCCCCAGCCGTATTTCTGCCCGAGCAGGCTAGCGGCTACGATCTTTGAGTTCTGCTCATCAAGCGGCGCGGGCCAAAGCCTCGCATCCTCCGCGCTAACGAAATATCTTTTGCCGCCAAACTGCGTTAAAATTTCGCCGCTAAATACGCTCCGCACGCCGAGCGTGCCGCCAAGATCGCGCTTGCCGCTAAAATCATACGGCAGGATCGTGCCGGTGCGCGCCCTAAAAAGCTCCGCGCCGTTTACGTCATAGACGGCGGCGCCCTCGCGCAGGATCGTTATAAATTTAGAATTTGCGTAGATATCCGCCTGCTGTGGGCTGATGCGCTTTATCGCATCGCTTCTGATCCAGCTCCACACGCCGTCGTTGCGCACGAACGCCCAAGCGCCATCTCTGCTGTAATGCGATAGCAGCATCGGATAGCCCACGCCCACGGCGGAATTTGCGGCGTAATCAAACGGCTCGCCCTCCCCCGGCTCGCTCGGATCGCCGAAAATCGGCAGATCGCTTGGGATATTTCGCAGCAGCGCGTTTTTTACCGTTATAGCGGGCTCGGAGATCAGCCCGAACGCCTCTTCATTGGCGTTTGTGCGGATGCTTTGATAGATCGCGTCGTTATATATCCTGCCTGCGGCGTCAAAGTGGCGCCCCTTTGCGTAATTAAGCCCCCAAAACGTATCGATTTCCGCCTTCACGGGCACATCGTCAAACCAAATTTTAAAATAGCGGCTCTTAAACGCACTTCCGCTTATGTTTTGCACCGAAGCGGGAGCCGGTAGTCGCTCGCTGTTTTGAGCGTATTCGAGATCCAAAACAGCGGGATTTTCCGGGATAAACTTATGGATGGTTTTACCGCAACCTGCAAGAACTAAAGCTACGAAGATAAGAGATACTAGTCGTTTCAAACAAAATGCCTTTTAAAAAATTTTGGCTATAATTTTGCCAAAAAATAGGAAAAAACTTGATAAATTTCATCATCCAGAAGCTAAAAGATCGCAATATTTTCATCACGGGCGGCGCAGGCGTGGGCAAAAGCTACGTGATAAAAGAGCTCATCGAGGATTACCGCGCTCGCGGCAAGCTCGTCATCGTACTCGGCAGCACCGGCATCAGCGCCGTAGAGATCGGCGGCGTGACCGTGCATAGCTTCTTTCGCTTCGGCATTTGCAAAAACCACGAGGAGTTAAAAAGCTTCGATCGAAAACAAAGCGGCAAACTAAGCGAGCTGCGAAAAATTTTAGCCCTCGCGGATCTCATCGTGATCGATGAAATTTCGATGATCGGCGCCGAGCTTTTCGAGATGATCTATCTTAGAATTTCAAATTCTAAATTTAACGGACGGCTGCTCGTTACGGGCGATTTTTATCAGCTTCCGCCGGTGCGCAAAGAGGGCGAGAGTGCGCCGCGCGCGAGCCTATTTAGCGACTCGGATTACGCCTTTGGCTCGTACGCGTGGAAGCAGTGCGAGTTTTTTTACGTCGAGATGATAGGCTCCAAGCGCACCGCAGATGCGGCGCTATACCGCCTGCTTTGCGAGCTGCGGCTCGGCACCCCAAGCGAGCAGACGGCGGAGCTGATGCGATCTTTGCTCATCGATGCCGCGCGAGCTGAGCCGAACGCTACGATAATCTCGGGCCGAAACGCCGAAGTAGATGCGATAAATAGCGCCAGATTAGCCAAGCTTAGCGCACCGCAGAGCAGCTTTGAGGGCGTTTATGAAGCGCTACAAAGCGGCGTGAGCGAGCAGAAAATTCAAAAATGGATCGCCTTGCTAAATACGCCGCAAAGTCTGACGCTAAAAGAAGGCGCAAAGGTGCTGTTTACCGCAAACAAGAGCGGCGAGTTTTTTAACGGCGAGCAAGGCGTAGTCGAAAAGATCGAAAAAAGCTCCGGCGGCGAGATCGAAAGCGTAGTCGTAAAAAAGCCCTCGGGCATGTTAAGCCGCGTGGGGCTGCAAACATACGAACTAAGCGAGATCGCCGCAAGCGGCACGGATGCCGAGCAGGTCGTGCTGGCGCGGTATTATCAGTTCCCGCTCAAGCTCGCATATGCCATCACGATCCACAAATCCCAAGGCATGAGCATCCCGCAGCTCATCTGCGACATCGACAGGATCTTTGCCAAGGGGCAGCTCTACGTGGCGCTTTCGCGAGCGACGAGCCTTGCGGGGCTCGGGGTGATATATACGCGCGCGGAGCCTTTGTTGCGGTATTTGCAGCGCAACGCAAGCGCGGATGAAGCCGTAGTGAAATTTTATCAAGAGAACGAATTTTATAAAATTTCGGATCAAAAAATTTAAGGAAATGCATGCAACTAGAAAGAGCGATAGCGCTAAGTAGAGCCAAACAAAAAAAGTGTATTTGCAAGGTAGTGATGATCTATGCCAAGATAGTATTTTTGTATCTGTTCCCATTTATCGTGATGTTTGCGATCGATGCGGTATTTAAAACAGACGATGATACGGATTACAAGATGATCGAAGCTTATCTTGTCTACGCGGTGCTTTTGATTATTTATATTGCTTGCATTTACGACGGCATTGCAGACGCCGCTTATGAATATAAACTATTTTACAAAAAAGTTTTGGTGCGCACGGCGATCTCACAGGCGTATCCGCAGCTTACTTATTCGCCAGGCCGCGGCATAAGCGCGAAGGAATTCAGGCGAGCGGGAATCTTTGCAAACTCCGATTTTATCAGCGAAGATGAGATAAAAGGCGAATGGGATGGGGTAAAATTTAGCCTCAGCGAGGCGATTAGAATCAAAAAGAACTACGATCTAGGCATAGACAATACCTATGTGAAGCTAGCTTCGCTTGCGATGAGCTTATATGATGCGTATATGGATTTTAACGGCAGCGTGCTGATATGCGAATTCGGCAAGAGATTTTACGCCAAAACCATCTTAGCGAGCCGCGAGCTAAATACAAAAATTTTAGGCGAGAAGGAGCTAATGGACAACGTCGTTTTTAACAGCGAATTTCGCGTGTTTGCTGACGACAAGGTCGAAGCTCGCTATCTATTGACGCCTACGTTGATGGAGCGACTAAATGAGCTGAAGCGATACTATTATAAATTTAGCATCAGTGCGGCATTTATGGATAATAAATTTTACCTATTTCTAAACGGCGCGCCGAACCGCTTTGAAACAGAGCTATTTAGCATACCTCCAACTACTGGAACGACATATGCTCACCAATACGAACTGGCTGAAATCTTAGAATTAGTAAGCGAGCTGGGTCACATAACCGGGGAGCTAGAAAGCAAAATTTAATCAGCCCGCATAATTTAAATTTAACGGGCTAAATTTGACCGCCCTATTACAGTCCCGCTTCGGCTCTTAGCCGCGCGGCATACATCTCGCGCAGTCGCGGTACGTATTTGCCGACCGCACCGCCGCCGATCGCTCTGCCGTCAGCCTTTACGATCGGCAGCACCATCAGCGTTGCCGCGCTGATAAAGGCTTCATCGGCCTCATAAACCTCGCTCATTCCAAACGCCCGCTGTTGCACGCTAAGCCCCGCCTGCTCGGCAAGGCCTAGGATCACCTTGCGGCGGATGCCCGGCAGTATGTCGTTTGAAAGCGGCCGCGTGATAAGAACGTCATCTTTGATGATAAATGCGCTGGAGCTCGAACACTCGGTAACAAGCCCGTCCTCAATCAAAAAGCACTCATAAGCGCCCGCTTTGTGGGCCTCGTGCTTTAAGATACACTGGGCTAAAAGCGAGATCGATTTTATATCGCGCCTATGCCAGCGGATCTCGGGCAGGCTTACGATCTCGATCCCCTCTTTTGCGAGCGGATTATCAAAAATTTGCGTATGATAGACAAAGGCAAATACGCTGGGCTCTATGCCGCGGGCGTAATCAAAATCGCGCATCGCTGCGCCTCTTGTGATCTGAGTGTAGAAAGCGCCCTCTTTTACGCCGCCCTGCGCGATGAGCTCATATAAAATTTCTTCATATTTTTCGCGAGAATATGGAATTTTCAGCTCGATCTGCGCGGCGCTACGCTCAAAGCGCTCCCAAAAATCCGCTCTGTCGCAAATTTTAGAATTTACAACGGGTGCTACTTCATAAATGCCGTCTCCAAGCACGAAACCGCGATCAAAAGGGCTTATTGCGGCCTCTTTGGCTTTACAAAATTTGCCGTTAATATAAACTATCTCGTCGCCGCTCATTCCGCTGATTTCAAACATAATCGCTCCTTGAAATTTCGCGCTATTTTATCTTATAACAATTTAATTTAAGATATAATGCCGCAAAAATCGAAGGAGCTCCGATGGATAAATCAAATTTTAAAGATAGACTTTTAGATATTATGTTTCATGTATCGCATAAACCCGTGCTTTTCCGTGATCTACTCGAAGCCAACGCCGAGTTTAACGACGGGATGCTCGTCGATCCTTCGAAGCTAAATTTTAAATTTAACTACGGCAAATCCTACGTGATCTTCGCTTGCTTCGCATTCGTCTGCGTTATGTTTTTGATAACGCTGACGCACGCGATGTTTGAAAAGATCGACTTTCACTTCTCCATTTTATTTACGATCATAGCGACGTCGGCGGTTTTTATCGGCTTTGATTGCTTCAAAGCGTGGGCTAGAAAAAAGCTAACCCACGAGCTCATCAAACGCGCTTGGGCAAACCATTTCCTCTACTTCCCCTACGAAAAATACAGCCGCATAGTCGAAAATATCTACAACGAAGCGCTCAAAAACGACGTGCCTAGACGCGAGCTAGAACAATACGTGCTAAGCAAAATCGTAGAAGTTGGCGAAAAATAGTTTTAAAATACCGCAAAATTCTATAACACAAAACAGCATTTCAACCCAAGCAAATTTTAAAATCTTATTGCGAGATATGCGGCACGTAGGCAAGACATAAAAATTCCAGCTCGAAAAGCAAGCCGGTATAATGGATGAATTCCAAATTAAAATTCTATGCCGATACAGCAAAAACTGCGCCATAAATTACGATATATAAATTTTAATCAAAGCTTATACTTTCCTGCGCCACATTTCGCTACGGCTAAATTTCACTTCATAAAATTTATCTATCGTTTCTTAAATTCTAATCTCGTTCACTTACTGCCGATTTAGCAATCCGTATTATGTAATTGAAGTTATGTTTAACTATTTTAGGGTAAAATCACGCAATATCTAAGGGATAATATTAAATTTAAGAAAAGGATAGTTTATGAAACTACTTTTTTGCATTATTTTTGCACTTTGCAGCAGTGTTTTTGCGGGCAGTTTGGAGCAGATCAGATCTGCCGGAGTCGTTAAAATCGGTGTTCGTGATGGTAGGCCGCCTTTTAGTGATGAAAAAAGTGGTAATTTCGAAGGCTTTGAAATCAACCTTGCAGATGCTATAGCTAAGAGCATATTCGGTGATAAGCGCGGTAGAGTCGAGTTCGTCCCTTTAAATGCCAGCGATAGGATCTCTGCATTACAAAACGATAAGGTAGATCTTGCAGTCGCGACCATCACGATAACGCAAGATAGAAAAAGGCAAATCGACTTTTCTTATCCATATTTTTCGATGAGTTTGGGAGTTTTGACACGTAAAAGCGACGGCATCAAAAGTATAGACGATCTTTCAAACAAAAAGGTCCTAGTAGAGGGTAGCGGGACTACGGCAGAAAATTTTTTGTATAAAAATAAAATCCACAATCTAATCCATTGCTCCATTACTACCGAATGCTACGATATGCTTAAACAAGGCAAAGCCGATGCTTACGTTAACGATAATCTCATCGTGCTAGCTTATTCCATTATCGACGACAATTTAGAAGTAGCAATCCAAAATCTAGGCAATCCGGAATTCTTAGGCATCGGAGTGCGCAAAGGCAATACCGAACTGCTTGATCTGATAAATAAAGAGCTTGTTACACTTAGCAAGCAGGGCTTTTTCGAACGTTCTTATGATGAAACTTTCAAGCCATTTTATCAAGGCGCTGCAGATAAAAAATATTTCTTACTAGATGGGCTCTATGCTATATTTTAGGACGAAATTTAGCAGTGTTTTATCTAACGGCTTCGACTAAAACGTCATTTATGATAAGTGGATAATATGCGAAATCCAATTTTAA
>ERZ773003.1833-NODE-1833-length-11497-cov-1.999650_pt1 | contig 11497 bp, 8 predicted proteins | sample MGYA00580668_ERZ773003 | MGnify/ENA primary metagenome ERZ773003 (study PRJEB29015, sample SAMEA2738002) | human oral metagenome | biome: human oral; feature: human-associated habitat; material: dental | place: China | collected 2126 ... | reverse complement strand
CAGATGGGATATTGAGGTCTTCTTCAAATGGATCAAGCAAAATATTGTTGTCAAGACTTTATGGGGATTTTCAAAGAATGCGGTAAGCACCCATCTGTGGGTTGCAATTATCACATATCTTCTAATTGCCAAGATAAAGCATGAGTACAAAAGCCCATATTCAATAACAGAGGTGGCTACCTTAGTAAGAATTTCAGTACTTGAAAAAGTAAACTTGAAAGAGCTTATAACGAAGCAAGACCCTCTTCCATCTCATAATCAATATGTCAAAGAACTATCTCTTTTTGATGACATTTAATTACCATGCAATTTTATTGCACCAGTACTAAAAATCTTCATTGTCTTTGTTGCTGTATTACGACATTGCCCAGCAGCAGTTTGGAGATAAAGATCAAAATCATAGATGACAGTATAAGTTAATTTACACAACTTTATATCCGTTCGGCTATATTTTTGTTTTAAGAACTCTGCAAAGTGGCGTTTACATAATTCGTGCTTCCGCAAAGTTGTAGCAGATATAGAGATTCCTACTTGTTTTCGGAAGTCTTCATTATGCTTCTCGAAAAGAGCCATAAACGTATCTATGTCTCCTTTCTTTCCTAAAAACTCTTCTTTGATTCGTTCCAAACACAAATCATCTGAAAACTCCAAACGGCGGAAGATATTAAGCAACCCATTACTGATATTATCGAGTTGCAAATTCGTCCTCAATACTTCAGTTGTTCGACCTTTGAGGCGTTCTTTGTCAATATCCCAAAGAGACTTCAAAACAGAGATTCCCGTTGAGCCGATCGAGAGACGCTCATTGTTGAGATAGATTCTCAACATCACAGGATTCTTCCCTTCTTTGTTCACATAATTACTTCTAAGATAGAAGGTTGACTTAAAAATTGACTTCATAAATACTTGTTTTTAATTGTAGCCATAGTATGGATTTTGTGTAGCCAAAACTAAAAAGTTGTGTAGCCATTTGTATCCACAACCATGCTGCAAAGTTCAACATAATTTTCAAATGATGAGCAATTCTTACGTACTCCTGATGTACTCTGTAGCCATTCTTGGCTACAATTTTTGAAATTCAAAAATTTCTGTAGCTGAATTGTAGCCGTTGTAGAGTATTTTGGGGTATTTTTGTGTATCTACACATACTCCGAAAAGAAGAAGTGATACAGAAAAAAGTATCATAACCCCTTGAAGTTATGATACTTACGATTTTCTTTAGAAATCCCTGATACTGTTTTCAGAGTACTTAAAGCGGTGCGTACGAGACTCGAACTCGTGACCTCCTGCGTGACAGGCAGGCATTCTAACCAACTGAACTAACGCACCAAAAAGATTTGGGAACTCATTCTGAATTGCGGTTGCAAAGGTAGTATAATATTTTATTCCTCCAAAACTTTTATTACATTTTTTCTAAAAAAAGTTGCATGAGTAGGGCGTTCTGATAGCCTTTGTCTGTGTGGAGCCACTGTTGCAATGTTGCATGGTTTTGAAATCCTTGTTTCAATAGTAAATGGCAGCAAGCAATGTTCGTTTCGGCAACGATTGCATAGATTTGATGCAAGTGGAGGGTTGTTGTGGCATAGGCGATGAGTTGTTGTAGCGCTAAGGTGCCCCATCCTTGACGTTGATAGTCTTTCTTGATGATAATTCCCAATTCGGCTCTGCTGTGTTGCGGATTGAAATTGACGAGGTCAATGAGACCAATGGTGTAATGGCTTTCTGTTTCAATGATGAGCCTCACCTGCTTGTCAGTATAAATATCGGCCGAAGCTTGTGCAATGTAGTCGTGGAGGACATAGCGGGAGTAGGGCACATTGGTGGAGCCGATAGGCCAAAGGTCGGTGTCATTTTCTATTTCGTAGAGCAACTCTAAATCTTCGGGTTCCATCGCCCTGAGTTTAACTTGTTTCATCATGCAGTCTTTATTTTAGTGCAACTTTATAGGGTGCAGATTGCTTCGTCTTGTGTGAGGAGAATGTGGTTGCGGAAAGTTCCAAGCATGTAGCCAAGCTGGTGCAGCTGATGCATCTGTTGCAAAATGATGTCGTAGGTGAAGCATTGTGTGTCATAAACCACAATAACTTGTCTCTTGCTTTCATTCGTATTGTCGATGGCTTTTATATACGGAGCCTCTGCCGTTTGTTCTATGAATTGCGCATGCAGCGCATTGGCAGTTGCAAATGTTTTACATTCGGCAATCATATCTTTTTTTCCGATGAAAAGATAGCACTTTTGCTCCCTTTTTACAGGAAAAAGATTGAAATATTTGCTGATATAATGCCTGGCTGTCTGCAACATGGCGATGCACGCTTTTGCAAGGATGAGCAGCTGTACGGGCAGTCTAATCAACCAAGTTATTCGGGCATAATGCTTACGCAAAAAGATGAGCATGGCTTTATAGAACACATGCACGTAGCGAAAGGAGGTGTGCGCGGTGCTTTTGCCTTTATAATGGAGGATGTCGAGTGGGAGATACCAGTTTTGCCACCTGCATTTCAGTAGCTGATAGCTGAGCTCAATATCTTCGCCATACATAAAATAATCTTCATCGAGCAGACCCACTTGTAGCAGGGCTTTGCGGCGAAGCAACATACATGCGCCGCTGACCATTTCGATTTGTGCCGCCTCGTGCCAAGGAAGATGGCCTAAATAGTAGTGAGCAAAGCGGCGGTGATGCGGGAACAGCCGATGCAAGCCCATCATTTTGTAGCCAGCTGTGAGTGGTGTTGGAATGCCACGGCGGCTTTCCATTGCTACGCTGCCATCGGCTTTGCGCATGCGAAATCCGGCACATCCGGCTTGCGGATGCATTTGCATGAAGGCCAATGCGTCGGCCAATGTGTGCTCGCCCACAAAAGTGTCGGGATTGAGTAGCAACACATATTCACCTTGGCTCTGGCGGATGCCGATGTTGTTGGCTTTGGCGAAGCCTAAGTTGTGCTGGCAAGGGATGAAACGAATGTTGGGGAAACGCGGTTTGAGAAAAGCCATGCTGCCGTCGGTTGAGTGGTTGTCGACAACGATGATTTCCATGCTTGCAACGCCGCACGTTTGCTGAAGGGCCCACAGGCATTGCGTTAGATAGAACTTCACGTTGTAGTTGACGATGACGACCGATAACAGCATGTTGTGCGAGGGTTATTTTTCTGGCTCGTTGGTTTGCCTCAGCATTTTGTATTCGCTTTGATAGCGCTCCTCGGTGGGGAAGACGAACAGCAGCGAGAGGCCGAGAATGATGCCCATATAACCAAATGCCACGTTCATAAACGGATAGTAGAGCACGGCATTGGCCATGAGCAACAGCAGCAGCCAGCTTTGGCGCATCAATGCCCAGCGATGGTAGTTGCGTTGCGCGGTGGCGGGTTGGCGGTTGATGTGTTGCTGCACCCATCGGAATTTAAACAGGCGCAGTGCCATGGGAATGCTGCAAATGGTGAGCAGTTCCATGAGTGTGACACACAGAAATTCAGCAGTTACGAAGCGATGCGCCGTGCCCACCCATTCAAAGACATCGTTTTCGTTGAGGATAATCCACAGCAGCGTGAGTGCCATGACGGTGATGAATTGTGTGCGTAATGTTTTCATTTGAACGTAAAAAAAGCGTAGTTATTTGAAAGGAGTGCGGTTGAGGATTGAACGTCCGAGCGTCACCTCGTCGGTATATTCCAATTCGTCGCCCACCGAAATGCCGCGTGCAATGATGCTCAGCTGCACGTCGAAGGGCTGCAACTTGCGCGAGATGTAGAAATTGGTGGTGTCGCCCTCCATCGTCGAGCTCAGCGCAAGAATAATTTCTTTCACGCCTCCTTGACTGACACGTTCCACCAAGCTGTCAATCTCAAGGTCGGCCGGTCCGAGCCCATCCATGGGTGAGATGATGCCCCCCAACACATGATAGCGGCCGTGAAACTGCTGCGTCTTTTCGATGGCCATCACATCTTGAATGTTTTCCACCACGCAGATGAGACTACTGTCGCGTCGCTCATCGGTGCAGATGGGGCAAATGTCGGTGTCGCTGATGTTATGGCACACGCGACAATGCTTAATGCCATGCTTCATCGTGGTGAGCGCCTGGCTAAAACCATCCACCTCGTCATCGCTCTGGCGCAAAAGATGAAGCACCAGGCGAAGGGCCGACTTGCGCCCTATGCCTGGCAGTTTTGCAAATTCGCCCACGGCTTTTTCCAATAAGGCCGAAGGATATTGTTCGTTCATCATCCGCTTTACAGATAAACGCCGATGCCCACTTTCAGCCCCACAGTGGAGTAGTCGCTGTGGTTCTTCAGGCTCTGGTCGTAGTAGAGCGCAGGCTCGATGGTCACCGTTTCACTGATGAAAAACGCATAGCCCAGCTCCACGCCCGGCATGAAATCGTTGTAGTTCTTAGTGTGCACAAACTTGGCATTCGCGCCCAAATAAAGGCCGTTTTGAATGATATAGTAACGGCCGCCGCCACCAATCATAAAACGGTTGGGCACCAATTTGCTGGCACTGGCTTGCACATCGACATCAACCAACAGCATGGCATTGTCAACAGGCAGATAGCCCAATTTGGCCTGCATGCCCAAGTTCAGGTCGCTCGAACCGCTGTAGCTCAAGTTGAGTCCAGTGAGCGATGCGCCAGCATAAACTTTTCCTGCCTCGAATTGTGCGTGTGCACCTAATGTTGCGGCCATGGCCAGCAACAACGTCATCATTTTCTTTTTCATATTCTTTTCTTTATTTAAGTTGAGATTTCTGCTCGTTGTGAGGCTGTTTTCGCCCGTCTCGGAGGCATAGACCGTGCGCGGCGTGCGAAAAAGCATTGCAAATGTAGCAAAAAAAACACAGCTTGCAAAATATTGCTGCCTTTGCTTTGTGTAAATCCCCTCGTTGCGTGCTTTTTTCCGTTGTGTGCAAGGTTACATTCATCGTAAAAACGTATTTTTTGTTGCGTGCGGGGTCATTTCAACGAGAAATAAAAATTTCCGTTGCTATGGGAAGAGGCTCGCAGACAAAAGCACATTTGTGGGCTTATAATTTGCAAAATCCACATATTTATTTTATTTTCGCAACGCATTTCGTGCGGGTGGCGTTAGGGGCGCATGGGATAAGTGCTTTCCAACCGCTCCGGTGCACACGCCAAGCGTTTGGCGACACACCCAGGATGCCGAAATGAAAGGTTTAAAAACGAAACAAAATATTTAATGCACGAAGCGCGCGTATGAGAAAAAAAATCAAGTGGGCTGCCATCGCGGTCGCCACCCCCATCGTTGTTTTTTGCCTGCTGGCAGCCCTGTTCTATTTCCCACCATTTCAAAACTGGGCGGTGCGGCAAGCGGCGGCCTATGCTTCCGAGAAGACGGGCATGCAGGTGACGATGGGCTATGTGCGCTTGGCTTTTCCGCTTGATTTGCGTTTGGAGCAGGTGCAGGCCTTGCAGCCCAACGATTCGCTTCCGCAGGTGCGCGACACGGTGCTGATGGCGCGCAGCGTGGTGGCCAATGTGGCGCTGTGGCCGCTGTTCGACAAGCAGGTGGATGTCCGTGAGCTGGCGTTGCACGACGTGACGCTCAACACCGTGCACTTCATCCGTCAGGCTCGCGTGCAGGGACATTTCGACCGGTTGGTGGTTCGGGCTCGCGGCATCGATTTAGCGCGGCAAAATGTCGTGGTGAATGCGGCGTTATTGAAGGGCGCGAAGGTGGATGTGGCACTCAACGACACGGCGAAGGAGGATACCACGAAGAGCCAGAATTTTTGGAAAATCAAGGTGCACGACCTGCGCATTTTGCAGTCCGACGTGCTGGTGCACATGCCGGGCGACAGCATGCGCGTGGGCGTACGGTTGGGCGAGGTGACGGCTCGTGGTGGCGATTTCGATTTAGATAAAGCGCGCTACACGGTGCAACGTTTTGATTGGCGCGGCGGGCAGTTGTCCTATTTGCAGCCTTTTGCTCCGGCTGTCAAGGGCTTTGACTATCAGCATGTGCGGATCACGGCAGTGGGGCTCGGCATCGATTCGTTGTCGTTTGCCGCTCCCCGTTTGTCGCTCAGTGTGCGTCATGCGGCCTTCCGAGAGCAGAGTGGTTTGCAGGTGACGCAACTTCGTGGGCATGTGCAGCTCGATGGCGAGCAGCTCCGTTTGCCCGATTTGTGGCTCAAGTTAGGTGCTTCGCAACTGCAAGCTCAGCTCGTATTTCCGTTCAACACTTTCGCGGCACAGCAGCCCGGACGCATGATGCTGAAAGGGGAGGGGGCTGTCAGCAAGCGCGATTTACAACCTTTCGTAGCCTACTTGCCCAAGCATGTGTGGCGGGCTGTTCCGCCGCAGCCGTTGCATTTCGCGCTCGATGTCGTAGGCAATTTGCGCCATGTTGCGTTGCACAGGCTGTCGCTCCGCATGTCGGCCCATTTTGCCTTGCAGACTTCAGGGCAGATCTATCATGTTGATGCGCCCGAGAAGTTGCGTGCCGATGTGCGTCTGAAGCTCAACACCTATCAGCTCAATTCGTTGCTCGTGAAATTCAATCCTCAGCTTGCGCACAACGTTTTGCTGCCCAATGGCATGGCCTTGCAGGGCAACGTGTCGGTGCGCGCTTCGCGCTATGCCTCGCAGTTCACGCTTCGCAGCGGCTTGGGTAGCCTTCGTGGCAACGTGGCGTTTGATGTTCGGCGGCAGGCCTATCGTGCCAATCTGATGGCGCTTCGCTTCCCCGTTCAAGACTTCGTTCGCCAAAAAGGGTTCCACGCTTTCACGGGCGATGTGGTGGCTGCGGGAGCCGGATTTGATATGCTTTCGCCACGCACGCATTTGAAAGCCAAGGCACATGTCGTTGACTTCAGATACGACCGCTACCGGCTCAATCGTTTGGCTGCCGATGTGGTGCTCGAAAAGGGTAGGGCGCATGCCGTCCTCAACAGTCAGAATGCGTTGGCCAAAGGTCGTGTTCAGCTTGATGCGTTGGTCACCCCACGCGATTTCAAAGGTACTGTTTCGGCCGATTTGTCTGCCGTCGATCTCTACCATCTTGGCTTTTTCAAAACACCTTTCTCAACGTCTCTTTGTGCGCATGTCGATGTAACGTCGAACTTTAAGAACCGGCATTTGGTGCAAGGCGTTGTGAGCGACATTACCCTTGTCGACAATCAAAAGATTTATCGGCCGGGCGACATTAGTTTGGACATTCGTTCGCTGCCGAGTTCTACGCATGCCGTGATGAACAGCGGCGATTTCCGTTTGGCTTTAGATGGTCAGAGCCATTATGAACGGCTGTTGGCGCAGGCACAAGGCGTTGTGGGTGAGTTGCAGCGCCAATTTAAGAAGCGAATCATTAGTCAAGTGGCCTTGCGTGAGCACCTGCCCAATGCCACACTTGTGTTGCAGACGGGGCGGGACAACTTTTTTGTTCATTTGCTCAATAAGTATGGCTATCAGTTTGCGCGTGCCAATATCAATATGGTTTCGTCGCGCGAAACGGGGCTCAACGGCGATGTGCATATCGATTCGCTCATTGTCGATAGCATGCAGTTCGATACTGCTAAAGTGCATTTCCAATCGGATCATGACGAGTTTACTTATCATGCGGAGTTGATTAATAATAAACATAATCCGCAGTATGTTTTCCGTGGTGTGATCGATGGGCAGCTGAATGCGCACGGCACCTTCATTCGTCCGCGGGTTTATGATGCGCAAAATCGATTGGGAATAGATGTGTCGCTGAATGCCGAAATGGAGCCACATGGATTGCGCTTCAGTTTGCAGCATGGTGCGCCCGTCTTGGGCTATAAAACTTTTGCGGTGAACGATAGCAATTATGTGTTCTTGGGGAATGACCAGCGTGTTTCGGCCAATTTGAAGTTGCAGTCGAAGGATGGCATGGGTGTGCAAATCTATACGAACGATGATAATCATGATGTGTTGCAAGACCTCACCGTCTCGTTGCAGAATTTCAATCTCCATGGCCTATTGTCGGTGCTTCCTTATGCGCCCGATGTCTCGGGAATTATGAATGGCGACTATCATATCATCCAAACGAAGCACGAGCTTTCGGTATCTTCGGATATGACGATTGATAAACTTGTTTATCAACATTGTGCCATGGGCGACATCGGTGCAGAGTTTGTGTATATGCCTTCTGACGATGGTACGCATTCAATTGACGGAACGCTTACGCAAAATGGGCGTGAGATTGCTACGTTGAGTGGATCTTATCACGCACGTGGGGGTGGCGCTTTGGATGCGCAATGCAATTTAGAGCGGCTTCCGTTGAGCATTGTAAATGGTTTTATTCCTAAGCAAATCGTAGGCTTTAAAGGCTTTGCTGAAGGACAGGTTAGCGTGAAAGGGACGCTGAATAAGCCTAAGGTGCAGGGCGAAGTTTATCTTGATTCGGCCTATTTGGTGAGCCTGCCTTATGGTGTTGAATTGCGCTTTGATAACGATCCTGTGACCATTACAAATAGTCGACTATTGTTGGAGAATTTTCAGATGTATGCCCATAACGACAGCCCATTGGTGATGGCGGGCTATGTTGATTTCTCTAATCCGTCGAATATGAACATGAACGTGCGCATGCAGGCTTCTAATTTCTTGGTGATAGATGCCAAGGAGAGTGCGCAGTCTGAGGCCTATGGCAAAGCGTTTGTGAATATTATAGGTTCGTTGAGTGGCCCGTTGGATAATCTTTCGATGCGTGGTAAAGTAGATGTGTTGGGCGCATCTGATTTAACCTATGTGCTGCGCGATTCGCCCATTAGCACGGATGACAAGTTAGAAGGGCTAGTGAAATTCACTGATTTTACGGACAACAAGGCGCAAGTGGTGAAGCGTCCTGAGCTCAATGGGTTTAATATGGACGTGGTGTTGGGTGTTGATGAAGCGGCTCATGTGCTTTGCGCACTCAACTCAGACAAGTCAAACTATCTTGATTTAACGGGTGGCGGCACCTTGCGCATGCAATATAATGAAGTGGACAATCTTAGGTTGCGTGGGCGTTATACGTTGAATAACGGCGAAATGAAATATTCTTTGCCCGTGATTCCGTTGAAGACTTTCACCATCCACGATGGCAGTTACGTGGAATTCAATGGCGATCCTATGAATCCGCGACTCAATATCACGGCTACTGAAGCCATGAAAGCCACGGTTTCGAGCAGTGGTGGCGTGGGTCGCAGTGTCGATTTCGACTGTGGTGTGAAATTGACGAAAACATTAAAAGATATGGGATTGGCCTTTATCATTGATGCACCTGAAGATTTGGAAGTGCAAAACCAACTGAATACAATGGGGACAGAAGCACGGGGAAAAGTGGCGGTGACGATGTTGACCACGGGTATGTATCTTGTAGATGGTAACACGCGCGGATTCTCGATGAACTCTGCGCTCAGTTCATTCTTGCAAAGTCAGATTAATGGTATTGCGGGTAATGCTTTGCGCACCTTAGATTTGAGCTTTGGCATGGATAACACCACGGATGCGACCGGCCGACAGCACACCGACTATTCATTTAAATTTGCCAAGCGCTTTTGGAATAATCGCTTGCGTATCATTGTGGGCGGAAAGGTTTCCACGGGTAGCGATGTCCCCAATCAGAATGAGAACATCTTTAGCAATGTGTCGTTTGAATATCGCTTGAATGAGGCTTCTACGCAGTATTTGCGTCTGTTCTACGACCGTGATAGTTATGATTGGCTCGAAGGCAATACGGGCATTTATGGTGCAGGTTTCATTTGGCGGCGCAAGTTGTCGCATTTCAGCGATCTGTTGCGTTTTAAAGAGCCCAAGGAAGAAATTCCTGCTTTGCAAAATCAGTTAAAACAAAATGAAAAAGGAAAGAATGAAAAATAAGAAAGCAAACATCGTAGTAGTCTTGGCGAGTTTGCTTTTCGTGGGTTGTTCCACGACAAAGTATATTCCCGAGGGCGACCAACTGTATGTAGGATTGGATAAAATCAAATATGTAGCTCAGCAGCGCGACGACCATTTCATGGCTACGCGCGATGAATTGGAAGCGGCTTTGGCTTGTGCGCCCAATGGAGCGTTGTTAGGCAGTTCTTATTATCGCACACCTTTTCCTTACTCGCTCTGGATTTGGAATGCTTTTTCAACCTCCACAAGTCCATTAGGAAAATGGATTGTGAAATCGTTTGGCAAACGACCCGTGCTGATGAGTTGGGTCAATCCTGCGCTACGTGCGTCAGTGGGGCAGTTGGTGCTTCAATCGCATGGCTACTTTCGGGGGACCGTGCAATATGAAACACTTACGCAAAGCAATCCAAAGCAAGCAAAAATAGGCTATCAAATCAATTTCGGACCACTCTTTACCTTGGACAGCATTTCCTATGAAAATTTTCCTGCTTCGGCCGACAGTTTATTAGCCACAACTCGCACGGCGCGGAAAATCAAGCGTGGCGATGCTTTTGATGCAAGTGCACTCGAGGCCGAACGCACGCGCATTAGCAATCTTTTTCGCAACAATGGCTACTACTATTATCAACCGGGCTATGCCTCTTATTTGGCCGATACATTGCGTGTTCCAACGAAAGTGCAGTTGAAGTTTCAGTTAGCTGATTCTGTTCCAGCCCGAGCTTTGCGCAAATGGTATATTGGCCGTGTCGACCTGAATTTGCGTAAGCAGTTTATGGAGCCCCTCAGCAATACGATGGAGGTGAAGAAAATACAGGTGCATTTCAATGGCAAACGTTCGCCCATTCGCCCGCGCATTATTCTCCACGATTTGCAGTTGCGCCCCAATGAGGTGTTTAGCTATGACAAGTACATGGAATCGTCCGACAAGATTTCGAGCAATGGTTTGTTTAGCTTTGTCGATTTCCAATTCACACCACGCGACTCTACGGCGCAGTGTGACACGTTGGACTTGGCGTTGAATTGCCTATTCGACAAGAAATACGACGTGTATGTTGAGACCAACTATTCTGGTCGCACGAGTGGGCGCATGGGACCGGGGCTGATTTTGGGCTTTACCAAGCGCAATGCCTTTCGGGGTGGCGAGAAGTTGGATATTAATCTCAAGGGTTCTTATGAATGGCAGACGGGACATACACCGAGTGGCGCATCCGATCGCACCCACACTTATGAATATGGTGGCGATGCTTCGTTAGAGATACCACGTTTCATTTTCCCGGGTATGTTGCATCATCGCCATTTCTACACGGTACCTACCACCTTGCTCAAGGCCTCGTCTGTGGTGGTTCGTCGCGGAGGCTATTTCAAACGCCACATTGTTTCGGGCGAACTTACCTATACGTTTCAAACCTCAGCCACCTCGATGCACCAATGGACACCACTAAGCATTGAATATGCCTATATGTCGTCGCGCACGCCGCAGTTTGTTTCCTTGCTGGCCTCTACGCCCTATTTGCAGGTGTCTATGCGCGACCAGTTCATCCCGAGGTTCCGCTACAGCTATCTCTACACCAGCCCGAAACAGCTCTATAACCCTATTTGGTTTCAGGTGACGGCGAGTGAGGCCGGCAATGTGCTGTCGTTGGG
>ERZ773003.1829-NODE-1829-length-11510-cov-8.159843_pt1 | contig 11510 bp, 12 predicted proteins | sample MGYA00580668_ERZ773003 | MGnify/ENA primary metagenome ERZ773003 (study PRJEB29015, sample SAMEA2738002) | human oral metagenome | biome: human oral; feature: human-associated habitat; material: dental | place: China | collected 2126 ... | reverse complement strand
TTTATTAAAAATAAAATATTTTAAATAAATTTAGAACAAATATATTGACAAAATTAGAGATTAGTTATATAATTCTAAAAAATATTTTTATAAAAAAATTTTAAATAAATATTTTTTAAAAAACATTTTTTAAGGAGATGAGTATTTATGAAAAAGAAATTTGTTTTTCCAAACACTTATGTAATCATTATATTAATGATGATTGTGGCTGTTCTTTTAACTTGGATAATTCCATCAGGAGAATTTGAAAGAGTAAAAGATGAGGTTAGTAAACAGTCTATAATTATTCCAGGAACTTTTAAATATATAGAAAATAATCCTATTAGTTTATTCAAAATTCCTGTATATATAATGAAAGGTTTAGCAAAGGCTTCTGATATTGTTTTCTTAGTTATTATAGTTGGAGGAGCTTTTAATATAATTATAGAAACTGGTATGTTTCAAAGTTTTGCAGGAAGATTAACAAAAATCTTTTCAAATAAAGAAGTTTTAATTATACCTGCATTTTCTACAATTTTTGCATTAGCTTGTACAACAATGGGTGTTAATACTTTTATAGGTTTTGCTCCAATAGCAGTAATTATTGCAAGAAGTATTGGTTATGATGCAATAGTTGGGGTTAGTATGGTTGCACTTGGGGGAGCTATTGGATTTAGTACAGGAACATTTAATCCTTTTACAACAGGGGTTGCTCAATCATTAGCAGGACTTCCAATATTTTCAGGTTTAGGATATAGATTTGTTTGTTTAGTGGTATTTTTAATAGTGACTAACATCTATATTATATGGTATGCTAAAAAGATAAAAGCTAATTCAGAAGCTAGTGTAGTTTATGAAATGGAACAAGAAAACAAGAAAATAGAAGTTTCTGAAAAACAACATGATAAAATAGAAGGCAGACATTATTTAGTTTTATTAATTGTTATAGCTTGTTTTGTTCTTTTGGTATATGGAAGTCAAAATTGGAAGTGGAAATTACAAGAAAATGCAGCTATGTTCATATGGATGGGTGTTTTAAGTGGTTTTGCTTATGGTTTTGGACCAAGTAAAATAGCAGAAGAATTTACTAAAGGAGCTAAAAAATTAGTTTATGGTGCATTAATGATAGGTATGGCTAATGGAATTTCTTTAATTTTAACAGATGGAAAAATATTGGATACAACAGTTCAATATCTTGGAGGATTATTGGTTACTTTACCTAGCTATCTTCAAGCAGCAGGAATGTTCTTAATGCAACTTTTAATAAATGGACTTATTACTTCTGGAAGTGGGCAAGCAGCAGCAACTATGCCAATTATGTTACCAGTAGCAGATATTATAGGAATAACAAAACAAACAACTGTACTTGCATTTAACTTTGGAGATGGTTTAAGTAACTATATTCTTCCAACATCATCGGCACTTATGGGATTTATAGCAATGGTAGGAATTTCATATAGTAATTGGATGAAATTTATGTGGAAATTATTCTTAATTTGGATAGTTGTAGGAGCAATTTTAGTTATTGTTGCAAACTCAATAAACTATGGTCCATTTTAAAGAAAGGATAAAATATGAAAGAATTATTAAATAAATATATTGATGGTATCTCAAAAGCAATTTTAGCTATGGCAGATTCAATTTTTGATGATCCCGAACTTGGCTTAAATGAATTTAGAGCTATGAAAAAAATAACAGATTTTTTAGAAAAAAATGGTTTTGAAGTTGAAAAAAATATTTATGGTTTTGAAACAGCTTTTAGAGCAAGATACACTTCTGGTAAGGGAGGCATAAATATTGGTTTACTTTGTGAATATGATGCACTTGAAGGTATAGGACATGCATGTGCTCATCATATGCAAGGACCATCTATTATTGCGACAGCTGTGGCATTAAAAGAAGTTTTAAAAGACTATGATTTTAATATAATTGTCTATGGAACACCAGCAGAGGAGACATTGGGAGCTAAGGTAGCTATGGATAAAAATGGAGCATTTAGAGATATAGATGTGGCTCTTATGATGCATGGTTCTCCTGTGACAACAACTGATGTTAAATCTATGGCTCTTTCAAATTTTGATATTATATTTCATGGAGTTGCTTCTCATGCTGCATTAGCACCAGAAAAAGGAAGAAGTGCCTTAGATGGATTGTTAATTTTATTTCAAGGAATAGAATTTTTGAGAGAACATGTAAAAGAAGATACAAAAATGCACTATACTATTATTGATGCAGGAGGACCAGCAAATGTTGTTCCTAAGTATGCAAAAGCAAAAGTTAGTTTAAGATCTTATGATAGAAAATACTTAGATGATGTTGTAAGAAGATTTAAAAAAGTGGTTGAAGGTGCAGCTATGATGACTGAAACCACTTGTGAAATTATAGAAACAAAATCATTAGATAGTAAAATTCCAGTTCTTTCATTAAACAGAATTTTAATGGAAAATGCTAAGTTTGTAAATGCTCCAAGAATAGAGCCTCCAAGAGAAAGGACAGGTTCTACTGATTTTGGAAATGTAATGTACAAAGTACCTGGTTCTTGCATAAGAATAGCATTTGTCCCATTGGGAACTTCATCTCATTCAGATAAATTTATTGAATGTGGAAAAAATGAAGATGCTCATAATGCAATTTTACTTGCCTCAAAGATTCTAGCAGATAGTGTTTATGACTTACTTTCTAAACCTGAACTTATGAAAGAAGTACAAGAAGAATTTAAGAAAAATAAGGAAGCAAAAATATAATATCTTATCAATAGAGAGAGAGTTTAAAATATTTTAGATTTCTCTCTATTTTTATTGTAATGTACTGCACCTTCAATCTTGTGTCCAAGATTTTGGGTGCAGTTCAAAATTTTATTTATAATAGTCCTAAAAAATTTAGTAAGAATTTCTATAATTTGGAGTAGTTCATTTTCATACACTAAATTACCTATTTTTCTTATAAATCAAAGTTCCAATATATGCAGTTAAAGGCACAGATATTAAAATTCCAATACTTCCACAAATAGATCTCATAATTTCTACAGCAATGTCTTGGAAATTCAAAATTCTAATAAGTGGATATTCATTTGCTTGAATATAGATAAGTAACAATGTAAATATAGAACTTGCAATATATGCAAGTATCAAAGTATTAATCATAGTGCCTATAATATCATTACCAATATTTATAGCAGATTTAAACATAGATTTTTTAGATATATTTGGATTAGCTTCATGTAATTCATTGATAGATGAAGTTATGGAAACTGCTACATCCATTACAGCTCCTAAACTTCCTATAATAACCCCTGCTGGAATTAACTCTTTTATCTTGATTTTTTTTAAAAGATAAGCACAAGATAAAAGATCGGAGTCTAGGAAACCATTAAGACGCATTGTATATGTAAATATATATGAAAGTATACCAGCTATTAAAACTCCACTTGTAACGCCTAACAAGGCAACAACAAATTTTTTATTCATACCTACTGTAAAATATATTGTTACCAGTGATGAGAATACAGCAGTTATTATGGCAAAAAGTATTGGAGAATAACCACTATATATTGCTGGAATAAAGATTTTTATAATAAAAGCAATAGTTACTATCAAAGCAAATAAAGCCTTTAACCCATTTTTTCTTGCAATTAAAAGAACAAGAGCTATAAAAGCAATGCCCATTATATATAACTCTACTCTTTTATCTACATCAGAGATATAATATTGTAATTGCATTTCATCATTGCCATAATTATCAAATGTTTTATAAACTACAACTCTATCTCCAACTTTGGCATTGATATTATATTCATCATCTTTGTAAATAGGTAAGTCAATTTCTACAACCTCACCTTTGTCATCACCTTCTAAAAGTTTCACATTAAATTTTTGTAGCTTTGCTACACCTTCTTCATCAGATTTTTCTTCAGAAACAAGAGCAATAATTTTTCCAGACAGATACTCCTCTTTTGTTTCGTTTTTTTCAGTTGTAACTTTATTTGAAAAAGTAATAATAGAACATAACAAAAACATAATAAATACAAGAAATTTTTTCATAATCCCATCCTCTAATTAGTTCAATATAGAAAACCAGTTCGTTACTAGCCAGATTTCTTAAATTTTCTTTGAAACAAAATTTTAATAGAGCTCAAATAAGATTACTGCGACGTCCTATAATGTTGAAAGAGCCTTTGTGGAGCTCGAGAAACATTATAGGCTGTCAAGTAATCGTTATATAAAATTAAAAATATTAAAGTATTTTATTTCAAGAAAAACTTTTATATAAATTTTTCATTAAGAGTTAGTAAACTTATTTTTTTATCACTGGATAAGATGGAGGAAGAGTAATGGTTCTATCAGAAGATATTTTAAAAATTAAATATAGAAAAGAACCTTTTGATGTTTTTGAAATTGAAAAGGGAACTCTTTTAACACCATCAGCTAAACAATTTTTAAATGAAAAAGGAATAGAATTGGTAATAAAGGGAGAAAAACCTCTTGTTTCAACTAAAAATGAAGAAAATAATGGTGATACAGAAGAAAAAGTCCCTTATGAAAAGCCTAAATATATTGGGAAAAATGGTGAGTACTATTTTGAAAAGCCAGAATATATGACAGTGGTTGATGGAAATATTCTAATCTCTAAAAATAGTAAACTTATTGCTTTAAGAGGTAAGATAGAAACATTTTTAGCAGAACTTCTATTGATTGGAAAAGAAATAGAACTGACTTCCAATAATGATAAACTTATAAGAGATATTGAAACTGTTATAAAATTTTTACAAAATATAATGGTTGCTGAAAAATTAAATAAGATTTTGGAAAATCAAACTTTCTTTGATTCAAAATCTATAAAAGATATTAAAGAGATAATAGAGAATCCTAAGGAATATTTTAAAAAGGGACATCTATTAGAAATATCATTAAATAGTGACTTGACTATTCATAAATTAAATAGACTTAGATTTTTAGCAAGAGAGTTAGAAATTCAAGCTATTGATTATTTTGTTGAAGATTATAAGGTTAGTAGAAAAGATTTATTAGAGGCATTCAATATTTTAAGTGATGTTATCTATATAATCATTCTAAAAGTTGATAATGGAGAATATAGATGATGAACAACAACTTTGATGAAAACTATATAATTGAATTGGTAAAAAAAGAATTAAGTAAGTATTTAACAGACCAAGGAATAGATGTAAAAAAGGAAGTATGTTTTCTTGGAGATGATAATGAAATAAAAGAACAGCTAAGTCAAAAATTTAATTTTTCAGAAAATGCAAAAACACTTATTGTTTCACAACTAAGTTTAAAAAATTTATACAATATCTCTAATGCAATATATGAAAATGAGTATGAAGAAAAAATTATAAAATTTCTTTTAGAAAGTAAAGAAATATTAATTATAAAAGAAGGAATAGAATACTCAAAATATGAAAATATTCCTCTTGCAGTTCAAAAAAGATATGAAGAATATTTAGAAAAAATAAAAAGTTATGGAATAAAAGTTGAAAATAAAGATTTCTACATAAATTCTTTAACACAAAAAGAAGAAGTATATGGTAAAAAATTATTGGACTTAAATAAACTAAAAGAATTGGAAGCTAAGGGTATGAGAAGAATAATAGTTGAAAATTCAATAGTTACAAGTTCAGCAGAGGAATATGCAAAAGAAAAGAATATTGAAATTATAAAGAGGAGATAATATGCTTATAGGTGAAGTTATTGGGAATGTTTGGGCAACAAAGAAATATGATGGCTTAGATGGATTAAAATTTTTAATTGTAAAAACTGAAGATAATAAAAGAATGGTAGCCTTTGATTCAGTTGGAGCAGGAATAGGAGAAAAAGTGATAATTTCTACTGGAAGTTCAGCAAGAAATGTACTTAATATGAGAGATTTACCTGTTGATGCTGCTATTATTGGAATAATTGATGGAATGGATGAAGAATAATAAGGTGAGTGTATGTCAAAGAGATTTATAACTTTAAAAGATGTTGAGCAACAAATTAATAATGGAAAAATCTATTTAGATAAAAAAGTAATCTTATCATCTTCTTTACAGGACTACATAAGAGAACACAATATTCAAGTTGTCTATGGAGAAGAAGAAACTTGTTCAGTAAAACCCTCTGTTGAAGATTGTGCTTGTTTAAAAGAAGAAGTAAATAATACAAAATCAAAAGCAGATGATTTTGCAGAAGTAGCAAGAATGATTGTTAAAATCTTAAAAAATGATTATGGAATACATGATGAAAAAAAGATAATGCAAGTTATAAAAGTTGTAAAAGAGGTGCTTAAATAATGGGAATAAATGAGATTATTATTTATATAATGGTATTTTTTATGGCTATTGGTGCCTTAGATAAATGTATAGGAAATAAATTTGGTTATGGTGAAAAATTTGAAGAAGGAATTATGGCTATGGGAGCTTTAGCTTTATCTATGGTTGGAATAGTTTCTCTTGCACCAGTTTTAGCAAATATTTTAAGACCAATAGTTGGACCTGTATATGCAGCATTAGGGGCAGACCCTGCAATGTTTGCTACTACATTACTAGCAAATGATATGGGAGGATATCCTCTTGCAATGAGTCTTGCACAAGATCCAATGGTTGGAAAATTTGCAGGATTAATATTAGGTTCAATGATGGGAGCAACAGTAGTTTTCACAATACCAGTTGCTTTAGGAATTATAGAAAAAGAAGATAGACCATATTTAGCAAAAGGAGTTCTTGCAGGTATGGTTGCAATACCTTTTGGTTGTCTTGTAGGTGGATTAGTTGCAGGTTTCCCTGTAATAACTGTTTTAAGAAATTTAGTACCAATTATAATATTTGCAGTATTAATTATAATAGGATTATGGTTAATACCTGAAAAAATGACAACAGGATTTACATATTTTGGAACAGGTGTTGTAGTTGTAATAACAATAGGACTAGCTGCAGCAATAATTGAAAACTTAACAGGATTTGTTGTTATTCCTGGGATGGCACCTATTGGAGAAGGTATGGGAATAATTTGGTCGATAGCTATAGTACTTGCTGGAGCATTTCCATTAGTACATTTCATAACAAAAGTATTCAAAAAACCTTTAGAAAAAATTGGAGAAAAATTAGGAATGAATGAAATAGGAGCAGCAGGACTTGTTGCCTCACTTGCTAATAATATTCCAATGTTTGGTATGATGAAAGATATGGATCCTAATGGGAAAGTTATGAATGTAGCTTTTGCTGTATGTGCTGCTTTCGTATTTGGTGACCACTTAGGATTTACAGGTGGAGTAGATAAAGCTATGATAGCACCAATGATAGCTGGAAAACTTGCTGGTGGAGTTTTAGCAATAATAATAGCTAAAATATTATTTACTACTAAAAAGGCAAAATAAGAGGTAGAAAATGAATAAGGAATTATTAGAAGAATTAATAAGAAAAGTAATAAAAGAAGAATTAGGAAAGACTGAACAAGCTGAATCTGAATATAAACAAATGGATAAAAGTGGTGTTGGAGTAGTTAAATTAAACCAAATGAGAAAAAGAGTGAAAATGGATACAGGAAATCCAAAAGATCAAGTTACAACAACTGATTTATTCACTTTACAAGAAAGCCCTAGATTAGGAGCAGGTTTAATGGAAATGAAAGAAACTACATTTCCTTGGACATTGACTTATGATGAGATAGACTATATAATCGAGGGAAGACTAGAAATTCTAATAGATGGAAGAAAGGTAGTTGGAGAAGCAGGAGATGTTATCTTAATACCTAAAAACTCTAAAATAGAATTTAGTGCACCTAACTATGCAAAATTCTTATATTTTGTATATCCTGCAAACTGGTCTGAACTATAATATAAAAAGGTGTGATTATAATTATGTCTATAGAAAGTTCTTGTGTAAGACTAGATGAAGGAAGATGGAATCCTAAAAATAGAGAAGTATTGGAAAAATTAATAGAGAAGTATAGAAATACAAATAGTTATGCAGTTTTTGATTGGGACAATACTTCTATTCAAGGAGATACTCAATTAAATTTATTTATATATCAAATTGAAAATTTAGTATATAAATTAAATCCACAAAAATTTAATGAAGTTATTAGAAAAAATATTCCTACAACTGATTTTGAAGAGAGATATAAAAATTTAGATGGAGAAATATTAAATGCAACAAAGTTAGCAAATGATATTTATAAAGATTATATTTATCTTTATGAAAACTATATTTCATCTAAAAAACTTTCTTTAAAAGAAATTAGAAATACAGAAGAATTTAAAGATTTTAGAGCAAAAATGCACTGTCTACACAATGCTTTACCTGGAAACTTTTCATCTGAACTTGCTTGTTTATGGGAGTTTTACTTATTGAGTGGAATGACAAAAGATGAAGTAAAAAGTCTAGCAAAAGAGTCAAATGATACTAAACTTGGAGAAGCAATAGGAGATATTATTGTGGAATCAAGTAGAGTTTTAACTGGTGAAGCAGGAATAGTTAGAGGAATTTATGATAATGGACTAAGAATAAGACCAGAAATGGCTAATCTATATCATGAACTTAAAAGAAATGGTATAGATGTCTATATAATATCTGCCTCTATGCAAGAGTTAATAGAAGTTTTTGCAACAGATAAGTCTTATGGATATAATTTAGAAATAGAAAATATATATGCAATGAGATTAAAATCAACAACAGATAATATCTTAGTAGATGAATATAATTATGAATATCCATTTACTCAAAGAAAGGGAAAGTCTGAAATAATAGAAAAATTTATTAAACCTAAATATAATAGAAAAGGACCTATACTTGTTGGAGGAGATGCTGTTGGTGATGAGAATATGTTAACAGAATTTAGAGATACAGAAGTATTATTGATAATGAAAAGAGAAGGTAAGTTAGATAATCTAGTAAATGATAAAAGAGCTTTGGTTCAATATAGAAATCTGCAGACAGGTTTACTAGATCCTAAATAATACCACTATTTAGGGGGAAAAATGAAAGAATTTAGATTACAACCTAAAATATTATTTGGAGAAGATTCTTTAGATTATTTAAAAACATTAGAGTATAAAAAAGTTATGATAATAACTGATGGAGTTATAACTCAATTGAAATTGATTGATTTAGTTACAAATAATTTATCTCCAATGGCTGAAATAAAAGTTTTTGATAAGGTTGAACCTAATCCTAGTGTAGTAACAATAGAAAACGGATTAAAAGATTTTATTGATTTTGATCCAGCATGTGTTATTGCATTAGGAGGGGGTTCCTCAATAGACGCTTGCAAAGGTATTTTATATTTTGCTTATAAATTGTATAAAAAGTTGAATATAAATAAAGAAAAATTATTTTTTGTAGCAATTCCAACAACAAGCGGAACAGGCTCAGAAGTAACTTCCTATAGTGTTGTAACTAATGGAGAACATAAAATAGCCTTAGCAAATGATTTGATGTTACCAGATGTGGCCTTATTAAGTACAAAATTTCTAAGTGCTTTGCCAGCCAAAGTTGTTGCAGATACAGGAATGGATGTTTTAACTCATGCTCTTGAAGCCTATGTTTCAACAAATGCTAATCCATTTGCAAGTGCACTTGCAATAAAATCAATTAAGTTAATATTTGAAAATTTAGTAACACATTATAATGATAGAAAAATAGAAGGAGCAAAAGAAAATGTTCAATTTGCTTCTTGCTTAGCAGGAATAGCTTTTGATAATTCTTCACTTGGAATTAACCATAGTATTGCTCACAGTATTGGAGCAAAATTTCATATAGCACACGGTAGGGCAAATGCTATTGTTATGCCTTATGTAATTGAAGTTAATACAGAAGCAAATAAAAAATATTGTGAAGTATCAAGAGAACTAGGTTTACCAGCTGGTAATGTTGAAGAAGGAAAATCTTCTCTTTTAAGTTTTGTAAGAATATTAAAAGAAAAATTAGGTATTGAAAAATGTCTAAAAGACTATGGAGTAGACTTTGAAGAGTTTAGAAAAGAAATTCCAGATATATTGTTGGATATAAAGAAAGATATGTGTACTGTATACAATCCAAATAAATTAACTGATGAGGAATATATAAGATTACTTCTAAAAATTTATTTTGGTGAATAATAAATAAGGAAAGAGATTGTTACAAACTTAATAAATGAAGTAAAAATAATTCATTACTAGCCAAATTTCTTAATGGATAAAAGTTAAGAATTCGCTGCAAATTCGCTATCTGTAAGAAACTCTAAATGAACAAGTTCATCAATAGTTTCTAAGATTGTTTCACTCAAACACAGCAAGATTTGCTCAGCTCATTCTATTTAATTTTTATCCTAAAATTTAGAATGTAATTTCACTTATTTTTTACTCACATTTTAATAAGCTAATTTGCAACAACCTCTTTTTATTATTTACTATTGTATTTAGTGCTATATTAAAGGTTATTCATAGTATTATTTTTGGTGGAAAAAGTGGTTTATCAATTGTTAAGCCTGCATTTTTAGGAGCTATTATATGTGTATTAGTCGTTTGGTTTGTTTTTAAAAAGAGAAGGGACAAATAAATATTATTTTTATGTGATTATATCACTGAAAAATAAAAATATATATTTTATAATCTATACATAAATAGTAATATATATTAAATAAAAATTTTAGGAGGATTGTAAGATGGCAATTATAAAAGGAACAAAAGAAAATTTTGAAGCAGAAGTATTAAAAGCAAATGGAGTTGTAGTAGTTGATTTTGGAGCAAATTGGTGTGGACCTTGTAAAAGTTTAGTGCCTATACTTGAAGAAGTTGTTGAAGAAGATCCAAGTAAAAAAATAGTAAAAGTAGATATAGATGAACAAGAAGAACTAGCAACACAATATAAAATTATGAGTGTGCCTACTTTATTAGTTTTTAAAAATGGTGAAATTGTTGATAAATCAATAGGTTTAATTCAAAAACAAGAAGTAAAATTGTTATTTGCTAAATAAGAGTATTTTTTATAGTAAGAAGTTTCCGACTTAGGCATATTTCTTAATAAGTTAAGAAGAAATAGTCAGAGAATTGGAAGATGAATTGCTATCTAAAACTTACAATTTTACAGGTTTTAGTGTATAGTATAACTAGCATATTAGAAACTGGATTATAAGGTTGAGGTCAGAAAACAGTAGCCTTATAAAATATTCATTGCCTTAGGTATATTGTTATATATAATAGAAATACATCAGGGTAGGGATTACCAGTAGAGCTTGGTAAGTAAATATATGTGGCTAGTAAAAGCAGATACTTCCCAAGGGGCTTCTACATCTATAAGTAAGAGTAGTTCATGGATTAGCTTTTTTACAAATAAAGGCTAGTCCTTTTTATTACTAAAAAATAGAGATTTTAGTAATATAAATTGTTGAAAATAAAGATAAAAAATAGAATGACAGAAAAATTAGAAAAAATGTTGAAAAATTCAAAAAAAATTGTTGACAAAATCTAGGAATAATGTTAATATAGTTGATGTCAATGCGACAAGGACATTAGCAACAGAATAGAGAAAAGACAAAAAGCAACCATAAAATTGGTGT
>ERZ773003.1825-NODE-1825-length-11532-cov-3.609131_pt1 | contig 11532 bp, 8 predicted proteins | sample MGYA00580668_ERZ773003 | MGnify/ENA primary metagenome ERZ773003 (study PRJEB29015, sample SAMEA2738002) | human oral metagenome | biome: human oral; feature: human-associated habitat; material: dental | place: China | collected 2126 ... | reverse complement strand
TCTTTGTCAACACTCCTCCGCGTAACTTCTCACTACGTGTCGTCCTGTTTCCTCGATCAGACAAAAAATCTGCGCCAAGCTGAATCCAATACTTAGCTTAATATCATAAATCGTTAAAAAAGGAAGCCGTTTCACAAACAAGCGGCTTCCTTTCGTCATTTCTGAGTTACGTTTAGTGAATCGTCGTAACGCGGACGGCGACGGAGCCGCCCTCGTTGTAGGTCATGCCCGCGACCATGACGACTTTGTCGCCCTGTGCGACGTAGCCGTGTGCGAGTGCGCCGCGCGTGCAGGACTCGATCATCTCTTCGACGCTCGACCATTTGCGTCCGAGGATGGAGTAGACGCCCCAGCGCAGGTTGATGTGGCGCGCGACCATGTGGTTCGGCGCGTAGGCGACAATCGTTGCCTTCGGGCGGTACTTCGACACGACGCGCGTGGTGTAGCCGGACTGGGTCGGCGTGAGGATCGCCGCCGCGCTCGTCTCGTACGCGAGCTGTACGGTCGCGTGCGAGACGGCGTCTGTGACGGAGGAGCGTTCGCGAATGCTGCGCGAGCGGATGATGGTGTCGTACTCGAGCGATTCCTCCATGCGCAGGGCGATGGTACTCATCATCTTGACCGCCTCGACGGGGTAATCGCCGCTCGCGGTCTCGCCCGAGAGCATGATGGCGTCCGCGCCGTCAAAGATGGCGTTGCCGACGTCCGAGACCTCCGCGCGTGTGGGGCGCGGGTTCGTGGTCATGGATTCGAGCATCTGCGTGGCGACGATGACGGGCTTGCCGACGGCATTGCACTTGCGGATGATTTCCTTTTGGATGACCGGGACATCCTCTGCCGGCACCTCGACGCCGAGATCGCCGCGCGCGACCATGATGCCGTCCGAGACGGCGAGGATCGCGTCGAAATTATTGACGCCCGCGAGGTTTTCGATCTTTGGGATGATCTCCATGTGTCCGCCGTGCTTGGCGATGAGGTGTCGGATCTCCTCAACGTCCGCGGGGCGCTGGATGAAGGAGGCGGCAACGAAGTCCATGTCGTTCTGGATGCCAAAAATAATGTCGCGCTCGTCCTGCTCGGAGATCGCCGGGAGGCTCAGCTCGATGCCGGGCGCAGCGACGCGTTTGCGCGTGGACATGGGACCGCTGTTCTGGATCGTCGTCACGATGTCCTTGCCGCGCACCTCGTCGACGACGAGTCCGACGAGACCGTCCGAGAGGAGGAGCGTGTCGCCGGGTTTGACCTCTTCCCAGAGTTTCTTATGGTTGACGCTGACGTGCGTCTCGTCGCCGGGCGCGTCGTCGTAGGTCAGTGTGAATTTGTTCCCCTTTTCGAGATGCACCTTCCCTTCGGCGAACTCGCCGAGGCGCATCTCGGGGCCTTTGGTATCGAGGATGAGCGAGATGACCTTGCCCGAGCGCTCCGCCGCCGCGCGCACCTTCTTGATGCGCACGAGGTGTTCCTCATGTGTGCCGTGGGAGAAGTTAAAGCGCGCGCAGTTCATCCCATTCTCGATGAGCGCGTCCACAATCCCGTCCGGATCGGTCGACGGCCCCTGCGTGCATATGATCTTGGTTTTCTTCAGCATCATAAATATCCCCGCCTTTTATTCCCTGAGTGTTTGTAACTGATAATATTTTACACTCTTTTTTAGGAGAAGTAAAGAACGGCGCGGTGTTATTTGAAAAATCCGCCGGGCGGTACGCTTGCAAATATCTCTCATTTTTATTATAATAAATGAAGATGTGCGGGGGATCCCGCGAAAATCTTCTCTCTGCGTTAGGAGGATGACTGATGAAAAAATTTCTTTCTGCCGCGCTCGGCGCGGTCGTAGGGCTCGGGCTCTATGCGGCACCCGCGGATGCGCACGGCGTGTACTTTGCCAATCGTTTTGACCAAAAGGCGCTCGTTCTGGGCGAGGGGCCGATCGACAATGCGTATGATCCGGCGTGTGCGCTCGGCATCGATGCGTACGATGTGGACTTTATGCCGACGACGATTGAGCGCGTCGATTACAGCGACCACATGTCCGTTGTCCCGTCTGACCGGCTCGGCGTGACGGCGACGTTCTTCGACTACGGATATTTCGCAAAGACGACGGATGGGCAGGTCATCCCGACGCGCGATTACTCGAACATCGAGAATCTCGTCTCGGTGACGCACGCGCGCAAGTACAACGTGCATTATTGGAGCGAGGCGGTAAAGCCGGGCGGGCTCTACAACGTGCCGATCCAGATCGTGCCGAGCGTGAACCCGCTGACGCTGCGCCGCGGCGATACGCTCGAGCTGCGCATCTATAAGGACGGTCAGCCGTACGCGAACGCGCCCGTCATCGCGGACGTCATCGGCAACCTCGCATCGGAGATGCAGGCGGATGCGAACGGCTATGTGTCCGTGCGCGTTGCGAACAACGGACTCAACGTCATCGGCGTCGAGGTCGCGTTCCCGACCGCCGATCCGAATGTGAAGGAGAAGGTGTTTAGTTCGCTGTCCTTCATTCTTCCCGCCGAGTGAGTGAGACGTGACGTGCGATCTTTGCGCACAGCGTTGTCATATCGTCGAATGCTTCGCTCGGAGTAGCCTTTTTACTACGCCTTCGCTTGCATTCTCCTCATTCCTAGCTGTGCATCAAAGCTTGCACGTCACTTACGTTACGGTATGAGGTGAAATCGTGACGCGGGATTTTGGCGTATAGCGTCGCCATTTTTGGCGAACGCTTCGTCGACGCAGCTTTTTACTAGACCTTCCTCGCGTGCTTCGTAGTTCCTAAATATTGATACGTTCATGTCGAATGTATGAACCGATTGTCGTTGTACGGCAGTCGGTTCTTTTGCGAATATGGAAAATCTATTATTAGTACGGCAGATACCTCGCGATGCTATAGACCAATATCGTGTTGATTAAAAAAATATAATGATGTATGATTATCAGCATAGGTTTGCATTTTGAAGAAATGGCAACATTCAATTTGGCGAGGGAGATCATGAGAACAAAAACATTGCCGCCCTATGCGCCTGCGCTGATTGAGTCGACGCGATCCATCGGATATTCGCTTGAGTCAGCAGTTGCTGATATTATTGACAACAGCATTGCCGCGCAGGCTGCGCATGTGCAGGTGGAGTTCTTTCCTTTGGATGGCGCATATATAGCGATTTTGGATGACGGATGCGGGATGTGTGCAGATGAATTGGATCAAGCTATGCAGTATGGCAGCAGAAGCCCTATTGAAAAAAGGGCGGCAGGGGACTTGGGACGCTTTGGTCTGGGACTAAAGACGGCATCGCTGTCACAATGCCGCTGCTTAACGGTAATCAGTAAACGAGGAGAAGAAATACAAGGGCGCCGCTGGGATATTGATCATGTTCAGGAAGCTGGAGATTGGTCCTTGATCGTACTGAATCAAAGTGAGATACAGGAAGTTCCGCATATCGGAACGCTCACAGCACAGCCGACAGGAACACTGGTTGTATGGCAGAAGCTGGATCGCCTTCAGTTGGGTGAGATAAATTTTAGTCAAACGATGGGACAAAAAATGGACAAAGTTCGTGCGCATTTGGCGCTTGTTTATCATCGTTATTTGAAAGGAGAACAAGACCTTTCGCAATTCGAGCTGAATATCAACGGCATATCGGTGATGCCGGCAGACCCTTTTTTGATACAAAAAAGCACACAGGCGATGGATGATGAGAGCCTTATTGTGCACGGGCAAAAAATAATCGTCCGTACATACATCCTGCCGCATCTATCCAGAATGAGTACGGAGGAAATCCAGTCTCTTGGCGGAGCGGACGGGCTGCGCCGCAGCCAAGGATTTTATATCTATCGGAATAAACGCCTGCTCGTGTGGGGGACATGGTTCCGGATGATACGCAAAGGTGATCTCTCGAAACTCGCACGCGTTCAAGTAGACATCCCGAATACACTGGATGATTTATGGACACTCGACATCAAAAAATCTGCCGCGATACCGCCCGCCGAAGTACGCGGTAATCTAGCCGCCGTTATTGCACGGATTGCAGAAAAGAGCAAGCGGACATGGACATTTCGCGGGAAACGTGAAATCAGTGATACGGCAGTTCACATATGGAATCGCCTAAAAACCACGCATGGAGGGTATACTTACGAAGTGAACCGTGAACATCCGATGGTGCGGCAAATCATTTTGCAGGAGCCGAAATTGAAAAAACTGTTGGAGGCACTTCTCCGACAGATCGCATATGGTCTGCCGCTGAACCAACTCTATGTGGATTTTAATAATGATGAACAATTAACAAATGGAATGGAACAGACTGATAAAGAGATAGAAGATGCGCTGAGGGCAATGGTGGAAATGACGGATGGTGCTCCGAAACGACTGTCTGCAGTTGCTGCATTGAAATCCATCGAGCCGTTTTCCCGGTACCCCAACGTGATTGAACGCATAGAGAAGGAGTTGCGCACATGAATAACCCACACATTGAGCACCTTGAAAATACCATATCAACATATATTAATACGGTTTATAAAGATATTCCTCCAACGGACGAGGAGTTTCAAGAAAAAGCGTGCTTGCTGCGAAAGAACAATGAGGGGCTTATGCAGGTGAGCGATGAAGAATTTGAAGCGATCCTATCAAGGCTGCGGCAAAATCTTGTGATACGGATGGATGTGGGTGTCTATATCAATGACCGAGCCAGCGGTCATCAGTCATGGCTGCCGGCAAAGCGTGCGGAGATCGATTTTTTCTTCTGGAATCGTTATAAAAAGTATTTGGAAGCAGTCAAACATTGGAACCCGCGGCTCACGATGAATCTTGGAAAGGTGTCGGATGAGATTCTGGATCTCTGCGGCGACCCTGCAGAGGAACATTTTGCTGTGAAGGGGCTTGTTTTAGGGGATGTTCAATCGGGAAAAACGGTCAATTATACGGCGCTTTGCAACAAAGCTGCCGACGCGGGGTATCGAATTATTATTGTCCTTGCCGGAATGCAGGAAAATTTAAGGAAGCAGACGCAGGAACGCCTGGATGCGGAGTTTTCCGGCAGACGAAGCGAATACTATTTGAACCCCAGAGCGGAGCAGGGGATTAAAAATCAGGCGTTTGGTGTCGGCCGCTATGGAACTGCCAATAAAATAGCGTCGTTCACTTCGGTGACGAAGGATTTTAACAGAGGCGTTCTTCGCAGCAATGGTCTAGGTGTTGAAAATGTAAATTGCCCGGTTCTTTTGGTCGTGAAAAAGAACAAAGGGATTTTGAACAACTTGATTCAATGGCTCTCGGACAATAACTCGCATAATGCAGCAGGTCAAATTGACCTGCCTCTCCTATTGATAGATGATGAGGCGGATAATGCCTCGGTCAACACAAAGGATGAGGATGCGGCGCCGGCGGCCATTAACGACTGTATCCGCAGACTGTTGCTGCTGTTCAGTAAAACCACCTATCTCGGGATTACTGCGACACCGTTTGCAAATATTTTTATAGACCCGGGGAATGATGACGATTTGTTTCCTTCGGATTTTATTTATGCATTGTCTGCACCAACCAATTACATTGGAGCGGACAGAATTTTCGGCGATTATGGTGATGCGGCGAGCGTTCTTGTGCAGATTGACACACCTGAGCTTGAGAAACGGATTCCGGCGAAACATAAGAAAGAGTTTACGGTTTCAGAACTTCCGGCAGATCTGTATGAGGCAGTTGATTATTTTTTATTGGTCAATGCCATTAGGGATCAAAGGGGCGATGCAGGTACACATCGATCAATGATGGTTCACATCAGCCGCTATACTGCGGTTCAGGATCAAATTGCAGTGATCCTCGGACTCCGTCTGGAGCAGGTGAAGTCCGACCTGCGAAACTATGCTGGCTGGAAGGATGAACAAGCAGAAAAAATAGCCTCGATTGCCGCCCTGCACAGTGTGTGGGAGAAGTTTTTGCTGGGCGAGGTCAGCGGCCTGACATGGACACAGATGCGGCGGGAGTATCTTTATAAAGCGGCAGCACCGATTGATGTAAAAGCAATCAACATGAGAACAGGCGCGGCGAGTTTAGATTATTCCAGGCACCAAAAGGATGGTCTTCGTGTCATCGCCGTAGGCGGCAACAGCCTCTCGCGCGGACTTACGCTGGAGGGGCTTTGTGTATCATATTTTTACAGAAGTACCAGAATGTATGATACGCTGCTGCAGATGGGGCGTTGGTTCGGCTATCGTCCAAACTATGATGATCTTGTGAAGGTGTGGCTGTCCGGAGAGGCAATGGACTGGTACGGACAAATCACGAATGCGGCGGCGGAGCTGAAGAATGAAATCATTAAGATGCGCAATGCCCATCGAACACCGAGAGAATTTGGCCTCAGAGTACGTCAGGATCCGGGAGCACTCATTGTCACAGCGCGCAACAAAATGCGGACGGCGACGGAGCTTCGGTGTCCCGTCAGTGTATCCGGACATTTACTTGAGACACCGCGCCTGCAGGCGTCGAAGAAAGTTCTTGCCGAAAATGAAAAACGTTTTCGGCAGTTTGTGGACGGACTGGCCAAATGTGGAAGCAGACTGACGGACAAAGAGCGAACCCAAGGAAATTTTTATTGGGAGCATGTGCCGGCAGACTATATTGCGCGGCTCCTGATGGACTTTGATACGCATCTATGGCATTTGAGTTTTAATGGAGCAGCTCTTTCTTCCTTTATTGACGCGCATTCATGGCCACGGGGGTGGGATGTTGTTTTGTTGTGTCATGGCAGCGGTGCGCCATATCCCGGCGGATTACGCTGCGGCAATGAGGTTTTGCAAATACACTGTACCGAGAAACGAAATGTCGTCGTTGATCAAACAATGATCAGCATCAGCGGTACAAAGGTGCGCGTCGGATCCGGCGGATGTACACGGATTGGTCTTACATCGGCGCAGATCAAAGCGGCACAGGATGCGTTTGTACACGAAACAAAGAAAAAACATGCCCCGGACAGCGCCTATCTGATCAGAGATCGTGCGCCGATTTTGATGCTCCATATCATTCAAGCGGATTATGCTGATATACAGGATAAGGAAAATTGGCCCCCGTTCCTGTTCGCATTGGGCGTTGGATTTCCGGAAGATGATTATGGGGCTCAAACAGCAGTTTATAAAGTGAATTTGATTGAGCTAAAAAATTGGAGCCAAATATCCGACGATGAGGAAGATGAAGATGAAGACATAAACTAACGTGTTCTGCACAATCGATACCCGAAAGCGGAGCCGGTTGGTATAGGAAAACGAAGGGACGGAAACATGGACGTGATGGAGTTCAAGAAGTCGTTTCTTGAGGATATAAAATCTGCCGCCGCAGTCACGGGCGAAGGGCAGTGCGCTTCTTTTGCCGAGCATACGGCACAGTATTTAATCGACGCTGAAGTTCTCTCAGATTTTACACCGTCATTTTATGTTGGAAAAACTGGGCGCAGTAAATATCGTGTTGACGGATATGTTTATGACGAGTTCGATCATACGATGAATTTAATTATTGCCGATTTTGACGGCACGGATTCGGAGCGGCATTTAACGCATACCGATGCAAAACGCAGCTTTGACCGCCTCAGACGATTCGTGCAGACCGCTCTGACGACAGATCTCTATCGAGAGATTGAAATGAGTACGCCTTGTGCTGATCTTGTAGATTTGCTGCGGCTGCGTGAAAAAGATATTCGTAAATACCGGCTGATGATTTTTACGGATGCCGATATGAGTGTTGCAATAAAAAATATTGATATTGAACCTTATGATGGGATTCCGATGGAGGGACAAATATGGGATACCGACCGCCTCTTCCGTGTATGTTGCTCAGAACGAGGACGCCAAATCATTGAAATTGACTTTATGGAATATTGTGCGGAAGGTATCCCGTGTTTGGAAGCCTGCTCCGCCGCAACGGAACAATACCGCAGTTATCTGTGCGTGATACCGGGAACAGTGCTTGCAGATATATATGATACATATGGAAGTAAGCTCCTTGAAGGCAATGTCAGGTCTTTTTTATCTACGAAAGTTGCTGTGAATAAAAAGATCCGTACAACGATATTGAACACCCCGCGGATGTTTTTTGCGTTCAACAACGGAGTATCCGCGACAGCTATGGATGTTGTCATCGAAAATACGGATCATGGGCGTTTTATTACGTCGGTACGAGACTTTCAAATCATCAACGGCGGACAGACAACGGCATCGCTTTCAAATGCACGTTATAAAGATAAGGCGTCCCTTGAAGGACTTTATGTTCAGATGAAACTGACTGCCATTGATGAATCAAGCGTGGACGAGGCAGATGAACTCATCAGAAATATATCGCGGTCGTCCAACAGCCAAAATAAGGTCAGCGATGCAGATTTTTTTGCTTCACATCCGTTTCACAGAAGGATGGAACAAATATCACGTCATATTTTTGCTCCTGCTGTCGGCGGCGCTCAATATGAAACCAGATGGTTTTATGAACGTGCCAGAGGACAGTATCTTCAAGAGCAAATGCATCTTACCACCGCAAAGAAAAGACAATTTCAGCTCCAACATCCGAAGAACCAGGTCATAAAGAAAACAGATCTCGCCAAGGCGCAAAACATGTGGATGGGGCATCCGGATATCGTCAGCAAGGGGGCGCAGACGAATTTTTCCGTGTTTGCAGAGTATATAGATGACGCATGGAATAATAATGATGCACAGTTTAACGAACGATATTTTCAGATGACGGCAGCTCTCATTTTGATGGCGCAGTATCTTGAAAGAAATATTTCAAGAGCGCCTTGGTACGAGGGGGGCTACAGAGCAAATATTATCTGCTATACAATAGCACAGTTGAGACGACTGATACGGCAGCAATTCGCAAGTTCAGAACTAGATCTTATGATAATTTGGAATCGACAGTCCGTCCCGGAGCCGATAGCAGCTTCGTTGATGGGGCTTGCTGAACGGGTTCTGCGCAGTATCACACATCCTGCTCGTAATATCGCCAATGTTACGCAGTGGTGTAAGCGGTCGGCGTGCTGGACGGAGGTTCAGCAAATCCGCTATAACCTGCCGGATGCAGTCAAAGATTTTTTGATCTCCGTGGAGGAAGTCAAGGAACAAAATAGAACTGCAAAGAAAGAACAAAAAGAGGTGAATGCCATTCACGCACAGACGGCGGTTGTCAACTATCCCGTGCAGATGTGGCATCGGCTTGCCGAATTTGCCGTTCGAAACCATATGGCGGCACCGACGGATGTCACCGCGCTAAAAGCGGCATGTCAGATTCCCGCAGTCATACCGAATACTTATCAGAGCAAACGATTATTGCTTTTGCTGCAAAAAGCAATCGACGAAGGGTTCGTGACAGAACCTCGGATGGAGGAATAGACGGTTATGTATACCGTGGTGGACTTGTTTGCCGGCGCTGGCGGTTTGAGCCTTGGATTTTTGCAAAGCGGAAAATATGCTGTCAAGGCAGCATTTGAGAGCAATCCGGCAATGCGGGAAACCTACAAAAAAAATCACCCGAAGGTGGATCTGCGCGGGGACGTTTGTCAAGCAGATTATGATGCACTCCGCAGGCAGTATGGGGCCATTGATGTGGTTATTGGCGGGCCGCCGTGTCAGGGATTCTCCAATGCGAACCGTCAAAAAAACTATGCAGTCAGCAGGAATAATAATTTGGTTCGAGAATATATTCGTGCCGTTATGGAACTGCGCCCGAAGGCTTTTGTCATGGAGAATGTCAGTATGCTCCGCTCGGATGTGCATCGGTTTTTTCTCAGTGCAAAGGATTTGCCGCTTGCAGAATCAGGAAAAATTAAGACGGTGACGACGGAGGTTTATTTACTTGACCGGCAATATTTTTTTGACGGACTAGCAGATGTCATTAAAGACCGCGCGTGTATACGCAAATGCACATGGCGCGATAAAGATTATGCAGTGCTCAACATTATCTATAAGGCTTCAAAAAATCCAAACAAGCTAAAAAAAACTCTTGAAAAATACTGGGAAAAAATCTGTGAAATCGCTGCGCGAAATAACGCAGAACAGCCAATCAATGCGATACAGGAGGAAAGCAGGCGTGCTTTCTCGTATTTGCTCCAGCATAATGATCATAACGACGAAGCCGCGGCGTGTCTCAGAGTGAATATTGAGCGTGCAGTTATGTATCAGCGCATGCTGCATCGTGCTGCAGAAATTCTTGATAACCGACTGATCGTGGATGATTATTCCTGCGAAAAAAATGTATGCGCACGGATTCGGTCGTTTGGTGTTTTTGATTATATCAAAGCCATGCTTGCGGGAGACAACGAGACCGGATATGTTATCAATGCACAAATCCTGTCTGCCGCCGACTATGGAGCACCGCAGAATCGAAACCGTTTTGTTGTCGTGGGAATTCGTAAAGATCTGGCCTCGGAAGTACGGCTGCCGGACGGAGCGTTCGAAAATCGGCAGCACAGAACGGTAAGAGATGCCATTGAGGATTTGTCAGCGCTAATGCCTTACAGCGAACTCAAAGCCGATGCCGGAATCCCTCTGCAGGAAGAAGAGAATTTGAGCGATTTAGCAGCTTCACTGCGAGATACGAATGTCTTGTACAACCATATCGTCACGAACACCACAGCCGCGGCGATGGAACGCTTCAAAGCATTGGGACAGGGAGAGAATTTCCATAATCTCGATGAGAGACTAAAAAGCAATACCTATACGGATGCTTCAAGGACACAAAATACGATATATCTGAGGCTCAATTACGATACACCGTCAGGAACCGTTGTCAATGTCCGCAAGTCTATGTGGATACACCCGACGGAGGATCGTGCGATCAGCATCAGGGAGGCAGCCAGACTGCAGACCTTTCCTGACAGCTTTGTATTCTGCGGTACTAAGGACAAACAGTATCAACAGGTAGGGAATGCCGTGCCGCCTATTATGGCGAAGGCTGTTGCAGAGAAGCTTGCCGAGCAGCTGGAAGCTGCGGAGAATGCCCATGGCAGATAATCATACCAAGGAAGTGCGCAGCAAAAATATGTCGCATATTCGCTCAAAAAATACAAGACCGGAGGAGCTTGTGCGAAAAGCGCTCTTTGCTCTTGGATTTCGATACAGAAAGAACGTGAGATCTTTGCCGGGGTGTCCGGATCTTGTTCTCCCTAAATACAGAACGGTGATTTTTGTTAACGGGTGTTTTTGGCATAAGCATCATTGTCCGCGTTTTGTATGGCCGACTACAAATATAAATTATTGGCGGACCAAGATAGAAGGGAATGCAGCGCGAGATAAGAAAAATTATGCTCTGTTGGAAGAGCGGGGATGGAACGTACTGGTTATATGGGAGTGTGAATTGAAGAAAAAATCTTTTGAGACGACGATAAAAATGGTGACGGAGGTACTGCATGGCCGCATTTGTGCTTGCTGTGAGCGAGCAAAGTAATTTTGAGACGACGATAAAAATGGTGACGGAGGTACTGCATGGCCGCATTTGTGCTTGCTGTGAGCGAGCAAAGTAATTTTGAGACGACGATAAAAATGGTGACGGAGGTACTGCATGGCCGCATTTGTGCT
>ERZ773003.1816-NODE-1816-length-11554-cov-5.479433_pt1 | contig 11554 bp, 8 predicted proteins | sample MGYA00580668_ERZ773003 | MGnify/ENA primary metagenome ERZ773003 (study PRJEB29015, sample SAMEA2738002) | human oral metagenome | biome: human oral; feature: human-associated habitat; material: dental | place: China | collected 2126 ... | reverse complement strand
CTATCAATATTTAAAAGTATTATAGCAGAAATAAATATACCTAAGAATAAATTTAAAAAGGTAGCAAGAGTAAAAATTCTATTTCCCTCATCATGTCTATTTTCTCCAAATTTTATTGCAATTAGGGTGGAGCTTCCAACTCCTATCATTATAGAAATTGAAAAAATAAAATTTATAAGTGGTAAAGCTAAATTAACTCCTGCAAGAGCAGTTGAACCAACAAATCTACTTATAAATACTCCATCTATCATAGTGTAAAGTGTAAATATCCACATTGAAATGACATTGGGGATTGCATATTTGAATATGGTTTTAAAAATTTTCTTCTTAAACATAATATCACCAATTAGATTATTAAACCTAAATATTTATCAAAAAATCCTTTTAATTTTTCAATAACTCCTAATTTTTTTTCTGCTCTATTTCCTCCACCAAAACGAGATACTGGAGGCAATAATTTATCTATATCAGTTCCAGTTGTCTTTAAAATACCATCTCTTAATGAGTTATCTATGAATTTCTTAGTTTCTTCTGGTTTTAATTTTTCTTCTTCTATTACTTTTTCTAGATCTTTTTCCTTTTCTTCTCTTACAAATTTTTTAAAATCATCTGTAACATTTTTAGAAGAATTAACTCTATCTATGAAACCTTCTATCAATTCTTTCTTACTACGAAGTTCTATACTCGAATCAATAGCTTTTTTAATATCAATAAGTATTTCTTTATCTTTTTTATTTGACTTATAATATTCAGCAACTTTCATCAAAATATAATCAATATTAATTTCAACCTGTTTAATTAATTCTATTTCAAAAATAATATCATCATTTATACTTTCTTTATCAGTATCTTTTGGTTTTCTTTCTTGATACAAATCTATATAGATACTTTGATAATCTTGATATTCTCTTTCAGATAAAATTTCATTTCCTGCAAATTTATCAAAAGCTGATAATATATTCTTTATTTTTAAGATATTTCCAAATAAAATTATAAATTCTTTCTTATTTTGTTCTCCTATTATTTGCTCACCTATTGGAAATTTATTTTGAAGCTCGTCTATCAATTGGCTATACCCTTCTTTTTCTCTACCTTTATCATCTTCATAGCCATTGTAATATTCTTCATAGGTTTTTAAAAGTACTATTCCTCCAGCTTCTTTATTTCCAAAAAGTGCTATTGCTTCATCTGTTTCTTTTTGTAAATCTCTAAAACATATTATATTACCAAAAGTTTTTATTGAATTTAAAATTCTATTTGTTCTTGAAAATGCTTGAATAAGTCCATGCATTCTTAAATTTTTATCCACCCAAAGAGTATTTAAAGTAGTTGCATCAAAACCAGTTAAAAACATATTTACAACTATTAAAATATCTATTTCTTTATTTTTAGTTCTATTACTTAAATCTTCATAATATAATTGAAAACCATCTGAGGAAGTATCAAAATTTGTACCAAACTTTTTATTATAATCAGATATTGCTTCTTCTAAAAATTCACGAGAACCTAAATCTAAATTTTCAGTATCAAAACTTTCATCATCTAAATTATCAGTATTTTCTTCTTCATTTGCTGAATAACTAAATATAGTTGCAATAGTTAAATTTTTATTTTTTTCTTCTAGTTGCTTTTTAAATTCAAGATAATATTTCTTTGCCATTGGAATAGAACTAACTGCAAATATAGAGTTAAAACCTGATAGTCTTTGTTCCTTCAATTCATAATGCTTGTTTCTCATAGTTTTTTGTTCAAAATGTTCTATGATATATGAAACAACTTCTCTTATTCTATTTGGGTCAGACATAGCTTTCTCTATATCAATAGCATTAACTTTTTTATCCTGTATATTTTCTTTTTCTTTAATAGTATTGATATAGTCTATCCTAAATGGAAGTACATTTCCATCATTTATTGCATTTACAATAGTATATGTATGTAATTTGTCTCCAAAAGTTTGCTCTGTTGTTTTAAACAAAGTTTTTGAGCTTCCATTTGAATTTTTTGGAAATATTGGTGTTCCTGTAAAACCAAACATAAAATAATTTTTAAAAGTCTTTGTTATTGCTAAGTGTAATTCCCCAAATTGCGAACGATGACATTCATCAAAGATAAGAACAATATTTTTCTTAAAAACTTCATGATTTTTATTTTGTTTAATAAAATGTCCTAACTTTTGAATAGTAGTTATAATTATCTTGCTTTTATTTCCATATCTATCTTCTAATTGTGCTTTTAATATTTTTGTTGAGGTATTTCCATTAGCTGAACCTTTTGAAAATCTATCATATTCCTTTTGTGTTTGGCTATCTAAATCTTTTCTATCAACTACAAATAAAACTTTATCTATATAATCAAGCTGTGAAGCTAGTTGTGCTGTTTTAAATGAAGTTAAAGTTTTTCCACTTCCTGTTGTATGCCAAATATAGCCCCCTGCATCAATTTTACCTACCCATTTATAGTTATTAGCCAGTTGTATTTTAGATAAAATTCTTTCTGTTGCTGATATTTGATAAGGACGCATAACAAGTAAAGTATCACTTGTATCAAATATACAGTATTTTGTTAAAACATTTAAAATTGTATGTTTTGCAAAAAAAGTTTTTGTAAAATCCACTAAATCTGTTATTGCCTTATTATTTGCATCAGCCCAATATGAAGTAAATTCAAAACTATTACTAGATTTTTTAACTTTTCTTCTATTAAAAGACATTTCTTTAATATGTCTTGCTCTTGTTGTATTAGAATAATATTTAGTATTAGTTCCATTAGAAATCACAAATATTTGCACATATTCAAAAAGTCCACTACCAGCCCAAAAGCTATCTCTTTGATATCTATTAATTTGGTTAAAAGCCTCTCTTATTGCAACTCCTCTTCTTTTTAATTCTATATGAATTAAAGGTAACCCATTTACTAAAATACTTACATCATATCTTGTGTTATGATTTCCATTTTCTTCTTCATATTGATTTATAACTTGAAGAAAATTATTATGTATATTCTTTTTATCTATCAAACTGATATTTATTAGAGTTCCATTATCTCTTGTGAAACTTTTTATATAGTCCTCTTGTATAGTTCTTGTCTTTTCAATGATACTCTCATTTTTATTTGCTATTTTTTCTTTGAAAAATCTCTCCCATTCATTTTCAGAAAAAATAATATTATTTAATTTTTCTAATTTATCCTTTAAATTTTTAATTAATTCTTTTTCATTATGGATAATTAGATATTCATAACCTTGATTTTGAAGATTTTTAATAAATTCTCTTTCTAAATCTGCTTCACTTTGATAAGTATACACTGGCATATCTTCTTTTACATATTCAGTTACCACTGTACTTTCAAGTGTTGATATAAGCATATTATAATCTACTGATGACATTTCCCCCTCCAAAAATTTTAATCATTTATATTTTTAAAAGTTAATAATTTTTCTCTATAATATTCATACTGCTTTTGTCTTGCTTCTATCTCTGCTGGCAATCCCTCTGATATATCATTACATAATTTATCAAACCTATCTAAAATATCAACTATTCTTTCTTGTTCTTCTAGTGATGGTAGAGGAATTAAAAATTTTTTAAATTTATCCATATCTACTGATGGAAAATTACCTATCTTTATATTTTCTTTACACTTTTTTGATAAAATATAAGCATAATGTTTCAAGAACATAGGTAATAAAATATTTTTATACTCTTCTTTTATTATTAAACAAGTAAATCTTTGATTACATAAAAATTCTTTTGTTATCAGGGCATATTCTCCTATTGTTGCTGATGTTGAAATTATTAATGTATTTTCAGGAAATAATTTCCCCTTAATACCTTTTTTATTCACTTTTTCTATTGAATTTTTAAGTGTTCTTCCATTAATATTTATATCTTCTATTTTAAACCAATTAATATTTCCATTTAGCCAATATTCAGGATTAGATTTTGATGGAGTATAACCATTTTTTAATTCAAATATTTCTCCTAATTCAAGTTCTATATATCCAAAAATATACATAAATAATTTAATTATGTCTTGTCTTGTCTTGTCTTGTCTTGTCTTAGGCAGAGTACAATTTTCTATTTTGAATGTCAAGAGAAAATTTCTATAAAATTCATATTGTTTTTGTCTTGCTTCTATCTCAGCAGGAAGTCCTATATTTAAGTCATTACATATTTTTTCAAAGTTATCTAAAACTTCCACTATTCTTTTTTGTACTTCTAATGGTGGTAAAGGGATTTCAATCTCGCCTATATCAGTTGCATTTGTATGAACTACTTTACTTTTTATTTTTCCTTTACTTTTTTGTTTTTGTACATTTTCAGTGGATAAAACATAAGATAAATAAACTGGGTCTTGTTTATGTTTCATAACTAAAATATCTCCACCAACCAAACATTTTTCTTTTCCTATATATGCAGTTGATTTTCCTATTTCTTCAACACTTTCTCCTGTAATAGCAAATAAAATATCTCCATAATCTATATATTTTTTATTTGTTATTAAATTTTCATCAGTATAAGATTTAGTTTTCTCAAATGATATTCCATAATCTGTATAAATTTCTCCATAACGGACACAAGGGATTCCTGTTTCTCTAACTTCTTCTCTTTTTATTCCACTTCCTCTATACATTTCAGTAGCTATATTTTTTAGTTTAACTATTTCTACTTTATTTTCAAATTTTAGTAAATAATCTCTATACCAAGAATACTGATTTTTTCTAGCTATTAATTCTTCATTTAATTTTTCTTTCAATTCCTCAACTGATTTTGTATAATTATCTAAAATCTTTTCTATTTCTTTTTGTACCTCTAATGGAGGTGCTGGAATTACAAGACTTTTAATATTTTCTGTACTTAAATTAGGTTGTGCTCCACTTCCAGAAGAAATTTTTAATATTTCTAAACTTTTACTTAATAGAAAATGATACAAAAATCTATTATTTAATTTTACTGTATCGGGTATAAATTTTCCAACTCTTTGATTTAAATAGAATTTTTTACTTGTATTATTTATTCCTATTTTTCCTGTTGTTGCTCCTGACATTGCAATTACAATATCATTTTTAGATACAATATAGTTATCTAAATTCTCTTTATAATCATCTAATAAAAAATATTTTAAATCTTCTTCATTAATAACACCATTAGAAATATTAGTAATTCTCAAAATAGCTTCTCCATTTTCTTTGAATAAAGCACTTTTAAATGCAAAACCATTTTGAAAATTACAAACTTCTCCTAACTTTTTATACTCCACTCCATTAGGACATAACTCTTTTATCAATTCATCTAATTTGCTCATATCTTCCCTCTTTTTAGAAATTTTATTTTACTTGTAACTTTTCTTATTAGTCTTTCCTTAAAAACTCTTTATCTTTCAATTACTTTCTTCTCTTACTAAAAAGTTACTGGAAAATACTAGAAAGTTACTAGTTATTTTGTTATTAAAAAATCCATTGTATTTCAATCACTTTCTTCTCTTACTAGAAAGTTACTAGAAAATACTAGAAAGCTACTAGTTACTTTTTATTTCTTTAAACTATAAAACTGTGTAGGATCTTTTGGGTTTGTTCCATGCCACTCTAATAAACCTAATGTTACTAATTTTTTTAGATACATACGAGTTGTTACGGTAGTTTTATTTATATTTTTTGATAAATCAGCCACTGTAATTTTTTTATTCATAAAAGAAAATTTCATTATTTCCTTTTCTATAAAATTTAACTCTTTGTACATTTCTTCATCAATTAATTTTTTTAAATTATCATCTATTCTAACATTTCTATTTAATATATTATTTTCTAAAACAAGTAAAACATTATTACTTGGTTCTGAGTAAACTGGTTTCTTTAAAAAGAATTTTTCCATTTCACTATATATTCTTTTAACTCCTTCATTCATTTCCTTAACCCAGCCAAATTCTGATAATATTCTTGCTATTCTAGGATTTCTTGAATAGCGTTGAGTTAAAATATTTTCAATAGTAACGATATTAGGTAATTTCCCAGGACTATGTATTTCTATTCTATCATCAAACATAATAAACCTTATATATTCTCCTCTAATAGAATAGTTTCTATGTGTCAAAGCATTTACTATCCCTTCAAACCAAGCAAATTCAGGATATTCTGGCATTGATTTAAAAGTCCCATCTTCTCCATCTAAATACTGAAATTCTCTTAATTGAGTTTTTATAAATTCTTTTACCTCTGTTATTATCTTAGGAATAGCCTTATCAAAAGTCTTCTCTTTTATTATATTTATTTCAGTTCCAACATTAGCTTTAACTCCATCATACCTAATAAATTTCAACCTAGCTTGTGGTAAATATTTAGTGGGTTCTTTTGAAAACAATAGAACACAAGCATTTGTTAAAAGTCCTTTTTTAATAAAATTTCTTGATTTTAGTATATCTTCCAAAGTTGAATTTGTTAAATCCATATTTTTTCTATAAGACTCAAGTAATTCAAAATCAATATCTTCTATTGAAGTATCTTCAACTACTTCATCTTCAAAATATCTTTGTCCTCTATCATATTCCAACTGTGTTATCTGTTCATGATTTAATTTTTCTGTTTTATCAAACTGTCTTAAATAAACATTATTATCATACGACTTTATAACTTTATCATAAACTGGCTCAACTGAAATTACTAAAATTTTATCTTCTTCTTCATTTTTATTTTTCACATCAAAAATCTCATATTTTGCTAAGAGAGGAGTGTCTTTTAATTTTAAAATTCCTCTATTTTATGTGCTTTAGAAGTATTAAAACCTGTTACTTCTCCATTATCTTCAACACCAATTATCAGTGAACCTCCATCTGCATTTGCAAAAGCAATTAAATGCTTTAATATATTAAGAGGTTCTATTCTTGCACTTTTTCTTTCAAGATATTGATTTTCAGGAGAAGATACCCAAAATTTAATTCTATTATTCATAATTCCCCCTTATTTTATTTCAATTTCAGCAATAATTTTATCTATCTCTTTTCTTAATTCTTCCTCTCTTGCAACAATTCTTTGAATTTCTTTATTTAATTCAACTATATCTATTTTTTCACTTGTATCTTCTTTTTCAACATAAGTTGAAACTGATAAATTGTAGTTTTCTTCAACTATTTTTTCGTATTCAACAAGATTTGAAATATATTCTATATTTTCTCTTTTAGTAAATTTTTCAACAATATCATCAATATGTTTTTCTGTCATCTTATTGCTATTAGTAACTTTTACAAACTCTTTTGAAGCATCTATAAATAATACCTTATTATCAATCTTTGATTTTTTTAATACCATAATACAAGTTGCAATGCTTGTTCCATAAAACAGATTATCTGGTAATTGGATTATACAATCAATATAGTTATTATCTATTAAATACTTACGAATTTTTTGCTCTGCACCACTACGATACATTACTCCTGGAAAGCATACTATTGCTGCTGTTCCATTAGGAGCAAGCCAAGAAAGAGAATGCATAATAAAGGCTAAATCTGCCTTTGACTTAGGAGCTAATACCCCTGCTGGTGAAAAACGAGAATCATTTATTAAAATTTGGCTGTTATCTCCTTCCCATTTTATTGAATAAGGAGGGTTAGAAACTATTGCTTCGAAAGGTTCATCATCCCAGTGAGCTGGCTCTGTCAAAGTATCTCCATGAGCAATATCAAATTTATCAAAATCTATATCATGTAAAAACATATTTATACGACATAGATTATATGTTGTGATATTTATTTCTTGTCCAAAGAAACCATTTCTTACATTATCTTTTCCTAAAATTTTTGCAAATTTTAAAAGTAATGAACCACTACCACAAGCTGGATCATACACTTTGTTTACTTCTGTTTTTCCCACCAATGTAAGTTTAGTTAAAAGTTCTGAAACTTCTTGTGGAGTATAATATTCTCCCCCACTTTTACCAGCATTTGAAGCATACATTCCCATTAAATATTCATAGGCATCTCCAAAGGCATCTATAGTGTTTTCTTGATAATCTCCTAATTTCATATCTCCAACACCATCTAGTAAATTAACTAGATTCTCATTTCTTTTTGCTACTGTTCCTCCTAGTTTATTACTATTTACATCTATATCATCAAATAATCCCTTTAAGTCACTTTCACTTTCAGTTCCGTTTGCTGAGTTTTCAATATTTTTAAAAATAGTATCTAAGGTAACATTTAAGTTTTCATCTTTGTCTGCTTTTTTTCTAACATTAATAAATAATTCACTAGGTAAAATAAAAAAGCCTTTTGTTCTTATTAAATCTTCTTTTGCTACTATTGCATCTTCATCACTTAAATTAGCATAATTAAAATCTGAGTTCCCTGCCTCAATTTCTCCTCTATTAATATAGTTAGTTAAATTTTCAGAAATATATCTATAAAATAACATTCCTAAAACATATTGCTTAAAATCCCAACCATCAACACTCCCTCTTAAATCATTGGCAATAGCCCAAATTGTTCTATGTAATTCTGCTCTCTCTTGTTCTTTTTTATTATTCATTTCCTCCCCCTGCATATCAATCTTTTTTTCTATTTCTTTTTCAATTATAACAAATAAAAAAGAATTTTTTAAGGTTTTATCCTCAAAAAATTCCCTTAGTTATCTCAATTGTAAGTCTTAACTTTTTTATTAGCACTATTTGACAAACAACTGTTAAATAACTATTCCTATTTTTTTGAAAATTGAGCTAAATGATTTATTGTAACTTTCCCACTACTTTTAATCAATGCACTTAATGCAGCTATGAGCTCTCTCTTTTTTTCTCTTGGAAGCTTTACCAAGCTTTTAATAACTGTTACAGCATTTTTTATCAAATCGCTTCCAAATTCTCTGAAGGTTTCCGATTCTGTTTCCTCTATCATAGAAAAAACTATTGAAATAATTGAACATCTAGTTTCAGTGTCCAGTTTTTCAAGCCAATTTTCTAATGTTGCTTTTACAAATCTACTAAAATCATCCAATTCGGCAGGTACAAATTTATCTTTTGTCACTTCCCATGTCATTGCATCATGCTGAAATATACCATTTGCTTTGCTACATATTACTTTTTGCTTCCCCTTATTAGAAAGTAATTGACCTATTATAGATGTCTGAGGAATAATAGATTGTATCTTCGGTAAAATTATCTGGTATCCGTTAGAATTGATTACTTCATCTCTAAATCCTGGACCATCATTATTGTATACCCTTATAATCCGATTTTTTATACTGTCATCACTAAAGGCGGCTGCATAAATTGCAAAATTTCCTCCTTTTGAATGTCCGCCTAATATTAGATCTCCTTTTAAAACTTTTGAAACCTTATTTAAATAACAGACAGCTTCTTTGGCTCCTTCAGTTTCCGACATATAACTAATGAAGAAATTTTCTTTCCACCCCGTAATGGTACTATCTGTTCCTCGAAATGAAATATAATTTACCCCATCTGGAAGCATAAAAACCACAGCAGCAAACTGTTTAACTTTTTCCTTATCAAGATCACCATAGTAATATCCAACTTTTATTCTTTTGAATCGGTCACCATTAACCATTTCTTCAAGTAATAAAGGTACTCTCTGTGTAAAACTTCCATTTTCCCTTATATCTTCTAATGAATGTTTTTGGCAAAATAAACAAAATACTTCTTCTAGATCATGTATTCCATCTTGTGTGCCATATAATTCTTCAAAATCGATATAAGAGAGATACGAGAGTATGACATTGTCTATTTCATTAAATGCAGAGACTGAAAAACTTACATCATTTCTCCATTTTAAATAATCCATCAATTCCATAACTATTTTTCCCTTCTCGATTCTCGCACCAATTTAAGTATTTTCTCCGCAATCATATTATGTGGTTCACTCATTTTAAAGGAAGCGATGCGACTTAAAGTTTTACCATACAATTTGCTCTGCTTTTCGTAGAAGTTATCAACAATGACTGTCATTTTACTCTGGAAAGCACCTTCCATATCATCTAAATTGCGTTGAAAATTCGTTAAATGTGAAACAGTAAGTGTAAAATCCGCTGAATGTAAGGCAACTAAAACAACTGCTATAAAGACAACGATAAAATCTGGTATAATTATATATATCTTTTCAAAGTTTGGAATCAAATAATTCAAAATAATTATTGCTCCTATTCCAAAACCAACCGATGTTATTACACTTATTCTACCATTAATGTTAAGTGGTAAGTCATTGTAGTCCCACCATCTTGCGTGAAACAGCCTTTCAAGTATATACGATGTTGGATACTCTAATAGGATGCTAACAAAAAAGCCAGCTATCAATATCATCCACCATGATAAACTGGGAATTATACCATATGATATTAAATCATAAAACAACAATCCTATAACTGAACCAAAGCCATATATTGGACATAACGGTCCATATAAAAAACCTCTATTTTGCCACTTTCTTTTTTCTGCAGTACAGTATATGCTTTCCCACACCCAGCCTAATACACTGAAAACAAAATACGCAATTATATAACGATTTATATACATTGATTTTTCCTCCATGACACTACCATTTATAAATAAAACATTAATTATACATTCTTAAATCTTGCATTTTTTCAAGATCAATATCTTCTTATTTTAGCAAATTCAAATTTGTCTACACCAGCTCTTTTTTCTATTTCTTTTTCAATTATAACAAATAAAAAAGAATTTTTTAAGGTTTTATTCTCAAAAAATTCTCTTAAATTTTTTTCTAATATATTTTTTAGTTTCCCTTTCTCTTCTTTTCTAATATTTTTAAAGCCTCTTTATCAGCTTCTTCTTTTGCTTTTGCTTCATCTTCTGTTGCTATTGTTGCTCCTTCACCTACTGTATCTGTTTGAACTTGTGTTTCAGCTCTTTCTTTATCTTGTTCTTTATAATACTCTCTTCTCTTTTCTAATACCTTAAAAGCATCATTTTCTCCTACTGCACCTTCATTTGTTGTGTTTGCATTAGTACAAGCCACCATAGCCATGGAAGCTACTAAAATAAACATTGCAAAAATTCCCTTTTTCATAATTTGTTTCTCCTTTCACTGTAATAATTTTTATGATTAATTTATTGCAAGCAAATATTTCATTCCACTTTCATAATCTGAATTTAATTTTTCAAAAAATTTTATATAAGATAATAAACAAGTATAGAAATAATTATTTTTTTTGTTATAAAATTCTTCTGGGATAAAATGTCTAATCTTATCTTGTAAATTTTTCCAATTAGTTAGATATCTTTGAATTAAATCTATATCTTCTTTGGTTATATCTTCATTTTCATTTTCTTTAAGAGTTATCATTCTTTCCTTGACTTCCTTAAATACAGATGAGTTATATTGTTTTAATTCCATAAAATCATCTTTTATATCCTGAGCAATATCTCTTCCAAAATCTTGCATAAATTCATGAACTAAACTAAGTCTTACAAATTTATTATTTCCTCCAAAAAAACTTATTAATTTATCTTTATCTTTAAATAATTTCTCAGATAAATATGATAAATATTCTTTACTTACATATATCTTATCAAGACTTATAACATTTCCAAATCTTCCA
>ERZ773003.1811-NODE-1811-length-11562-cov-5.261841_pt1 | contig 11562 bp, 9 predicted proteins | sample MGYA00580668_ERZ773003 | MGnify/ENA primary metagenome ERZ773003 (study PRJEB29015, sample SAMEA2738002) | human oral metagenome | biome: human oral; feature: human-associated habitat; material: dental | place: China | collected 2126 ... | reverse complement strand
GGACACCCTCCTCCCGGATGGGGCAGGCAAGGCAAGTTAGTTGCTGGACGCTATAGTAGTCTGGTGGAAGAAAGTGAGAAGCGAGCCTCCAACGCGAATCCTGGGGGCTCATTTCTCATCCCACTTCAAGAAGCGTACCGTTGTTTTACGGTCCCGTCCTCTTCGATCCTCTTCATCGGCATCTCATTTGTAGGGTTATGGGGAACTTGCCAGATAAGATAGCTTTATTCAATTGCTCAACCGTCGAAAAGCAATTTATGAACCGGAAAAACGACATATTTTATTTCGTTCTTGTCTTTAGATTAGGATTAATCTACACTGTCAACAGTGGCGTTGAGAGGAGAACTCATGGCGAGGCCTATAGTCCGCTTCGAACGGATTTCAATTGACAACCTTAAGAACGTTGGTCATGGAGAGATTTCTTTCTCTAACCCTCGTCGTCCAGAGGGCGCCAGCGTACTTGGTATGTATGGGCAGAATGGTTCTGGTAAGTCCACGCTAATCGATGCGCTCGAGATGGTTCAGGGGTGCATGGAAGGGCGCAGGCTAAACAGGCGCTTCGCCCAATTGGTAAGCGTCGGTGCGGATTACGGTGCCGTAGAGTGCGAATTGAGCGTCAGCCAACCTGATGGCAGCAATCTCTACCGTGTGCTCTACTCATTCAAGGTGAAAAGTGATGTTGCTGAGCCAGACGAAACCGAAAGCAAATCCGAGGAAAAAAGCGAAGAGAGATTTGTGCTGCGCGTATTCGACGAGAGGCTTGCCGTAGCTAACGACTCGCCTGGCAAGAAGTCCCGCATGACGACACTTATTGACACCTCGGGTGGAGGGGCGTTTGGTCCAGTCGCAAAATACAAACAGCTTATTGGGAAGGATCCCGAAGATAGCGTTGAGCTGACTGTCGAAAAGAGGCTTGCGTATCGTGAGTCGCGTTCGTTCATCTTTTCGAAAAAGCTTGGACAGACGATCTATGAAAAGCACAAGGATGAAGAAGAGCGCTCCCAAGGTGTCGTAGACACTCTGAGCACAATAAGTGATTTAGGTCGCTTTTCGGGCATTCAGATGTTTGTTCTGAACACTCGCGATGCAGGCATGCTCGCGCTCGATGCGCTGCCCTTCCCATTCCGTGTCGTTGGTGGTGAGAAGATAACTGGCGGAGGAGCTCTATTGCCCATGCGAGGCACCGAGACGATTCCGGAGCGTGTTTATGAACCAGTGAATACTGCCATCGAGAACATGGATGTCGTTCTTCGAGAGCTCATTCCCGGCCTCGTGGTCTCTCTTAATAAGCTTGGAACAGAGGTCATGAAGAACGGCGAGACGGGAGTTAACGTTCAGCTCGTGTCAGTGCGCAATGGCAGAACCATCCCCCTCAGCTGCGAGTCGGAGGGCATCAAGCGCATAGTGTCCTTCCTCCACCTCCTCATACTCATGTTCAACGACCCCTCCGTGACGGTCGTGATTGACGAGATTGATTCCGGCGTGTTCGAGTACCTATTGGGCGAACTGCTGGGTATCGTATCCGAGCACGGTCAGGGCCAACTCATATTCACCTGTCACAACCTCAGGCCCCTTGAGACCATTGATCGTGGGTTCGTAGCGTTTACGACCACCAACCCAAACAAAAGGTACACCAGGATGGCTAACGTCAAATCCTCCAACAACCTAAGGGACTTCTATTACAGGGATATTATCCTTGGCGGACAAAGGGAACAGCTATACGAGCCGACACACAACGGCGAGATCGAGCTCGCATTCATCGAGGCGGGTGTTGCTGGTGAAGAGTAAGAAGGTCGTCCTCTTCATCGTCGAGGGCCCATCCGACCAGTCTGCATTATCCGTGATCCTATCAAAGATCTTCGACCAAGATGAGGTCTACGTCTATGTGGTCCACGGTGACGTGACCGCAGAGAATGGTGCCACGCCGCAAAACATCGTACGCAAGGTCAACGCCTTCATTAAGGACCACATGAGCACGTACCGCCTTCGGAAGGCGGACATGCTGCAGGTCGTTCACCTTATGGACACCGACGGCGCCTATGTTCCAGATGACGTGGTAACAGAGTTGGTCACGGTCTCAAAGACCGTTTACAACCCCGGGCAGATTATTGCGGCAAATCGGCAACAGATAATCGACAGGAATAGACAAAAGCGTGCAAACATGGACAGGCTTGCGCTAGAGCCTGCAATAGCTGGTATACCGTATCTTGCAATCTACATGTCATGCAATCTGGACCACGTCTTGTACAACAAGCTCAATAGTCACGATTCAGATAAGCGAAAAGACTCGATAGCGTTCGCCCGCAAATACCGTAATGACATCGAGGCTTTCATATCATTCATTAATGATTCCGACTTCTCAGTATCAGGTGACCGCAAGGAAACGTGGGAATACATCAGGCAAGGCCTCAACTCCATAGATAGGCACACGAACCTTGGCCTATGCTTTCCGACGATTGACGGGTAGACTTTGCACTGCGTGAGGGGGTGACAGAGAATCCTCGACCTTCATCACCGAGGTATTGGCGCTTAGGATTCTTTTCGAGCCTTGCCATAGCGTTGCACATTCGTCCTCTCCCCAGGCGTACAACCTCTGGTAGTCGGGAATGAGGAAGTCTGCATGCTTCTCGGTAAGCAGCTCCCTGATGCTCTTTTCTGGTCTATGTTTAGCTTTGACACGTGATCTCCTATTCTGTTAGCAGCCAATCAATCAAGTCGCAGGTGGTAAGGCCACCTTTTCCTGTTCTGCTGGATAACTCTTCGTTTATCTTGAGCACAATGCCGATGAGCGCTGCCAGCATCATGAAGTAGTCCGATACCATCTTCTTTTCTGTGAGGGCTGAAACTACACCCGATCCATGGGCGTACTTGTTTCTCAGCGCTAGCGCATTGCTGAACTTCGCGTTGTTGAGCAGATAGCTCATGTAGTCCGCCTCGTCAGGAGAGAGCAAGGTGTTCGAGTACGCGAGTACCTTCTCCGACACCAGTATCTCAATCAGCTTTGAGGAGCCAGGAAAGAAAGATGGAAGAGCTGCACCGCGTTTCCACACGAGCTCAATAAGATGCGCTCGCGTACTCAATTTCAATGTTCCGTCATTGCCTACGGTCACGTATCCATCATCGATCAGATATTGAAGCTGCGGTCGACAGACTTCATGGAAGTCGCTTTCCGTAAGGCTATTTCGCTCAATCAGCCTGCAGAACTCGCCTGCGCCATCATGCCACGTGGTTGTATAGGCAAGGCGCGACTGGTCGTTTAGAAGCAAGTTAGCTGGTCTGTCGAACTCCTCGCCCGCAATCAGGTATTTGCTTTCGAGTAATGACGGGATGCTGCCAAAATCCTTGACATCGGTAAATTCGAAGTATTCGGCATCGATTGAGCCGCGCTGCACATACAGCTTGAAGGCTTTGAGAACGCGCTCGATTTCCGGTCCTATCGCCTTACATTTATCAAGCCACGACGCGTTCTCGGCAGGCAGGCTGACGCTGAAACCGGCAACCTCGAACTCGCATTCGATGTACTTGTTGAAGAACCATTCCACCGCGTCTTCAAGTCGTGTGTCCCTTTTAAGCAGGAAGTCCTCATAGAGAAAGAGCTCTCCCTGCAAGGCCGCATATTCCGCTTGCGCCGCGAAGGTCATCCGATATGCATCTTTCATACGTAATCCGAATGTTTTGGCAAGCGTCGATACCGTTCGAGGATGAGATGAACAGCTCAATATGCCGTCCCGTCCTACGATGTCGAAGATGTACAGGAGGTTGTTGAGCACGGTCGGAGGGTCTGTATACCTCTTGAGCCACTCGATTCCAAACGTTCGATTTTCGATCCTGTCCGTAAATTCAACCTTCTTGCAGGCTATCTGCTCCGCAGAGAATTGGACTTTCGTCCCAAAGCGAATCCCGCCCTCTGGGTCGGAAAACAGTTCCTCTTCAAGGGACTTGGCCCGTCTGCGCGCACCGACCCTCACGTCGGGCGAGGGGCTGAAATCGTCGTTCGCGACGGACGGCCATGATGCCAGAGCATGAACGAGATTCAGATTCACTTCGGGAAGTGCGCAGTCGAGATATGCGAGCATAATCTCGTTCAAGTCGCCGTCAGTGAGCGATTTGGGCAGGAAGATGTGGCTGCTCGCGCTTGCCTCTACGGCAAACGCGTAGATTACTGCTTCGGCGGATATACTTGTGTTACCTTTCATTGCCTGTGCCATTGCAAGGTCAAAATGATTGACTACCTGCTTGTAAGTGAGCAGACTTGGAATCTGATAGGGAAATTTGTCGATTAAAGACCTGAGGCTCTCGTCGGATACCTTGTCCCACAGGTTCGTGAAGTCGAGAAACTCCCAGAGGCGCTTCGTGTATTGCAAATCGATGCTATCGAATATGGCCGCCAGGCACTCACTCTGCAAGAGGCGTGACGCAAAACGGCAAGCCGCACCAAAGAGACCTGAAGCGACGCTATTGAGTGAATCTTCCGAGACGGCAAGATACTCACCATAGTTCTCTGCTATCAACTTGCACTGATAGACTTCAATGGCGTCGTTTACGGTTGCAACATCCTGCTCCGACCAGTCGTTTATCACCGCTGCAGCACGATCAAAATACCAAGATGCAGCTAAATCTGAACGTGGAAAATACTCCGCTCGCTTGAGGTTCGACTCGACGGGCATTGCTACATCTCGACCTTCCAGGCAACAGACCAGTTGACCGGTTTCTCTATCTCCTTGAGCGACGGCTTTGCGGATACTAAATTCCCTAGTCCAGCATTGCGGTTGGGAGGATTGCCTTGCTTGCATTTCTTCGTATGGCAGTGCAAATCGATTCTCATAGCTTCCCTCCAAACGTCTGCTCGACAAACTCCGCAAGCCTTCCCTCCTTGGCGAGCTCCGCCGAGTCGGCCTTGACGAAGTTCGTGTCGCATCTGCCGCCGATCTCGCCGTCGTATCCAAGGATGTAGTGCGTCGCTATCTGGTAGATGATCTCCGTCGGCGCGATGCCGAAGACCTGCCTCTCGAGGATGTGATCGAGCCTCTTACGCTCGTCTGGGAAGAGCTCCCGCATCCTCTCGCTGTTGTAGAGCCGCGTGATGATCTCGGTGATGTAGAGCCCGCTCTTCATGTAGAGATCAGCGAAGGTGTGCTCCGGGTCGTCGAAGCACCCCGGGTTCTCCTGCTCGAACAGGTCGACCATCTGCACGACGACCCTGCGCGGAGTGAAGATCTGGTTCGTCTTCTGGGGTGGCACGTAGTCGAAGATGTCCTCGTCGAGCGACTCGTCGAAGTAGTTGGCAAGCTTCGCGCGCAGGTCGATGAACTCACGCACCGAGTCGTCGAACACTACGGGGTCGAAGAGCTGGCCCTCGAAGTGGACCGTCTCACCGGTCTCGGGGTCCCTCATGTCGCCCCCGTCGCGCAGCAGCCGGAACTGCTCCACGGTCACGCTCGTGACCTCCTTGAAGACCTCCGCCGGGATGATCTGGTCGAACGTCGCCAGCGTCGTGTCCTTGTCGCCGTATGCCATGAGGAATGACGGTATCGTCCGGGAGAAACCGCGCAGGTGGTCACGGATGCCGCCCTCGATGGCCTGCTTCTTTGCCTCCTTCCTGGCGGTCTCCACCTCCCGTACCACGGTCTCACCGGCACCCTTCACCAGCTCCTCACGCGAGTCCTTGAGGCTCTCCACGAGGCTCTGGCGGGCTCCCTCGAGTCGTGCGTCGTACCTGTGTACCTGTGGTTGATCTCGTCTGCTTCGGTCTGCGTCTGTGCGATTTCGAGCTCGTCTGCACGGCCCTTCTCTATGCGCCTCTTCTCGATGGTGAAGTTACCCATCTCGCGGTTGAGCCTGATGCCTACGTCCGCCTTGATGCGGCGCTCCACTTTCTTCTTCTGGGAGGACTTGAACTCGCTTCCGTAGCTCTGGTTGGCGGCGTCCACGAGCGGCTTCGTGATGCTGTCGCTGAAGACCCCTTGCAGCTTATCGAGGAACACGTCGTCGGGATCGCCTGTCTCATCGACGGTGATCGAGTCGATAACGTCGTCCAAGTCATCGGCGATGGTACCGTACACCTTGTCGCCGAACATCCCGTCGGCGAGGCCTATCACCTGCTCCTGCGGGATGGCCACCTCTCCATTCTCATCGAGGTTGAGATCGTCTGCCGTGTCCTGCTGGATGCCGAGCTCCTTTGTTGGTGCCCTGAAGGGTTTGAGACCCTGCAGCACCTCGAGTACCTCTGCGGGCGCGCGGAAGACGCCCGCGATGTTCTGGAAGAGGAAGTCACTCATGAAGCCGCGCCGCACCACCTCGCGAGACCGTATCTTGCGTGGGATGGAGAGCACACGCTCGGCGTCGAGCTCGACCATCTCGCCGTCCTCGTCCTCGCCGATGACCGGGAAGAAGTTCAGCAGCGTGCGCACGCGCTGCTTGCGGTCGTCTGCGGTGCCGCCGCCCAAGGCGGTGTCGGTGTAGAGGTCGTTTGCGAACTCCTCGAAGATGGTGAGCGTGCGAGCCGGGTCGAAGTCGAAGACGTAGGCGTTCTCCTTGCGCAGGAACCTTCCGCCGACGTTGAAGAGGCAGGGGTTTTGCGCGCGGAACGCCGCCTGCATGTAGAGCGAGGGACTCTTCATGTTTGAGAGCATGAGGACGGCCGTCCACTCGGGGATGGTGACGCCGGTGGTCAGCTGCCCCACCGAGAGCGTGATGGTGCGCTCTGAGGAGGCTATAGCCTTGCGCACCTTGTCGAACGCCCTGGTGCTCTCGCTCTCGTCGTCGAGCCTGCCGTCGCCGGCCGCGAGTACGACCTCGTAGTCCTTGAACACGGGGTGTGCCTTGAGCTTCTTGGCGAGCGCCTTGGCGGAGTCGACGCGGTTGAGCATCCAGAATGTGTGGCGCAGCTCGTCTCGGAGCTCGGGCGTGGAGAACGGGAACTTCCTCTGCGTGGTGAGTGCGTCGAGGAAGCAGTCGACGTCGTCGTTGTGCAGGAAGTACCCGCTGGCGTTCGTGGCAAAGAACTCGTTCAGGTCGAAGGCGTACTCGACGGTCTCGCCGTCGATGTCCACGCCGCGCCTGACCTCGTCCAGGACGATGTCGGACATCTGGTAGGTGAGCATGTTGAGGCGCGGCAGGTCCGCGTAGGGGTTCGACAGCTCCTCGTCGTCCCAGTTGCGCTTGGCCCTCTGCTCGTCGGCGTAGGTCCAGTTGAAGATGGCGTCCTCGGGGAACTTCTCGTTGGCAATGGCCTTGAAGGGCGTGCCGGAGAGGTGCAGTGTGAACTTGCGCTTTATATGATCGAGCGCCACGTCGGTCTTGAGGGTGTCCACGCCCTCGTGCGCCTCGTCGATGATGAGGACGTCCCACTCGAGGTTGGCCACATGCTCGAGCTTGTCGTATTTGCCGCCGAAGTCGATGGCGCCCTTGAGGTCCTGCAGGCTTACGAACTCGATAAAGCCCTCAGGACCGCCCCTTTGGAGACCGTCGAGGTACTGCTCGCGAGAGAGGCAGTAGGGCTTCTCCTGCAGGGCGCTTGCGGAGCTGATGAACGCCAGTCCCGATTCGGTCCCGACAAACTTGACGTAGTCGTCGTACCAGGAGTTGGCGATTGCGGGGCGGTTGGTGACGATGAGGACCTCTTGTGCGCCCAGGCGTCGGCAGAGGTCGTAGCTCGTGAGCGTCTTGCCGAAGCGCGGCTTGGCGTTCCACAGGTACTCGCCGTGCTCGTGGAGGCGCGCGTAGTCGGCTGTCTGCTCAGAGGCCCTCTCCTGCTCGTCGCGCAGGCGGTAGTCGATGGTCGCGGGCGCGTCCTTGACGACGCCGTGGTTCTCGCGGAACTCGTAGAAGTGCCGGTGCGCTGGGTCGGGCTCTATCTCGAACCACTCGGTGCCGGGCTTGTTCGCAATGTCGAGCCTGCGCAGGTAGCCGTGGAAGTCGGTGTCGTGGAAGGTCTCGCCCGTGTCCTCATAGGTCGCGTTGCCGCGCCATTCGAGCCTGTAGGCGACGTCTGCGGTGTGGGTCTGCTGCGTGAGGCGCGTCTTGACGTCCTGCTCCGTGTAGCCGATCTTGGTCCAGCCGTCGTGGCGGGCGATCTCGGGCGTGGTGTAGGCGTATATCTGCGGCAGAGCTGGGCGAGATATCTTGATGAGCCCGCTGATATCGGTGAAGGCCATGGGCTAGTTCATCTCCTTCACGTGGGACTCGATGAAGGCAATTTCCTTGTCAGTGAGTTCGTATTTCGCGTAGAGCTGCTGGTCGATCTCGGGGATAGGCTTCGACCAGTCGATGTCAGAGGCTGACGTGAAATCTTGGAGAGGGACATACCTCCATTTTTCGGGAGGATTGTCTTGAGTAATCTTAAGAATGCCGAGTAATACGCGGGCAAACTTAGATTTGACATATTTTAGAATCGCCTCAGCTTCGACTCTAGAGCTACAGGCGCCAATACCCAAGAATGATTGCGTGTACCCGATTAGGGGTTCCCCGATTAGGGGTGTAGAAAGCACTTCTCCAAGCGCACCCGATCCGTTTGATTTAGGAAGAATAACCTTGAACAGCTCGAGATTGCCGTTATCCTCAATGTACTCGCGCTTAATCCACTTGTAGACGCGTCTGTTGCCAGGCTGACTTAGACCAAGTATGCGAACAGAGTCCTCAGTTTGTTGCAAGTCTGAAAACACAGCGAGCTTATTGAAGGAGCATGTCACAATACGGCGTTCACGACCACCGCTACTAATAATTTCAGGTGCTTCAGGATAGTCCCGGTATAGTTCATTCAGATTGAAATGTTCCTGAAGATACATTAAATCAGTCATACAGCCGAGACGTAAATCAGAAACAACCTTCTTCCGTATAGTGCAAAGTTCTTCGAAGGGGGTGAAGACCTCTATAGGTCCTGATTCTTTATCAACGTTACGAAGGGTGATAGCGACACCTCCCTTGATGTCCGTGTTTGGAAAAACACTGGAACTAACTTGCTCGTACTTAAGAACCTCAAGATGAGGGTCGGCAAGCATCTTGCGGTTCCATGCCTTGGGCGTCTTTCCAGCGTTAAAAAGGAATCTGCTAGGCGTGATGAGCTCGACATGCTCACCTACCCCATAAGACTCATCCATAAAATAGTTGTAGATTGGCTTATCGCTTGTTCCTTCAACCGTTTCCTGATATGGGGGATTTCCAATCACTGCATAGAACTTTTTTGCCATGGGGCATGCCTTACCTTTCAAGGATGCGAACTCGAACGGTTTGTTTTCTTGCCAGTCATATATGAGGCAGAGAGGCGCCGTCTCCTCAGGTGCATCCGCCTCGGTTTCGCCAGCTGTTTCATCCAATGGCGAGTCGTCCAGAAGATCGAAGAGCGATAGCTGCATGGGTTCGGGCGCGGGTTCCTCGTAGCTAGGAAGCGCCGATTGGACGATGGCGTCCATCTTGTTGGTCGGTACTGCGCAGGTGAGACCGTTCATCTGCCAGAAATTCCACGATACAATCCATGCGGCCTGATCCATCTCCTCATCGGTCAGCCCTGCACCCCAACGCTTCAACAGGTGCTCGCAGAATGTCTCGAACACGTTGATGCGCGCGAGAATGAGATTGTCCCCTTGGTACTCGAAACCATAAGAGGCCTTGAGGGCCATAAGGGCCCGTCTCACCCACTCCTTACGGGTCTTCGTTTTCTCGGTTACCACGCGTAACTTGCGGTCGAGAAAGCCGATGCGGTCGCCCACGGGGAGCGGGTTGCCAAAGACCGTGTCGTAACGCGAGCACACGAAGGGAGCCTCTCCGCAGGTAATCTCCATCCGGGGGCTTTCGACGTAGGCGTGCCAGCCGTGTCCCTTTGCCCTGGGGAAGGTGATTGGCTCTGAGGTTGTGATCCATGTCCGGTCATTTTCGACGTTGAAAACGTCTCGCGTGCCAAACCAAGCGGCATCGATGTCGTTGTTCATCCGATTACATAGCCAAGACGGCGTGAACACTTCGGCACGGGTCCTTGTACGCTGGGATCGGTGCTCCTGCTCCTTGGCGATGCGGGGCTTGATGACACCGGAGGATAGGCCGGTTATCTTGTCGACGGTGATCTCGTCGTCGCCCATGTACCCGTCGCCGAGCGCCTCGTACTCGCTGTCTGCCCAGATGATGTTATGGCCGGTGGTGCGGTCCTTAAGCAGCGTCTCTAGGACCCTCGTCGGGTAGTGCGAGTCGAAACTCTCGATGAAGCTAGAACCGGCGGTATGTTGTCCGTCGAGCCCCACTACCTACTGCTCCTTCTTGGCGAGCTCTTCGATCATGCGCATGCGCACGAAGGTGCTAAGGTTCACGTCCTTGAGGGCGGCTGCCACTTTGCCGGTATCCCGCAGGTTCTTGGGAATCCTACTCGCGATGGCGGTCGTGTCGCCACTGACGAGGCACTCCTGCTTTTCGGTGTCGTTCGCACCCGTTTCGACAAGGTCAGAGTACTTCATCAGCCGGCCTTCATATGAGTCGCAATGCAATACATTTGTATTCTATTTTATCACTGGTAGCAGATTGAAGACTGGGGTGCTCGTGACACAACAGTATATGCTTGGGCTTCCTCAGGCTTTGGTTCACCGTACAATAGTCTTACGCTCAGGAAAGGAGGAAACCATGGCGACAGTCCCTAAGGCGAGGACCGCAAAATCCTATCGTATGGACATCCAGCTTACGCAGGCACAGCGGGAGGAGTTCGAACGCGCCGCCGCGCTCAAGGGCATGACGCTCACACAGTGGTCGACGTGGCGCCTTGCCGATGCTGCTCGCTCAGACATCGAGGCTGAGACCACCATCAGCCTCTCTGGCAAGGTGTTCGCGGAGTTTGCCCGGGCTTTGGACGAAGGCATGCCTGTCGAGATGGAGGAGCTTCTACGTGAAGGCTCCATATGGACGTAGCGCGCTTCTCCAAGCCACGGCAGATTCTTTCGGACGATGACGTCACCGCCTTCTCTTGTGGCAACGAAGACGTGGATGCCTGGTTGAGGGACCGTGCAAAGCGTGCCCGCGCGCAGGGTACTGCCGTCACCTACGTCACGTTCGATGAGGATGGAAGCATCGCAGGATTCTACGCCTTGAGTGCCGTCTTTGTCGCGAGGAATGAGGTGGCAAGCGGATGGCTGAGGCGCAATGTTTTGAGAGATATCCCTTGCGTGTTGCTGGGAATGCTTGGGGTTGACAGATGCCACCACTGTCAGGGACTCGGCTCGCAACTGCTGCGCGATGCTACGTTGCGTGCGGTTGCCGCGTCTGATGTCATTGGCGCGCGTGCGTTGGTCGTGGACCCCGCCGACGACGGTGCGCGGCGCTTCTATGAGCGCTATGGTTTCAAGGCGTTGCCTGGTACCGAGCGCATGTACGTTCCCCTTGCCAGAAGGTGGTGAGCCCGCTAAGGCGGTGAGCTGCCGCCTCAGTGGGTTCGTGCCGCGAGGCCGCCTGCTCGTTGCGCCTCCTCCAAGCCTCAAGAGTGAGCTGCTTCGTAGCGGATTGAAGCTGACATAACTTAATATATTTGATAATACTTGTCCCAATTCATTCTTTTATGTCCTAAACTGTCTACAAGGAATAGACGAT
>ERZ773003.1810-NODE-1810-length-11566-cov-4.415255_pt1 | contig 11566 bp, 8 predicted proteins | sample MGYA00580668_ERZ773003 | MGnify/ENA primary metagenome ERZ773003 (study PRJEB29015, sample SAMEA2738002) | human oral metagenome | biome: human oral; feature: human-associated habitat; material: dental | place: China | collected 2126 ... | reverse complement strand
AACCGTTGTCGCCGTTCTCATCGTGGGTATTATTGCGGCTCTTTTGCGGATTATCGATATTATTATGGGGCTTTACCTACATCCGCAGGCAAAAAATTTCGCCCAAGAATATAACATCAGCGAAAGTGAACTTGGAATTACTGATTCTAGCCCCCGAGGAATTATCTTTGGCATCGTAATTGCCCTTCTTTTCTTTACTCTGGCAAGAAATATGAAAAAAGGAGGTCTAGGTTCGGCTATCGGTCTTACTGCTGTAGCCGGTATCTTTACAGTGATCTATGCTAATGGAATGCCAGAGGCTCTAGATAACGTTAATAGCTTTGACGAAATTATAAGCGATCCCCTTTTCCCAGAGAAGTACAAAGGATTCTTTTCCGCTATAAAGTTTGGGGTTTATCTCGAACTAGCTTCTATCGTGATCCAGGTTCTTCTGATTATCCTGATCTGGCTGCCAACCACTCTTAAATACATGAAGAAGGCTCGGGAATATTACGGCGCGGTAGCTGCACAACAGCAGGAAAATCAGCCCGTCGATGCCAGCACTCTAGCCGTGCCCGCATCTGAGGGACAGGCACCCGCTGCACAGCATAACGCCCAGCATGTTCAGAACGGGCAGCAGGGGTATGGATATGACCCGCAAGCTCCTCAGAATCCGCAGGCTCAGCAGAATAATGTGCCGCAAAACCCGCAAAATCCCCAAGACCAGCAGGGTAATAGCGGGTACAATCTGAATTAGAGATTGAAAATTTCATAGGTTTGATGCACTTCGTGCATGCCTAACAATGTTCGTCGTGCACCTCAGACGGGGGCGCGACGAACATTCTTTTAAGGAACTCTCAACAATCGAAGTGAGAATTCCGCAGCCCAACCACAGAAAACATTGTTGAGGAGGAGCCATGAGTCAAGATCCTTATGGTCAACAACCCCCATACCAGCCGCCGCATCCCAACGCGCCCATGCACCCGGCGATTCAATACGCACCCGTGCCAACGCAGAAACCTGAGCCCACTACCGTCGTCAAGATCGGCACCTACCTGATTTACGCCGTGGCGTTGTATATGATCATGCGAGCCGTTGTTGGCTTGGATGATTTCGGGTTCCAGACATACCACACGGAGAACGGCAAGACGACCGAAGTAAACTCTTCGACGGGACTCGGCTATGTCATCAGTGCAATTTTTGCTGCGTTTACCATTCTCCTCGGATTCTTCTACTCTAAGGGTCACGGGTGGGCACGCATTACCGCCCTTGTCCTGGGGATTATTGGTACCATTCGTGATCTGCTCTACTTCTTGCTCACCCTACTCGCCCAGTCGCTGGCACAGTCCGTTACATCTCAGATGGATGGGGCACAGCAGATATCTATAAGCCCTGCTGTATACGTAGTTCTTGTATTGGGCATTATTTTGCAGATTGCGGTAGTGGTTTTCATGCTTCGTGGTGATGCTTCCCGGTACACGAGCGATAGCCGTCTCTGGCGCAGCTACCGGCAGGATCAGGGCCCGCAGCCCGTTCAACAGCCCACAGAATCCCAGCCTCAACAAGGATTCGGTCAGGCTGCACAAAACCCGCAATCACAACCAAACCCCGCACCGCAGAATCCTAATAACCGGTACGACAATGGTGATGGGTACCGTTTGAACTAGCCTATAAACACTCGGATGCGCCCTCAACAGCGCAGAAACGTTCGCCGTACACTACCATTGAAGTACGGCGAACGTTTTGCGTTTTTGCACCATATAAAAGTGTTGCTGGAATGCATACGTCCGCCGCAGACATAACACCGGTACACACGATAAGAGTCACCAGGACACACCATGAGCCAAAATCCCTATTATCAAGATCCGCAGTATCAGCCCTCATACACCCAACAGCCTCAAGGACCTTATGGTCAGCCGTACCAGCCAGGGGCTTATGCGTCCGTTCCAGAGAAAAAGCCCGAACCCAGCACGGTGGTAAAAACAGGTATTTACCTGATCTTTGGGTATGCGCTTTATGCCCTGGTATCAAGTATTTACAACTCGGTAACCCTTCGAGACAGGATGAATGCCCTGCTCGAACAGCAGAAGAACCAGTACTCTCCGTATGGGAACTACAGTAGCGTCAACTTTTCAGACTCGTTGATAACAACGAGTATTGTTGTTGGCATTCTGATAGCCGTCATCATAGTCGCTCTTACGGTCGTTATCGGTTATTTTTACGCCAAAGGGCACACTTGGGCGCGTATTACAGCTTTGGTCTTAAGTAGTATTGGTACTGCATTCGGTGTGATTACCCTGATCATGATCCTCATGGGTGCCGGCACAGGGTCGGTAAGTTATTCCCCGTATTCCACGATGAACGACCCTGTGTCAATTGGTATGACAATCTTCTCCACGGTTTTGCAGGGCGCCATTATCGTGTTCATGGTGCTGCGTGATGCTACGCAGTATACCGCTCAGAGCCGCATCTGGCGTATGTACCAGCAGAATCAGAGTGGGGTAAATCCCTACCAGCAGCAGGGGAACCAACCCCATAATCATTAGGGTATATGCTTCGATAAGAATATAAGCATATAGCAAGGGGGCGGCGAATACAGACTGTATTCTCCGCCCCCCTTATGCATACGCAGAAGTTTGAGATTTAGGTGCCCCTACTCGGCTGCCTCGTTCTTGGCTTTGGAACGGCCGCGCAGGTATTCAAAAGTCACGGGCAGAACCGAAACCAACACAATAATGACCGCAAGCATCTCAATATTATTGTGGATGAACTCAACTCCGCCCAGCAGTACGCCTGCCATGCCAATAGAGCCAATCCACAGGACGGCACCCAGGATGTTCCAGAGGTTGAACCTGCGGCGTGGATACGAAGAAATACCCGCCGCCAGCGAAACAAAGGTACGAACGATTGGTACGAAGCGACCTACAACAAGCGCGAAACCGCCTCGTTTAGCAAAAAATTCTTCCGCAGCGTGCAGGTTCTTGGTGCTCAGGATTTTTGCATCGTCTTTGAAAAGATTACGGCCATAGCGGGCACCCAGCTGATACCCGACCTCGCCGCCAGCTACCGCCGCAATGATAAGAACCGGGAACGCCAGCCAGAGCGACAGCCCCATGCGGTCGTGGAGCATACCCAGAGCGAAGATCAAAGAGTCGCCCGGAAGCACCGGAAACAGCACACCCGATTCGATAAAAACGATGATGGCCGAAACCACCAGAACCCACGGACCGGTGCTGATCAGCACATCTTCAAGCTTGAAACCGAGGAGCCCCAACGGCAGATGGGCAAGAAGTACGGGGATAAAAAAAGCCATAGAAAAATCCTGAAGTAGTCGAACACAAGGCACGCGCGGTGCTTGCACACAATCCTATGCGGTCTGCCTGAGAGACCACTAAGGCAAAAATATGTGGAAGCTATGAAGTGTCTCGCAATATTCTACCGGGATTCTTTGTGAGAAACGATTAAGAGTGTGAACCTGCCTCATGAGCCTGGCTAACTGATGGAATCATGGCGTCTATGCCCGATGAAGAATATAAAGGATAGTGAAGTCAGTACCCATATATTCCGTGACCGTTATAGTATTCCCAAACCTGTATGCACGAGGTAACCGTACAGCATGTGCGGAACCTTGAAATCTGCCATGATGGGAGAAACCCCTCACAAAGGAACCCCATGCCAACACTCCATGAAAACGCCCAAGCCCTGCTCAGAAAGCTCACCGCAAACCCGAATGCGAGCTTTCACCCCGGGCAGTTCGAGGCTATCGAGGCGCTTGTCACCGACCGTCGCCGCACCCTCGTGGTACAGCGTACAGGCTGGGGAAAATCTGCCGTGTATTTTATTTCGGCTCTTCTGATGCGCGCTCAAGGTTCCGGGGTTGCCCTCATTATCTCCCCGCTGCTTTCGCTCATGCGCGACCAGGTGCAGGCAGCCGAACGCGCCGGGGTTCGTGCCGCTATGGTGAACTCCGCTAACGTGACCGAATGGGAGGCAATACGCGCCCGCCTTGATGCAAACGAGCTGGACGTTCTCCTCATTGGACCCGAACGACTCAATAACCCCGCATTTCGTGAAGAATGGATGCCTTATCTTCAGCCGCAGCTCGGCCTTCTGGTGGTCGATGAAGCGCACTGTATATCCGATTGGGGGCACGATTTTCGCCCCGATTACCGGCGTATCGGGGCGCTTATTCGTGAGCTTGATACGAACGTTCCCGTACTCGCGACGACCGCAACCGCGAACGAACGTGTAAGCCGCGATATTGCCGAACAGCTTGCCGCAGGTGCCAGCCCCGAGGACGTTGTGGTGCTGCGCGGTTCGCTCACCCGCGATTCGCTGAGGCTGGGCGTGCTGCAGCTGCCCGACGAAGCGCAGCGTCTAGGCTGGCTGGTTGAACACCTTGATACGCTGCCGGGGTCGGGGATTATCTATACCCTGACGGTATCCGCCGCCGAAGACACCTCCCGGCTGCTGCAAACCGCCGGGCACAAGGTTCTTGCGTACACCGGAAAAACCGATCCCGATGAACGCCGCGAAGCCGAAGAAGCCCTCAAAGGCAACCGGGTTAAGGCTCTTGTTGCCACGAGTGCCCTCGGTATGGGATTTGACAAACCCGATCTGGGGTTTGTGGTGCATCTTGGGGCGCCTTCTTCGGCGGTGAGCTACTACCAGCAGGTAGGCCGTGCCGGTCGCGGCACCGACCATGCGGATGTGCTTCTGCTGCCCGGGCGTGAAGACCGCGCGATCTGGGAGTATTTTGCGACCGCATCCATGCCCGACGAACAGAACGCCTACGCCGTGTGTGAGGCACTGGCTGATGAGCCCGATGGGCTGTCTATACCCGCGCTGGAGGCACGTGTACAGTTACGCCGAAGCACCTTAGAGCTTCTGCTCAAAGTACTCGATGTTGAGGATGCGGTGCGCAAGATCGGCTCACGCTGGTACTCCACAGGTGCTCCCTGGAGCTACGATGTGCCACGATACCGTGCCGTGGCGCAGGCGCGCGTTCGGGAGCAAGAGGCCATGCTCGCCTACGAGAGTACCGAAGGGTGCCGCATGGTCTTTCTGGCACGCGAGCTGGACGATACCACGGCGGCTCCGTGCGGAAAATGCGATAGGTGCGCGGGCCCCTGGTACCCCGAACAGGTCTCTGAGCGCGCTGTGCAGCAGGCTCAAGGAACCCTCAACGCGGTTGGCGTAGAAATAGCCCCGCGCGGCATGTGGCCTACCGGGCTGCAGGAACTCGCGGGAGAGAACGCGCCGAAGGGTAAGATTCCGGTGTCAGAGCGAGCCGAACCGGGTTACGCGCTGGCACGCCTCAGCGATGTGGGGTGGGGCAGCCGTGTGCGTGAACTTTTGGCGACCGACGAATCCGGGGAACCTCTTGATACGCTCGTTCCTCAATCTCTTGGGCAGGCCTGCGTGCGGGTTCTCGCGGCATGGGACTGGGGTGAAACCGGCCGCCCCGAAACTGTACTCACGGTACCGTCTCCGGTGCGTCCCACGTTAGCGCGCTCGTTGGGGGAGGGGCTGGCCCATGTCGGAAAACTCGTGTATTTGGGCGAGGCTGAGCTAGCCGCCGAACCGCGTTTCTTCGGCGGTAACAGTGTTTTCCGATGTGCCGATGTCATGCGTTCCTACCAGATTCCGCCTGAGGTGCTTGAGAAGCTGCGTGAGCATCCGGGGCCTGTACTTTTGGTGAGCGATATTGTGGATTCTCGCTGGAGTATCACCGTGTTGGCGCAGCGGCTGCGGGTGGACGGAGCATCTGCCGTATATCCTTTCGCGCTGGGTGTGACACACTGAGAATATGTATTTCTCATGAGGAATATATAGTTTTTGACAAGGACATATAGACGATATGGAATATAACGATAGTGGTGTTCATGCCGGTGATGGTGAAGCCCTCAGCACCATTGCGACATTGGCTGAGCATGAACGCTGGATGCGCCTGGCTCTCGACGAAGGAAAGCGCGCAGCATGCGCCGGTGAGATACCTATCGGCGCGGTGATGGTGAATGCCGAAGGCGAAATTATCGGCTCGGGGCACAATAGTCGCGAACAAGATCATGACCCCACCGGGCACGCTGAGATCCACGCGATTCGCCAGGCGGCACAGCATCTTAAGACCTGGCGTTTGGAAGAGTGCACGCTCGTAGTGACCGTTGAACCATGCCTCATGTGTGCCGGGGCGATTCTGATGGCGCGCATCCCCACGGTAGTGATGGGTGCTTGGGAGGAAAAAACGGGTGCGGTGGGGAGTCAATATGATGTGCTCCGTGACCGTCGTTTAGGGCTTGATGTGCAGGTTTACGCCGGGGTGTTGCGTGAGGAATGTGCCGGGCTGATGCGCACATTTTTTGAAGCACGCCGCCCGTAGCAGGGGATCTAAGTTGCTGGGCATTTTTGTCTAAATTCTTTGTCTTCCCTCATAAAAGTCTCGTGATGTGAATAAAGCGGAGGAAACCGTGCTTGAGCACATCATGAGTCTTTTAGTCTGAGAAGGGAAGGAAGAAGATAGAGGGAGAGAGGGGAAGCGACGGGAGCCGGCACCGCTCACCCCCTTATTTGAACGAAAATCGCTTTTTCTTTGAAAAATAATCCATAAATTTCAAAAATAATATCGAAAATCGTCAAAAAATGGTCATGTGCACTGTTTCTGCGGATCTACGATAGATGAGGTAATTCAGGGTCCTGCGTGCCACTTAACGCGGGGACGCGCCAAGAATCCTGACACGTATTCATTTAAAGGTTCAGCACACATGTTAACCGCAGACGATATTTGGGCTCGGGGTCGCCATAAGGCGCTCTTCGGCCGTACCAGCTTCACGGTGGAACGCGGCGAGGTCATCCTGATACAGGCCGACAGTCAGATTGAACGCACTTCCCTGAGCTTAGCCCTTACCGGGCGGCTGAAGCTCAGCGGCGGAACTCTCAGCTGGGATCACCGAAGCCCCGTCAGCTTGCGCTACCTGCGCAGTATCTCTGACATTATTGATTCCCCAGAAGTTACCGCCCCCGAAGTGCATATGCGCGTGCATGATTACGTCTCCGAAATGCTCTCGTACTCTCTGCCGTTCTTCGGTCGGCCCCGGGCAAGCCACTGGCTGGAGCAGAATGATTTAGGCGAGCTCGATAGGCTCTGGACCGAACAGCTTACAGGTGAGCAGAACATCCGTCTGATGAGCGCGTTAGCGGCGCATACCCGCTCCGATCTTCTGGTATTTGATACTCCGTCACGGCATCTGGACCACACCCGCATGTGGCTGCCGTATCTGCAGGAACTCGCCGAAAACGAAGACGATCCGCGTGCCGTGATCGCCGTAGTTCCGCATATTTCCGAAAGCTGGGACGGCAAAACTGCCGTGGTTGGTGACGCCCACGAAGACCTTGAAGAAAACCCGCAGGATGCGCCCGAGAGCATCCGCCTCACCGTTGCGCGGGAGGAAACCGACTCGTCCCTGGATGACCTGCTCGGCGGCGGCGACCACCACGACGACGATCATAGCGACCCGAACGATCGCGAGACGCTAGAGAGCGAGGATCCGGGTGAGAAGGTACAGACCGTCCGGTCACCGCAGGAAGACTCGGCGGTGAACGCATCCGAAGTATCCGAGTCTCTCCTCGAAGACCACGAAGAACAGCTCGAAGAATTATCAAACCCGAAGAATCCAGCAGAGAAGGAACAGTAACTGTGAGTGTAGTTCGTGTTGCGCTCGTCGAACTTAAGCGTCTAACCTCCGGAGTGCTTCCGGTACTGGTGCTTTTTGCTATGTCGTGTATCCCGCTGCTGTACGGTTCACTGTACCTGTACGGCAACTGGGATGCCTACGGGAATGTGAACGGTATTGTGGGCGCACTCGTGGTGGAAGACGAGGGCGCGAAAGATGCCTCCGGTAACGATCTGAACACCGGTGCGGATGTCAAAAAGAGCCTGCTGGATGCGGGAACCTTCGACTGGAAGAGCGTAGAGACCCGTGATAAGGCCGTCCAAGGCGTCAGCGACGGGACCTATGATTTTGCGCTCGTGATTCCGAAAGACTTCTCGGCCAGGCTCGTGAGTACCGGCTCGTTCAAACCTGATGAGAAAGGCAACACCGGTCCCATTAACCCGCAGGCCGCCGGGCTGGAAATTATCACGAACGACGCCAATAACTATGTGCTCACCAACATCGTGACGAAGGCGGGAACTGCCGTGCGGGATTCCGTGGCATCCAAGGTGGGGGATAAGACGGCGAACACTCTGCTGGCAAGCTTCACGACCATTCACGGCAAAATGAATGAGGCAGCCGACGGCGCCGACAAAATCAACGCGAACACCGTCAAACTTTCCGATGCGATGACCCAACTCGCTGACGGAACCGGAACCCTCAACGATGGTGCCGTCAAGCTCGCGGACGGGTCTGAGCAGTTGGTGGATGGTTCCAGTAGGCTCATCGAAGGGCAAAATAAGCTCGCCGACGGTTCGTCCCAGTTGGCTGACGGCGCGGGCACCCTCAACCAGGGTGCCGGAAAAGTCAATGACGGTGCGGTCAAGCTCGCTGACGGATCATCAACCCTGGCCAACGGTGCCTCTGACACGCATAACGGCGCTTCCCAGTTGGCGGATGGCTCCGCAGCCCTCGCAAACGGCACCGGCAGCCTTAAGAAAGGCGCGAACGACCTCGCCCAAGGTGCCCAGCAGGTCGCCGACGGAACGCATTCGCTCAAGAATGCACTGGATCAGGACGGGGTGCGTCAACTTCCCGGAACGCTCACCGCCATGTGCCAAAATCTGAACTCGATCGACACCTCCGCCCCAAGCGGGGATTTTGGCACAGATCTGTCAAATACGGTGGTGTCTAAGGTTGCCGAAGATACCCGGCAGAAACTAGCGCCTCTCGTCGAATCCGGCTCCATCAGCCAGGAAACTGCCGACGCGATCGTCGCCAACATCAATTCCGAACAGACGAAATCGGCTGTAGCATCCGCGAACGATCAGGCACTCAAAAACCATCTGGCGCAGCACGGACAAGCCGGTTCAGATGTGTTGGCGAAGCTGCAAACCCTCAAAAATGACAACTGTGTGGCCACCGGGGAATCCGCTGCAGCGCAAAAACTCAGTACCCTGATTGACGGGGTGGATAAGCTCGACTCCGGCGCCACGGCGGTAGCGCAGGGTGCCGGAACACTGCGCGACGGCATCACCAAACTCGATTCCGGGGCAACCACCCTAGCGGACGGTTCAGCTAAACTCGCCGACGGCACCGGGAAAGTTGCCGATGGTGCCTCCACCCTCAATAATGGAGCATCCCAACTGGCCGAGGGCACCGGCGAACTCAAAAACGGTACCGGAAACCTGCACAACGGCGCACAGCAGCTTGCCGATGGCGAAAAAGAAGCCGTAGACGGCCAAAATAAACTGCACGACGGCGCAACCACACTGCAGGATGGGTCGTCCCAGCTTGCCGATGGCACCGGAAAACTCAACAGCAGCACCGGCCAAATCGCCGACGGCACGGGACACCTCAAAGACGGAACCGGGCAGCTCTCCACCGGACTGCACAACGGCACCCGCCAAATCCCCAACCTGAACGAAGAACAGCAAAAAGACGTAGCCTCCGTCATGTCCTCACCCGTGGACCTCGAACACAGTTCCCTAGCCAACGGACGTAATTACGGCGAGGGTATGGGACCGTTCTTCATGTGCCTAGCCCTGTGGATCGGCGGCCTGATGCTCGTGCAAACCCTGCGCCCGCTCAACAACCGTGCACTGGCCTCAAAGGCACCGACAGCGCGCATCATCCTAGGAAGCTGGCTGCCGTTCGGACTGATCGGTATCGCCCAGGCAGTACTCATGTTCGCGGCAGTGAAATTCGGGCTCGGATTCCAGATGGCGCATCCGTGGCTTGCCTTCCTCTTCCTCTGCTTCGTCGCAACGATCTTCACCCTGTTCATTCACGGCGTGGTGGTGTTCTTCGGCTCGCCCGGCAAGCTCATAGCCCTGATTATCATGATCCTGCAGCTCATCACGGCGGGCGGCACCATGCCCTACGAAACCCTGCCGCACGCCATGAGGTGGATGCACGACTTCTTCCCCATGGGCTACGCCGTCACCGGTATGCGCAGGCTCAGCTACGGCATCAACGAATCCAGCCTGATGCCGATCATGATGTACCTGCTGCTGTGGGGCGCCGCCGGTCTGGTGCTGGGATACCTGGGAACCCGCCGCGACCGCATCTGGTCCCTGAAAAAACTAATCCCCGAAATCACGGTGTAGGGCCTTAGTATGGAGAGAACAGCAACCGCCACGAAGGGAACCATCCCCATGCCCGATACGCCGAACCCCGCACGCCGACCGGGCCGCACCGGCAAAACCCAACGCAAACTCTTCACCGCCACGATGGAGATCATAGAGCATCGGGGAAGTGCCCACGTGAGCATTGAAGAGGTCGCTCAGCGCGCCGGGGTCTCCAAAGGCACCGTGTACTACAACTTCGGGTCGAAGAAAACCATGATCGACCGGCTTCTGCAATACGGCACGCACCTGCTCGTGGAGAGCATGAGCGAAGCTTCCATCGCTCAGAGCGACCCGCGCGAAGGGCTGCGCAAAAGCATCTCCACGGCGCTCACCTATCTGCACGAACACCGAGGGTTCACCAGGCTCTGGGTGAGCGAAGTGTGGAAGGGGCTGGACGCCTGGACCGACTCAATGGTGGACAACCGCCAAGAAATCCTGGATTTCATAGAGTCGCAGGTACGCGCCCTGCGCAGCCGCTACACGATCGATACCGCCCAGGATACACGTGCGTTGGCGCTTTCTATTTTTGGTGCTACTTTTATGCTGGCGATGGACCGGGAGATACACGGGGTGCAGCGTAGCATCGAGGACTCCACCCGTGCGGTCATGCTGGTATTTGACGGCTATATTCGGCACTGACGGATGCGGCTTTCAGGCGATATTGGGGTGCACAGCCGCTATGGGTTCGCTCTCGACTGAAGGCTAACCCCCTGGGTGAGGAACTAAGATCCTCAGGCAGAATAAGCGGTACGATGCGCTTGTCACTAAGGATTTGAGGGGCGTCCCCAACACCTTGGATGGAACCGAGCAAGGGGGTGGAGTTTTTGCCCCCTTGGGGCGGATGCGGTAGAATCATATCCTATTGGTGGTGTGTCCGAGCGGCCGAAGGTGCATCACTCGAAATGATGTTTGGTGTAACAGCCAACGAGGGTTCAAATCCCTCCACCACCGCATAGCTAAACCCGCTGGGTCTTAGAACTCTAAGACCTGGCGGGTTTTCTGTTGTGCACCTTGTGTCTAGAAAGCTATAGGCTTAGGTGAGGACGAAGTTTTTAGCCCACGTGAAATCTCCCGAGGCGCTCTGCCTACTACGGAACTCGGGCCCGAACTCAGGACCACCAACAGGACAATACTCTTTCCCGTACCCCTCGTGGGCTAACCCCGAAACAGTGGGCACCTCTAAAAGACGCTGCACCCACAATTTTTCCCGAATATACTGCACGAGTATTTCAGCATCCTCACTATTATTCGGATCAGCCCAATACCCATAATCCAGCCGGAACGCCACCTGAGAACCCACATACCGGC
>ERZ773003.1806-NODE-1806-length-11584-cov-5.898864_pt1 | contig 11584 bp, 10 predicted proteins | sample MGYA00580668_ERZ773003 | MGnify/ENA primary metagenome ERZ773003 (study PRJEB29015, sample SAMEA2738002) | human oral metagenome | biome: human oral; feature: human-associated habitat; material: dental | place: China | collected 2126 ... | reverse complement strand
GCCGCCGCATCGGCGGGGGTGGACGCCGACGAGATCAGGCGCACGCTCGCTGCGGGAGACGGCACACAGACCAGTTCGGGTGCCTCCTTGCGGCGGTAGTAGCCTGGCACTTGGCAGGGTCCGACCTGAAAAGAGGCGCCCCTGCGCCGAGGGTCGCGCAGGCACTTTGCAACGTCCGGCAAGACGCCGCATGGACGCCAGCGCCTGCTTGGCTTTCGCGCCATTCTCGCCGACAGGATGGGCGACGCGGCCAGGATGGTCCTGCCGCCTCAGTCACCCAGGTCCTCGCCGTTGCTGGCGATGACCCTCTGGTAATAGTAGAAGCTGTCCTTGCGACTGCGCGCGAGCGTTCCCGTGCCATCATCGTGCTTGTCGACGAAGATGAATCCGTAACGCTTGCGCATCTCGCCGGTTCCGTTGGAGACGAGGTCAAGGGGACCCCACCAGGTATAACCCATGAGGTCCACGCCATCGGCAACGGCCTCACGCATCGCCGTGACATGTCTTCTCAGATAGTCAATGCGGTACGTGTCATGAACGGACCCATCGTCCTCGACCACGTCCTGCGCACCAAGCCCGTTCTCGACAACCATCAGAGGAATCTGATAGCGGTCATAAATCTCGTTCAGAGAGAAGCGCAGACCGTCGGGATCAATCTGCCAGCCCCACTCCGAGGCGGCCAGATAGGGATTCCTGCCGCCTCCGGCAACATTGCTGCCACCCACCTCCTCCAGGTCATCATGCGTCCCGACGAGATTGGTCATGTAGTAGGAGAGGCCGAAGAAGTCTACTGTGCCCTCGCGCAGGACCTCCTCGTCACCAGGCTCCATCTTGAGGTGGACGTCACTCTGGGCCCACAGCCGCTTGGCATAGCTTGGGTAGTAGCCTCTCACCTGCACGTCTGAGGTATACCACACGTGCTGGCGCATGTTGTGCTGGTTCTTCAGTTCGTCAGCAGGATCGCAGGTCGCGGCATAGGTCTGGAGGAAGACGGTCATGCAACCCATCTTGAACTGCGGATAGCGCTCGTGCGCATACCTCACCACCCTCGCAGAGGCAACAAGCTGGTGGTGCAGGGCCTGCAACCGGTCATTCGGCGAGACCTCAAGCTTGTCGCGCGAACCCTCGAAACCACGGAGGATGGAAGTGCCAAACATGGCACCAAAGCCCAGGGTCGAGCAGTTGATCTCGTTAAAGGTAAGCCAGTACCTCACCTTATCCTTGTAGCGCTCGAACAGAACATGGCACAGCTTCTCGTAACAGGCAATCAGCTCGTGCCCAAGCCAGCCGTTAAAGCGCCTGACGAGGGCGTAGGGGGTCTCATAATGCGAGAGCGTTACCAAGGGCTCGATCCCATGCCTCAGGCACTCATCGAAGACGGCATCGTAGAACCTGAGGCCGGCCTCGTTCGGCTCGGTCTCGAGGCCGGTGGGAAAGATGCGACACCAGTTGATGGAGGTACGAAAGACGTTAAAGCCCATCTCGGCAAAGAGGGCTATGTCCTCCTTGTAGTGATGATAGAAGTCTATGGCCTCATGACTCGGATAGAGTTGCCGAGGATCGATGTCGACCGTGATGACCTTCTGCTTGTTGAACACCCCTCCCTTGCAGTGATCGGGTACCGAGTCACCCTTGCCATCAAGGTCCCACGCACCCTCGAACTGGTTCGCGGCGCAGGCGCCGCCCCACAGGAACCCCTTCTTGAAACCCATGACCAACCCCTCTCCATAGAGACGTAACAGAGCAAGACGGCAAAGCAAACGAAACCTACGAGAGCACCATCATGCCCAGCCCGAGCATCAGAGGCATGGTCGCGAGCGAAAGCAAGGTCGAGAGCGAGACGAGTCCCGCCCCATATTCGTAGTTACCCCCATACTTCTGGCTGAGCATGGCACACATCGCCCCCACCGGTGTGGCAAAGGTAATGAGCACGACCATTTTGACGTCGGCGGATATGAGCTGCGCAGGCAGCAGCCAGAGCAGTGCGCAACAAAGAAGCGGAGACACCACGAGCCTCAGGAGGCTCACCTTGTAGATGCGCAGGTCGCGTATCATGTGTCCAAGCCTCGTCTGTGCCAGGTAACAGCCCAAGACAATCATGGCGCCCCCCGTGTTTATCGAGCCTAGCGTCGAGCAGGCGACACTCAGGAAGTCTGGCAGCCGCACGCTCAGCAGAAAGAGAGCGAAGCCCAAAAACAGGGTGGTGACCGCAGGATTCGTGAGCACCTTGGCAAGCGAGACCTCCTGAAAAGACCCCGTAACAAGATAGACTCCGTAGGTCCATACGAAGAAGATCGAGACTGCGATGCATACCGTGACGTAGAGCACATACCCCTGGCCAAGGATGCTCTGGACGAGCGGAATGCCCACAAAGCCCGTGTTCGAGAAGATGACGCCAAAGCGAGAAATCCTGCCCTCGCTGCCACAGAAGATCCTGGCAACGAGGGCGCACATAAGCAGGATGACGATGGTGAGAAGCGCACAGGCTCCTGCGTTCACGAGCTTCTCCATGCGAAAGGCCCCCAGAAAGGAGGTGACCATGACCGCAGGCGAGGCGACATACATGACGACATTCGCCAGGTCCCCCACGCCCGCGTCGCTGAGAAGATGCGCACGGTAGGACACATATCCTACGGACAACATCACGAGCATGGCCAGGACCTGCGTGATGAGTATCGTGAACGGCACGTCCATGACCCTACTACAGGACCTCTCCGTTCGACGCAATGACCCCTTGGTACCACCAGAAGCTCTTCTTACGGCTACGGGCATAGCTGCCGTTGCCGTCATCATCAAGGTCCACGTATATGAAGCCATACCGCTTGCTCATCTCGCAGGTGGAGAGCGAGACCAGATCGATGCAGCCCCAGGGGGTGTAACCCATGACCTCCACACCATCGGCGATGGCGGCGGCAATGGCCTTGATGTGGCTGCGGAAGTAGTCGATGCGGTAGTCATCGTCGATCGAGCCGTCCTCGTTCACGACGTCATGGGCACCCAAGCCATTCTCGACGATGAAGAGGGGCCTCTGATAGCGATCCCACAGGTCGATGAGGGCATACCGCAGGCCCTGAGGGTCAACCTGCCAGCCCCAGTCCGAGGTCTCGAGGTAGGGGTTCCTGACCCCTGTGGCAAGGTTACCCCCAACCTTCTCGCACCTGTCGGCATCCGTGGAGTCTACCAGCGACATGTAGTACGAGAACGAGACGAAGTCAACCGGGTACTGCGCGAGAATCGCCTCGTCGTCGAGGCCAAAGTCCACGCGAATACCCCTGTCCTGCCAGTAGCGCCATACCCAGGAGGGATACGCGCCACGCACCTGCACGTCAGCATAGAGGTAGTTCTCTCGGTTGTCACGCTGGGCAAGCAGCATGTTCTGGGGATCACAGTTCAGGGGATAAGTGAGCGTGCGCGTGAGCATGCAGCCCATCTGCGCACCCGGCACCAGCTGGTGCAGGAGCTTGGTCGCGAGTGCAGAGGCGACGAACTGGTTGTGAACGCACTGGTAGATGATCTGTTCGAGCTCATCTGCAGGATAGCGGTCCTCGCAGATGCCTATCGTGGTCCAAGGGTGGCGAAAGACGGAGTCAATCTCGTTGAAGCTGAGCCAGTACCTGACGAGATGCCCAAAGCGCTCAAAGCACACCCTGGCATAACGCACGAAGAGGTCGATGACCTTACGATCACGCCATCCGTCATAGTGGTTCGCAAGATAGAGGGGCTGCTCGTAGTGATGCAGGGTGACAAGCGGCTCAATGCCCCTCTCCCGGAGGTAGGAGAGCAGACCCTCATAGAACGCGACGCCCTCCTCGTTGGGTTTTTCCTCCGTGCCCGTGGGGAACAGGCGTGCCCACTGAATCGAGAGGCGCAACGTCTTAAATCCCATCTCGGCAAAGAGGTCGATGTCCTCCTTGTAGCGGTGATAGAAGTCGATGCCATGGCGACGAGGATACTCGTGTAGGTCATCAGAGGCCATGGCGGCCTCGATCTGCGCGGAGGTGATGCCATGGAGCGCCTTGTAGTCACGTTTGTCGACGTGAGGCTTATACGCTACGACATCGGCGACCGTAAGGCCCTTGCCCCCAACGTCCCAGGCCCCCTCGCACTGGTTCGCCGCCGTGGCTCCACCCCACAAGAAGCCATCTGGAAATGCCTTGCCCATATCTTGTCTCCTTTCGCTTGATGCGATCTGTCCCCAAGTCAGGCGTGCTCGACCCATGCCGACCACGACGTCTAGGCCTCTTCACCTATGACTGCGCCGCCTGAGCTTCCTTGGCCGATTCGTTCTTGGCCTCGCGGTTTGCAATGAGGACAAAGGGCACCCACACGGCCGTACATATCACAAGGGTGACCAGCTGAACGACGATACCTTGCCAGCCGAAGCTCATGAACGCATTGAGCAGCACGGGCACACCAAAGGGCACGTCGAAGGTATTGCAGGACAAGAAGCCAACATTCATGGCGACCATTGCTATGGCAGCCGATATCGACGAGTTGAGGATGAAGGGAATCGCGAACGTGGGGTTAAGCACCAAAGGGTAACCAAAGACGACTGGCTCCGAGATGCCCATGATCCCGGGGAAGAGGGCAAGCTTTGCCACGCCACGGTGGTCATCGCGCTTGGAGAATAGAAAGGTGGCAAACAGCAGGCAGAGCGTCATGCCGGCACCTCCCTGGACGACGAAGCACATCCAGAACCCCTGGGTAAAGATGCGGTCGGGCGCACCTCCGGCCGCCAGGGCAGCGGTGTTGGCGGCTATGGCCGTTGCCCAGATGGCATTGCGCACGGGACTTACGACAAGACCGCCATGGATGCCCAAGAACCAGAATAGCTGAGAGAGCATGATGGCAACGAGAATGCCGGGCATCGTCTGGAAGAGGCCCTCCATGGGTGCCTGCAAGATGGCATACACGAGCTCGTTGATGTACTGACCAGAGACGAGCTTGACAAGCAGGCCCACGATGCATGTCACGAGTAGGGTAACGGCAACGGGAAGCATGACGTTGAAGGACTTGGTGATGCCCGCAGGCACCGAGGGAGGCATCTTGATCTTGATGGCCTCAATCGTGCAGAGCCAGTCAAAGAACTCTGCCACGAAGATAGCCGTCAACATGCCCACAAAAAGTCCCTGCGCGCCAAAGATCGTCTGACCCATGGCAGCGAGACCGGTTGCCTTGGTGGTCCCGTCAGCCAGGGTCTGTCCCACACCAAGAAGCTTCGTGAGGTCCGCCGTGAACGTCGAGGGAACCATCGAGACGTAGGCGGCAATACAGATGACGCCGGTCACAACAGGGTCGGCATCATTGTGCTTGGCTATGTTATGAGCAATGAGATACATGACGGGAATCGTCATGAACGACAGGCAGCAGAAGTTGAGGGCCGAAAACGCGGGACCCAGCTGAGCCGCTGCGGGGACGACCTGCGCGAGACCGGTTGTCTTGGATGCGATAAGCGAGTTGAGCAGCGAGCCAAACGAGCCGACGATGACGAAGGGCATGAACACCGTGAAGGCGTCCTTGATAGAGTTGAGGTACTTGTTACTGTCAACCCATTCCGCGATGTCGAGAAGCTTGTCCTCGAAACCTTGGCTAAGTGCCATGAAAGCCTCCTATCCCTGTATGTGTATGGGTTCAATACGATGATGGGCTGAGGGAAGCCGGCGCACGACCGCAGTCGGGCGCCGATGCTTAAGCGACCCCCCTTGCGCAGATGCTACTTCTTGAATCCGGCAGCCAGCTTGTCTGCCTGCGCCAAAACGGCAGCACCATCTCCGCGCCCATATGCGGTGGCCTCGATGACATCCACCGGTGCGGCACCATTGACGATCTTGTCGACCTTGCGCCTGATGTGGCGAACCTGCGGACCCAGAAGGAGGACGTCGAAGTTACCGATCTCGGACTCGATGGATCCCTGCTCGACCGCCCAGATCCTGTCATCGCGACCAGCAGCCTTCGAGGCCTCCTCCATCTTTGCGACCAAGATCGAGGTGGACATTCCGGCGGCGCAGGCAAGCATGATTCTCATGATTCCCTACCTTTCCGCAGGCATGATAGCCTGCAACCATGCGGGGTCCCTCTGACCCCGACATCCTTACGTCAGCTGACGGGCACCCTCCGTGTCAGTGGAGGCAAACTGGCCTTTCCTTGAGCAAGGACCAACCTTTATGGCGCGTCGCCTCGTCTTGATGCAAGACGAGGCCTCCCCCATCGATGGCACCTAGCCCTTCTCGGCGAGCCGCCGATAGAGGTTTATGAAGCGCTCGGCAAGGTCGATGCACATGATGGCCATCGTGAGGTGGTCCTCGGCGTGAAGCAGGATGAGATGCACCTCGACAGGCTTGCCCTGTGCCTCTTGCTGAATCATCGAGAACTGGACGTCATGCGACCCCTTCATCTCATGACGAGCCTCTGCGAGGCTGCGCTCGGCACCCTCGAAGTCACCCTCATCCGCCAGATCAATGGCCTCCAGCGCGCAAGACTTCGCGATGCCTGCATGCGAGATGATCTCCATGGCCAGTTCGTACTTGTCTTCCTCCATTACCGCTCCTATCTACGTGGGGTTTTTGCACTCAATGAGGGACACGAAACCATCGTGCCTCTGCTCCCGTATAACCTGCGCAACCCTCGTGGCATCTGTGACGAAGCGAGCCGTAGCACGGTAGAATCCCTGCAGCTCCCTACCCTTCTCTCGCGCGACCGATGTCAACAGCACCAAACGCACGGGCTTACCTCCCCAATCAACAGGCCATTCATTGATGCCCACACAGACGACGGTCTCGTTACCCATGGCCTCCATGGGGTGGGGGATCGCGACCTGATTTCCAAACGACGTCTGCGCGACCTCCTCGCGACGCCAGACGAGATCGCGAAAGCCCGTTGGAAGCCTTCTCCTCTCGCACAGCTGGTCAATGAGGTAGTCGAGCAGCGACTCCTTGCTATCGAACTCGAGGTGCGCGAGAAACAGGTCTGGGGGGAAGCAGGCTGACACATCATCTGCCTGACCCCTACCAAGAAGGCTTCGCACGTTAGAGATATCCACGTCCTCCAGAAAGTTGCTCACTACGAGCGTGGGTCGGGAAAGCCTCTTGCCCAAAGGGACCGTGGAAATCACGTAGTCAATGCCCGTGAGGTCGATGTCTTTGATGCACGAGGCATCACAGGTGACAATCCTATCGATGTACGTCCCAAACTCCTGGCGAAGCCGACACTCGAGCAACCGGGCGCTCCCCTCGCCAGTCGCGCAGACGACGAGCAAACTTTTCTTGTCGAGGGCGGTCCGCGCGCGCTCAAGGGCCAAGGCGAAGGACAGGGCAATGTAGCCCACCTCGTCCTCGGTCAGATCAAACCCCCATGCATCGACCAGCAATGGTGCGCAGTCCAGCGCCATGTGATAGGCAAGCGGATAGTGCTGCTTGATGTCCTGCAGGATAGGGTTCGCGACGGACATGTGATGCCTCATCCTCACGGACAAGGGGACAATGTGACGAGCGAGGTTCATCCTCAGCTCAAGATCGCCACCAAGGTCAAAACGGAAGTCCAGCCGCACGAGCTCGATCATGCGCGCGACAAGTTCCCATACCTCATCGGAGATGACTGGTTGCCCGTCCTCATCCTCACCATCAATCATCTGCTTACCTCCCAGGTGGATGGCAATGTAGGCCACTTCCTCCTCTGGGAGCTCGATGTCGAAGCACTTCTCGATGGAACGAGCGACGCTCTGGGCGACATCGTAACTTCGCTCTGACCGCAGCCGCTCCATCTCGACGGCATCCATGGGCACATAGCAGTGCTTCCTGATACGCATGATCGCTATGGCTATGTGGACGAGGAGATTGCGGTACACAAAGTCCTGCATCCCAGAGGCGACCGAAGAGATGCACTGGTCTATCTGGCCAAGCATCAGGGAACTACCGCTTGCTTCGATGAGATCAGATGCCTCGGAATCAACCACGAGGGAGGCAAGGCAGAGCCTGCGGTCAACCTCTGATCCCACAACCCGTATCCCATGGTGAGGACGCCTCTCGAGTGAGAGATCGAACTTCTTTAGGGCGGACTCCACGTGACGCAGGTCTCCCGAGATGGTAGTGCGCGACACATAGAGCAACTCGGACAGCTCATCCAAGGTTATCCAGTCGCTGCGGGAAAGGAGGTCATCGGCCAGGTAGGCAACGCGCTCCCTAGGCATGGAGGGCAGCCTGACACGGCCGGACCCCTCTACGAGGCGATCGAGGGCAGTCCCGTCCTCCACCACCAGGCGATAGCCCCTGCCGCGCTCCGCCTTGACGTGCGCAACACCCCTCAGCGCCATGTTAGCCCTCTTCACATACGTGCGCACGGTTCGCGTACTCACCGAGAACGACTCGGCGAGCTCCTCCGCAGGTGTGGTCTCCCTCTTACGAAGCCGGTCTATGAGTTCACGCAGCCTTGCCTCCACGACGCCTCTCCCCATACGCAGAATCTAGGCGAATCGAGAGCGCGACTCCATAGCAAAAACTTCCAACGGTACAGGAAGAGGACTTGTGCAATGCCAGGGCACCCCCACACAGAGCCCTTTCACCCGGGTTATTTCCTCTCCTCCAGCAAGACAATCCTCCAGCGAGACAAGCTGCCCTGTACCGCATCGCGGTAAACAGCCGTGGGGCGCTTGCTCTGGAAGAAAACCGTACATTATGTGTGAACTGGGGACGCAGGAGTGTACACAGATTGGTCGCGAGGGCCTCTCGGCATCGTTTTGGGCCATTTGTGTACACTGTTGTGGCGCGAGGGTGGTGGGCAGCCTCGGGCCGCAATAGTGTACACAAATCAGTTGTGAGGACCTCTTGGCATCGTTTTGGGCCATTTGTGTACACTGTTGCGGCGACCAGCAACCGTGGGGACGCAATAGTGTACACAGATTGGTGATAAGAGCCGTGGGGCGCCGGTTTGGGGCATTTGTGTACACTATCGCGCTGTCGTAATGGCCGCAGAGACGCAATAGTGTACACAAATTGGTCGCGAAGGCCTCTCGGCGCCGAATTGGGCCATTTGTGTACACTGTTTAGATACGAGTTACAGCGAGTGATACGAGTGACTCAACCACCCATGATCTGCCCGTGGCGCCGATGAGACCTGCGCTAGCAGGGCACCCACAGCGCACGGGAGAGTAGACCAGCTATACGTAGATGCGCTCACCCGGCGTAGCATGCGCCTACCCAGCCCCCTTACGCGGGGACAATGCTCCTTCAGGCGCATGCTCTCTCGTGCAACAGAGTGCCAGCTCAGGATAGAATAGAAAAGAAAGGAAAACTTAGGAAAAAAAGGAAAGGACACGACTCGCGTCATGAGAGACACGGTATTCTCCCCCTCCTTTGGCAACCGTCCCAGCCAGCTGGTCGGGCGAGACCAAGTGCTCACGGCCCTCCTCGACGGCCTGCTCACGAAGCCGGGAAGCCGAGAGCGGGCAAGCCTCCTCTTGGGCCAAAGAGGGTCTGGGAAGACGGTCCTCCTCCTTGAACTTGGTGACTGTGCTCGAAAGCGGGGCCTTGCCGTGGCAACGCCGACCATCGTCTCGTCCGACATGCTGGAGCGCATCCTCGAGAAGCTGTGGGTCGAATGCGATCACATGCTCGGCACACGGGGACCGCGCGTCATAGGTGGGGGCATCTCTGCGCTGGGGTTCTCTGCCAACCTGCAGTTTGCTGCGCAACAAGAGGCGACGGGAAGCTTCCAGAGGCAGCTCACGGGACTTGTCGACAGGTTCAACCAGCACGGCATACCCGTGCTCATCCTCACTGACGAGGTGCAGGCGAACAGCGAGCACATACGACAGCTTGTCATTGCCTATCAGGAGCTGATCGGGCAGGGGGCAGACCTTGCACTGTCCATGGCAGGACTTCCGGGTGCCATCTCCGCCACCCTCAACGATCACGTGCTCACGTTTCTCAACAGGGCCACGAAGGTCAGGCTGGCCCCCATCCCCATCGGGGAGATAGACGCCTTCTTTGAGGACTCCTTTCGCAAGCTGGGACTCAGCATATCTCCCGCCCTCAGGAGAGTGGCTGCCGAGAGTACCCTGGGATCTCCCTACCTGCTGCAGCTGGTTGGCCATTACCTCTGCCTGAGGGGTCAGCCTGGCACAGAGCTTGGGAGGGAGGAGGTCGATGCCGCACTTGCCTTATCACGAAGCGACTTCGAGACGGACGTATGCAGGACGACGCTCAACGCGCTCTCGGAGGTGGACGTCAACTTCTTGGTATCCATGTCCGAGGATCAGGGCAGCAGCAGGATCTCTGACATCGCCGCACGGCTCGGCGTCAGCCGGGACTACGCACAGAAGTACCGCAAGCGGCTCATTGACGCGGGCGTCATCCAGCCTGCAGGACGTGGTCGCCTGAGTTTCTCGGTGCCCTACCTCGCACACTACCTGCGAACCTCCCGGTAACGCGCCCGTCGGCCCGCACGAACGAGTGCCTGACCTACCGATTGCTGTAGGCAGACCCATGCCCACGTCCCCCTAAAGACCGAGCGCCTCAGCCCACGTCCCTTCCCTGAAGCCGGGGATGGCAAAGTCCTCACCCACGAGCAGCGGGCGCTTGACGAGCATGCCATCGGTGGCGAGCAGGTCATAGCACTCGGCATCGGTCATTCCGGCATCGAGCTTGGTCTTGACGTCCAGCTCACGGTACCGCATGCATGAGGTGTTGAACAGGCGGCGCACGGGTAGGCCCGAGCGCTCGTGCCAAAGGGCGAGCTCCTTTGCCGTGGGGTTGTCGGCCACTATGTCGCGGTCGACATAGTCAACACCGTGCGCATCCAGCCATTTCTTGGCCTTCCTACAGGTAGAGCACGTAGGGTATTCCAGAAGCAGTACGCTCATTGCATCTCCTATCCACGAACGGGGCTGAGTGACCCGTCGATGGGCATCCACTCCCCCTCATATGAGGAAGAGCGAACGATGATCCTGTTCGCACGAATCGATCCTCGACTTTGACCAACCTCATCATCGCAGCCTACCTCACACGCAAGCTCGACATCGTGAGAGAGCTGCGAAAGAGCACACCCCTGCCTGACTCGTGTGACCGAAGCGCCGAAACGTCCCGAGACCTGGATGCTCGAGTAGGATCACTACGCGTCTGTCTCGACTGACCACCCTGGATCCGTTCGATCGTGGCCACCATCATGACCTGCCATCTGCCGCCATAGGCTTTTGCTCCTTGTCAAAGCAGCTAGCGACACACACTGCCACTCGGCAGTGAACGTACGGGTGCTTCACGTTCAGGGGCGAGTGGCAGTGTATCCTACACTGCCACTCGACGGTGAGCGTACCGCATCGGTACGATCGAGGCCGAGTGGCAGTGCGGAGGGTACGATCGAGGGCGAGTGGCAGTGCGACTCTTACTGCCACTTGGCGGTGAACGTACCGAGCAGCACGTTCAGAGCCGAGTGGCAGTGCGGAGGGTACGTTCAGGGCCGAGTGGCAGTGCGACTCTTACTGCCACTTGGCGGTGAACGTACCGAGCAGCACATTCAGAGCCGAGTGGCAGTGCGAAAGGTACGATCGAGGGCGAGTGGCAGTGCGACTCTTACTGCCACTTGGCGGTGAACG
>ERZ773003.1805-NODE-1805-length-11587-cov-5.160510_pt1 | contig 11587 bp, 13 predicted proteins | sample MGYA00580668_ERZ773003 | MGnify/ENA primary metagenome ERZ773003 (study PRJEB29015, sample SAMEA2738002) | human oral metagenome | biome: human oral; feature: human-associated habitat; material: dental | place: China | collected 2126 ... | reverse complement strand
TCGCTGCCGCCCAAAATGCCGCGAACTTCGTTTTTGACAATCACATCGTCTGGCAAGCTGAGGCTGACGCCGCCGCAAAACGTAAAGATATCAATAACCGCGCCGTCTTTAATTTTCGCCTGGCGCAAATCCAAATCTACGCCGCCGAATATCGCCGTTGCTGAACCGCCAGTATAATCACCCTTCACGCGCGACTCTTCGCCATAAAAAATCGCAATTTTTTCATTATCACCACTGTCACTGGTTGATTTTTCATACCTCTTGCGTCTTCCAGACCCAATACTAAACACCATCATCAGACCAACAGCAATCAGCACCACCGGCCAAAACAGCTTCCAAATACTAACGTCAATTATGCCATACGCATTCAGGCCAACTGACACACCAGCAGCCATTAATAGCAACCCCCACGCCCGCGTCAGCAGCTTCCGAGAGCTGATTATCGTCGTTAGTCCCGCCAAAACCAGACCGGCCGCCCAAACCGTTCCCCAGAACACGTTCCAGCTATCAAACTTAATAATCTCGAGATTCCTTAGCAGCAGAACCCCGCCGAGCGCCGCAATGACAATGCCAAAAAACGCTCTGATGAGAAAGTTTTTCTTCATACAGTTAAGTATAATATATCGCTAACGATTACCAAAATTAACTGCTTTTTTGCGGCGCCTAGTTGCGAAGATAATACCAATCAATAGCAGAATAGCCAATAACAAGACACCGCCAATTATCACCAGAGCCATAGTTGACGGCCAGAAAAACAATTCTTTAGGCTCAATAGTCTTCGTTATTAACTCACCTTGATTCTGACCAACCCCCCATTCACCAGCTTTTTTCTTATAAGAAATCGAGAGTTCTGCTGTATATTTTCCGCCCCAGAACGGCGCCAACTTACTTTCATAACGGAATTGACGTGTCTCATTGGCGATTGTTGCATTTACGCCGCCGTTCCTGTAAACAACATTTCCTGCTGCATCCTTGACCACCAACTTAATGTCAACATCAGCAGATACGTTACCGGAATTCTTCAGCGCAATTTCATACAACTGACCGCCGTTTTCATGCTTAATATCAAATTTATCAATTGTCACATCACGATGAATATTTCCAGGAACAACTATTGCCATGCGAATCGCCTGACGGGTTTGTATCTGAACGCCACCCGTTGCTACAGGTTGAGTATTTTTACGCTGTACGACAATGCAGGCGTTATGCTCACCAACATCCACCTTACTAGGAACCTTAATCGTAAAGTCCACCAGCTTACTTTCCTTTGCCTCAAGCGTTATCTCCTGTTTAGGGATGTTAACCCATTTACCAGCGTCAACCTTATCCTCCACTTTTTGCTTGCAGGTCATATCACCAGTCGCCGTTACCGTGCCATCAACCGCATAAACCTCAACCGTTGCTTTTTCATCTAGCCCATTCTGAAGATGTAGTTGGTCGGATTTTGCGGCGCCGCCAGATAGATTGTATATAAAAATTGATTGGGTCCTCGGGTTGTTTGGATCTGGATTAGCTGGCCGACTACCAATTCCCGCAGCGGATACTGACATAGGTAAAATTAGCGCTGCAATGACAGCTACTCCAACTATTTTACGCCATAATAAACTATTCATAACCCTCCTTACAAACTATACTACCTATTATACCAAGATAATCTGCTTATGACTAATGTCCTACTCAAATTAAAAACGGACATCCGCAGAGGCGCCCGTTTTTATAAATGTCTTAACTATTTAGATGGCAGCAACAGTTTGTGTCATTGGTAAGGTGTATGTACCTGCTTGCTGACCAGCTGGAATATCTTGTTTCAAGCTAACACCTGTGATGTAGCCATTCCAGACAACATCAGCGCCAGCAGAAGCACTCATTAACGTAACTGGGTTGCTACCAGAAAACGCCATTGAACTACCTTTAGTGATACCGGTAGCTGTACCAATTACCGGAGTAACTGTGCCAGTTGATGGATCAACCGTTAGACGACCATCAGCGGCAGTACCGTTATATTTGTAATTTTTACCACCGTCTGTCCATTTGCCAGTACCTGGAGTGGTTGCGTTCAAAGTCAGCGTCCAGCCGTTATTAGCACCGCCAGGGTTATCAACGGAGATACGCTTGTCATTTTCACCAAACGTACCTGTTGAGGTCTGAGTTGACGTAGACAATGTCACAGCACCCATCGCAAATGTCGGGTTACTGACAACCGCATTGCTTGAGTTACGGATATCGGTACTTAATGCGCCGGCATTAATTGTTTGGGTCAAAGTAGAATTAGCGGTATTTGCCGCATAAACAGCAGAGCCAGCCAATCCGGCAAGACTAACTGCTCCAAATCCGACAGCTGCCAATAATTTTAATTTCTTCATTTTCCCTCCTTGTTTTGTGAATTTAATTTGTTTATCGTAAATTATTACGCTTATTTCTTCATCCATCCCGCTCCTTTTCTTTTTTATGAACCAACAGCAGAATAGATGCTACAAAAATTGCGGTGGCACTAATAGCAATCATCAGCCACATACTAATACCTGTACTTGCTAAAACTCGGCCAACTTTTTTAACTATATCTGGAACAGCGAAGATCTCTCCAATGGTTTGCTTTGGAATAGTGACTGAAAAATCAGCAAACTGGGTTACTTCTGGAGATGAAGGACTGGCCTTCATTTTGGCCGTAGCTCGCCCATTATAAGTATAACCTGGAGTTAGTGGCATAAAATTATCCCCTGGATGGTTATTTTGCCAATTTGAGAAATCTAATGTCCAAACGTTACCATTCACCCGAAGTTCGCTATCTCGCCCTAATACAAACGTCCGTCCATTAAACTCCACCACCAGATCATGTTGGCCTGTTACGGGGTTAGTGACTGTATGGACCGCGTCATATACGCTATATAAAACTGGATGTTTCTTATCCACCGAATCAAGCTTCATAAACTTTGGTGCAAAGATTTGACAATCTGGATGATTTAATTGATTACCATTCTCCAATGTAGTGTGCGTACAATCAATATCCCGAATCACCTGCGACAACGTCGAATCTGCAGTCGCAAAAACCGGCGAAGAAATACTCATTGCAACAATTAGTGTGATAGTAGTGAATAATTTTTTTACTCTGCTCATCACACCCCCTACTGCGCCGTCACCGTTAATGTCATTGGTAAATTATACACGCCAGGACTCTGGTATGCCGGAATAGTCTGGTTCAGCCTAACATTACGCAATAAAAATGCACAGCCTAGCTGACCGGTTGAACTACTGCTGCTCATCAGTGTAATACTATTCGCAGTTGCTCCTCCCGCTTGGAATTGCAAATCAGAACCCTTTTGTACGCCGCTGGTGTTACACGCTGATCCGCTCAATGAATTACCCGACGTGATGACAGAGGCAGCCGCAAACTTAACCGACAAGAATCCCTGGCTGTCGCTATTGCCATTGAACATATATGACTTCGTACCACCTGACTGCTGCCAGCGAGCAGTCGACCCATTGGAGGCTGATAGCACCACGCTCCATCCAGCATCGGTCTGCGTATTAACCACCTCAATCTGCTTTGAACTAGCGTCCGACAGAGAAGCGCCCGTGATTACAATGTTTCTACTCGTGGTCGCATCAGCAAATCTCGCGATTGGATTAATAACCGTTGTTCCCGCACTGTTTGCAAAACGAAGATCCAACGACCCAGGAGCCGTCTTAAACTCTGGGTATGCCTCATATGTATCAACACTGGTACCCGGCGCAGCGGTAGTGTCTGTGACTAAGCGAACACAATAATTTTCATTCCTATCAAGACCCCTATCAACCAGCATCAAATCCCAAACCCCTACTTCGCCGGCAGCTATATCTTGGGTATTCGCAAACGTTGTCCAAGGACTATTCTTTCTGACAATCGTCTGCGGGCGCGTACCGACAGTATCTTCCGGTAACGTCGGATCATCTGAAATCTTAGTTATAGCTGTACCATCTGCTGGACCGCTTGTGGCGTACCTAAGTTTTGCCGCTCCATTAATCGGCTGCCAAGCCGTACCATTAACTGCTGAACATGTCACCGCACTACCCTTTTTTGCATATTCAGCGCGTAATTTAATTGCTGAGTCTCCGATAATTCGCCCCGGAGTTGATAACGACGTAGGCGTTAGTGCATTAGACGACAAGCCATTACCCAATTGGTAATGTGAGTTCTCGCCCCAACAATAAACATAGCCTCTAGTCGTTAAAGCACACGCGAAATTATTACCATTAACTATATCTCGTATAGTATTATCGGCGGTTATAGATGGCATGTTGACTTTTACTGGTGACATCGAATCTGAAGTCGAACCATTGCCCAGCTGACCCTTATCTCCAGCCCCCCCAGCAATAAACATCTCCGTTACTAATTAGAACACACGTATGGTCGTAACTAGATTTTACCTGCTTAATCGTCTTTCCGCCGCCAAGAATTCCACTTACTGAGGCAGGCGAGGGAGAATAGCTGTCCGTAGTTGACCCATTGCCAATCTGTCCCCTATCATTTTTTCCCCAGCAATACAGCTCTTGAGAGCCTGAAATTAAAGCACAAGCGTGAGTGGCATGTCCAGAAATTGACTCAACTGTCTTACCGCCAAAGTTTACCCGTACAGGCCGCGCAGAATAGCCGCTAGTTTGGCCTGTACCAATCCGACCATTCTCGGCGGTGCCCCAACAAAACACTGAACCGTCAGTCGTTAAAGCACACGTATAAAAGAATCCTGCAGCAATTTGCTTAACTGTTCTGCCGCCAAACTCGGCCATAGAAGTGGTGACTGGCACGCTAGATTTTGTTGTTGAGTTATTACCCAGCTCTCCATAGAGATTCTGCCCCCAGCAATATACGCCACCATTAGAGTCAAGAGCACAGTTGTGATTAAATCCAGTAGCAATTTGCGTAATATCTTTGCCCGACATAACCCCAGAGGTATTAACAGCTGATGGCGCATTAACTTGACCCTCATAGCCATTCCCTAACTCTCCATTGCTTCCATAACCCCAGCAATACACTCTGTTATCAGAAGCAATTGCACAAGAATGCTAATCTCCAGTAGCAATCTGCTTAATAGTTTTACCACTTAAGTCGCCGTCAGTATAAATAGGCGTCGGAGTGCTCGAATCGGAAGTTGAGTTAGTGCCAAGTGCCCCCCAAGCACCCTCTCCCCAACAATAAGCCTTATTATCTGACAATATAGCACAACCGTGGTTATGTCCTTCGCCAACCGACGACAGGCTTTTTGTAAACAGTCCTTTATTCTGCACGCCAACTCGCAAACGAAAATCAGCACCAGGCTTTGACAATGTGGCCTGAGTATTAGTACCAGCCAATGGAGCTCCCGGATTAGCTGAATTTGACGGACTGTAAAAGCGATATGAGACTTGGCCAATTTAATTCTGTTTACCGCCCGCTGGAATTGTCGCATGACTCTGCTGCGATGTCACAAAAATAAAGCTCATGACCACAAGAATGGTAATAATACCACCAAAAGTAAAATAATATCCCGTTCGCCGCCTATTTTTAATTAATAATAACTTCTTATTTTTTATCATGCTCTATTGTTCTTAATTGAGCCCTACCCTATGATTACTCATCATCAAGTATACCATAAGCTTTTTAGATAGAACAATGGATCTTTAGAACACTAGAACAACTGTCCGCCAAACTTAGCAATTATTGCTACGACGACTAAAACAATTACAGATACAGCAATAAGCGCATCATATCCGCCACTAACAAATTTCTGTGCACCCCGCCAAGAAATATTTTTCCGCAAAATATTATAACGCGTTAACCCGAAGAAGATTAGCGTCATCCCCACGTCAAGCGTCAAACACCATGGACACAGCACGCCAATTTCAATGTAGCTCATATAAAACATCCAAATAGCAAAAACCATCCCTGCTACTGCTCCAGCTTCCGCCGCCTGCATGAACCACTTCGGAAACTTCGCGCCCGCAATTAACGCCACGGCAATTGTCACCATAACAGGCAAAACCATCACGCCAATGAAGCTGTTTGGAAATCCTAAAATAGTCGCCGACCAATGGTTGGCTACTGTTGAGCAGCTTAATACTGAACTAAGGTCACAGCTCAGTACCGCATGAGAATTCTTTGCTAATATAAGCGCCTCGATAGACAGCATAAAGGACGCCAACAACCCCAAAACACTACCGGCAAGCATGATAAACACTGCCAAATTCTGTCGTTTTAAATCCTTGTGAAAAAACCAATTTCGAATTTTATTGAACATAAAAACTAACCTCGCTGATTGTCGGTAAAGGCCGACCGCGCCACATATTTTGCATCTGTCCGCTGTTGCTCAGCGCAATAATCGTTGGGTACTCCACAATATCATATACTTCACAAAAATTATTACCCTCCCTAGAATCAGGATCCATCTCCTCTAAAACCTCGCCTGTCTGTCGGCTAAAATCACGCAAAAAGTCAGTGACTTCACGCGCATGATCACTCTCAGATCGGTAAACCACAACTATACGCATCTACAAACCCTGCTTATCTTTCTCTCGGCGCTTGGCTAAGATCTCCACAAAATCATCCAATGTCTTAAACTCATAAAAAACGCTAGCAAAACGAATATACGCCACTTCATTGCGACCAGCTAATTCATCAAGGACTTGATCGCCAATCTGCTTTGAGGTTACTTCTGACTCGCCTAGGGCATATAGAGAATCCTCAACTGCCGTAATAATATTATCAACCTCCTCGTCGGACTTGAAAAATTTTCCAACTGAACGACGTGTTGAATTTGCCAATTTCACCCGATCAAACAACTCACGATCACCATTTTTCTTAATAACGGCCAGGTTTGGTTTTTCAATTCTTTCGTACGTTGTAAATCGCTTGCCGTCCGGAGCTTCTCGACGACGCCGAATTGCTGCACCATCAGAAACTTCCCGCGACTCAATAACGCGACTATTGCCAATATTAAACACCATTTTATTTACTCCTTATTCTTCTTTCGTCGTCTCAGGAAAGCTGGGGTGTCATCTTCTTCATCTTCAACTTCAGTAGCTGGGCTATCCCACATATTCGTCTCTGGCTCAGCCGCAAACTTTTCAGCCGCCTCTTCCTTATCTAATTCCAGATCAATATTCTTAACCATCTCATCATCAACTTCTTCCTCGGCCTGCCGCGTAGTCTCACCAACTGTCAGACTAACATCCTGTTGATGAAATGTATCGCTGTCAAAGCCCGTAGCAATTACCGTAATCACCAATTCATCTTCCATCTCTGGCTTCAATGTCGCACCAAAGATAATGTTGGCATTTGGACTAACAGCACTCGTGATAATTTCTGCCGCTTCTTGGATTTCTGCCATACTCATATCATAGCCACCCGTCACATTGAACAATACACCCTTAGCGCCATCAATTGACACTTCAATCAGTGGACTCTCGATTGCCTGTTGTGCCGCCTGAACTGCCCTATCATCACCACTTGCTCGTCCAATTCCCATTAGGGCTGAACCGGCATTACTCATAATCGCTTTAACGTCAGCAAAGTCTAGGTTAATTAAACCGTGCTCGGTAATCAATTCAGAGATACCTTGCACACCCTGCCTCAAGACGTCATCAGCAATTTTAAACGTCTCCAAAAGCGGCGTTCGGCGGTCGATTGTCTGCAGCAGCCTATCATTTGGAATAGTAATCAAGGTGTCGACTTCTCGACCCAAGTGAGAAATTGCCCAATCAGCATTTACCCGGCGTTTTTCACCTTCGAAACTAAATGGTCGTGTTGCCACACCAACCACCAAAATACCCAGCTCCCGAGCTACTTCCGCTACAACATAACCAGCACCAGAACCAGTTCCACCACCAGCACCGATAGTCACAAACACCATGTCAGCACCCTCTAGGGACTTTTTAATTTCCTCACGAGATTCATTAGCGGCCGCCTCACCGATAGTCGGGTCAGCACCCGCACCCAGACCATTAGTTATGTCATGACCAAGATGAATTTTTATGTCAGCTTTTGAATTATGTAGCGCCTGAGCATCAGTGTTCATAGCGATAAATTGCACGCCATTCAAACCAGCATCTTTCATTCGATTGATAGCTGAACCACCAGCGCCGCCAACACCGACGACTTTTATACTGGCAAATGTTTGAACTTCACTTGGTTGTATTTGCGGCATATATCCCCTCTCTTAATCCTTACACTCAGTATACCATTTATTTAAATCTGGCGAAAATATTTTTCAAAAAACCACCGGCTTTCTTAGTGACGTCACGCGCACTAGCTAATGATTTTGCGTGTTGTGGTACGTCCATAGAATCAAGCAGCATTAGTCCGACAGCCGCTGAGAATTCAGCGCCCTTTACCTCATCGCTGGCGCCACTGTAGCCCGAAGGCTTGCCCAGGCACGCCGCAACACTCAACTGATCCTTTGTAAACTCTACCAGGCCCTTAACCTTTGCTGCGCCACCAACCAGGACAACACCGCTCGGTAGTTTTCCTAGTCGTCCAGCACGCTTCAGCTCTTTGGCGATTGCTTCGAAAATCTCCTCATAACGCGCCTGAATAATCTCATCAATCTCTTCTTGATTGAATTTATAAGTCTGCTTTTCAATCTTAATCTCAATTTCGCCCAAAGTTTCACCGCCAAATCGAGCATGCGCCAATTTGACAACCTCCGCTACCTCTGGGTCTGTCCGCAGCCCAATAGCCAAATCATTAGTTACATTCTGTCCACCCATCGGGATTACCGCCAAATGTTGCAAATCTCCCTCTTCATAAATAGCAACACCAGTAGTTGCCGCACCAAAATCTATTACCGCAACACCATTTTCGCGCTGACTCTCTGTCAATACAGCCTGAGCTGCTGCCAACACCGACGGGACAACCGATGACAAATCAACCTTCGCCATTTCTGCAGATTTCTGTAAATTTGTAATATGCGGCACCAAACCAGACACCACATTAGCTTTAATTTCTAATCGCGCACCGGTCATGCCAACAGGATCTTTAATGTTGTCTTGTCCATCAAGCCTATATGAGTGCGCAACAATCTCTAAAATCTCTCGATTCTGCGGCACTTTTCCTGTTGTCGCCACCTCCTCTAGGCGTAAAACATCGTCTGTCGTAACCTCATTACTAACCGTACCTACAGTAATCATACCATCGGCCTTGGTGCTCAATAAATGAGAGCCATTGATACTTACGGTCGCTGCATTAACCTGGTGTCCGCTCATCCGTTCGGCCGACTCCAAAGCCTTGTCTATTGCTTCAGCCGGACCAGCTAAATTAGTCACCACACCTTTTCGCATGCCACTATTTGGCGCCTCGCCAACGCCAACAATTTTTGGCACGCCGCTCTCTGCATCAGCATAGCCCACAACACAGCGCACGTTTTTCGTACCAATATCAATTCCTACCACATATCGAGATTGCTCCTGCATGAGCTTCATTATACAGGTTATGGCTATAGTTTGGCAAGCCAATTACCGCGTTGCTCATAAAAAATATTTTTGCTACAATAGCTTCGATGAAAAGCACAAGCGGTTTTACTATCGTTGAGATTATTATGGCGATCTGTATTATTGGTATCGTCTCGGTCATTTCTGTCGTTTCATACTCCAAATTAAGGGAAAACGCTTATGACGCTACAGCCAAGGAAACACTCCATCAAGTTGAAACCGCCTTTAGAGCGTATGTCGCTGGCGGTAATAAAGTTCCGCTGAGACATTATAAAAGCACTAGATTTTATGACAGCCCAGGTGGCGGATGGGACGACCTGGGAGTAAAAGCATACAGTGGTGGCGGAATTGGCCTAGCCATGCATAAAGCCAATTACCTCCCTAATGACCTATTAAACTCCCTGAAAAACGGCCCCAAAAAAGACACCGACTTAAAAAATAACATCGGCTATAAAGAGTGCGGTAAGAATAAAGTTTTTTTCTACGTTGAAGTATATAGTGGCGGTATTGAGCAACGTGAACTAAGAAATAAGATGGATGCGCTGAATTGCACCCAAAAAACTGACAATGACTGGCTAGCTGAGCACGGATTAGTCCGACACGCCGGCGGTTGGGGCGGCGGAGATTTCCGTGTTCAGCCACATTATTTAGTTGCTGAAATAGACTTTGACAATGAGCCCTTAGATTCAGATTAACAATTAAAGTTTCGTGATAATCTCTGCGCCCGTTTCCGTAATCAGCACGGTATGCTCAAAATGCGCACCCAGGCTGCCGTCTTTCATACTAATTGTCCAGCCGTCACTGTCGGTGATAATTTTCTCGCCGCCAAGGCTCGCCATCGGTTCAATTGCAATTGTGTCGCCAGCGTGCAATATCGGACCAGTTCCTCGCCTGCCGTAATTCGGAATTTCTGGCTCCATATGCATACTCAGCCCCACGCCATGACCAACCAGCTCGCGAATGATGCCCAATTTCGCTTTTTTCAGCACCGCTTCAATGGCTGCTGAGATATCACCAACTCGTGTCCCATCGCCAGAAATTGCATCAATCCCTGCATACAAACTCTGTTCCGTCGCGTGCAGTAAATGTTTTTTAGCACCACGCGGCTCTTCGTCAACCACCATGGTAAAGGCACTGTCGGTTTTCATACCACGGTAGCCGATCACCAAGTCAAAACTCACCACATCACCCTTCTCAAACACATAGTCTGTCGGGAACGAGTGCACCAATTGCTCATTGGTTGACACACAAATCACCCCTGGAAATTTTACCTCATCCGTCAGATACGTCGCTTCTGCGCCAAAATCCTTGATGCGCCCAGCCACAAACTCATTGACATCCAACTCGCTCATGCCAGCCGTCACCTGCTGACGTAGTTCATCATAAATCGTTGCCAACATCCGCCCACATTCGCACATATCCTTCATCTGTTGTGGTGTTTTTTCACCAGTGATCAATTGGCTCATTTGGCGCCCTCAACAATTCCGCGACTAACCAGCTCTTTTTCAATCTCATCATGAACTTGCCCAACTGTACCCACGCCGCTCATATGGATGATTGGGATATTATTGTCGTTCAAATAGTCCAAGATTGGATAAATTTCGCCCCGGTAAATACTGAGTCGCTTATCAATCGCCTCTGGCGTGTCATCGACACGACCACGCACCCGCAAGCGCTCCAAAATCTCATCTCGCGGCACTTCCAGCACGATCACTAATTTGACATCCTGACCATGATGCGACTGCGACTCAATCAGCCACTTCGCCTGCTCCAACTGACGCGGATAGCCATCCAAAATGACACCGTTGATGTCCTTGGCCTTATTTAAAGCCTCGCCCATCAGACCATTGATAATCTCCACCGGCACTAATTCACCAGATTGCATACGATGAATCAATTCACCATCATGCGTATCACGTAGTAGCTGTCCCGCACTCAGCCAGCGCCAACCATGGCGCGCCGCTAAAATCTGCCCCTGCACACTCTTACCAGCACCAGCCGGACCAAAAAAGATAATCATGTTTCCTCCTATTTTGTCAGTTTTTCTTTAACAATCTTTGCGATCAACGCACCGTCAGCAGTATTGCCGACCTTCTGTTTCACTGCGCCGATAACCTGTCCCATCTTTTGCATGGAAACGTCATCCATG
>ERZ773003.1803-NODE-1803-length-11592-cov-12.083991_pt1 | contig 11592 bp, 8 predicted proteins | sample MGYA00580668_ERZ773003 | MGnify/ENA primary metagenome ERZ773003 (study PRJEB29015, sample SAMEA2738002) | human oral metagenome | biome: human oral; feature: human-associated habitat; material: dental | place: China | collected 2126 ... | reverse complement strand
CAGTCATGGAAAACAAACCTTTCTCCACTTCTATTAAACTTCATTCGGTGTTGGTATTTAATTTTTTATTATTTTACAAAAAATGTTGGAAGTTGTCAATGTGTTTATGAATAAAATAGAAATTAGTTCACCAGTTTTTACTGTATGAATGGCCTTATTACCCCGAAAGTAGAGCCATAATTCAATAGAAATCATAACTTTCTGATAAATTTTAAAATGTTATCTAAACTCATTTCCCACTCGGTGCTTCTCCTAAAAATTTTCGAATGGCTTCTACCATTTTCTCCGGTTCAGTTGACGAAAAAATACGACTTTTTCCTCTCAATTCATGGTTTGTATTGTCAAAAGCAAAAATTGGTTTATGTTTATTACCAATTTCTTCTACAATAGTTTCTACAACTCCACCATGATTGATATCCAAATAAAAATCCATATTATCCAAAGCTTCTTTCATATTAAAAGGATTAAAATTTGGATAAATTGATAGATTTAAAAATCGTTGCATATCAACTACACTATCAGCAAAATTTGTTGGCGCTAATATTGTAAAATGAACTTCTGATAGTTCTGTCAAAAGATATTCTATTGATTCTAAAACAGCACTATTTGTAAAAATACAAGTATGATATAACGGTGCTCTCACTAGCTCATTAAAAGAACGTCTGATAATATCTGCTTCCAATAATACATCGTTCCAATTCAAACCATAATAAAACCACCACAATTTACGAAAACGAGTCAAAGTTAAATGAGTCCATGGTTTAAACTCTGAGGTATAGTGAATAATCTTAGGTTCAGAATTTCCATAATAGTCAGATTCGTACCATTTACTGTTGCCTGTTAAATGTAAAAATTGATCCAAACCAACCATAAAGTTATACTCTTTATTCAAATGTAGCCACTGGTCACCAAAATACATGTTGAGAACGCCTTGATCTCCATAAACATGCTCATGATGTTGGACAGTTAACTCTAGTAAACTTTTTGTCGAATGATTTTCCCTCCATTTCTTCGCATCAATCAACAACATACCCGCATTAAAGGTTGTCAACCAACCATCTTGTCCAAAATCTTGAACAGCTGCAATGGCATAGCCTTGTAAGTCTAAGGAGAACAATTCATCCAATCTTGCATTTACGATCATATCTGAGTCTAAGTAGAGAACTCTGTCTTCTTGTACTTCATCTGCTATGAAATACCTAAAGAAAGTAGCATAGGATAGAATTGCATTTGGCAAGCGAAAATCACGAAGGTTGTGAGCCGTTTTTTTAACATTGACGATCTCAGAACCAATGACCTTAAGGCGATTTCTCATTAAAAGAAACCATTCACTAGGTAAATCGTCATTAAACACATAAAATTTCACTTCATGATTATGAACCGAAACGGATTTTATTACGGTTTCTACCTTATCAAGGTAATGAATATCCGCTCCAAGAGCAATCACTTTATGATACATTCTCATCACTTCTCTCCAATATCAATTTTTCCTAGTTGATAACGAATAGACATCACCAAGTTCTCTTTATCCTCTAAGCTAAATATCTGATTTTCCTATCACTGAAATGCTACCAATAATATCGCCAACCCCATTTCAGTGGTTAATATCCAATTCAGTTTTAAGCACATAATCGTTATTAGATTAATAATAAAATCAAAAACTCCCATTCCATTCTCAAATATTGAATCCTGACCAATGGTGATTTCTTACATATAACAGATTGAACAAAAATCATTAAAAATACTCTACTAGCAACTCAGCATCTAAAACTTCAATATGACGATAATCTCCAACTGACTGTACTAGATTTTTAAAATCTATCCTGCATTTCTCGACTCTTTTAAAAGTGAAATTTGCAAAAACAGTACTTCTATATTCTCACAAATCACTCCCCATTGTCATCTCTTTACAATGTATTTACCACTGACTTCGTCAATCTTATCTTCAACCTCGAATTTGTATTTTTAACTGATTGGAACTTTCGTTATAATTTATTGTTTGATTTAACCTTACTTTATAAATTACGGAATCCTTCTACCCTTTAAAAGTCACAATGGTTGCGCCACTGCCTCCAGCATTTTGTGGGGCATAGCCGAAACTCTTGACATGCTTGTTTCTTTGTAGGTATTTGGTGACACCTTCACGGATGACACCTGTTCCGATACCATGGATGATATCTACTTGAGCCATATTATTAAGCAAAGCTTGGTCGATAAAGGCATCTAGCTCATTCATGGCCTCTTCATAACGTTTGCCTCGAAGGTCCAGTCTGGCTTGAGGTCCTCGACCAGAAGTTCGTTTCACGACATTGACCTGTTTCTTCTTGACTTGCTTTTCTTGCTGGGCTTGAACAAGGTCAAATTCTTTCTCTTCTAAAGTCATCTTAATCAAGCCAACTTGGGCTTCCCAGCGGCCATCTTTGAGTTGACTGGTCAAGGTACCACGCTGGCCATAACTGAGCACCACGATATCATCTCCCACCTTTGGAGCTCGTTTTTTCTTAGCCTTTTGAAGAACCTTGTTTTTAGACAAATCTACTTTTTCAGGAGCCAATTTTTTCAACTTGGCCTTTGCTTCAATAATTTCGTGGGGTTTGAGTTGGGATTTACTGTGGAGATTTGTGAGAATCTGGTCACTTTCACTTAGGGCCATGTCCACAATCTCAGCAGCCTGTTCACGCGCCTTGTTAAGCTCGGTTTCCTTTTCACGATTAAGCTCGTTGTAAAGTTTTTTGAGAGCACGGTTCATCTTGAGATTTTCTTGCTCCACCTCACGGATATTGTCCAAGCGTTTGCGGCTCTCTAGCGTCTGCTCTTCCAGTTGTTCAATGATTCGGTTGACATCATTGTCCTGATCGACCTGCTGACTGGCATCCCCCACGATAACTTCAGATAGGCCTAGACGTTTAGCAATTTCAAAGGCATTGCTTCGGCCAGGAACACCCTGCATAAAGCGATAGGTCGGGCGAAGAGTTGCAGTATCAAACTCCATGCTGGCATTTTGCACAAAGGCTGTCTCAATACCGTAGGCCTTGAGTTCTGGATAGTGGGTCGTCGCCATAGTCTTGACCTGACGCAGGCGAAGATCCTCCAGAATAGCCATGGCAAGGGCGGCTCCCTCTTGGGGATCTGTACCAGCCCCCAACTCATCCAAGAGTAAGAGTGAATGTTGGTTGACCTTGCCAAGAATATCCACAATATTGGTCATGTGGCTAGAGAAGGTAGACAAGCTCTGTTCAATAGACTGCTCATCGCCAATATCGGCAAAGATTTCTTCAAAAATACCAACACGACTTCCCTTATCTGCTAAAATCGGCAAACCAGACTGGGCCATGACCTGCGTCAATCCCAGAGTTTTAAGCATGATGGTCTTCCCACCTGTATTGGGACCTGTAATGACAATGGCTGTTAAATCTTGTCCAAAGTGGACATCATTTGCTACGGCATTTTTGACCAGAGGATGACAGACATGGAGCAGTTGAACCTCTTGATTTTCTGACAGCTGAGGTACGACTGCTTGTCTTTCTTGGATAAAGCGGACCTTGGCACGAATCAAGTCCAGATGGCCGATAATCCAAGCATCATTGGCAATCTCAGCCGCATGAGGGCGAACACGCTCAGAAATTTCTTGGAGAATACGAAGCATTTCATAGCACTCATCTGCTCGCAAACTAGCAATTTCTTCACTCAGTTTGACCACCTCACGGGGTTCGATATAGACGGTATTTCCACTAGAAGAAATATCATGAACGACACCAGCAATCTTATTGCGGTAGGTGTTTTTGACTGGTAGAACCTGACGGCCATTTCTGCTGGCAATAATCCCTTCTGTCAACATCTGAGCTTTTTGCTTGAGCAGGTCCTGTAAAACATCGCGTACCTGACTCTCGCTATCATGGATTTTTCGACGGATGCGCGCTAATTCTTCACTGGCAAAATTTTCAATAAAACCCGCATCATTAAAGGCTTGGAGATTTCCTTGTAATTGCGGAAAATCGTGTAATTTTTCAAACCAAAGGGCTAATTCTTCCAAGCTGACATTTTCCAGATTAGCATAAAAACTTTGTAGTTCTCTGCTAGAAAGAAGCACGCGCTTCAAAAGTAGGAACTCCTCGATATTGAGGTCCGCTCCCATCTCCAACCGCTTGCAGACTCCTGCGATTTCCTTGGTTGCAAGAATGGTAAAATGCGGTTGCTCAACAAAAAGAGCCTGCATTTCCTTCATCTCAGCAAAAGCCTGTTTAATTTTATCTGCTTTGGCAGTCGGAGCTAGCTGTCTGAGTTGCTCTAAGCCCTGCTCGGTCAACAAATGAGGCTCAAACAAGGCCTTGACCTTATTGAACTCTAATGTTTCTAATATTTTCTTATTCATCGTTATTTCCTTGTCTTTGAATGTCTAGGTGTGGTAACTTTTTACATTCAGTCAAATCTGTAAACAAAGGGCTAGGAAAATTCCTGCCCTTTTTATCCGATTAAATTTGTCACCCAGATTTGTTTGAGCCAACTGGTTGTTACTGGTATGCTCTGGATGATGTGTTTTGCGACGATACTCTTTTCAAGAGGATTTTGTATAGCTGCCATGGGAATGGTCGCCAAGATTGTCAAGGCCATTTGCAAGACAAATAAGGTCACCAACATGGACAAGATACCTGCTGAAACTTGGAACAACTTGCCACCCAGTTTTGTACTAGGAAGTAAGTGTAAGAGAAGACCAAGCAAACGACCGATGCTATAGACAATCCCAAATACAAGCAAGTAGCCGATCCCTGCGTAAAAAACCTTATCCAACTGAAAGAGTTGATCCGATGGGAAAAAGAAAGTTCCCTGACCTTCCTTCGGATTTGCATAAGGGAGCAGCAAATGAAATTGCTCTCCAAGTCCCTTATAAAACTGGCCAGCTACAAAAGCCGATGCCATGGCTGAAATCAGGTAATAAACCTGTAAGAGCAGGCCTCTCCGATAACCGATATAAAATCCCCAAGCCAAGACCAATAGAAGAAGGAGTGAAATCATAAGGAATCCTCATTCTTGCTCTGTTCTTGCTTGCAAGTCACAAGTTTGTGACGGAGTTCTTCTAATTCTTGCTCCTTATCATCAAATTCAATCTCACGGCTGAGCTGAGTTGATAAACAGTTGACCGCCAACAAAAGAGCGATGGTTTCATCGTCTGCACTAGGCATTTGTTCTTTAATTGCTTGGTATTTTTCTGTCGCAACCTTGGCAATTTCCTCCATAAAAAGGTTATCATGCTCGCTTGTCAAGGTTAATGATTTTTTCCCGAATGTAAATTTGAATCGATTTAGATTTGCCATAAAATTCACCTCACGATATTATACCAAAATTCGCTAATTTTGTCAGTTTTTACAAATTTACCTGCTTTTATGGTACAATAGAAACTATGGCAAGTATAACACTCACACCAAGCGAAAAGGAGATTCAAGCTTTTCTTGAACACTATCAAACCAGTCTGGCTCCCAGTAAAAATCCCTATATCCGCTACTTTTTGAGACTACCTCAAGCAACCGTTTCTATCTATACTTCTGGAAAGGTTTTACTTCAGGGTGAAAAGGCTGAGAAATACGCTAGTTTCTTTGGCTATCAAGTTGTAGAGGAAACCAGAGGACAAAATTTCCCTTTGATTGGGACAGATGAGGTGGGGAATGGTTCCTACTTTGGTGGGCTTGCAGTCGTGGCTTCCTTTGTTACACCTGACCAGCATGACTTCTTGCGAAAACTCGGTGTGGGAGATTCTAAAACTCTGACTGACCAAAAAATCCGTCAGATTACCCCTATCCTCAAAGAAAACATCCAGCACCAGGCACTGCTTCTCTCACCAAGCAAGTACAACGAAGTCATCGGAGACCGCTACAATGCTGTTTCTGTTAAGGTTGCCCTCCATAATCAGGCTATCTATCTCCTCCTTCAAAAAGGTGTTCAGCCTGAGAAAATTGTGATTGATGCCTTTACCAGTGCTAAAAATTATGATAAATATTTGGCTCAAGAGGCCAATCGTTTCAGCAATTCTATCAGCTTAGAAGAAAAGGCTGAGGGCAAATACTTGGCTGTCGCAGTTTCTTCTATCATTGCGCGTGATCTCTTTCTGGAAAATCTTGAAAATCTGGGACGAGAGCTGGGCTATCAACTTCCAAGTGGAGCTGGAACGGCTTCTGATAAGGTAGCTAGCCAGATTTTGCAAGCCTATGGTATGCAAGGACTCAATTTCTGCGCCAAACTGCACTTTAAAAATACTGAAAAAGCGAAAAAACGCTTAGAAAGGTAAGTTATGAATTCATTTAAAAATTTCTTAAAAGAGTGGGGATTGTTCCTCCTAATTCTGTCATTACTAGCTTTAAGTCGTATCTTTTTTTGGAGTAATGTTCGCGTAGAAGGGCATTCCATGGATCCTACCCTAGCGGACGGTGAAATCCTCTTTGTTGTCAAACACCTCCCTATTGACCGTTTTGATATCGTGGTGGCCCATGAGGAAGATGGCAATAAGGACATTGTCAAACGTGTCATCGGAATGCCTGGCGACACCATCCGTTACGAAAACGATAAACTTTACATCAATGACAAAGAGACGGACGAGCCTTACCTAGCTGACTACATCAAACGCTTCAAGGAGGACAAACTCCAAAGCACATACTCAGGCAAGGGATTTGAAGGAAATAAAGGAACTTTCTTTAGAAGTATCGCTCAAAAAGCCCAAGCCTTCACAGTTGATGTCAACTACAATACCAACTTTAGCTTTACTGTTCCAGAAGGAGAATACCTTCTCCTCGGAGACGACCGCTTGGTTTCGAGCGACAGCCGCCACGTAGGTACCTTCAAAGCAAAAGATATCACAGGAGAAGCTAAATTCCGCTTCTGGCCAATTACCCGCATCGGAACATTTTAAGAAACCTAAGAGGCCGAGAATCAAGAATCTCAGCCTCTTCTTCTATCGTGAGAAGTGATTATTTATTGACTATAATAAAACTCTCACCTATTCATGCAAAGGAATCTTATGGAAGTTTATTTTTCAGGAACCATTGAACGGATTATTTTTGAAAATCCCAGCAATTTTTATCGCATCCTCCTCCTAGAAATCGAAGATACGGACGCAGAAGATTTTGATGATTTTGAAATTATTGTCACCGGTACCATGGCTGACGTGATTGAGGGAGAAGACTATACTTTTTGGGGACAAATTGTCCAGCACTCTAAGTATGGGGAGCAACTGCAAATCAGCCGGTATGAACGTGCAAAACCAACTAGCAAGGGACTAGTTAAGTATTTTTCAAGTAGCCATTTCAAGGGAATTGGTCTCAAGACAGCTCAGAAAATCGTGGACACCTATGGCGACAATACCATTGACGAAATTTTGCAACACCCAGAAAAGCTAGAAGGCATCGCAGGTCTCTCTGCCAAAAATCGCGAGGCATTCGTCTCTACTCTCCGCCTCAACTACGGAACGGAGATGATTTTGGCCAAACTAGCCAACTACGGCATTCCCAATAAACTAGCCTTCCAGATTCAAGATTTTTACAAGGAAGAAACCCTTGATGTGGTTGAAAATTATCCCTATCAGCTAGTTGAGGATATCAAGGGTTTGGGATTTACTATTGCTGACCAACTAGCGGAGGAACTAGGTATCGAAAGTCAGGCTCCTGAGCGCTTTCGTGCCGGTCTAGTACATAGTCTTTTTCAGGCCTGTATGGAAACAGGGGACACCTATGTTGAAGCACGGGATTTGCTGGAACAAACCCTTACTCTCCTTGAGTCTTCCCGTCCCGTGGAACTGGATCCCAGCCAAGTGGCCCAAGAGCTCTCCTACCTGATTGAAGAAGACAAGGTTCAGCAGGTTGATACCAAGATTTTTGACAACAGCCTCTTTTTCGCTGAGGAAGGCATCCGCAGTCACTTGGTTCGTATCCTTGAAAAAGGAAAACAAAAGAGTCATGATTTAGAAACCATTCAAAAACATATCGCTACTGTCGAGGAAGAGCTGGGGATTGAGTATGATAGCATTCAAAAACAAGCTATCTGTGATGCTATCCAGAACAAGGTCTTTATCCTAACAGGTGGACCTGGTACTGGTAAGACAACGGTTATCAATGGGATCATCGCTGTTTATGCCCTTTTAGAAGGACTTGACCTCAGGAAAAAAAGCAATCTGCCGATTCTTCTTGCTGCTCCAACTGGCCGAGCAGCTCGGCGCATGAATGAATTGACAGGTTTGCCTAGTGCTACCATACACCGCCATTTGGGAATGACAGGGGACGATGATACCAGTCATCTGGAAGATTATCTGGATGCTGACTTTATCATCGTAGATGAATTTTCCATGGTGGATACTTGGCTGGCCAACCAACTCTTCTCCAACATCTCTTCTAGCAGTAAAATCCTCATCGTGGGTGACAGCGACCAACTACCGTCTGTCAGCCCTGGACAGGTTCTAGCGGATCTGCTTCATATTCCCTTGATTCCTCAGACTCGCTTGGAAAAAATTTATCGGCAAAGTGAAGAATCAACCATCGTAACCCTAGCTAGTCAGATTAGACAGGGCATCCTGCCAGCTGATTTCACCCAGAAAAAAGCAGACCGTTCCTACTTTGAAATCGCTAGTGGTCATATTCCTGCTACCATTGAAAAGATCTTAGGCGCTGCCCTCAGAAGTGGTATCCCTGCCCGTGATATCCAAGTTCTGGCTCCCATGTACCGAGGGACTGCAGGGATTGATGCTATCAATCAGCTCATGCAAGACCTGCTCAATCCACCACAAAAAGACCAACTCAGTTTTGAAGCTCCCCAGTGCCACTATCGTAAGGGCGACAAGGTCATTCATTTGGTTAACGATGCTGAAATCAATGTCTTTAATGGGGATCTAGGAGCTATCACAGACCTGATTCCTGGTAAATACACCGAGTCTAAACAAGACGAGATTGTCATTGATTTTGATGGCAATGAGGTCTCTTACCCACGTAACGAATGGTACAAGATTCGCTTGGCCTATGCCATGAGTATCCATAAGTCCCAGGGAAGTGAGTTCCCTGTTGTCATCCTACCTATCACGAGTGCTAGTAGACGTATGCTGGAGCGCAATCTCATCTATACAGCCATTACACGCGCCAAAAGTAAGCTTATCTTACTAGGCGAATTACAGGCCTTCGACTATGCCACCCAACATATCGGAACTGCCCGAAAAACCTATCTGATTGAACGCTTCAGTGATTTATTGGAGAATGTTGAAGAAAAGCAACAAACTGTCTCAGAAACTGCCACATCAAGTGCCTCTGAAAAATTCTACATCCTAACCGAAGAAAACTGGGACAGCATCCCAGCCATGATTGGGATTACAGACGCAGATCTCAAAGAGATTTTTGGAAAATAGTGCACAAGAAAACCCACCAATTCAGGTGGGATTTTTGTTTATGAATACTCAATGAAAATCAAAGAGCAAACTAGGAAGATAGCCGTAAGCTGTACTTGAGTACGGTAAGGCGCCGCTGACGTGGTTTGAAGAGATTTTCGAAGAGTATAAGATTATTTAACTGTTGCTGTGCTTGTAATCAACTCAACAGCTTTTTTGATTGTGATATCGTGTTTCAACATATCAGCTGAAAGCAAGCTTTGTACTTGTGCAACTTCCATGTTGTAGTCTGTAGCCAATTGCTCGATTTCTTTTTGGATTTCTTCTTCTGAAGCATCAAATCCTTCAGCTTTCGCAACTGCTTCAATAACAAGGTTAGTCTTAGTACGTGACTCAGCTTCTGCTTCGTATTGTTTGTGAAGGTCTTCTTGAGTAGTTCCAGTGATTTGGAAGTACATGTCAGGGTTGATACCTTGACGTTGCAAGTTTCCAAGGAATTCGTTTACTGAGCGGTGAACTTCTTCGTGAATCATTTCTTCTGGAAGTTCTACGATTTCAGCGTTTTCTACAGCTTTATCGATTGCTGCACCTTCTACTGCATCTTTGTAAGCTTCTTCTTTAGCAGCAGCCAATTCCTTGCGGTATTTTTCTTTCAATTCAGCAAGTGTTTCAACTTCTTCGTCGATGTCTTTTGCAAGCTCATCGTCAAGAGCTGGAACTTCTTTAGCTTTTACTTCGTGGATAGTTGTCACGAATTTAGCTTCTTTACCTGCAAGATCTTCTGCTTGGTAGTCTTCTGGGAATGTTACAACGACATCAATAGTTTCGCCAGCTGAGTGACCTACCAATTGGTCTTCGAAACCAGGGATGAATTGACCTGAACCAAGTCCAAGTGAGAAGTTTTCACCTTTTCCGCCATCAAATTCAACACCGTCGATAGAACCAACGAAGTCGATGACAACAGTGTCGCCGTTTTCAGCAGCAGCTTCTTTGATAACCAATTCAGCCAAGTTGTTGCGTTCGCGTTCGATACGCTCTTCAACGTCAGCATCAGTTACTTCTTTTTCTACATCTACTGATACTTCAAGGTTTTTGTAGTCACCCAATTTTACTTCAGGTTTTGTAACAACTTCAGCAGTGATAACCCAGTCTTGACCTTTTTCCATTGAAGTTACATCAATTTTTGGTTGTGCAACGACTTCAAGACCAGCTTCTTTTACAGCTGCTTCATAAGCGTTTGGTAAAAGAGCGTTCATAACGTCTTGGTAAAGTGACTCTTCACCAAATTTTTTGTCGAAGATAGGGCGTGGAAGGTGACCTTTACGGAAACCTGGAACATTAAGAGATTTCTTCACTGAGTTGAAGACACGGTCCAATTCTGGTTTGATTTGGTCTTGAGAGATAGTAAAAGTCAAGACACCACGGTTTGTTTCTTTGTTTTCAAATGATACAGACATTCTGTCATTTCTCCTTAAAATTTTTTAAATACAGTCTATTATAACATAAATGGGCGACTTTTTTCAAGTAATGAATGCGCTTTTCAATAGTGCTAGAGGTACTTGCTCGCTTCCCTGATACTAAGTTCAGCCATTCTCTTCTTATTTTTCTCAATATAACGTGCTACCCATTCGGGATTGGTTTTAGAGTAGTCTCTTAGAGCCCAGCCGATGGCTTTGTTGATAAAAAATCCTGTCTGGTCCAGATTGTTGAGCAGAATCTTTTCCATCAGTTGGACATTTGTCTTCTCTTTTCTTAACAACTGGTGATCAATAGCAACTCGTCTCAGCCAGATATTGTCTGAGAGGCTCCATTTTAAAAGCACTTCTTCAAGTTCCGGATGGTAGGCTACCAAACTTCCTACTACTCGATCTAGGATATCTACCGTGTCCCACCAAGACTTGGTCACGACCAGACGCTCAAGTTTAGGCAAATCATCCTTCGTTAGATAAGACTGCATGGCTTTCAAATAGTTGGCAGCCACATATTGGTATTCTCTAGGCTCCTTTTCCCAGCAAGTGTCTACAAAATCCCAGTCAATAACTCTTGTTTTTTTCGCTTCTGGAAAATACTTTTTATAGAGGGCGTTTCTTTCAGGACCTGCAATCCCTAAAAAGGGAAATTGATGGCGCATATAGGCTTCCATGGGGCCTGCCTTTTTCGGATCTTTTGCTGCTTCTAGCTCCTCAAGTAAATCTGCAAGACTCATCTAAAAATCCTCCTGCCCGACCAAGTGGTGCTGA
>ERZ773003.1802-NODE-1802-length-11597-cov-4.286259_pt1 | contig 11597 bp, 9 predicted proteins | sample MGYA00580668_ERZ773003 | MGnify/ENA primary metagenome ERZ773003 (study PRJEB29015, sample SAMEA2738002) | human oral metagenome | biome: human oral; feature: human-associated habitat; material: dental | place: China | collected 2126 ... | reverse complement strand
AAACGGGAGGACGTAAAGAGCCACCACTACATCATCAGCTTTGACCCACGGGACGGCCCGGACAACGGCTTGACCGTTGATCGGGCGCAGGAGCTGGGCGAGAAGTTCTGCGCCGAGCATTTCCCCGGACACCAGGCCCTTGTCTGCACCCACCCGGACGGACACAGCCACACCGAAAATATCCATGTGCATATCGTCATTAACAGTCTGCGGATTGCGGAGGTTCCCATGCTGCCCCACATGGACAGGCCAGCGGACAGGAAAGCAGGCTGCAAGCACCGCTGTACGGACGCAGCTATGAACTATCTGAAAGCCGAAGTCATGGAGATGTGCCACAGCGAGGGGCTTTACCAGATAGACCTTTTGAACGGCAGCAAAGAACGCATTACCGAGCGTGAGTATTGGGCGCAGAAGAAAGGACAGGCTGCCCTTGACAGAGCCAACGCCCCTATTGCTGCGGACGGTATCGCGCCCCGGCAGACCAAGTTTGAAACGGATAAGGCGAAGCTGCGCCGGACTATCCGGGAAGCCCTTGCCGCTGCTTCCGGCTTTGATGAGTTTGCCGCCCTGCTTCTCCGGCATGGTGTGACCGTCAAGGAGAGCCGGGGGCGGCTAAGTTACCTCACGCCGGACAGGACGAAGCCAATTACCGCCCGGAAGCTGGGGGACGATTTTGACCGGGCTGCTGTCCTCTCCGTTTTGGAGCAGAACGCCGCCAGAGCCGCCGAAAAACCCGCAGCCATAGCGGAATACCCCGGCAGTATCAAAGACCGCTTACGGACGAAAAAAGAAGCGAAAAACGCCCCGAACAATGACGCTGTACAGCGCATGGTAGACATAGCCGCCAAGCGAGCCGAGGGGAAAGGACGGGGCTATGAGAAGTGGGCGACCATGCACAACCTCAAACAGATGTCGGCTACCCTCATGCTCTACCAGCAGTATGGCTTTTCTTCCCCGGACGAGCTGGACGCTGCCATTTCCGCAGCCAACACCGCCACGCAGGAGAGCCTTGCCGGACTGAAAGGGCTGGAAGCCGCTATCCGGGAGAAAAAGGAATTGCAGCGCAACCTTTTGGGCTATATCGGCACGAAGCCCGCCCGTGACGGTCTGAAAGCGCAGAAATCGGAGAAAGCCCGGAGAGCCTACCGGGAACAGCACGAAAGCGATTTTATCATAGCGGACACAGCCGCCCGTTATTTCCGGGAGCATGGAATAACCAAGCTGCCAGCCAGCAAAGCCCTGCAAAGGGAGATTGAGCAGCTTACCGTCCAGAAGAACGCCGGATATAACGACTACCGGGAGAAACGCCAGCGGGCGCAGGAGCTTCAGACAGTCAGACGCAATATCGACCAGATTTTAAGGGGCGCACCGAGCCAGCAGAAAAAGCGTGAACAGGAGCGTTAAAGACCGCCCCGAAATGATACCGAAACCCTACAAAAATACAGGTATGATATGAACCCTTACCGCAATACTCCCCGACTTCCAAACGGGGCTTACAGGGCAGAAAAAGCCCGAAAATGATACCGAGAACATACAGAAAATGCCCCCTATCCCGCTACACCGATAGGAACGGCAGAAAGGAGCTTACCATTGCCGAGAATGAGCAAGAAGCGGCGGCTGGAATGGTCTTTCTTCCTCAACCACCGCAACCGTATCACTTACAACGACCTATGCCGGGGCTGCACCCGTGACTGCAAACAGAGCTTCCGGGCGGTTATCATACTATGCCCTCGCTATTATTCCAAACGCTGGAAAAAGGAGGACGCAGCCTATGGCAGATAACCGCAAATATTACTACCTCAAGCTGAAAGAGAGCTATTTTGACGATGATGCAATCGTTCTGCTGGAAAGTATGCAGGACGGCGTTATCTATTCCAACATTCTCTTGAAGCTGTACTTGAAATCGCTGAAAAACGGCGGGAAATTGCAGCTTGACGAGAATATCCCCTACACCGCCCAGATGATTGCGACCATTACCCGCCAGCAGGTAGGTACCGTAGAGAGAGCTTTGAAAATCTTTATGAAGCTGGGGCTTGTGGAGCCTTTGCCAAGCGGCGCACTCTACATGAGCAACATTGAGCTTTTAATCGGCCAGTCCTCTACCGAGGGGGAGCGCAAGCGCAGGGCGCGGCTGGCTTTGCAGGAACAAAAAGCCCTGCCGCAGACAGGGGCGGACAAATGTCCACCATATCGAGCGGACATTTGTCCACCAGAGATAGAGATAGAGAAAGAGATAGATATAGAAATAGAAAAAGAGAGAGAGTTAGAAACGGGACACCCCGCCCCCGCCGCCTATGGCAGATACCACAATGTCATTCTTTCCGATACGGAGCTTGACGGGCTGAAAACAGAGCTTCCCGGCAAGTGGGAGTATTACATTGACCGCCTATCCTGCCATATCGCTTCCAGCGGGAGGAAATACAAGAGCCATGCAGCCACGATTTTCAAGTGGGCGCAGGAGGACGCAGCCAAGAAAGCCCCGAAAAAGGGCATACCCGATTATACCTGTAAGGAGGGCGAGAGCTTATGACGAATGGATTTGATGAAATGATTTTGAATATGACCGACACCACGCCGGAGCCGGAGGACTACACCGGCGAGGACGGGCTTTTATACTGCGGGAAGTGCCACAAGCCCAAAGAGGGCTATTTCCCCAAAGAAACCGCCGCATGGCTGGGGCGTGACCGCCACCCGGCAGAATGTGACTGCCAGCGGGCAGAGCGTGAGGAACGGGAAGCCGCAGAGAAACAGCGCAGTCACCTTGAAACTGTCGAGCGGTTGAAGCGGCGGGGCTTTACAGACCCGGCTATGCAGGGCTGGACGTTTGAGAACGACAACGGCAAGTGCCCGCAAATGGAACACGCCCATTTCTATGTGGAGAACTGGGAAACCATGAAAGAGCGCAACATTGGCTATCTGCTATGGGGCGGCGTTGGCACAGGCAAGAGCTATTTTGCGGGCTGTATCGCAAATGCCCTTATGGAGCGTGAAATCCCCGTGTGCATGACAAACTTTGCATTGATATTGGGTGACCTTGCCGCCAGCTTTGAGGGCAGGAATGAATATATCTCCCGACTTTGCAGCTTCCCGCTGCTTATCCTTGACGATTTTGGAATGGAACGGGGAACGGAATACGGCTTAGAGCAGGTCTACAACGTGATTGACAGCCGTTACCGCAGCGGCAGGCCGCTGATCGTCACGACTAATCTCACGCTGGAGGACTTGCAGCACCCGGAGGACACCGCCCACGCCCGCATTTATGACCGTCTGATTGAAATGTGTTCTCCTGTCCGCTTTACCGGGAGCAACTTCCGAAAAGCCACGGCGCAGGAGAAAATGGGACAACTGAAAAAGCTGATGAACAGAAAGGAGAGCCGCCTATGACCAACACCCCAAAGAATGACCGCAGCACCCGCCGCCCGGATTGCGTGACGGAAATCCGCATAGGTAATTCTGTCCTTGTCGTTTCCGGCTATTTCAAGCAGGACACCACCGCCACCGCCGCCGATAAAATGCTGAAAGTGCTGGAAGCGGAAGCTGCTACACAAAAATCGGCAATTTGACGGGACGTAAAGAAGCAGAAAGGACTGTACAGCCAGCCCCGGCGTGTGGTATGATAGTCATACGGAATAGTGGGGCTGGCTGTCGGAAATGGAGGACACTATGTTAAGACAGACCACCCGAAACCTTATTACCGCCCTTTATCCGAGATTATCCCACGAGGACGAGCTGCAAGGTGAGAGCAATTCTATTTCAAACCAGAAGCGTATTCTTGAAACCTATGCGAAGCAGAACGGCTTTTCCAATCTGCAATGGTACACAGATGACGGTTATTCTGGGGCGAACTTCCAAAGACCCGGTTTTCAAGCCATGCTTGCGGACATTGAAGCCGGAAAAGTCGGCACCGTTATCGTCAAGGATATGTCACGGTTAGGGCGAAACTATCTGCAAGTGGGAATGTATACGGAAATGATTTTCCCACAGAAAGGCGTCCGCTTTATCGCTATCAATGACGGAGTGGACAGCGCACAGGGCGACAATGATTTTGCCCCTCTGCGGAACATTTTTAACGAATGGCTGGTGAGAGATACGAGCAAGAAAATCAAAGCAGTAAAACGGTCTAAGGGTATGAGCGGGAAGCCCGTCACGAGCAAACCCGTATACGGCTACTTTATGGACGAGGACGAAAATTTTATCATTGACGGGGAAGCCGCCCCTGTTGTGCGGCAGATTTACAGCTTGTGCCTTGCCGGGAACGGGCCGACCAAGATAGCCCGTATGCTCACAGAGCAGGAGATCCCCACGCCGGGAACGCTGGAATACCGTCGGACGGGAAGCACCCGCCGCTACCACCCCGGCTATGAGTGCAAGTGGGCGACCAATACCGTGGTACATATCCTTGAAAACAGGGAGTACACGGGCTGTCTGGTAAACTTCAAGACGGAGAAGCCGTCCTACAAGACCAAGCACAGCGTAGAGAACCCCATTGAGAAACAGGCGATTTTCGAGAACCACCATGAGCCTATCATTGACACCCAGATGTGGGAGCGTGTGCAGGAGTTACGCAAGCAGCGCAAACGCCCGAACCGCTATGATGAAGTGGGCTTATTCTCCGGCATACTCTTTTGTGCCGACTGCGGCAGCGTCCTTTACCAGCAGCGTTACCAGAACGCCACCCGCAAGCAGGATTGTTATATCTGCGGGAGCTACAAGAAGCGTACCCGTGACTGTACGGCGCACTTTATCCGCACCGACCTGTTGACCGCCGGAGTGACCGACAATCTGCGGAAAGTCACCAGCTATGCAGCGAAGCACGAAGCCCGGTTTATGAAGCTGCTGATCGAGCAGAACGAGGACGGGGGCAAGCGCAGGAACGCCGCAAGGAAAAAGGAGCTGGAAGCCGCCGAGAAGCGTATCAGCGAGTTATCCGCTATCTTCAAGCGGCTGTATGAGGACAGCGTGACCGGGCGCATTTCAGACGAGCGTTTCACGGAGCTGTCGGCAGACTATGAAGCCGAGCAGAAAGAACTGAAAGAGAGAGCCGCCGCTATCCGGGCAGAGCTTTCCAAAGCGCAGGAAGCCACGGTAAACGCAGAAAAGTTTATGAATGTTGTCCGCAAGTACACCAGCTTTGAAGAACTTACCCCTACCCTTTTGCGTGAGTTTGTGGAGAAAATCGTTGTGCATGAGTGCAGCTATGACGAGAACGGCACACGCAGACAGGACATTGATATTTATTACTCTTTCGTTGGCAAGGTAGACCTGCCCGAATGACCGCCCGACCTATCCGGCGCAATGCGCAAACGCCGGATAGGAACGGCAAAATTTTTTACACTTCTACTACTTCTTTATCACACATCAGCAAAATCACAGGGAATAAAGCAGCTTATGGCAGGGGGAGGAATAGTTTTAATAGGGCTAAAACTAATTCCGCTACTTGCCACTGTACTTAATTAATATGTTGGATTTATTTGGAAAAATAGATGAGTTTTTCAAGAATATCATGATTGATGTAATTAAGGATAATCTATCGGCAATGCTTTTAGATATTAATGAGAAAGTGGGAACAGTTGCCGGAGAGGTTGGTAAAACTCCGAGTTCATGGAACTCGGAGGTATTTGCCTTCATAAAATCAATCAATGAAAATGTTGTTTTACCCATAGCAGTAATAATCCTTACAGCAATCTGTTGTATTGAATTAATTCAAGTGGTAATGCAAAAAAACTCCATGCATGATACGGATACCTTTGAGTTTTTCAAATACATCATAAAGATGTGGATAGCTGTATGGCTTGTATCCCATGCCTTTGTGTTTTCCATGGCGGTCTTTGATGTTGCACAGGACATGGTAGGAAAGGCAGCCGGAGTTGTGGGAAGCAGTGCGAATATTGCACCGGGAGATTTTGATGCTATGGTTGATGCCCTAAAAGAGAAAAGTGTTGGAACACTCATCGGAATTTCACTTGAGACAGGACTTGTTAAAATCTCTTTAACAATACTTTCTGTTTTAATTACAGTAATCTTATACGGAAGAATGATTGAAATTTATATTTACTGTTCCGTAGCCGCTATTCCTTTTGCCACAATGGGAAATAAGGAATGGAGCAGTATAGGAACAAATTATATAAAAAGTTTGTTTGCACTTGGACTTCAAGGACTGTTTATTTTAATCTTTTTCGGGATCTATGCGGTACTTGTAAAAACCGTAAACTTTACGGATATTCATGTAAGTATTTTAAAGGTGCTGGCATACGGACTGATACTTGGAGTAATGATGATGAAGTCTGGAAGTATAGCAAAGGCTATTCTTAACAGTCATTAGATGACTTTTGTTCAAAATGAGCAAAAGTAAAAGATTGAAATGATGAAATTAAAACAGTAGGTTTAAGTAAAAATATAAGTACCGGGAGGTAGCAATGAAAATATTAAATAAAAAAATGATAATAATATCAGGAGCAGGAGTAATGCTTTTTATAGGGGTTTTGCTTGGAAAGATCATAAGCAGGAAAAAGCAGGATATATCAGTACCTTTAGATAAAGATTTTGACTTTGTAAAAATAAAAGATGATGAAAATATCTTATGTAAAGCTGATTTCGAACTTGCAGAAGAATTGCAGAAGATAAAAGAGGAAATCATCTCACTTTGGGAACATATAGAAGCGCTTTCAAATAGCGAAAAATCAAGGGAGAAAAGTTTATGGCATATGTAAAAGTACCGAAGGATCTTAGCAAAGTAAAAACAAAGGTAGCCCTTAACCTTACTAAAAGGCAGCTGATCGGCTTTAGTATAGCAGGATTATTAGGTTTTCCTGTTTATCTGTTATGTAAAAACTTTTTAAGTACGGATATTTCAATGGTACTGATGAGTATAGTAGTACTTCCGATTTTGTTTGCAACGTTTTATGAAAAAGATAACCTGCCATTTGAAAAGCATTTGGCATATATAGTAAGGTTTCATAAGGCTGAAAAGATAAGGGTATATAAGATAAAAAGCATTTATAACACTGATAAGAAAGATAAAATAAAAGATAAAATAACTATAAATAAGTCCGGCTTAAAGGGTAATAGGAGGAGAAGAATTGAATAAGGAGAAGAAGAAAAAACAAGAGCAAAGAATACAAAGGGATGAAATGGAGCTTAGGAAAAACAGTAAGGAACTATCCGAGTTAAGAAAGTTAAGCAGAAAGAATACAGGCAATAAAAAAGACGGGGAATCATTCATAAAAAAGGGATGGTTTCCCTTTCTGATAAAGTCTAAGAAAAAGGAAACGGTACAGGATACAATTCCCTATAAAAGAATGTTAAAGGACGGGATATGTCAGGTTGAAAAGGATAAATACAATAAAACTATTCGCTTTTTTGATATTAATTATAGGCTTATGGAAGAAGAGGATCAGGAGGGTATATTTGCCGATTTTTCTTCCTTTCTTAATTTCTTTGATTCAAGTGTGGAAGTGGAGTTTAACTATATTAACAGTATAGGTGAGAATGAAGAAAGAAAAGAGCTTATTAATATCAAAGAAACCAAGGATGATTTTAATGAAATAAGAAATGAATACAGACAAATGCTCCTAAATCAAAGTAGCAAGGGAAATAACGGACTGTCAAAAAATATGTATTTAACCTTTACCATAAAAGCTGAGGATTTAAAACAGGCAAAAAGCAGACTGGAGAGAATAGAATCGGATATATTAAATAATTTTAGGCAGATGGGTGTAAAGGGCTATGTACTTGACGGAGAAGAACGCTTAAAAGTCATTCATGATATATTAAATCCTGAGGACAGGTTTATTTTTAACTTTGAAGATTTGAAATATAGCGGACTTACAACAAAGGAATATATTGTACCGACTTCCTTTAATTTTTCAAAGCCTACCTATTTTAAGATGGGAGAAGTATTTGCAGAGGTAAACTTTCTACAGATTTTAGCATCGGATATAAAGGATGAAATGCTTTCAGAATTTTTAGAGGTGGAAGAAAATATGATCGTTACCTTTCATATCAAAGCTGTTGATAGGATGGAAGCGATTAAAAATATAAAAAGAAAAATAACCGACCTTGATAAAATGAAACTTGAGGAAAATAAAAAAGCAATAAGAGCAGGGTATGATATAGATATCCTGCCAAGTGATCTTGTAACTTATGGAGCGGAGGCAAAGAACTTACTTTCTGAGCTTCAAAATCATGATGAAAAGATGTTTTTAGTAACGATCCTTATTATGAGTACAGGTAAAAGTAGGACTAAGCTTGAAAATACCGTATTTACACTAAAATCTATTGCAAACAGGCACAACTGTAACCTTAAAAACTTAAACTACAGGCAGGAACAGGGGCTTGTTGCAAGCCTTCCGCTTGGAATAAATGAGGTGGAAATAGAAAGAGGACTTACCACAAGTTCGGTGGCTATATTTATTCCCTTTACAACGGAGGAACTCTTTATTAAGGGTGAAAGTCTATATTACGGTTTAAATGCTTTAAGTAGAAATATTATCATGGCTGACAGAAAGAAACTTAAAAATCCGAACGGGCTGATACTTGGAACACCGGGTAGCGGAAAATCTTTTGCGGCAAAGAGAGAGATTACCAATGCTTTCCTGATTACTGATGATGATATTATTATTGCAGATCCTGAGGCTGAATATTCTCCGCTTGTTAATGCCTTAAAAGGTCAGGTTATTAAAATATCACCTATTTCAAAAGACTATATAAATCCCCTTGATATCAACACCGACTATGCAGATGAAGATAATCCGTTGTCATTAAAATCTGATTTTATACTGTCCCTTTTTGAACTTGTAGTTGGAGAGAAAAAGCTAAGTGCGGAAGAAATCTCAGTTATTGACAGGTGCTTGCCAATTCTTTATAAAGCCTATTTTGAAAATCCGATACCTGAAAATATGCCTATACTTGAAGATTTATATAATCTTCTTAGAAAACAGGAGGAGAAAATAGGAAAGAAACTTGCGGTAGAGATGGAGATCTATGTAAAGGGAAGCCTTAATGTATTTAATCACAGAACGAATGTGGATACAAACAACAGGGTGGTTTGCTATGACATTAAAGAACTTGGGAAACAGCTTAAAAAATAGGAATGTTAATAATACAAGATCAGGTTTGGAACAGAGTAACAATAAATAGGGCAAGTAAAAAAGCAACAAGATATTTTGTTGATGAATTTCATCTTCTTTTAAAAGAACCGCAAACAGCCAACTATTCTATAGAGATTTGGAAAAGATTCAGAAAATGGGGAGGTATGCCGACAGGCTTAACACAAAATATCAAGGATCTTCTTGCAAGTCCGGAAATTGAAAATATCTTTGATAATACAGACTTTATTTTAATGCTTAATCAGGCGGGAACGGATAGAGATACACTGTCTAAGAAGCTTAATATTTCAAAGCACCAGCTTTCGTATGTAACTAACAGTAATGAGGGAGAAGGTTTAATCTTTTATGGAAATACCATTGTACCTTTTATAGATCAGTTTCCTAAAAATACAAAACTGTACTCACTGATTACAACAAAATTAAGTGAGACAGGAAAAGATAAAAAGTGAGAAGCAGTATGCAAAATTCAAGATAAATACAGAATATATGGAGTTTGCAAACAATGGTTGAAAGTGAGGTAAAAAACTTGAGAAAGAAAAAGAATATAAGGTATAAAAACAGTAGAGAAAAACCGTTAAATCAAGAGATAAAGCCTTTTCCATCTGAAAATCAAACAGGTTATAAAAAAGAAGATGTTAAAAATCAGTATGTTCTCATTAAAGATGATATGCCGACTGAAGTAAAAACATCTTCATCTAAGAAAACATTTATAAATCATCCGTATAGAGAGGATAAATATAAGGACTTAAATAAAGGTAGTGATTCTTATGAGATACCGGGTAAGGGAAATATAAGTCAAAATAAATCTTTTCTTGAGCCAAAAAAGGATAAAAAGGTCAGACAAAAGCAGATAGGAAGATTTTATAATAAAGAAAAAGAAACCTATGAAGATTTATCTAAAGATACGGATAAAAATATAGCTTCTAATCAGTATGATATGGGCTTTAGGAATGATAAAGCTTTACAAAAGGTATCAGCCAAGGAGCAAAGGCATAAAGAAAATGTCGCCACCATAACAACTGATAATTTTAAAAATAAAGCAAGAGCAAATAGGAAACGATATAAGAAAATCCTAAAAGAAAATCATGACAAAGAAGATTTAAGCTTAAAGAAACGTTCAAAGAAGTATTTTAAAAGTAACTTTGAAGATGAAGAATTTACAAGGACTAAGAATAAGAAAAAAACTCTAAACACAAAGGATGGAGTAAAAGAGAAAAACGGTAATAAAGGAGAAATAGCGGATAATTCAAAGCCTAAGCCTAAAGAATATTCAAAAAAAGCCAATGATAAATTTAGAAAGCAGGAAAAGAAAATTTTAAAGATTCAGCATAAAAAGCAAAGCTTTGAAAAGAAACTCAAATATAATAGCAAGGACAGCATATCTTCTAAAAGTGCAATAGTTGTGGTAGGAGCGGTAAACAGGTATCTTGAAAGTGGACAAGAGGACAATGCCGGTGTCAGTGCTGCTCATAAGACCACAGATGGCATAGAAAGTCTTGCAAGAAAAGCTCACAATCATGGAAAAAGTAGGGTGTTAAAAAGACAAAAAAGGATGGTAAGGCTCGAAAAAGATATTGAAAAACAGGAAAAAAAGCTGCTTTTTAAGAAAAATATAGAAGAGTTTAGGAAAAGTAGCGAGTATCAAAACACGTCAAGGTTAAGACAGTTTTTTAAAAGGAGGCAGTATAAAAAGCAACTTCAAAAGAAATATAATGATAAGATAAAGAATGGGCTTAAAAAATCCTTAGCAAAGGGAAGCAAAAAGTTTGCAGAATTTATAAAAGAAAGAAGTAAAAAGATAATGTTCCTAATACTTTTGGTGGTAGGAACATTTTTTATGCTCTTTCAGGCAGGAAGCATGGTGATGAATATAGGAACAGGGACAATCAGTGATACCGTTTCTACAACCTATCTTTCCTCAGAAGAGACCTTAAGGAATATCAATCAGGAATTTTCTTCTTTAGAACAGGGACTGCAAGAGGAAATGGAAAGCGTAGAGGAAACTCATCCGGGATATGATGAATATATAATAAACGGAAAAGAAAAAATCGGTCATAATGTCCATGAGTTGCTATCTTATATAACATCTCGATATGGTGTGGTAAAAGAAGTATCTGAAATAGCCGGGGAAATACAACAGCTGTTTAATCAAATGTATACATTGACCTATGATGAAGAAATTGAAATCAGATATAAAACCGTTACATCAAGCTATATTGATGAAGCAGGGAATGAGCAGACAGAAAGCCATGAAGAAGCTTATGAATATAAAAAACTTATTGTAAACTTAGAAAAAAGAGAAATGGACGATATCATCAGAGAAGTATTTAATTCTAATCCCAACAATTTAGCCCACTATGAAGCACTGCTTTCAAGTAAAGGCAATATGGAGCTTGTTTTTGGGAGCGATAACGGGGATCTATCGGAGATTATAAACAATCCCGACTTTTCAAATCCGGGAATTGCCTTTGACGATGTAACGGTGAAGGC
>ERZ773003.1801-NODE-1801-length-11598-cov-25.610673_pt1 | contig 11598 bp, 8 predicted proteins | sample MGYA00580668_ERZ773003 | MGnify/ENA primary metagenome ERZ773003 (study PRJEB29015, sample SAMEA2738002) | human oral metagenome | biome: human oral; feature: human-associated habitat; material: dental | place: China | collected 2126 ... | reverse complement strand
CTAAGAGCGGCTACTATGTCTTGGAAAATGACCAAAATAAAAAGGAAGATATCGAACTGGCTGTGACAGACGACCGCCACCAAACCTATGAAGACTTCCGCCTGTGTGTCAATGAAACACTGATTGGTCGAGAAAACTATCTTTTCAACTACTATTCTCAGCAAGAAGGACTGGAGGAGTTGCGACAGTCAGTTCAGCGCTTGCTCTTGGACTCCGCAGTCTACACTTCTGCAGACAATCTGATTCTGACTTCCGGTACCCAACAAGCCCTCTACATTCTCTCTCAGATTGATTTCCCCAATGGTAAAGAGACCATTCTGGTTGAGCAACCAACCTACCACCGAATCAATGATTTACTGCTAAATCAGAAATTGCCTTATGAGACCATTGAACGTAAACCGACTGGGATTGACCTGAAAGAGTTAGAGAGGATTTTTCAGACAAGGCGGATCAAGTTTTTCTATACGATTCCCCGTTTTCACTATCCACTAGGACATTCCTACAGCCGTCAGGAAAAGGAAGAAATCCTTGCTCTTGCTGAACGTTATGATGTCTATATCGTTGAAGACGACTATCTGGCTGACTTTGATTGCAAGCGAGAACTGCCTTTTCACTATCTGGATAATAGTCAACATGTCCTCTATATCAAGTCTTTTTCTACCAGTCTCTTTCCTGCCCTGCGCATCACGGCCTTGGCCCTACCACCTCAGATTCGAGAAACCTTTCTGTCCTATAAAATAGCGGTTGACTACGACAGTAACCTTATCATGCAAAAAGCTCTCTCCCTCTATATTGACAATCTGATGTTTGAAAAGAATCGTCTAGGCTTACTTAACCGACTGGAAACTGAAAAAAATAAGGCACGATTCCTCTTGGACGACCTTCATTTCCCTCTGCCCCACCAGTTGACAACAGATGGTGTGATTTTTAACCTCCAATCCCTTCCCTCAGTCAGCTCCCTCAAACACAGCAAGCTGCCGCTGGACTTTTTTGAAAGCAGCTACATTCAGACCTGCCCCTACCACTATGCTAAGCTAGGGTTTGATGATTTAAAGGAAAATTTGGAAAAATTTAAAGACTATCTAAAAAAGAGAGTGGGATAGAAATCGGTAATTCGTTAGAATTCGATTTCGTCGTCCCACCTCCGCACAGTTGAGTAGGGCTATAAAAGCTGATGAAATCAGCGTAGTAGAGCCCACTCAACCACTGCGTCTTGCTCGACAATCCAAAGACAATTGAGAGGCTAGGACTTTTGTCCCAGACTCAAGTTCCTTTTCTGCCATTTAGTCCAGCACTCGGCTTCCGCCAGCTACTTCTGCTATGTAAAAGCTAGGGGCATAGCCGACAACCTCTTGATACTTGCGGCCGACATTTTCTTTAAAAGATTCCACCGCATCCTTACCAACTAAAGCAATGGCGCAGCCACCGAAGCCAGCCCCAGTCATACGAGCTCCCAAAACACCTTCTTGCTCCCAGGCTGTGTGAACCAAGATATCCAGCTCTAGACCAGTCACTTCATAGTCATGCTCCAATGAAACGTGGGAAGCATTCATGAGACGGCCAAACTTGTCAAGATCGCCTGCCTGCAAAGCTGCCCGCGCTTGCAAAGTGCGTTGATTTTCTAAAACAGCATGGCGAGCCCGTTTGAGACGATTTTCGTCCTCTATCAGATAGCTGTATTCATCAAAGGACCATTCGTCCAACTCGCCCAAGGTTGCGATAGACAGCTTGCGGTTAAGTTCTTCAACAGCTTTTTCGCATTCCGCCCGACGCTCATTGTACTTAGAGTCCGCCAACTCACGTCGCTTATTGGTATTCATAATCACTACAACATTGTCCTTTAGATCAAGCGGCACCAAGTCATATTCAAGAGTATTGGTGTCAAGGTAAATAGCCCGCTGGTCAGCGCCCATTCCGATAGCGAACTGATCCATAATACCAGAATTCACCCCGATAAATTCATTCTCAGTTAGTTTCCCGATTTTTACTAAGTCCAGACGTTCCAACTGTAAGTCAAAAAGCTTCTCAGCGATGATACCCATCAAAAGCTCCAGTGATGCTGAAGACGACAAGCCTGATCGGTTGGGAATATTTCCATAAACATAGACATCCATGCCTCGGTCAATCTTATGACCCGCCTCCTGCAGAAAATACAAAACTCCTTTCGGATAGTTTGTCCAGTTATGCTCAGGCTCAAAGTGTAGGTTTTCCAGTGGCACTTCAATAATCCCTTTTTCTTCAAAGTTCCCTGAGAAGAATCGCAAGAGCTGGTCGTCCCGCTTGCGAGCCGCTCCATAAGTTCCTAGAGAAATCGCTGCAGGAAAGACGTGGCCGCCGTTGTAGTCGGTATGCTCCCCAATCAGATTGATCCGACCAGGTGAAAAGAATGTGTGATCCGCTTCTACTCCAAAAACTTTGGCAAAATCCGCGCGGACTTGCTCCGCTGAAAGTACGTTTGACATAAACTAAACTCCTTTAAAATGAATGATCGACATTGTAATCGTTTCCTTATTTTTATTATATCTGTTTTCGAGTAAAACTTCAATAAATTTAGTAAATTTTTACTAATTTTGTAGATAGATTTTTCGTAAAAATCCAAACAGTAATCTGTCTGGATTATTTTATAAGGAGCAATAGATTAGAAAATATTGTCTTCAGTCTCAACATCAAAGTAATGCGCCTTATTTAGATCGAAGCCTAGTTTGATACTACTTCCGGTATTCATATGATCGCGTGCATCAACTTTGGCAACAAATTCACTGCTACCAACCGCACAGTAGAGATGGGACTCCGCTCCAAGCAACTCAGAAACAGAAATCTTCGCAGTTAGAACTGACTCTGGGAAGGTCTCCAGAAAGGCTGTTTCCATGTTGATATCTTCCGGACGAATACCCAGAATAACTTTCTTGCCTTGATAACCTTTTTCTTTGAGACCCTTAAGGCTACCTTCTGGTACCTTGAGGCTAAAGTCACCATTCAGTCCGACCAGGCGATCGCCTTCTACAGTTACTTCGAAGAAGTTCATCGCTGGGCTACCGATGAAGCCTGCCACAAATTTATTAACTGGGTGGTTGTAGACTTCTTGTGGCGTACCAATCTGTTCAACTCGTCCAATCGTTCCAGTTCCAGCAGGGTTCTTGGTCGCTGACATGATAACGATACGATCCGCCAAGGTCATAGCTTCAGTCTGGTCGTGAGTAACATAGATAGTTGTTGCCCCAATACGGCGATGAATCTTGGCAATCTCCGCCCGCATAGAAACACGCAGCTTAGCATCCAAGTTAGACAGAGGCTCATCCATAAGGAAAACCTTTGCATCTCGAACGATAGCCCGTCCCATAGCTACCCGCTGACGCTGACCACCAGATAAATCAGCTGGCTTACGCTGCAAGAATTCTTTCAAGCCCAGGATTTCTGCTGCTTCGTTGACACGTTTGTCAATATCTTCCTTGCTGTACTTGCGCAGCTTGAGACCAAAGGCCATGTTGTCGTAGACAGTCATGTGTGGATAAAGGGCATAGTTTTGGAAGACCATAGCGATATCACGGTCTTTTGGCGCCACATCATTGACCACTGTACCGTCAATAGAGGCAGTTCCTTCTGTAATATCCTCCAAGCCTGCAATCATACGCAGAGTAGTTGATTTTCCACAACCAGACGGACCAACAAAGACGATAAATTCCTTGTCCTTGATATCTAGATTGAAGTCTTCCACCGAATAGTGGTCGCTGTTGGGATATTTTTTATAGATATTTTTCAGATTTAATTCTACCATTCTTCTTCTCTTTTCTTATCTCTATTCAAAAGTGATAGCTTGGCCATTTTCACTAGCGCTATATGTCAATTCTTTGAGGTTAATAACTACTTGAGCAGTGACTGACTTATCTGCATTGCTACGGACAATCCGGAGGCTATTTTCATCCAATAGATTCACTTCAATAGTGCCATCTAGGTCAAAGGCAGCAGACTGGTTGCGGTAACTGAAAAGCTTGAGCAAGGCTTGCACAACTGGACGCTTGACTTCTTCAGCAATCTCCTCATTACTGTAATAATGACGGTTGATATTGCGGCCTTCCTTAGTGTTTTCTAGCAGCTCAAGGTCATTTTTCCCAGCTAAGAAACCAACATAATAGACCTGTGGAATCCCTGGAGCAAAAGCCTGAATCAGACGACTAATGAAGTACTTCTTGTCGTCATCGCCCAAAGCTGAGTAGTAAGTCGAGTTAATCTGGTAAATGTCCAGATTATTGTACTCAGCCGAGGAATACTTACGCTTGACATTGGCCCCAACCTTATATAGTTCATTGGTTGCAAAGTCAATTTCTTCATCAGTCAGAATATCCTTAACATCAACAACCCCAATACCATCGTGGGTATCCAGTGTTGTGAATTGCTTCATAGGACTCATTTCCAGCCATTTGACTAGACGCTCAGCTTTACCACTGTAGAGAGAATAAAGAGTTACCATCGGTAGCGCAAAATCATAGACAAAGTAGCCATGCTCTGCAATCTTGAACTGGATAGAATAATGCTCATGAATTTCTGGTAAAATATCCGTCCCAAACTCAGCCGCTTGCTGCTGGACTTTTTCTAATAGATCCCAGATTTCTGGCTCAACAAAGAAATCATTGGTATCTAATTTTTTGACCGCATAGGCAAATGCATCTAAACGAATCAGATCACAGCCATGCTCTGACAGTTGACGCAATGTTTTCTTGATGAAATCATTAGTTACCTGACTGCGAACATCTAGATCAATCTGCTCTTCACCAAAGGTGTTCCACAAATACTCGGTGCTTCCATCTGCAAAGACGATTTCCTGCTTAGGTGCCCGATCCTTACGCTTATAAATCAAATCAACATCAGCTTGCGTCGGACGATTTTCTGGCCAAAACTTATCCCAGCTGAGAAAGAGGTCACGATACTCACTCTGATCCTTCTTTGCCTGAAAATCCTTATAATACTTGGATTGACGTGAGATGTGGTTGATCATAAAGTCAAACATGAGATAATATTTCTCGCCCAGCTTTTCTACATCCTCCCAATCACCAAAGGCTGAATCAACCTCTTCATAGTCTACTGGGGCAAACCCCCGGTCACCAGTTGATGGGAAGAAAGGAAGCAAATGCACTCCTCCAACCGCATCCCCAAAATGCTTTTCTAAATTGTCATATAAATCTTTTAAATTCTCCCCCAGGCTGTCTGAGTAAGTAATCAGCATGGTCTTATTTTGAATAGCCATAGTTTTCTCCTCTAAAATCTTGTCTTATATACTCTTTCCCGTGCGCTGAATAGAACACGCCCTAAGCTCTGTGCGAAAAAGATGAATCTTCCACAGCCGTTACTAATTCAGTAGTTTACGGATGTGGTTGCCTTTGTATGCACTGTGAGCTTTTTACGGTCTTTGTATCTTGAGCTTACTTCACTGCCCCATTGCTCATTCCAGCAATAATATTGCGCTGGAAGATGAGATAGACGATAGTAATGGTAATAATCCCAACAACATAAGAAGCAAAGCTCGGTCCATAATCATTAAAGTATTGACCTGTGTAGTTATATTGGAAGAGTGGCAGAGTCCACATCTTGGAATCTTTATTGAGTACCAAGAGAGGAAGCATGAAGTCATTCCAGAACCAGAGGGCATTGATAATCATGGTTGTCGCATGCATGGGTTTCATCATAGGAAAGATAATCTTGAAATAGGTTGTAAACTTTCCAGCACCGTCAATTTCTGCTGCTTCATCCAGACTGTCTGGAATGGAAATCTTAATGTAGCCTACATAGAGAAAGAGAGTCTGTGGAACAGCGTAAACCAGATAGAGGATAATTAATCCCCAAGTGTTGGCTAGTCCTAGCTTACTCATCATAACTGTAATAGGAATCATGATAACTTGAAAAGGAACGAAAATCCCTAAAATCAAAAGCGTATACATAATACCAAAAGCTTTTCTCTTAGACATATTACGAGCGATAGAGTAAGCAGCCATGGGAATAAAAATCATGACAACAACCAAAGATAGAACCGTGATTACAATTGAATTCCAATAGTAGCCTCCGATACCATCAGCCAAAAGGAGTTGAAAATTCTCTAAGGTCGGTTGAGTCGGAAATCCGAAAAAATTATTAACGATGTCTTTGGTAGACTTAAAGGAACTGAATATCGTTGCTAAGAGTGGAATTAAAATGATAATAGATCCCAGTGTTAGCAAGATATATTTACTGAAATTAGCTTTTCTTTCTGCATTTTTCATCGGGCTTCTCCTCTTAGATTTCAAATTTCTTAGATACTCTCAACTGGATAATAGAAATAACCGCAATCAAGAGAAACAAGATAACAGCAATGGCATTGGCATAACCAAATTGATTGCTCTTAAAAGCATAGTTGTATACCAGAAGCCCTAGAGAGGTGGTCGCATTATTCGGACCGCCGCCTGTCATGGCAAAGACTTGGTCAAATGCTGTCAAACCACCTTTTAGAGCCAAGATAAAGACCATGGAAACGCTTGGTAGGAGATAAGGAAGCTCCACCTTCCAAAAGATTTGTTTGCTGCTAGCTCCATCAATTCGAGCTGCTTCTGTAATCTCAGTCGGGATAGACTGAAGACCGGCTAGGAAGATGATAATGGGCATGGCTACTCCTTGCCAAAGCAAGACGAAGATTGCTGCAAAGGTTGCACCGCCATTTGTTCCTAGAAGACTGGTTTTAAGAAATTCAATTCCTAAGGCATTCCCTATAGCTGGCAATCCGTAGTTGAAAAGTTGTTTAAAGATAAGAGCCACAGTCAATCCAGATAAAACAGCAGGGAAGAAAAACCAAGCTCGGAAGAAAGTTTTCCCCTTTATCTTCGAGTTGAGAGCTCGAGCTATCCAGATTCCCAGCATAATCTCACCAACCACCATACAAATAGTAATAATCAATGTAAAGCCTATCGCGTTCATAAACTTAGGATCGCTCATGAGGAGCATAAAGTTATTGACTCCGACGAACTTATAATTATAGGTCAAACCAGTCCAGTTTGTCAGGCTGTAGAAGGCACCTTGAAACATGGGCACATAAAAGAATACAGCCTGTAGTACAAGGGGAACAAGGACAAAGAGCCAGCCCCAATATTTCTCAATCAATTTTTTCATAGTAGATCTACTCCTACTCTACGTCTGCTTTCATCGGATTGAAGAAGGCATTTAGTGCTTTCGCCATATCCTCTTTGTTTCCAGTTGTAATATAGTTCCCGGTCAAGGTATAAAAATCACTTTCACTGGTCCAGTCTTGAGCTAGCCAAACGAGGTGTCGGTCTGTAAATGCTAATTCAGCAAGACCAGCTAGCGGTGCATCTGAACCTGCTTCCTTGACACCTTCAATAGCTGTTGGTGAGCCGTCCACATCATAATATTTCTGCATAACTTCTGGACGTGACATGTATTCAACAAAAGCATTGGCTTCTTTTTTGTGCTTACTACTTGACGAGATAGACCAAGCTAGGTCTCCTGCCCCAATGGTCAAGCTTTGTCCTTTTTGCTTCCCAGGGAAAGGGAAGGTTCCAACATTAAACTTAGGATCTTGCGCATTGATTGCTGTGATAGCCCAAGAGCCATTTGGAGTCATCAGGGCATCGCCTCTAGCGAAGGCACCGACAACATCAGTATAGCCTGCTCCCTGCCAGTTGGTTTGCATGGCACCTTTTTTGCGGAATAAATCTAACAGCCTAAAATCATCTTTAAGCACTGAATCTGAAGACTTAATGGCATTTGGCTTGGAAAAACGTAGGTAATCATTCGCTTCCTTACCGCCACCTGTTGCAGTGGCAAGAGCTAACTGATGATAACCATTCAAGGTCCAAGTATCTGCTCCTGCAATGGCAAAAGGCGTTTCCCCTTTTGCTATAATCGTATCAACTAATTCTTCAAATTCATCCCAAGTCTCTGGAACTTTCAATCCCAGTTCTTTAAATTTATCTTTGTTGTAATAGATACCATAAGCATTAGCAGTATAAGGAATATTGTAAATTTTCCCGTCAATCGCATATTTATCTGCATAATGATTCTTAACTCGCTTGAGATAATCTTTATTAGATAAATCTTCAAAGTACCCAGCTTTAGCCCATTCTTGCAATTCAATAGACTGGGGAAAGATATTGACAACATCAGGAACATCTCCAGCCAGAACGCGCGTTTTAAGTACTTCCCCAGCGTTAGGGACGTTCACCACTTTCACATGCACATTCGGATTTTCTTTTTCGAAGTCTTTGGCAATCTCACGAAGGGTATCAACCATTTCACCCTTCTGATTGAAATACTCAATCGTTACCTTACCATCTGTCGACTCCCCTTGGCTGCTGCAAGCTGACAGCCCCAAAAGGGACAGTCCTGTAATAGCAGCTAAGCTCATCTTTTTATACCATTTCATGGTCTAGCCTCCTTATTTTTTAATAAAATGCAACTGTCTGCTAAGATAATCTCCTTGCGGAAGATTCATAGTGATACCAGCATACATGAGTTCTGCACCTGAGTAAACTGCGCCATTTCCCTGCAGCTCATAAAGCCCTTCTTCCTCTAAGTCTTTTAGTTTCAAGGTCGTTTCCATCGTTTCCACAACTGATAAGACTCGGACGTAGGTTACAATCGTTTGATCTTCATAGTTAAATTGAACTGCTGCTTCATTGGAGCCAACATCTGGATTGATTAGCCTATACTGACGTCCTAGCTGGACCACTGGCCGTAATTCTTTATACAACTTCACCTGGTCTGCAATCGCCGCTTTCTCTTCATCTGATAGACTAGTCAAATCAAGCTCATACCCCAGATTTCCCATCATAGCAACATGACCACGAGTTGCCAGCGGAGTAATTCGTCCCATCTGATGATTAGGCACTGCCGACACATGGGCACCCATTGAAATAGTCGGATAAAGATAAGAAGACCCATATTGGATTGGCAAACGAGCTATGGCATCGGTATTATCACTAGCCCAGACTTGAGGGAAATACCGCATCATACCAAGATCATTTCGTCCACCACCACCTGAGCAGGACTCAAATAAAATATTCTCATATTTCTCTGTCAAATATTTTACAATTTCATAAAGCCCCAAGATATACTTATGTGACTGCATTTTGGTCGCCAGATAGTCAATGCCATTCCCAAGATTGGTAATATTACGATTCATATCCCATTTTATGTAGTCAATATCGTGCTGACTAAACAGCTGATCCAGTGTTTCTTTGATATAGGCTACCACATCTGGATTAGCATAATCCAATACAAGTTGATTGCGAGAGTAAGTATGATTCCGATTGGGTACTTGAATAGCCCAGTCTGGATGTGCCCGATAAAGCTGACTGTCTACGGAAATCATTTCTGGCTCAACCCATAAACCAAATTGCAATCCTCTGCTATGAACTTCTGCTATGAGCTCTGTCAAACTGCCACCTAGCTTATCTTCATTGACAAACCAGTCGCCCAGAGCCCGATTGTCATCAAAACGGTTGCCAAACCAGCCATCATCGAGAACAAAGAGCTCAATACCAACTTTCTGTGCCTCATCTGCTAACTCTAGCAACTTCTCTTTTTTGAAATTAAAGTAAGTTGCTTCCCAGTTATTGATTAAAATTGGCCGCTCTCGCTTCGCAAAAGCTTTAGGAATGATATGCTCTTGAACAAAAGCTTGGCTCTCGTGACTAAGACCAGTCAAACCCTGAGCCGAATAATTCATCAGAGCAACAGGACTATAGAAAGTCTGCCCCGCTTCCAGTTTCCAAGCAAAGTTATCTTCATTGATACCGATACCTAGCCGAACTTCATTCAACTGATTTTGTTGAATCCAAGCTTCAAAGTTTCCGCTATAAAGGAGCTGAATTGCCCAAACTTGACCAGCCTCTTCCGTCGTTTCACTATCACAAAGGATAAGGCTTGGAGTCTGTGCGTGACCAGAAGCTCCTCGGTTGGAAGCTATTTTAAAAATTCCCTGTTCTAGCTTGTGACGACGAACTGTTTTTTCCCTAGCATAAGCTCCCTGTAAACTAATCACATCATAAGTACCTGCCGGCAAATCTGCCATTAAGCTCAAGTTCTTATGTATGACTGCTGTCTCTCTACCGATATTTTCCAGCTTAGTAAAGGTTGCAATGGTATTGCTATCCTCAAAAGCTGTGTAATAAAGAGTGAGGCGTAAGTGAGCTACTGTATCCTCTAAAATAAAGGCCAGTGTTTCTGCTTCTTCTGTACTGTGAGGGCTAGGCAGTCCTGGAACTTCGAAACCTCCCTTAATCAGCTGACTCTCAACAAACCGAAAATCTGTTACTTCATTATTAGCATATTGGACTTGCAGAGAAGGTTGCCGGAAGTCTCCTAAACCATGCTGCCCCAAAACATGTCGCTGGGTATCTAAGCTAAAACTCCGCTCATTCGACCTCGGATTACCAGAAAAAGCATGATCTCGCTCAAATACTGTATTGGAAAAATGATAGGATTCGATTTTTCTGCCTAAGTGTTTAAGCAAAAGGTAGCCATCCCTTTCCTCAATGATAAGACTAGAATTTTTTGTATTGATGTAGAATAGATGCTTGTCTATTTTTATAGCCATTTCTGAACCTCCATATTTACTAATATTTTACCTTATGAAATCGCTTTCTAAAATAGAATTATGTTAGGGAAATATGGTAAAATGTTAGGTAACAATAAAAATTACAATATTATTTCTAAAGTATGGAGATGTAAAAAGTATGCTTATATTTTCAGAATACCAGACGGGAACAATTGATTTATTATTAGACTTTTACGGCTATGAGGATTGCCAGCCAAACTATTCTTTCGGGCCTGCTATTCGTGACGGATTCGTCCTTCATTTTATTACAAAAGGCAAAGGAGTCTTTCACTATAAAGGGGAACAAATTTTCCTGAAAGCTGGAGATTTATTCCTACTAAAACCAAACGAACTAACTTACTATAAGGCAGATTCTGAAGATCCTTGGTCCTATTATTGGCTCGGAATTAGTGGAACAAAGGTTTCGGATTATTTTAACTTATCAGAAATTGGCAAAACAGGTTTTCTAAGAAATTCAAGTACTACTCCTACTGATAGTTTGGGAAAGTTTATTATAGATATTATTCAAGAGGCTGAACATTCCCAATCTACCATGCTAAGTCATTTACAACTTCTCGCCATGCTATATGAACTACTATTTAAACTGGGAAAGCTCGCACCAAACCAACAGCTCCTGAAACAGCAAAATTCCACTTATCAGTTGTATATAGATACCAAACGTATTCTAGAAACTCGCTATCCGCTTGAACAACTGAGCATTCAAGGTATTGCTAATGAACTAAATGTCAATCGCAGCTATTTGACAACCATTTTTAAAGAATACAATGGACTCTCTCCCAAAGAGTATCTGCATTATATACGCATGCATAGAGGAAAACAACTTCTGGAAACTACTACTCAACCAATTAAATTTATTGCCTATTCGGTTGGTTTTTCTGACCCACTTTATTTTTCAAAAACTTTCAAAAAATATTTCAACTGTTCACCAAGCCAAATGCGAAAAATTTACTAAATTCCTCTTTGTTATTTACTTGTTTTTGAGGTATAATAGCCCATAT
>ERZ773003.1800-NODE-1800-length-11600-cov-9.036639_pt1 | contig 11600 bp, 7 predicted proteins | sample MGYA00580668_ERZ773003 | MGnify/ENA primary metagenome ERZ773003 (study PRJEB29015, sample SAMEA2738002) | human oral metagenome | biome: human oral; feature: human-associated habitat; material: dental | place: China | collected 2126 ... | reverse complement strand
TGGGCCAGGCGCAGGGCCACCCACGCCCGGTCCACGGCATGCCCCACCTGCCCGGCCACCACGGCCATCCCGGGGGCGTAGAACTCGTTTGCCACCACGCAGCAGGCGAGGGGATGCCCAGCGAGAGCCGGGAGCCCAGCATGAGGTCCTCGACCACCGCCTGGTGCAGGATCAGGAACTCGCAGTCAAACGAGGGCTTCGCTGACCCACGAGTCCACCTGACGTATACTTGGCATGGACCGGGCACACCCGCGACGCCGCACACAGCCCCGAAACTGGCCCACACGGAGACGGAGAGATGACCATGGACGCACACAGCAACTCCCGTGCAGGGGGAGGCCCGGGGACGACCCCCAAAAGATACGGCCCCACGATCCTGCGCGCGGTAACGGCCGTCGCCTGCCTGGCGTTCGTGTGCCTGGCAATCACAACACTGACCGCGACGCCGAGACGGACGGAGGTGACGACCGGCTCCCTGGGCACCGGCTGCTCCTACACGCTCGACAGGTCAGGCAGGCTTACCATCTACCCCACAGACGGCAGGTCGGGAGAGATGGCCCGCATCTGCGACATATGGCCCAGAGACAGCGCCTATTGGGACGACGTCAGGTCGGTGGCCGTCGAGGGGCACGTCATGGCGCCTGCGGACTCCAGCGGCCTCTTTGAGGATCTGCGCGCGATGGAGTCCCTCGACCTCTCGGGGCTCGACACCTCACAGGTGACGGACATGAAGTTTATGCTCTCCGGCTGCTCCGCGCTCTCCTCCCTCGACCTCTCGGGGCTCGACACCTCAAAGGTAACGGACATGGGGGCCATGTTCGTGAGTTGTTCATCGCTTTCCTCCCTCGACCTCTCGCGCCTCGACACCTCGCAGGTCACGTACATGGGGTCCATGTTCTCCGGCTGCTCGTCGCTCTCGTCCCTCAACCTCTCGAGCTTCGACACCTCGCAGGTCACGGACATGGGGTACATGTTCTGCCGCTGCTCGTCGCTCTCGTCCCTCAACCTCTCGAGCTTCGACACCTCAAAGGTAACGGACATGACGGAGATGTTCTCCGGCTGTACCGCGCTCCCCTCCCTCGACCTCTCGCGCCTCGGCACGTCGCAGGTCACACGCATGTGGGGTATGTTCTCCGGCTGTTCATCGCTCACCTCCCTCGACCTCTCGCGCCTCGACGCGTCGCAGGTCACGAACATGGGGAAGATGTTCTCCGGCTGCTCCTCACTCTCGTCCCTGGACCTCTCGGGCCTCCACACGTCACAGGTCACGGACATGGGGTCCATGTTCTCGGGCTGCTCATCGCTCTCGTCCCTCGGCCTCTCGGGACTCGACACGTCGCAGGTCACGGACATGAACGGCATGTTTATCGACTGTCTTGCGCTCACCGCCCTCGACCTCTCGGGGCTTGACACGTCGAGGGTTGAGAACATGTGGGGCATGTTCGAGGGCTGCTCCACGCTCGCCTCCCTCAACCTCTCCGGCATCGACACATCAAGGGTCCAGGATATGGGCCACATGTTCTCCGGTTGCTCGTCTCTCGCTTCCCTCGACCTCTCGCGCCTCGATACCTCGCGAGTCGCGTACATGAACGGCATGTTCAAGGGCTGCTCCACGCTCTCCTCTCTCGACCTCTCGCGCCTCGACACCTCGCAGGTCACGTACATGAACGACATGTTTGAGGGTTGCTCGTCTCTTACCTCCCTCGATCTCTCCGGCTTTGACACGTCGAGGGTCCGAAACATGCGTGGCATGTTCGAAGGCTGCTCGTCGCTCGTCTCCGTAACGATCGGGGAGAAAGGCGGCAGCATCCTCTCCACTGAACGGGGCACAGGCCTTCCCGAAGGGGTAGGCAACATGAGGTAGCGCTCCGCGAGGGACCGAAGGTAGATCACGCAAGAGCTAAGTCTTCATCCGACCGCCAGGGGATCGCGGACACTGTCAAGGGCCTTTGCCACAAGAGGGGACCCTCCCTCCTCACGCAGGGCTGCTCGTCACAAGGACGTCGCCCTCAGAAAGCTCCCAGAGGGCCCCGTAGAGCTCGTTGCCCAAAAGCCAGCCTTGCTCGGTTGGAACGAGTGCCCCTGTGGCATCGCTGCGGGCGAGGCCCATGTCCGTGACCTCACGAACGCAGCCGTCCACGGCAGTCGGACCCATGACCTCACGGGCAAGGGCGAGAAGCCTGGGAGAGACGCCCGACATGAGTCGGGCACCCAGCATGAGGTCCTCGGCCACCGCCTGGCGCAGGGTCAAAAACTCAAGGTCAAACGAGAGGGCAGAGATACCCTGTCCCTTACAGACCTTCCTTCGCCCGCTCCTCACGCGTAGCCGCACGCGACGGCAGCCGTCGGGCGCTGGCGGCAGTTGGGGACAGGCGCTCCTCAGCAGCCCGTAGCCGGCGCACGTGAGCATGCTCGAGGCGCCCGTGCCCAGGCCGAGGTACGCCCGTCCCGTCCAGTAGCACAGATTGTGCCTACATTCCCTACCCGGCCTGGCGTAGCTCGCGACCTCGTAGCGAGAGAGACCCCGGCTACCCAAGAAGTCTTGAGCCTCTCGCATGCGAGCGGCCTGGACGTCACCGTCGTTCCATGTCGGCACAGCGTCACCGACGCGACGGGCAAGGGCCGTCCCCTCCTCTATCGACAGTGGGTAGACGCTCACGTGGGCCACACCCAGGGAGGCCACTCCCTCAAGCGAGCGCAGCCAGCTCTGCCTCGTCTGCAGCGGAATGGCGCACATGAGGTCACAGGAGACGTCGAGCCCACTTGCCACGGCAGCCTCGAGGCGCTTGAGCGCAACGTCCGCCGTGTGGGCACGGCCCAGCGCCGCCAGCTCGGCGTCGTCCAGGCTCTGAACTCCCATCGAGACACGAGTCGCGCCGGACTGGACAAGAGCGCAGAGCAGCTCGTCGCTGAGCGACTCAGGGTTGGCCTCACAGCTCAGCTCTACAAGCTCAGGGCAGAGCTCCCTGACGCGTGAGACGAGTCGCCCCAAGAGCGTCGGCCCAAGCAAGCTCGGCGTTCCACCACCCACGTAGGCCGTGCGCACGCCGCCAAGGAGTCCGAGGGCGGATACCTCGTCGAGTTGGGCCATGAGCGAGCGCACATAGCGTCCCATGATGACGTCATCGGCCCTCGTCGCCCACGAGGCGAAGTCGCAGTATGCGCACTTGCTCGAGCAGAAGGGAATATGCAGGTAGAGCGCCGAGACACTCGGTGGTTGGTAGCGATCCTCCCAGGCCGTACCGATCGCCTCACCAGGCACCTTGCACCTCATCCCACACGTTCGCCGTCGGAGCGTACGTCCGCGCACAGGGAAAGGAACTCATCCAACGTCGTGCAGGACATAGCGCGGTTTCTCCACATCGCCGCACGCGGCAGTCCCCTCAAGTACCAGCCTGCGATGCTCCGACCCCTCGCCAGGTGCGCACCCGTCGCCTCGAGGAGCCTAAGTTGCAGCTCCAGTGCGGCAATGCGCTGCTCGAACGTGGGACACGTCGGCTCGCCCCCCGCAAGAAGCTCTCGGGCGTGCGAGAAGATCCACGGATTTCCATAGGAGCCCCGCGCGACCATAACGGCGCAGGCTCCCGTCTTGCGCAGCATGCGGACCGCCGCCCAGCAGTCCAGGACGTCTCCCGATCCGATGGTGGGGATCCCCACGGCCGAGGCGACCCGCGAGATGGCACCCCAGTCGGCCTTCCCATGGTAGAGCTGGGACGCCGTGCGGCCGTGGACGGCGATCGCAGAGACACCCGCCTGCTCCATCCGCCGCGCAAACGCGGGCGCGATCTCCTCCCCGACGCGTCGTCCACAGCGGATCTTACAAGTCACGGGCACCTGAGTCTCGGCCAAACACGCCCGGACGATCGAGGCGGCACGTTCGGGCTCGTCGAGCAGGGCAGACCCCTCTCCCCTGCTTGTGACCTTGCGCACGGGACAGGCCATGTTGATGTCGATGAGTGCCAGGCGCTCCCCCAGACGCTCGGCAACGGCGGCGGTCGCCTCGCGAAACTGCTCGGGCCTACTCCCGAAGAGCTGTACCGCCAGCTCCGTCTCGCCCCTGGCGGGAAGCGCAAGCTCCCAGGTCTTGGCACCGCCGTAGTGGATGCCCGCCACGGAGACCATCTCGCTATAGGCGAGTGCTGCCCCGCCCGCGCGAGCCACGAGACGCCAGGCACCGTCCGTGACGCCCGCCATGGGTGCCATGAGGAAGGGGTTGTGCGCAAGGCGCTCCGCCAGCGTCCCCGAAGCGGGAAAGCCCTCGACCACAGGCAAGAGCCCTGCGGCGGGTGCGTAGGCGCAGAGCAGCTCGTCTGGCCTGGGGCCCGTCTGAGACCTCACCCGTCGCCCACCTTGAGCACTGCCAGGAAGGCTTCCTGCGGCACCTCGACCGAACCGATGGCCTTCATGCGCCTCTTACCCTCCTTCTGCTTCTCGAGCAGCTTGCGCTTGCGCGAGATGTCGCCACCGTAGCACTTGGCGAGCACGTCCTTGCGCACGGCACGCACCGTCGAGCGGCTGATGATCTTGGTGCCGATGGCCCCCTGTATGGGCACCTCGAACTGCTGGCGCGGGATGATCTCCTTGAGCCTGTCACAGAGGCCGCGAGCGAGCGTGTAGGCCTTGTCCTTGTGCACGATGAACGAGAGCGCATCCACCTCGTCTCCCGCGAGCAGGATGTCGAGCCTCACGAGCTCGCTCGGACGGTAGTCCCCCATCTCGTAGTCGAGCGAGGCGTAGCCCTTCGTACGGCTCTTGAGCTGATCGAAGAAGTCGAGGATGAGCTCGGCAAGCGGTATGTCGAAGCGCACCTCCACCGACTTTTCCGTGAGATAGACCATGTCTGTGGTGATGCCGCGATGGTCTATGCAGAGCTGCATGGCAGCACCCATGTACTCAGGCGGGACTATGACCTTGGCCTTGAGGTAGGGCTCCTCGATGCGGTCGATGTGCGTGGCATCGGGCAGATCCTGCGGGCTCGTGATCTCACGCATGCTGCCGTCTGTGAGGTAGACGTGGTAGTTCACCGAGGGGGAGGTCGCGATGAGATCGAGGCCAAACTCGCGCTCGAGCCGCTCCTTGACGACCTCCATGTGGAGGAGTCCCAGAAAGCCCGCACGAAAGCCAAAGCCAAGCGCCACCGAGGTCTCGGGCGTCCAGACGAGCGAGGGATCGTTCACGCGGAGCTTCTCCAGGGCGTCACGAAGGTTCTCGTACTGCTTGTTGTCAATGGGAAAGAGACCCGTGTAGACCATGGGCTTAGCATCCTGATAGCCCGAGCAGGCCTCAGGACAGGGACGCTCCTCGTAGGTGATGGTGTCGCCCGTCTTGACGAGGGCCGTGTCCTTGAGGCCCGTCACCACAAAGCCGACCTCACCCACGCCGAGCTCCTCGAGGGACACCTCAAGGGGGCGCTTGCAGCCCACGCCATCACAGAGGAAGGTGTTACCGAGCGCCATCAGCCTGAGCCGGTCCCCCTTCCTGATGCGACCGTCAAAGACGCGCACCGTCGCGATGACGCCCCTGTACTCATCGAAGTACGAGTCGAGGATGAGGGCCCTCAGAGGTGCCTCGGCATCGCCTTGGGGGGGCGAGATGAGGTAGACGATGGCCTCCAAGAGGTCGTGGATGCCCTCACCGGTCTTGCCCGAGACGAGCACCGCGTCATCTGCCGGGATCGCAAGCTCCTCCTCTATCTCTTCCTTGACCTCGTCGGGATGGGCCGAGGGCAGGTCGATCTTGTTGATGGCGGGCACGATGTCCAGGTTCGCGCCCATCGCGAGGGTGGCGTTCGAGACGGTCTGCGCCTCGACCCCCTGGGTGGCGTCCACCACGAGCACGGCACCCTCGCAGGCGGCAAGCGAACGCGAGACCTCATACGTGAAGTCGACGTGTCCCGGCGTGTCGATGAGGTTAAACTGGTAGCGCTCCCCATCGTCGGCGTCGTAGCTCACGCGCACGGCGTTCGACTTGATGGTGATGCCGCGCTCCCGCTCGATGTCCATGGAGTCGAGCATCTGGGAGGAGAGGTCCCGCTCCTCCACCGTATGGGTAAGCTCGAGGATGCGGTCCGAGATCGTGGACTTGCCGTGGTCGATGTGGGCGACGATAGAGAAGTTACGGATATGTGAGCTGTCGTGTGTGTTCATGGCGACGATGATAGCGCAAGTCATCCCTTGCGTGCTACACTTCGATGGTTGGTCTCGCCGTGTCGGGCACGGATACCCCACATCCGCGCCCTCGCAAGCCAAGGGCCCACAGAGGCAGAGACAGTGTTCGAAAGGATTCGCACGTGGCAAACATCAAGTCGCAGAAGAAGCGCATCATCACCGCCGAGAAGGCACGCGTCCGCAACAAGGCGGTCCGCTCCGAGCTCAAGACCGCCATCAAGAAGGTCCGCAAGGCCGTCGAGGAAGAGGATGTCCAGGCAGCCCAGGAGCTTGCCGACAAGGCCGGTCGCCTCTTGGACAAGGCCGCCTCGAAGGGCATCATCCACAAGAACCAGGCCGCTCAGCGCAAGAGTGGCGCACAGAGGCTCGTTAACACGCTGAGCTGACAGGCGGCGCGGCGGCGCTGTCCTACCACGTGCCCCACAGGCTTGTGGGACACCGACGCTGAGACGCTTTCCCAGTTGAGCTTTGGTGCCGCGTGCCCCGCAGTCTGCGGGGCACTTTCGTTGAGACATGTTGCCACGCACGCACACGCACGTGGCATGAGACCCTACCGAGCTCTCACGATCATGCCGATCCCATCGAGTTCATCCTCATCCCCGTCAAAGGCGAGGATGAGACCATACTCTGCGTTGCCACCATACCACCCGATGGTCCTTTGCGTGTAGGTATGGTCTTCGTAAGGCGTCGTGGTGGTCGAGTCCTGCACTGGTCTTGCAGCTATAGCGCTCTTTGCCTGGTCGGGTGACGTTCCACGCAGCCTGATACCACCGGCGATCTCGAAGTCGGGGAAGCGGACATCATGATGGGGCGCAACGTAAATTAGTAAGCTGGTGACGGTGCCATCTTGGACGTCTGACGTAGTTGACGTCTGATTGGTAGTACCCATCATCAGAAGCACGTCCCCACGATCGCCATACGAGGGATGGTGCAGGTAGATGGGCATCTGACCCTGACCTAGGCTGATTTGGCTGTCTACTATCGCTGACGCGGACTCGTCAATCGTCCAACCCGTCCGATCCATAAACTCCCCAACGGTGAAAGATCCCAACGTGAACTTCTGGCCGTCTATCGAGAACTCTCTGTCCCTCCAGTTAGGAGATATGCCGTCATCATCTGTCGACTGGCCGGGAGCATCTGCAGCTCCTGCGTCTGTGCCTCCCGTCCCGTCCTCAGCCTTCGGGCTGCCACCCGCAGGCGGGACGTTGGCCGCACTGTCCGCACCCTGCCCCGAGCGATCGGCATCGGAGGCGCCGACCCCAGCTTCCCCGTACTGGGCGCTGAGACCCTCACCGCCGACATCGCCGGCACGCACCGTGGCGTATGCACGACCGATCAGGACGCATGCCACGAACATGACGACGCACACGATGGCGATGGCGGAGGACGAGTTGCGATTGCCCGGCCTTCCGTAGGCCCCGGCACCCCGCGCATCCCACGCGTAGGCATTCGGGGACCATGCCGCGTTCGGGCCCTGGCCGACGACACCCAAGGACGTCGGGCTTGGTGATGGATTCGGGTACCATGCCGCGTTCGGGCCTTGGCCGGCCGATGCTGGGTGAGCTCCCCGTCTCACAGGTGCTCCCGCGCTCAGGATGTCCTCCAGACCTCCCAATGAGTCATCAAGCACACTCGCACCGCAGGAGGGACAGCGGGACCTGCCCACCCCAACCTCCACTCCGCAGTGAGGACACCTCATCCCAACCACCCCTCTCGCACAGGAACCGTATTGGTCGCTTGGGTGCACCGAAAGCCCGCATGGGAACTTGCGGTCCTCTGCCCGATCCTGTAGGACGCTTTGCCGATTATAGCAGGATCGGGTCCAACGGGGAGCGACAGTCGCAGGCGCGCCCTCACACGCGAGGACGCAGGCATCAGTTTGGGGTCACGAGGCTTGACCTCATGGCAAGCTCTATCATGTAGAGCTTGCCATCGGCGCCCTCATCAAAGCTGAGGGCAAGGCCTCGCTGCATGTCGTCATCTCTCCAGGTGATGACCCTGCGTTTGAGACTATATTTGGAGAGGTCCACCTCGCTGACCGAATCCTGTATGGGCTCAGTGTGTACGAGGCTCGTTGCCTGGTCGGCCAAGGTAGCGCACAGCTTGATGCCCCCAGCGATCTCGAAGTCGGGGTAATCGGAAGCCTCATGGGGCAAGACGCCCACGGAGAGGTTGGTGACGACGCAGTCACGGAGGCTTGCCGAAGATAATCCCGCGTTGGTGGCACTTATCGCCACAAGCACATCCTCGTAGCTGTACGCGGGATTTTGCAGGGCAATGGACGTCGGACCCTGACCAGGTCCAAACTGGGCATCGGCAGGCGTACCAGATCCGTCGACCGTCCAACCTGTCTGGTCCATGAACTCGCCGACGGTGAAGGTACCAAGCCTGAACCTATGGCCATTCATCACAAACTCCTGGTCTCTCCAGTCAGGGGAAATGTCGTCTGCCGACTGGGCCGGGGCTCCCACATCCGCAGGGGACCCAACAGCTCCCGAAGGCGCGTCCGACGGCGACTCGCCTGTGGCCTTGGAAGGTGAGTCACCGGCAGCGGGAACGTCGATCCTGGCCATCCCGTACTGAGACCTGAGGTCCTCGTCACTGAGGCCCCTAATATGCCCGTTGGCATAGGCACTCCCAAGCAGGACACCGATAAGCAGGAACACTACGGCCCCTGCGATGCCGGGGACGATCAGGTCACCTTGGCGGACCAGCCCCTTGGGAGCCTGGGCATCCCTCGCGGCCCGGTCGCCCGCAGCCTGCTCACCGACACTCACGGCCCGCATCGCGCTCGCCTTTTGAGCCTTTTGACCACGTGATGTGTCCCGAGAGTTCAAGCTCAGACCCTCAGACGAATCCTCCGATCCAGAACGCTCCTCAGATGACACGTCAAGGGCGTGCGGCCTGTGTCCGACGCCCTCACTCCACGAGCTCGGCTGCGGTGACATGATGGCAGGACTGAAAGACGACTGCGACGCGCCTCTCTGCGAACCAAGAATGTTTACCAGGTCACCAAGGGAGTCATCTATCAGGATCGCACCACATGAGGGGCAGTAGAGCCTGTCTATCTCGACCTCACAACCGCAGTTGGGACACCTCATCCTACGCACCCTTCCCGTGCGGGGCTCGCTCTGGCTCGCACGGCATGTTAAGGATCTGAATAAACAGCAGGCCTCAAACATACCCGCTGTCGGCTGATTATAGCAGGCCTGACAGGCATCGTCCCTCCCCTTGTCTTGACTGAGCGCTATGCCACATCGGCCAGGACACGTGCTGTGCCAGACGTACTTACGAGGATGCCAAAGACTCCCGGCCTGACCGTGATTGTACCAACGTCTTTTGTGCACATGAAGGTTGATCCCGCATCCTCAAGTATCTGGACGCACTCCGCCGATGGATGGCCATAGTCATTGCCCTCCCCCGCCGAGGCGATCGAGAGCACGGGCGAGAGTCGCCGAGCCGTCCCGGGAAAGATCGAGACCTTCGAGCCGTGGTGACCAACCTTGAGCACATCGATGTCACGGACGTCGGCGTCTCGCGTGGCCCGTTCTGTCTCGTCGCGCTCGGCGTCTCCCGTGAGCAAGGCCGACATGCTGTGCTCTCCCTCACCGAGGCTCAGGAGCAGCTCTATAGAATCCGCGTTCGTCTTGCCGCTCACCTCACCCTCTGGCCAGAGCATCCTGAGCGAGAAGGATCCCGCCCTGATCGCGTCACCGAGAGACATCTCGTCGGGGTCGCGCCCCGTGAGCCGCCTCGCCTCGTCGACGAGCCTTCGTGACATCGAGGCTGCGACACCCCTCGCGACGATGACCCTCTCGCAGCCCAAAGGGAGCGAGAGCTCATCCAGACCGCCCACATGGTCATCGTGGAGGTGGGTGAGTACGATGGCGTCGAGGCGCAGGACGCCCAGGCGGGCAAGCTCGCGGGCACAGGCCCCATCGGGCCCGGTGTCGACCAGCACGGCACGGGAGCCGTCACGGACCAAGATGGCGTCTCCCTGCCCCACGTCGAGCACGTATAGCCCCGCAGGAGAGAAGAACACGCAGCGGACAACGAGCACACAGCCAAGCAAAAGCGCCACCGCTGAGCCTCGGAGCAGCTTGCGCGGCGAGACGTGGGGCCAGAGCCACAAGAGGAGGATGGCAAGTGACGCCATCGTGAGCGCGACCACAGCGGCGTCCCAGCTCACGACCACGCTTGCGAACGGCAGGGAGGAAAGTGCCCTCAAGGGTGCCATGACAGCAGCCGCGCAGGCATCCGTCGCAAAGAGGGCCGCACCGGACACGAAGGGCACCCAGCACAGCAGGCAGGACACGAGTCCCAGTCCGATGAGTGCCGAAAACGCGGGGACCATGAGCAGGTTTGCGGGCGCAGACACGAGCGAGAGTTCCGAGAACGCCCCTATCGTGAGCGGCGCGCAGGCAAGCTGCGCCACGAGCGTGGCCGCGAGGGTGTCCCTGAGCCCTTTCGCGATGCTACGGGCCCGCCTTGAGGTCAAGGCGGGAAGATGAAGCAGGCACGCCAGGCTGCTCGCGAAAGACGAGAGTAGGTAGGAGGCATACGCCGAGAAGAGGCAGAGCGCGACGACCGACGAGAGCGACAGCAAAAAGCCAAGCCGTCCCGAGAGGGCGGGATCGACCAGCAGCATAAGGCAGCCCACGACCGCGACGGACGAGAGGCCATGTGAGCGCCTCCCCGCGAGCTGCGCACCACCCGCGATGCCCGCCATCGCCCAGGCGCGAAGCGCGGACACAGGCACGCCGCAGGCCACAACGAAGGTCACGAGGATGAGCTGAAGAATGGATATGCGGGCTTTCGGATTGAGCCGACTTCGCAGGAGCAGGCGTGAGACCAGCCACGAGAGGATGACGAGGTGACCTCCAGAGACCGCGACGAGGTGAGAGACCCCACAGCGCGAGAACAGCCCCCTGAGACCACGCGACGCCATGGCAGACGGATAGCCCAGGACGCCCCCCGCCACGAGCGCCCGCTCGTCGCTCGACGTCGGGTCGATGTGCGAGAGACATAAGCGCCTCAGCTTCAGGACAAAGCCGATCGGGCCCCTCGCAGGACGCTGCTCATCGATGTGCACGATCCTGACCCTCCCGCAGATGCCCTGGGCGGCGCTCGCACGTCCTCGTCCATCGTCACCGTTTGGCGTGAAGCGGCCCACGACGCGCAGGCTGTCACGAAGCGAGACTCCCTTTGGCACGCTCAGCCATACGTCTGAGGCAAGCCCGTCTGCTGCCACAACATGGCCGTGACAGCTCAGGCCATAGTCGCCGGGAATGGGGTCGCTCACAACCTCAACGCGCCAGTCCATGAGCGAGCCTTCGCCGAGCCGCTGTGCGGTGCGCACGTCCATGCCCACCCGGACGGACGCGACGAGGATCCCCACAAGACAGGTGCCGAGGACCGCGCGGTAGCTCGCCG
>ERZ773003.1797-NODE-1797-length-11642-cov-8.468025_pt1 | contig 11642 bp, 11 predicted proteins | sample MGYA00580668_ERZ773003 | MGnify/ENA primary metagenome ERZ773003 (study PRJEB29015, sample SAMEA2738002) | human oral metagenome | biome: human oral; feature: human-associated habitat; material: dental | place: China | collected 2126 ... | reverse complement strand
GCGAGGGCAATGCTCGGGTGAGCGGCGAAACGCGCGGCGCGCATGCCGAGGCGACCGCGTCTATCTCCGCTTTCTTGAGGTACCGCTGTGTCTCCCAGGTGTCCGCGGCTTACGCTCCGCCCGCAGGCGGGGCCACTCCCTAGCCTGCGGGCGGACGTCGGGCTCGCAGGCGCCCAGCGCGTTGATATGGTGGAGGATTATCGTCCTGCTATTGGAGACGACAAGGATCGAGACCGTGTTCGCGCGCACCGTGCAGTCGGCGAGCTCGGGGTGCTCTGCGAGGTACGCCGCCGCCAGCTACTCGAACTCCTTCCGGTTGATTGGTCGATCCGGAATGCCCGCGCTGCGGTGGCGCTCGCGCTTCCGAACACGAACGTTGCCGTGCTCTGTCATCAACGATGCAGCCGATCTTGTCGCCGCTGTGGGCCCAGCCCTCCTCGAGGATCTTGCAGTCCTTGAGCTCCAAGTGGCACCCGAGTTTCTGGCCCCTTTCGTGGCTGTGGTGCGACAAGAAAAGGAACCAGGATGTCCTGCCGCAAAGACAAGACACTCTGGCTCCTCCATTGTTGCCGTCGGCCATCTGCTCGAGGCGTGTTACCAGATCGCTGCGGCCATTGGCCGCGCATGTGATGCTCCTGATGTGTGCGTTGGCCTAGCGACAGCCAGCCAGCAAAGAGATACCGATCCGTCTCTGGATTACTTCTCGTACGGAAGCCCGTTCATGGCGAGCCGCGCCTTCTTGGCGACCTTGGTTACTGCGGTGCGGGCGTCCATGAGCACCTTGGCCAAGTTGGCCTTGTTGGGGTTAGCATCATGCGCGGCGGCTACGGCGCGGATGAACGCCTGGCGCAGGTCGCTTGCGATGTTGATCTTGACCATGTTGTACTGCTTCATGGCAGCGATCGTGTCGTAGGCGATGCCGGAGCCGCCGTGCAGCACGAGCGGGCAGGGGCTCACTGCGGCGATCTTGGCCAGATGGTCGAGGTCGATCCTGGGCGTGTCCTCGATGTCGTGCACGTTACCGATGGAAACGGCGAGCAGATCACAGCCCGTGCGCCCGATGAACTCAGCGACCTCGTCGGGGTTGGTCTTGCAGTCGGCCTCCGACACGTGGTCGTCCTCCTTGCCGGAGATGGCGCCCAGCTCCGCCTCTACGGGCACGCCGTTGGCGTGGCAGAAGTCCACCGCTTGGCGAGAGAGGCGGATGTTCTCCTCGAACGGCAGGGCGGCGCCGTCGATCATGGTGGAAGTGAAGCCGGCGTTCACGGCCTGGCGTACGTCGTCAAGCGTCTTGCCATGGTCCAGGTGCGGTGTCATGGGCATGGTGTAGCCATTGATGGCGCGCTGAGCGGTATTGGCGATGTACTCGTAGTCGGTGACCTGATATTCGTGGGCGCGAATGCCTTGGGTTGCGCGTGGATGGCCCGCGTTTCCCTGTGATGCCTGTGGCAGGGTTGCTGGGCCTGTACGTGTGCGGCGCATGGGCAGCCTACGCGTCGCCATGTCTCGGCAGTGGGATGGCCCCGAAACTCCCGCGCGTCCTTGCGCCTTGCGAGGTACGCCTGGCACACCATGAGTATAAGACTCATCACGGGCGGTGTGATGGGCGGAGGCGATCAGACCAGGGTCATTTTGCTGAGCGCGCCGGACACGAAAAGCGCCATACCCAGTATCGCTCTTGCTGTGCGACCGATGCCAGGCGCCGTCCCGCCCGTCAGGGCCCACGCCTGGGCCCCAAGAGCCTGATGACACGCCTGCACGAAGGCGCGCTCTCGATGAGGTCGGGAATCTACCCCAGAGGCTGGGGCGACATCCTCGCCCATGTCCTTGAGCCGTAACAGCAGGAAAGACAGGTCATCTGCCCTCCCTTCGCCACCCAGTGGGTCCTCGGCCAGAGGCGTCGCATCCCGAGAGAAGATGGACGTGACAACTCCCATGAAGCTATCACGCCTGTCGTCGGGAAGGGCCCCGGGGACCCCTTAGCCTACGCTTCTCAGAACCGTCTTAGCTCCTCGTGAGCAGCGTTGCGATCGCATCGAACGTGTTGCCGCTGCGGATGGTCAGCAGCGGATAGAAGTCCTCTCGCATGAGCAGCCTGTGGTATGCGGTCCTCAGGTACTCTGACTCGCTAAACTTGCCCCAGAACACCACGTGCCTCCCAAAATGTATCGCCTCGTCGCCCAGCGGCATGGACTTGATGCGTCGACGTGCATGCTGTGCGTCTATCTCACGTGTGAAGAACAGCACGTCGCGGCGGGCGATCGGCTCGCTCCACCACGTCGGCAGGTTGGGGACCTCAGACAGGTAGTCTTCCCGAGACAGGATCGCAAGGCGGATGGGAAAGGGGTAGCGCTCCTTGAGCATGGCCGCAAAGGCGCGGGAGATCTCGGGCTCAGGCGCGTCAGTCTCGAACAGCACGTTGCCGCTGTTGATGTACGAGCGGACATCGGCGCACCCCATGTCTTCGACCTGCCTGCGAAGCTCGCCCATGACGACCTTGTTCTTGCCGCCGACGTTGATGCCGCGTAGCAATGCCACGTATTCCATCTTCATCCTCAAAATCTCGATTGATCCCGCGCTCCGATTATCCCATGACCTCCTACAACAACCTGGCATCAGAAAAGATCCACGACCTCCTTGGCATGCGCACGGTCATGCAGGGTGGGGGAGGCGCTCTCAATCGACCGTTCAGAGGGACTGGTCTGTGCGACAAGCTAGCCCGCATAGTGGCGGCTACCGCAGATGGCACGCTCGATATGCCGGCGGTATTCTTGAGTCGCAAAAGTCTCGCCAGCTGCAGGCAGGTGGGCTGCAACTTGACTGTCGTCGAGGCAAGAGAATATGGATGTGCATGGTTCCATTACAAAGTGAGCAACGCGAGGGAGAGATGGGCGAGTATGGCGTGGGTGCCGATCGCCCAGTGGTACACTCTCGAGAAGAGCGGGTGAGCCCGCATGCATGCGAGGGGCGTGGTGGCCGTCGGGAACATGCCATTCCCGTCTGCGGCCCTTCGCGGATGGCTTCAAAGAGAGGATTGACCGCCATGGTTTCTGATGCGTCGCTGGCCTGCATGGTCGTTGCGGCTGTGATCTCGTTTGGCGCGCCGGTCGTGGCGCTCGTCGTTGCGAGAAGACGACTGCACGTCCAGTTTAGGGCGGTTCTCGTCGGCGTGCTGGTGTTCGTTGTCTTTGCGGGCTTTCTCGAGCAGCTTGTCCATGCGCTGGCGTTCTCCGCGTTTCCGGGCCTGAGATCTACGCCGGTCGCCTTTGTCCCGTACGCCGCCCTTGCCGCGGGCGTGTTCGAGGAGCTGGGGCGCAGCTGCGGGCTCGCGCTCCTGCTGCGGTCTGGGAAGGTGGATCACGACCTGCCCTGCGCCATCGGATACGGCATCGGCCATGGGGGGATCGAGGCCATGCTGATAGTGGGCTTGTCGATGGTATCGAACATAGCTCTCGCGCTTGCGCTCAATAGCGCCGGTGGCGCTGATGCGTTGCTCGCGACCGTGCCCGACGCCTCGCGTGCACTTGTCGCCCAACAGATAGACGCCCTCATCGGAATCGCCCCGACGGTATACCTGATTGCTGGGTTCGAGCGCATCGTCTCGATGGCGCTGCATGTCGCGCTGTCCGTCCTGGTATGGATGGCGGTCAGCGGCAGGATCGGCAAGGCCTGGATATTCGGGGCGGTGTTGCTGCATGCGCTTGCGGATGGCGGGGCGGCACTCTATCAGCAAGGGATGATGCTCCTGCCGGTGAGCGAGCTATGGGCGCTTATCGCGACCGTTGCGACAGCGCTATTGGTCATCCGGCTGTACGCGGGACATGGATGCCATAGCGATGCGACCGCCTAGCGTGGGATTCGACGTCATGAGGCCTCGGCCCCTCGCCTCACATCGATGGTGGGGATGCTCGCAGTGGCGGAAGGCGTCCCCGTGGCGGACGGGCGGATGGCGGGGCGGGCGATCAAGCGGAGCGATTCCCGAAGAGCCATGATGTGACCGACAGGGCCGTGGTCCAGCTTGTTTAGGATGGCGTGCTGTCTTCCCACGCGCCCATTCGGATGAGGAGCGCATCGGTGCGCGGGGACGCCCCCTGCCGGGCGCACGGCAAAGAGCATGTCCAATGAGGTCGCGTCGTCAGCCTCCACCTGTGTTGGGACCTTGGCCTGTCGGACGCCATGGCCCTGTAGCGTCGTTAGGGTCGATCGGTTTTAGCCCGGTGATGAGGTTGGCCGGTCTCCCCCTGCCTCAAGCAGAGTGAGACCGGCGGGATCTATGCCGAGCTTCTCACAAAGGGCCTTCAACTTTTCTCTGTCGGCATCGCTCGCCAGTTCCCGCCGACCCTGCGGTGCGCCGCCTCTCTCTTGGATCAAACTCAGCCGCGCTTCCAAAGCTCGTAGGTCCGGTTCTTGGTTGTGCCCGAGGAGGATATCAGGCCGCTGGCCTCCAGGCGACCTGCTATGTCACGGAGCGTGCGCACTGGGATGTTGAGCGCGGCGGATATCTCACGCGGGGACGAGGGACCGTGAGCCGACAGGTACTCGCACACGCTCCTGTCGCTTGTCGGTAGGGCGAGCCAGTCGGAAGCCCTGTCGTTTCCGGCGGATTCCGGCGGATTCCGGCGGATTCCGGCGGATTTTGGCGGATTGCCGGTATCGCCGGCGAAGGGTCCAAGGCGCCCGACACCGTCTAGGGCCTCCTGGCGCGTGAACTTCACGTGGACGCTGCTGGCGCGCTCGAAGACTTCGACGGGCGTGCCCTGCGCCTCGCAGGAGCGTCTGATGCGCTGCAGTCCCGTGCCGTAGGACTCGATGTCACCGGAACGGTAGAGCGTCTGGGCGATGAGCACGTTACGTGGGTTCGATGCCGCCGACCTGCCGGCAAGAAAGTCGTCGGGCAAGACTCCGGGTGGAAAGGGGCCCGGACTGTAGATGTCGACGCTATCCCAGAAGATGTCGATCTGGACGGCGGCGTTCGTCTCATAGACGCGATGACTGAAGGCATTGTAGAGCGCCTCGCGGATCGCGTCCAGGGGGATCTCGGGCACCTCCCTGCGCTGCAGTGACACGCTTGCGTCGATGACAAACGCGCGGCGAATGTTGTTTACGATGTAGGTCTCCCCGGCGTCCACGAGCGAGAACAGCGGCCCCGAGACCTGCTGGTTGTCGAGGATGTTCACGCGGTCGCTGTCTGCGAGCACTCCCATGCGCAAGCCTACCTGGGACCTGTCTGTGAAGCAGACCATAGCCGCGTTCGTCAGCGTCTCATCCTCGCAGAGTAGCCCGAGGCGCGAGAGCACGTCGCGGGCGTCGGTGTACTGGAACGGGATCCGCTTGGCCTGTACGCCCCGCGCGACATACCTGCGCAGCACCTCCTCGTCGACGGCGGAAACGGGCTTGCCCGAGCTGCGGCCATCCCAGGGGTCCCTCCCGGCCGCGCGCTCCAGTATCATGTCCTTGAGCGCGGACGCGCTCAAGGGGACGTCCTCGTCGGCGCTGCGGATGCGGTATCTGCCGTCGCACGCGTAGGGACGCTCGCCTCCGGAGAACGTCACCTTGACGTACGCCCTGCTGTCCGGGGTCTCCAGGCGCTCAATCTGCGGGTAGATCCTGGGCTCGATGCGGTTACCAACGGCTTGGCTCACGTCGCGCAGCGTCTTGTCGCTCACATCCTGGCCGACGACCTCTCCGTCGTTGCGCACGCCAAAGTAGAGCGTGCCGTGGCCGTGCTTGTTGAGGATGGAGGCGATTGACTCCATGCCCTCGCGCATCTCGCCCGTCGATCTCTTGTGTTCTGTGCGCTCGTCCTCCATGCCGAGGTTCACAGGCGTCCTCCTTCCCACTGCCAGTTATATTCTACGAAGGGCACTGTGCCAGTCGGGCCTCGCCCCATCAGTAGGACTGGGCGGGGATCGCCCTGCTCGTCGATGTCGGAGCGACTGCGGACCGTAAGCCCCCTGTGCTTGTAGGGCCCTATCGCTTGAGGGCTCTGCCCATTGACCGTGAACTCGCTTATGGCGTGCGCCGCAATGCCGTACTCCAGAAGCTTACTTCCTACCCCCTTGCCACGTTCGTCTGCGACGACAAACAGCATCATAAGCTTATGGTCGTCGATGCTCATGAGGCTCCAGAGGCGCTTCGCCTCCTCCTCTGCTATGACGAAGCGCAAGGCGCTCTCGAGGGCAAGCGGTATGTATGCCAAAATAGCCCTGATCCAAAACCTGGGAGAAACAGCTGAGTCGTCCTTACCGATCTCTCCCATACGTCGAGGAGCCGCTTGATCGATTTGGGAGTTCGCTTTCCACGGGTAACCACTCGTATAGGCTGCTGTCCTCTTTGCTACGACGTCCCTGTCGAGCGCGCTTCAAAATGACACTCGGTGCATACTATTGCTCACTGAGGTGATCGAGACGACCTGGGAGTTGTATTCTCATCACTCAAATAGTGGCTTCAATCTGGTTTTGCTCAGTCGCAACGATACAGCTTTCATGGTAGCCATCTCCGGTTGTCCTTGGTCTACTGACAAGCTCATATCCGTTTACCTTCAGCTTGGCAGTCAAGGCGTCTATCCTCTCCTTACTCCCAACACTAAGGAGCGCTATTGGCTCTTCGGGGGTTCGTGTGGGTTGACGCCTCAGTGAAGATGCCAGCCGAGCAGCGGCGCCACTCGCGCAGAGTCTGTCTTTCCGACCAAGCGAGAGGGGCCAGCGAGGGGGCACCGTCGGCACGCCGTGGCGGTCGAGGCACTCGTGCCACCTGGCGCAGCTCAAGTCGCGATTCGTATCGCGACTCGTGTGGCAACAGTGTACACAAATGCCCCGAAACGGATCCGAGAGACCATCTTAGCCGATCTGTGTACACTGTTGCGTCGCCGCCCTGGCGGTGAGGCCTACGTCGCCGGGGCGGTGATGCAACCACCTACCCACACGAACTCACGAAGCCCCATATATGAGCATCATCCCGTACGGGCAGGCCCTCTCAGCGGATCGGCCATCCCCGACCTACTCATAAGCTCAGCACGTGCCATCGTCGGACGAGAACGCTCAATCCTCACACTTGCCTTCACAAATGCCGCAGGCGCGCACTGACGCCGGGCCCTCACGGAAGGGCACGGTTTGCCGGCGTCACATCTCGCGGCGTCACGCCACGTCACGGGCGGTCCCGACGCACGGGGGCGCTCACCCCCCGCGTCGCCATGGTCCCAGAAATTCTCGAGAAGGCTGTGTTAACCCTATCCTGATACGGCGAGCTCGGGGTGGAACGGGTACGGCGCGGCGACTCTCTGTCTCCACGTCAGTCGATACGGGGAGCATGGGAGCTGGTCGCCGAGCAGCCCGATCGGGTCGTCGGAGCGACGGGCCTCGTGCAACCACGTGAACCACACGAGGTAGCCGTGGAGCCTCCTGGTGGACACGCCGCGGAACCTGGCAAGGAACGCCTTGAGTGCCGAGTGGATCGCGTTCACGAGGTTGAGCGGCGTCCTCGGTCCCGAGGACGCGAACCTCTGGTGCGCCGCCACGCCCATCTCCGCGAGCGCGCGGACGCAAGCCCCTCTGCCTGTCGGTCGACACGACAGCCCGGCGGGCGCGCACCCCGCGAGATCCTCCCTGGTGCAGCCGACGCCTGTGTTCCCCTGCAGCCGCGCGTCGTCTCCCTTGGGCGGCCGCTCCCCCGCTATCGCCTGCGACAGCAGCCCGAGCATCCTCTCCCACATGTCGTCGCACATCGTGTGGACGATTGCCTTCGGCCCCTTCGCAGACATGCCGCCTTCCTCACCTCCGGGTATGGGAGAGGCATACGACTGTGGGGTCAAAAATATCAAACGAGGGTTAACGCAGCCTTCATGACAAAAAACTAGGGCAGGACCGCTTTCGCAACCCCGCCCCGCAAAACCCGAAGGTTTTTTGTCTGATTCCATTATGGGTGATTACACCCAGTTGTCGAACACCTTCGCAAGAAATCTGTAAGCGGATACCACACAATCGGTGTTCGTGTACCAGTCAGCGTGCTCGACGGCGTGATACTTTAGGGCACCGACCAGGCCCCTGCACATCTCCCTCGTGTGGGAGCCCGCGACCATCTCCCTGTAGGCGAACGCCATCATCGTTATCTGCTGGACGCGCGGGTTGGCCATCTTCGCTCGCCTCGCACGCCTATTGATGCCCATCTCGTCGAGCGCCAGCGCGACCTCCCTCGGGGTGCGGATGGTGCTTGTCTTGCCTGGCGCGAAGCCGTTTATGATGTCGGTGGAATGGACGCAGGCGTTCCTCACGGCTTGGGCTTGCCTAAGAAGGTAGCGCTCGCTTCTCATCCGCTGGTCCTTCCACCTGTCTGCGCAGAAGAGGTAGAAGTTGATGAAGCCCCCGAAGGAAAGTAGCTCGATGAGGACCCATACGGGCTTCTCCTCGTCGTACTTGCAGGCCATGCCCCCGCTGTACCTATCCCTCTTCAGCCGCTCCATCTCCTTCTCGCGGATCGATCGGTTCCTCTCACTCAGGCTTTCCAGGTAGTCGGCGACGATCGAGTAGCCGTCCTCGTCCGCCCGCTCGGTGACCTCGCGCATGAGCCTGACCTTGGCGAAGCGCCCGATGTCCAGCGTCATCGGGAGCAAGGTGTACCTGAGTATGTGGTCGATGGCCGCGAGATCCCGCAGATGCCCGAAGTCGAGCCCGACGTACTCGCTGTCATGCGCCCCTCCGACGCGTTTTTCAAACAGGACGCGGTAGGCCGCGAGCTGCCCGTCGCCGGGTCTGCTCGAGCCTCTCGACCTGCGCCTCTCCTCTGCCGTCCTGACGTCGTTGTCCCACTTGACGCGCGCGCAGGAGTCGGGACCCCGTGGTGGCAGGGCTTGGTGCCGGTACCGCGTGCCCTCATAGGGCGGCATGAGGCCGAGATTGCGAGGACCTGTCAGCTGCTCTCGTGCGGGAGGTACGGGTGCCCGTGAGGCGGGCAAAGGTCGACGCGGCGGCCGTGGGGAGGTGTGAGCACATGCGGAGCGCAGGTGGGGTCACGTTGCGAAGGTGTGGGGAGGTCCCCATGAGAACGCCCGCTCACCTGCCTTGCAGCTTATGCACGAGCTCGGCGAACTCGTCGCGCCTCTGGGCTGGGGTGCGCGAGTCCTCGCTGGACTCCCTCATGGCGTTTGCCGCGATGGCGCCGAGGGCACCAAACGAGCGTCCCAGCGCGGCCTTGAGGGGCGAGAACTCAAGGCGATACTTCGTGCCGTTCATCTTGATGGAGTCACCGCTCCACGTCTTGAGCTTCGCTTCCACCTCGCCTATGGGTGCACGATCGAACTCGTTGCCCTCGTTATCAAAGAGGACGAGCTCGCCTGAGCCATCGATGCCTATGAAGCCGTTTGTCGCCCGTTGCCTGATGCCTTGGACTATGTGCATGCCGTCGCACCAGAATTGCCAGTCGCCCCTGTTGTCTGCCATGGAGTTCCTCCTGAGGTCGTCTGTTGACAAGAAGTGAGCCACGTGCTAGCAGAGAACTATACCGTAGACGGCATGGCGGCATGCCAGCTGCACAATATACGATGCATCCTGCAAAGGAGCGCACCCAGTGGGAGGTGTGCCTTGCGGGGCACGATGCGCCGGACGCCTTCCGAGGGGTTAGGGGCGGTTGCCCCTGCCGTGAGGCTAGGGGGACCGACAGAGGGGGCGTGGGCGACGACTTTGGCAGGCGGGGCATCGACAGCCCCTCCGACAGGCGCTATCTGCTGTAGCTCTACCGTACGGGCATCACGGCGATCACTGCGCGATGGGTGGAAGGCGAGTGTGCGAAGTCCGTCGAGCGCATGGTCACGCTCATCTCGAGCTGCATCCACAAGGCGTGGCGTGAGGCGCTTGGACATCGGCCATCGGCGGGGCTGGGACAAGCCGCCCTTGTCGGCAGGCGTCTTTCCACCATGCGCATCAGGCCATTGGGAGGCGCGAGGCAGGTCAGTCGCTCTCCTCCAGATACCTCCTTGCAGCCCTCTCGTCCGCGATCGTGTACGTGCGCCAGCGGTTGGAGCCCCGTGCAGCCAAGATGCCATCGCTTACCAGATCGCCGAGCAGCTCGCTTGTCCGTGACGCGCCCAGCCCGGTTGCCTCCATGATCGCTGCCCTGCCGAGCGGCTCTGCGGCTGATGCGATATGTTGAACTATGTGGCGCTTTGTTCGATTGGTTGCCTTCGTCCGATTTTCGCGTCCGATTTTCGCGTCCGATTTTCGCGTCCGATTTTCGCGTCCGATTCGTTCGAGTTTCCAGATGAGACGAGCTCTACGTGCGAACCTGGACGGTGGAACGCCACACGCGTGGCGTTGCCCTCTTGGAAGTACTCGAAGCTCACGCCAGCCTCGTCGCAGGCCTGCTTGATGCGGCGCAGACCACTACCGAATGCCTCGATGTAACCGCCGCGGAAGAGGGCGTCGGCAATGCGTGGGTTTCTGCTCTGTGGTGCCCTTGCCACTCCCATGAGGTAGTCGTCTGGTGTGGTGCCTGCAGGGAAGAGGCCGGGATTCGTGATCTGTACCGTGTCCGTAAAGATATCGATCATCACGCGGCTGTCACCTTGATGCTCTTTGTGACAGAAGGCATTGATGACCGCCTCGCGGATGGCCTCACGTGGAATCTCAGGGATCTCCTCGCGTGTCGGGCTGCCGTCAATCACGATGCGGCGACGGATATTGGAGTTGACGTAGTATTCCGCCTTGTCGATAAGCTCAAGCACAGGGGCGTCTTCCTGCTGAAGATCAAGGATGTTGACGCGATCGTTACCGGCGAGCACCCCCATGGTCAGACGTTTGTGGGAGGGTGAGCGGCAGAATAGCACGGTCGCGGCATTCGTGAGGCGCCCATCGCGCGCGAGTCCGAGGCGCTCAAGCACGTTGGCAGCATCAGAAGACCTGGCATATGTCGTGGGAATGCGATTCTTCTTGATGCCCGCATCGATGTACGCATGGAGAAGCGCTGCGCTGACATCGGACACAGGACAACCCGAGAGGCGCGTGTCCCATGGCACCTCCCTGTCTATGGCCGCGGCGAACATGCGCTTGACTTGCGCAGGTGTCATGAGCACATCCTCGTCGGCACGGCGGATGCGGTAGCGCCCCTCGCAGGCGTACGGCGTTTCGTCCCCCTCGAAGTCGATGCGGATGTACGTCTTGCCACTGTCCTCACATTCTGTGCGTATCTGTGGCGTGATCCTTGGCTCGATCTTGGATCCAATCTCTTGGCTGATGGAACGCAGCGTCTTGTCCGAGACATCTTGGCCCGTGACCTCCCCGTCGTTTCGTACGCCAAAGTAGAGTACGCCGCTGCCGTGCTTGTTGAGGATCGATGCGATGGACTCCATGGCTTCACGATGCTCACCCGTGGACCTCTTGAACTCCACTTGTTCTGATTCGGCTCCAAGGTTCATGTCCTACGCTCCCTTCCCGCTGACGATAGTCTCATGGGCAGGTGGCTGCCTGTACGCCTTGAGACCAGGGATGGCTTGCCGTCTGGTAGTGAGCATCGATGATACCTTTGATTCCCTTGCGTCCAAGTAATCGAGATGACGCGTTGTTGTCCGTCAAGAGAGGGTCCCATTGCCTTTTGGGGCTCCTCGGGGGTTTGTGTTGGTTGCTGCCTCAGCGAAGACGCCAACCTAGCGGCGG
>ERZ773003.1792-NODE-1792-length-11654-cov-5.505819_pt1 | contig 11654 bp, 11 predicted proteins | sample MGYA00580668_ERZ773003 | MGnify/ENA primary metagenome ERZ773003 (study PRJEB29015, sample SAMEA2738002) | human oral metagenome | biome: human oral; feature: human-associated habitat; material: dental | place: China | collected 2126 ... | reverse complement strand
GCGGGCGGCGGAGCGCGGACGGCTCGTTCTCTGGGCGACGAACGACCGCGAGGAGAAGGAGGCGGCAGATGCGTGCATCGAGCTTTGATGCGGCGTGCCGCGTCGCCTATAAGGAACTCCTCGACGGTGTGCGTCACCGCGCCGGCTATGTGACGATGGGGATGTTCGCGCTGACCGTGATTGCGTTCATGAGTATGTCGCTTGCGGGGGATATGCCGGATGCGCGGCAGGCGGCGACGCTCTACTGGATCGTGCTCTTCTTCGCGGCGACACTGCAGGGGGAACGGCTCTTTGCGGAGGAAGCGGCGGCGGGAACGCTGCTCTTCCTGCGGATCTACGTTCCGGCACAGGCGGTGCTGTTTGGAAAGATGGCGGCGCATCTTATCACGCTGCTCGTTCTATCTGTCCTTGTGATGCCGCTGGTCATTGTTCTGATGGACGCGATGTTCATGCTCGATGCAGCGTTTCTCGTTGTTCTCATTCTCGCACTTTGGGGGATGGCGGCGGCGGATACATTGCTTGCGGCAGTCGCGTCGTCTGCCAGCGTACGCGGAGGACTCGTCCCCGTGCTGCTGCTGCCGTCGATGCTGCCGATCCTCCTGCCCGCGATTGCGGTCACGGCGGGATCGACTGAGACGTCGCTGTTCGGCGGGATTTTACTTTATGATTTGGCGCTTACGGTAGGGGCGTCGATCCTGTTTGATGCTCTGTGGATCGAGTCGTGAGGAAGGAGGAGAACCGTATGTTGCTCGGCGCAATCGGTGTTTTGACACTCGCGGCGCTTTACACGATATTTTTTGTCGTTCCTCCTGCCGAGGGGCTCGGAGAATATGTGCGCATCGCGTTCTTTCACATTCCCGTGGCGTGGGTCTCGGTCATCGCGTTCTTTTACGCGGCGTATCGCGGCGGTCGCTATCTGCGGACACGCGATCTCGCGCACGATGCGGCGAGCGCACGCTCGGCGGTGCTTGGTCTCGTCTTTACGCTGCTCGCGACGGGGAGCGGAGCGATTTTTTCAAAACTTACATGGGGGGCATATTGGAACTGGGATCCGCGGCAGACAACCATCTTTGTCCTGCTCCTCATCTACGGCGCGTATACGACGCTGCGCATGACCATGCGCGATGAGCGCGCACGGGCGTCCGCGTCGGCGGTCTATGCACTCTTTTCCTTTATCTCCGTTCCGTTCCTCGTCTTTATCCTGCCGCGCATGTTCTTCTCGCTGCATCCGTCGCCCGTCATCAACGGCGCGGGACGGCTTGATATGGATACCGTCATGCTGGGGACGCTCTTGCTCTCCCTGCTCGACGCAACCCTCGTTTACGTTTGGCTGATGAAACGGAGGCTCACATGAAACGCACCTATCTCTTTATCGGATTAATTCTTGCTTTTATCGGATATGCGGGCTATTTCTTCGCGGACTCCGTGACCCCCTATGTCGGTATCGCGCAGGCGCGGGCGGCAACGCGCAGCGTGCAGGTCAAGGGGCTGCCGGATAAATCGGTTGCGGCACATATGGAGGATGACGCGTTTGTGTTCTCCATCGCCGACGAGGATACCGGCGAGACGATGCTCGTTCGCTACAAGGGCATCAAGCCCGACACTTTCGACGAGGCGTATCATATCGTCGCCATCGGCAAATATGCGGACGGTACGTTCAACGCGGATAAACTTCTCATCAAATGCCCGTCGAAGTACGAGTCGCAGAAGGGCAAGGTCACCGTATGATCGGAACCGTCTTTCTCGGCGCTGTTCTCCTTTTCTCCCTCGGCGCTGTGGTCTGCGAGCTGCAGGAGAAACGGAGCGAGGGCGATATTTGTGCCTATCTGGCGGGGGTCGCGTCGCTCGGGGCGGCGGCAGCGCTCTTTGCCGCGATCCTCACGGATGACTTCGGCTATGCCTACGTCGTTAGCTACTCGTCTATCGAGCTGCCGCTGCTCTATAAAATCTCGGCCTTTTGGGCTGGACAGCAGGGATCGTTTCTCCTATGGCTTGTCATTCATGCGCTCGTCGGCGCACTGCTTGTGCGCCGCAGTGCGATGGGGCGGGCGGGACGCATCGTCTATCAGTTGCTCACGGCGCTCCTTGTGTTCCTCGTTTTGATCAAAAGCCCCTTCGCGTATGCGGAGACGATCGTGCCGGACGGCAACGGGATGAACCCGCTGCTGCAAGACCCATGGATGGCAGTGCACCCGCCGATCATCTTCATGGGCTACGCGCTGCTCGCCGTACCGTTTGCCTACGCGCTTGAGAGCATGATCGCGGCGCCTTTAGACGGCAAGTTCCTTGCGCTGATGCGCCGCTGGGCGCTCGTTGCATGGGTGTTCCTCGGCGCAGGCATCTTCATCGGCGGCTACTGGGCGTACAAGGTGCTCGGCTGGGGCGGCTACTGGGGCTGGGATCCCGTGGAGAACTCCTCCCTCGTGCCGTGGCTGCTCTCCTGTGTACTCATTCATCTGATCTCTGTGGCGCGTGCGCGGCGGGGCGCATACTACCTCGTCCACCTCGCGGCGATATTCTCCTACGCGTTCGTGCTCTACGGCACGTTCCTCACGCGCAGCGGCATCCTCGGCGATTTCTCCGTGCACTCGTTTGCAGGCTCTGACATCGGGTTCTACATCGCCATTGCCAACGGGCTTGTGCTCCTCGCGGGACTGGGGATTCTCGCCGCGCGGATTGAGCGCCTGCCGAAGGGCGATGTCTACGGAACGCACAAGAGCCGTGCGTTCTTCACACTCCTCGGGATGCTGCTCATCGTATTCATCACGGCGGTCGTATTCTTCGGCATGTCGATGCCGCTCATCTCGGGACTGATCGGCGAGAGCGCGGCGGTGGATACGAGCTACTATGTGCGGACGTCGCTGCCGATCGCGGTCGTGCTCGCGCTGCTCATGGGATTTGGGGTTCTGCTTCCTCATGCGGAGGGGCGTGTCGTTCGACCCGTTTGGATCTTCGACGTTACCGTGCTCGGCGGCATTGCCGCGGGACTTGCGGGCGTTACGGAGATTGCGCCGATCTTCCTCGCCGCGTTCGGGAGCTTTGCCGCGGCGGCGGCGGTTGCGGCGTTTCTAAGTCGCCGACTCGGAGGCGGCGGTCTCCTCGCCCATGCGGGGGCGGGGCTTGCGCTCCTCGCCTTCGTCCTTTCGGGCAGCGGCAGTCAAACGACGACCGTGACCCTTACGCCCGATGAGCCGCAGGAACTCTACGGACACACAGTCGTCTATCGCGGGCAGGCGTTCGCGGAGAGCGGCAAGGAAAAGTCCTACCGCTACGAGGTGGACGGCGCGGCGTGCGAAGCGGTGACAAAGCTCCGTGCGAACGGCGAGGATGCGGCGAGAGAGCCGGCGATCGCGCGGACGCTCCTCGGTGACATCTATATCGCGCCGACGCCGACCTCGGCGGAGCGCGGCGAGATGATCCTGCACCGCAATCAGACCGCGATGGGTGTGGACGACTATGCCTTCCGATTTGAGAACATCGCCTATGAGCCGCAGGGCGGCGGCAAGACGCTCGTCACGGCGGATGTCGCCGTGACGGACGGCGAGACGGTCGAGACGGCGCAGCCGAGCATCCTTGCCACGGAGCGCGGCGGCACCTCGCAGCCCGTGGAGGTCATGGGCGGAAAGTTCCGGATCCGCCTCACGGGGGTCTCGGGAGACGATCGTGATATCCGTCTCGAACTCCTGCCCTCTGTGGATGAGGAAGCGGCTCTGCCGGTTGCCGCATCGGTCAGCACGAAGCCCGGAATATCGCTCCTCTGGCTCGCCTGCGTTCTCGTCGTTCTCGGCGGACTTACAGCGGCACGGCGGATGCCGCAGGGCAAAGGAGGTGGATCGGAACGTGAGTTTTAGGAATATTTCAGAAGGGAGGAAGGAAACATGAATCTAAAGCAGCTTTTGGAACGGCACACGCTGCGTTGCATCGGAGGCGGATTTGTACTGGCGCTCATTGTCGTTGCCGGCGGGATGCTCATGGACAAAGCGTCGGCATCGCCCGTATTCTGCGGCATGTGTCATGCGATGCAGCATGAGTCCGCGACGCACGCCGTGTCCTCGCACCAAAAGATTGCCTGTGTGGAGTGTCATCTGCCGCACGACAACGTCGTCGTCTACTACTTTGAAAAAGGAAAGACGGGGATGCACGACACGCTCCATCAGGTGCTCGACGATTATCCCGTCCACATTAAGATCTCGGATCACGGTCGGGACATCGTGAATGACAACTGCCTGCGCTGCCATACCGCAACCATGAGCGCCGTATGTGTGGACAAGGGCAAAGACGGCAGTGCGACCTGTACGAAGTGTCACAGCAGCATTGCGCATGGTTCCAATCCTTTGGAAGGAGGGATAAGAGTTGAGTAGCAAACAGAAAATCATCGCGGGGGTTGCCGGCGTCTGCGCCCTGTTCTTTGGATTCGTCGCCGTTCGTATCGGCGCGCAGCCGAACGACGCGAGTATGAAACTCGTCCAAATTTCCAAGGAGAACAACGCGCAGATCGGCAAAGAAGCATACAAGGATGCATACCCGCTGCAGTACAACTCGTTCATGAAGAACAACATCGAGTCTCCGTCGCCCACAGGATACGGCGGCAGCATGGAGGGGAACTCGCATCTCGAACATCAGCCTGAGATGGTCGAGAACTTCAAGGGGTACAAGTTCGCCATCCAGTATGACGACGACCGCGGTCATACCTATGCGAGCTACGACCTCCTGCATACGAAGCGTCTGCCGGGGCAGAAGGGCAGCTGTATCGTCTGCAAGGGCTCCTATATGTATGACGTCTGCTTCAAGGAGGACGGCTGGGCGTTTGCCTCCAAGCCGTTCATGGAAGTTGCGGAGAATATCTCGGACGATCAGTGGTTCGGATGCTCGACCTGCCACGATCCCGACACGATGGAGCTGCGCGTCTATCAGCAGGGATTCATCGAGTCCATGGCACGGCGCGGCATCGACGTGAACGCCGCGAGCCACAACGAGATGCGCGCCTACGTTTGCGGACAGTGCCATACGGAGTATTACTTCACGGCTGAGGACGGCCGCGTGGCGCATCCCTATGAGAACGGTTTTGATGCCGAGGACGAGTACCGCTACTATCAGTCGGGGCAAGCGGGCGGATTCAAGGGCGACTGGCTGCATCCGGACTCCAAGACGATGATGCTTAAGGCGCAGCATCCGGACTTCGAGTCGTGGGCAACGAGCGTTCATGCGGACGCGGGCGTCACTTGCGTGGACTGCCATATGCCGTATATGCGTGACGGCGGCAAGAAGTACACTTCGCACTGGATGACGAGTCCGCTCAAGACGACGAAGGAGTCCTGTCTCAAGTGTCACGACGAGAGCGAAGAGACGCTCGTCGCGCGTGTCAAGACCATTCACGACAACACGTTCCGGCTCCAGCGCATCGCGGGACAGACCGTCGCAAAGGCACATCTCACGATCAAAGCCGCGATGGAAGCGGGTGTTCCCGACGCTGCGCTTGAGGATGCACGGGCAAAAGTACGCGAAGCACAGTGGTACTGGGATTGGGTCGCCGCAGAGAACGGTGTCGGCTTCCACAACCCGGACAAGATGACTCGTACCGCAGGTCTCGCCATCGATCTCGCCCATCAGGCGATCGAGTCGGCAGAGGCCGCACGTTACGGATTCCAACCGATCTGAGAGCAGTTTAAGGCACAAAAAAAGAATCGCTTCGGCGATTCTTTTTTTGTGCGGTCAAATCATCTCACTCAAATCATGCCGCTCATCCAAATGAGCCGCAGCCCGAGCGCGAACATTGCGGCGGCAAGCAGGGTGAGAATCATCTTGGACTTTGCCTTCCGCGAGAGCGCCGCGCCAATCTGCGCACCGATTGCCGCACCGATCGAGATGCATATGGCGGGTGTCCAAATTACATGACCGAGCCACACATGACTGATTACACCGAATGCGGCGGAGGCGGCAAGGACGAAATGCGAAGTTGCCGTCGCGGCGTGCACGGGGAAATTCAGCAGATAGACCATCAGCGGCACATGAATCACGCCGCCGCCGATGCCAAAAATACTCGAGAGGAATCCAACGCCAAGACTTGAACCGATACCAAGCGAGCGATTGAAGGTAAAATTGGCAGGCAGCTCATGCACATCCACATGCGTCTTGTGCGTCGCATTCCAATACATCATGCACGCCATGATGAGCAGGAACGCTCCGAATGAAATATAGAGCATCGGCCCCGTGAAATCATCCACAATATACGAGCCGAGGAAGGCGCCGGGGAGTGTCGCAAGAGCAAACGGCACCGCGGCAGGGAAGTAGACCCTCTTTTGCCGTATGTATGCTGCCGTTCCCGAGAGCGCATTCGCAAGGACGATCACGAGCGACGTTCCCGTAATTTGTGCTGCCGTGTGAAAATACGGATAGATACCCCCGTCTGACAGGAAGAAAATAAAAATCGGCACACAGATGAGCCCCCCCCCGATGCCGACAAGCGTCCCGAACGTCCCGACAAATACCCCGAGGATGAGAAAGAGCAGAATATCAATCCCCATAAGAAAACCCTCCCAAAACATTGATGCTATTGACCATTATAGCACATAGGAATCGTTAGACAAGAGGACTTTCTTATGATAAAATAAAGCGGAAGGAGTCGATTTCGTATTGATATGTATTTTCATTCAGAGAGCTTCTTCAAAAGTCACAGGAGAAAGGAGGCAGGAGGAGAATTTGCCGGAAAGTCCGTTTGCATATCTTCGTGTATTCTTAAAGGAAAGAAGTGACAAGCAATGGTTACATTTCTTGGCGCGCTCGCGACGCTCATTATCGGCTATCTTGTCTACGGCGCACTCGTAGACAGAGTTTTTGGGCGCACGGGCGAGACCGCACCTGCCGTTCGACTGGAGGACGGCGTGGACTACATTCCGCTCCCAACGTGGAAGGTATTCCTCATTCAGCTGCTCAACATCGCAGGACTGGGCCCCATCTTCGGCGCACTCGCGGGCGCACTGTGGGGACCGAGCGTCTATCTGTGGATCGTCTTCGGTACGATTTTTGCGGGCGGCGTCCACGACTTCCTCTCCGGTATGATATCGTTCCGTGAGGACGGTAAGAGCATCTCGGAGATTGTCGGGAAAAATTTGGGGCACATCATGCTCCAGGTTATGCGCGTATTCTCCATCGTCCTGCTCGTCCTCGTCGGCGTCGTCTTTATGACCGGCCCCGCGATGCTCCTTGCAAAACTTACGGGGCTTGAGATGCTCCTGTGGCTCGCGGTTATTTTCATCTACTACACGCTCGCGACGCTTCTGCCGATCGATCAGATCATCGCGCGTTTTTATCCGCTCTTCGGCATCTGTTTGATTGTCATGGCGCTCGGCATCATGGGCGGAATGCTCTTCGGCGTCGGCGGACATACCATGCCTGAGATGACGCTTGAGAACCTCCATCCGAAAAATCTGCCCATCTGGCCGCTGCTCTTCATTACCGTTGCGTGCGGCGCAGTCTCCGGATTCCATGCCACACAGTCTCCGATCATGGCGCGCTGCCTGAAGGATGAAAAGATGGGGCGTCCCGTATTCTACGGCGCGATGGTCGCCGAGGGTATCATCGCGCTTTGTTGGGCAGCCGCAGGCGTCACCTTCTACGATAGTACAGCGGGACTTGGTGCCGCACTCAAAGAGGCGGGACCCGGCGGCGTTGTCTATGACATCTGCGTCGGATTCATGGGCGCAATCGGATTCGGCGGCGTGAGCATCGGTGCGATCCTTGCCATGCTCGGCGTCATCGCGTGTCCCATCACCTCGGGCGACACCGCGTTCCGCTCCGCGCGGCTGACCCTCGCTGACTGGTTGGATATCCCGCAAAAAGAGGCGTCGAAGCGTCTCATGATCGCCGTTCCCATGCTCGGCATCGGTCTTATCCTCTCGCAGATGGATTTTTCCATCATTTGGAGATACTTCTCGTGGGCAAACCAGACCCTCGCCATGATTACGCTTTGGACGGGCACGGCATATCTCTATCTGCACAAACCCGGCTCCTACGCCTACATCATCGCCATGCTGCCCGCTATCTTCATGTCAGCGGTCACGACGACGTACATCCTGCAGGCGCCCGAGGGCTTTGGACTGCCGACCAATATCACCTATCCTGCCGGCATCGGCTTTGCCGTACTCTTTACCGCGCTCTTCTTCCGTGCATTTATCCTGCGCAAGAGAACTGCATGAACAACGTTTCTTAAAAATACAGAGGCGCCCATGTTTGGATATCATGGGCGTCTTTTCTATCGCGCGTATGGAATACAATAGATGACAAAAATTTCCATTTATGCTACAATAACTTCATCTTAGGACAGAATACGAATCTGTTCACGCAGCAATAAGGAGGCAATATTTACATGGCAAGCAGCGAAGAGAAAGATTTGCAGAAAAAAGTACAGCAGAGTGCGGCAGGCGCAGACGTACATGAGGGCGGTGCAAAGGCGGAGAAGTTCCAAAAATTCCTCAAGGAGAACGACATCAACTTCTTCGAGTCGCAGACCCTTGCCGACGAGTTTCATACCACGATTTTCCGTTCGCGCATCGAGGCGAAGGGGCAGATCATGCCGATGGCGATCTTCATCGACGACAGTATCTTTACCATCATTCGCACGCAGGTTGCAACGGGCATCAACGCAAAGAATATCGAACGCATCAAGGATCACCTCAACGCACTGAATGCGGAATACAAGATCTTCAAATACTATCTCCGTGAGGACGGCAACATCTACCTCGACATCTGCGTGCCGTTCGTTGACGAGACCTTTGACAGCCGCATGATCCAGACGCTCCTCCCGATTCTCGTACAGCAGCTCGAGACCGTTTATGAGGATCTCATGGCAGTCGTCTGGGCAAAAGAATAATCGATGATCACCTGACCTTGTAAAGGGACTGCAGCGAGTCCCTTTTTCTATGCACAGAATCCTATGATGCAGCCCCCTTGATTTCTCTCTCAAATCTCAGTACAATAAACACCGGCAAAGGAGGACCGGCATGGATTTCAAAAAACTCATCGGCGGACGGCAATTTTGGACGATCATTGCCGTCCTTGCCATCCTCCTCGGCGCACTGCTCCTCCTTGCAAAACCGCAGGATAAATCCGAACCCGCGCCGGCGCCCGCCGCGGACGATACGCAGGTGCTCGTTCTCAATTATCATATGGTCAACTCCATGTTCATCTCGCTCGCTGTCGAGCCGGAGGACTTTGATTGGCAGATGAAATATCTTGTCGACCACGGCTATCATACCATCACTCCCGACGAACTCTATGACTTCCTCGCGGGCACGGGGGAACTCCCCGAACGCCCCGTCCTCATCACGTTCGACGACGGCTACGTCGATAACTATACGACCGCCTATCCCATACTCAAAAAATACAACCTTAAAGCAACTATTTTCGTCGTCACCGGATTCCTCAGCAAACGCAAAGGATACCTCACATGGGATCAGCTCCGCGAAATGGAACAGCACGGCATCACCATAGAGTCCCATACCGTCACACACGCGCCGCTGCCCGAACTCTCCGACGACCGCATCCGAGAGGAACTTGTCGAATCTAAAAAACATGCCGAGCGCGAGCTTGGACATCCTGTCGAATTTATTGCCTACCCCACGGGCGTTCACGACCTCCACATCGCGCAGATCGCGCAGGAGGCGGGGTATAAGGGCGGATTCACCGTCAAATACAGCAACGTCGACCGGAACAGCAATGTCTTTGCCATGGAGCGCGTCCCCATCTTCCGCACCGCGAATACCAACAAGGATTTTACCGATCGTCTGCGTTATACGTCGAATATCACACAGTACGGATGGGTGAGGAATTAATGAGAATAATTCCCGATATTCAAAATAAAGATATAAAATTATGAAAAAGACTTCTAAAAAATATGACATTATGTTATAATAACTGCGTTGAACCGATATGAGGAGCTGCATGCGAGGGAACACGGATACTCGTCCTCCTGTATCGGATCAAAAATATTCTTTGATGGCGGGAACATCCCGCAAGGAGGAATTACCATGAAGAAGACTCTGGCAGCAGCTCTCGCGGCAGCGCTCACGATCGGCGCGGCATCGACCACGTTTGCAGCGGCGAACCCCTTCTCCGACGTGCCCCGTGACCACTGGGCATATGACGCCGTGACGCAGCTCGCAGCGGACGGCGTTGTCGAGGGCTACGGTGACGGCACGTTCCGCGGTGACCGCAACATCACGCGCTATGAGATGGCGCAGATGGTTGCAAAGGCAATGGCAAAGGGCGATATGTCCGCATCGGATCGCGCACTCGTTGACCGCCTTGCCGCTGAGTTCGCAGACGAGCTCAACAACCTCGGCGTCCGCGTCTCCAACCTCGAGCGCAACGCGGACATGGTGAAGTGGAACGGCAAACTTCGTTACACCTATACCAGCAATCGCCACGATGTGACACACAGCAAAGTGAATAATGATGCACTTCTGTTCCGTCTCGAGCCGTCCGCTGAGGTCAACGATCACTGGCATGTCAAGGCACGTCTTGATGCGACGACCAACATGAAGAATGATTCCGGGTCAAATAGCAGTGATACGGTCACACTGAAGCGTGCTTATGCACAGGGCGACTATACGAACTTCCAGGTAAAACTCGGTAAGATCGGGCTTTCCTCTCCTGAGAGTAAGGTGCATCCGGGATCCGGCAACCTCCTTACCGATGAAGGCGCAAAATTCTCTGGCGCAGAGGTTACGTTCGGCAATAAGCTGCAGGCAACTGTACAGGCAGGGCGGTACGCTTTCGAAGGAAAGAAGTACAATGGTACCGGAAATCCGTTTGCCAGCGGGGATACCTCGAACTATCAGTCGATCGACCTTAAGTACATGAGCAGTAAGTGGTCGTTTGGTGCCGGTTATTTCCATCTCGGCTCCGAAAACTTCAACCGTGCCGCTATACCCGGACATCCCTATAAAAAAGACAGCAATGATGCTAAGGATGCGAACATTTGGCGCGTCTTTGCCGGATATCGTTTCGATAAGAATAACGCCCTTGGCGGATCCTATGCGAACAATGCAAAGGCAGACAACTTTGACAACGCTTATACCGTCGAGTACGACTATAAGGGGGCAAAGGCTTCCGATAAAGGGTCGTGGGGCGCGTATGTCGCGTACCGTAAACTTGGTGCTTTTGCGGCGATCGCTCCGACGACAGACGGCGCAGGCTACAACCAAAAGGGAATTGAGGTCGGATTCGACTACGTTCCGTTCAAGAATGTCGTTTTGAAGGCAAAGTACTTCAACGGCAAGGATATGTATGTTCCGGCAGGCAGTGACGATAAAGCACAGAACCTCTTCGGGCGTGTAGAGTTCCTCTTCTAAACTACCCCTTGCGTTTACAGCAGAAAGTCCACAACATCAGAATGGTGTTGTGGACTTTTTCTTATGAAAAAAGATTTATATTTAATATTTTTCGATTTTCTCAACGACTTTGCAACAATAAAATTTAAGCTTTGCAAATATCAGATTCATATGATATAATAGCCGCGTTGAATCTTGGTATAGGAGTTTTGATGTGAGGAAACAAGGATACTCCATCCTCCTGTATCGGATCAAGATTATTCTTTGACGGCGGGAACATCCCGCAAGGAGGAATTACCATGAAGAAGACTCTGGCAGCAGCTC
>ERZ773003.1790-NODE-1790-length-11659-cov-9.144347_pt1 | contig 11659 bp, 14 predicted proteins | sample MGYA00580668_ERZ773003 | MGnify/ENA primary metagenome ERZ773003 (study PRJEB29015, sample SAMEA2738002) | human oral metagenome | biome: human oral; feature: human-associated habitat; material: dental | place: China | collected 2126 ... | reverse complement strand
GTAACACTACTAAAACCCTTTTGCAATCACTTTTTTTGATATTTTTATACATTTTCTAACAGTAAACAAAAATGGCCTAAATAAGAATGTAGTATAATGACATAGCCAAATATTAAAATACTTAAGTAACCATTCAACTTAATGTTTGGCGACATCTCCGGTTGGATGGTTACTTAAGTGTACGGAGATGTCGTATGCCAAAAACTAAATTTTTAACTGACCTTGTTTTCAATATGGATAACAAGGACTTTGAACTACTTCAAGAGGTGATTTCTGCACGAAACAATAAGGAAAGATACGGTGTATCTAACTTTGTAGAACTAGCTATTAAGTATAATCGTATCCCATCGTGTCCTAGGTGTGGTAGCACAGACCATAAACCGAGCAGCTACACTCCACAAGGGTTACATAGATATCAGTGTAATGAGTGTGGTTGTAGATATACTTTGATAAGTAATAGTATCTTCTCTTCATCAAAGAAAGACTTCAATACATGGGTAATCTATCTTACTTTAATGACATTCAACGTACCACTCGAAATGACAGAAGAAATATGTAATATATCGCACCCTACTGCTATGTTATGGAGAGAAAAGGTATTTTCTACTGTCGATGGATACCAAGAACATCTATATTTGAAAGATCGTGTATGGATAGATGAGACATATCTCTATGATAGTTCTCTACTTCATGACGATAGTTATAAGAAGAAGAGAGGGCTATCAAAGAACCAACTCTGTATTGTTGTGGCAATTGACTGTCATAAAAATACGTACGCTGTCATTTGTGGTCATGGAAAACCGTCTGCTTCACGTATCTTTGAAGCACTAAAGAATCATATCATTTCTGGTTCAACACTAGTGCATGATGGAGAAAAAGCACATGACAAGTTAATAAAAGAATTAGACTTGAAAGAAGAGTTCTATAAAGCCAATACACATGACAAAGAATATCTAGAGAATATGGCATTGATAAACAATATGTGCTCGTGGTTAAAAAGGTATATTTATCGTTTCATTGGGATGAGAATGACGAATCTACAATCCTATTTAAATTGGTTTGTATATCTGTTTAGAGTAAAAGGTGCAGTAGAACAGTGGCCAAAGATGGATAGAATTTTACGACATTTGATATTATTCAACGGAACATATAAGAGAAATACTTGATTTCATCGCATTTCCATAGGCCATTTTTGTTTACTGTTAGATAACCTTTTATATGGGGAGTTCTATTGATGAAACTAATATTGTGCGGAAATGGAAAAGCCGCATAACAGCGGGTAGTTTGGGTACAGCCCTACTATAATCTTTTCTTTGACGGTGGATTTTCCGACTTTACCGGGTAAGCCGCCGCGTTTCTATATGCTTAACAACTTTTTTTGAAATCATGATAGTTTCTTGATAATTGTCCCTTATCCTATGGTTGTAAACTGAAAGTTACAGCTTTCAAGAAAGGAACGGTTAATACAATGAGAGACAATATTCTTGAAACAAGAGAATTGACAAAGAACTTCTCCGGGCAGCTTGCCGTGAACGGTGTTTCGCTGGAGATCAAGAGAAATACCATTTATGGTCTGCTTGGCCCGAATGGTGCGGGAAAATCCACTACACTGAAGATGATTCTGGGATTGCTCCGTCCCACAAAAGGAGAAATCCTTTTTGATGGCGAGTCCTGGAAGCGGGAGCATCTTGCTAAAATCGGCTCGCTGATTGAGGAGCCTGCATTATATGGAAACCTGACAGCCGAGGAAAACCTGCTTGTTCATACAAAGCTGCTGGGCGTCCCGAAAGATAAAATCTACGAGGTTTTGGAAACCGTCGATCTGAAGGACACCGGCAGTAAGCGCGTCTCGCAGTTCTCGCACGGCATGAAGGAGCGGCTTGGGATCGCCATTGCCCTGCTGAACGATCCCGCTCTGCTGATACTGGACGAGCCCACCAATGGACTTGATCCCGTGGGTATCCAGGAGCTGCGTGAGCTGATTGCCACATTCCCGAAAAAGGGAATGACGGTGATCCTTTCCAGTCACATTCTTTCCGAGGTGGAACAGGTCGTGGATGAGATCGGCATCATCAATAAAGGACAGCTTATGTTCCAGGGAACACCAAACCGGGACGAGGATTTGGAGGCGTTCTTCATGGAGGTTATCAAAGGAGGCGCACGTAGATGAATGGGTTACGGTCTGAACTGCTGAAATACAGAAGAACCTTCACAAAGAAACTTGTGATCTTGCTGCCTCTGTTCTTTGTCCTCCAGGCAATGCCCGGCATCTGGCTCATGCCGAAAGATGTTGTGCGCGGCTGGGAACACGTGTATACAATGGTGTTTAATATCTGGACGGTCGTCTTCCTGCCCCTTGGTATTGCACTATTTGCATACCTGATCGACTTGCAGGAGAAAAAAGCAGGGAATTACCGGAGCTTACGCGCACATGCGTATTCCCCCGGACGGCTATGGATCAATAAAGTGACTGTGATGGCGTTATTTACCTTCATCGCAACGCTGATCCTCTTTGCGGCGACGATCTGCTCCGGACTGATTACGATCACCGATGGGAAATGGGAGATTCCATGGAGAATGATCTTGTCAGCAGATTTCCTCGCCTGGCTCTCGTGTCTTGCGCTTATTCCGATTCAGCTATGGGCCGCAACGCGGAGAGGCATGTTTGCAAGCATGGGAGTGGGCTTTGTCGGGTTGACGGCAGGAATGTTTGTCGTTAAAAAATCCTGCTGGTTCCTGGTTCCGTGGAGCTGGGGAACACGTATGATGTGCCCTGTCCTGCAATTAGGCCCCAATGGTGTCATGCTGGATGTGGGCGATCCTCTGCTGGACCCTTCGGTTCTGCCCGTTGGGATCACCCTTTCCCTTGTCGGCTTTTTTGTAGTGACCGGAGTTACCGCACTGTGGTTTCAAAGGAGGGAGTTGAAATGATTTCAGTATTGTCATCCGAATGGACCAAGACGAAGCGGACGGCGATTCGCCGGCTGATCTTCCTGTTTCCTGTCCTGTTTTCTCTGGCAGCGGTCGCCTATATTTCCATGCGAAGCGACTTGGAAGAAATCAATGTATTTCAGGGATTCTACATTGCATGGGCCGCGTTTGTTGTTCCTCTGGCCATCAGTATTCTTGCAGCGTTCATCGTCCAGGAAGAAGAGCTGGCCGGTAATTTCACAGGCTATCTCAGCACAAGTATTCCCCGAAGGGCTCTATATGCCGGAAAGTTCTGGACGCTGTTTCTCTGCAATGCGGTCAGCACAGTCATTGCCCTGATTGTCTTTTGTATCGGGATGAGCATCGCTTCTCCGGGGACCGTGAACGGATGGGCCATATTCATCTTCGCGATGATCCTTGAAATTTTTGGGACGCTGCCGCTTCTGGCGCTCCACTTGTGGCTGAGCTTTACCTGGGGAACGGGGGCTTCGATCGGCATCGGCATCGGCGGCCTTGTGATGGCGACAGTCATAGGAACGACGGCCCTGGGCGATAAAATTTGGATGTTCATCCCGTGGACATGGCCGACACGGTTGGCAAGCCTGCCGGGGGCCTATTTGAGATTCACTGCCGGAATGAATATGCCTCCGGCTGAAATCTCATCGGGCGCTGTTTTGCAGCAGCTCATCATTGGCACGGCTGCCGTCCTGATCTGCCTGGTCGCTTGTTATGTTGGTGGAATCATCTGGTTCAACAAATGGGAAGGGAGAAGGCATTATGAATAAGAGCCATTTTAGATGTACTGCAGTTTTTACACTTTGCTGCACCCTGCTTTTAAGCGGCTGCGCCATTCAAAACCTGCAAACAAAGTAGAGCGATCCAAACAGAAAGCCCTGCCGGTGATCGAAGCGATACCATGGGTGGCACATCAGACTGCTTCCTATGTGATTTACAACAGTAAAGGTGAGGAATACGGTACTGCCGAAATCGAAATGACTGTAGATATAGCCGCGCAGACTTATAATATTCAGAAAACAAAGAGCTATGAACAGGACGAAACGGTAATCGAAAGCGGCGTCACGGTAGCGATGGATACGCTCATGCCTCTTTCCTCCTATTATAACAAGACGGCACCTTATGAAAGTTTTGAAGTGAGTACGAATTATTCAGACCGCTGGGAGGTGGAGACAACCGGGGCGAAATCTTCGAGCCAGATGGTCTCCCTGTCAGTCGCCTATTACGATAACGAATCTCTCATGGTCATTTTGGGTGCTGTCTCCTATGAGGACGGAAAAACGTATAAGCTGAACGATACAGTTTCCCTGACCACTAGCATCTCGTTGTTGAAAATTAAGTATGAAGGAACGGAAACGATCCCAACCCCCTATGGCGCGGCGGAATGCTTTAAGGTGTCCTTTGGAGAAACAACGCTTTGGTTTTCTATAGACACCCGCATTCTGTATCAATACCAGGACGGCGGATCGGGCGGGATCGTATTTAAGCTGGCCGGTTATATAGCCAGCTGATGGTCGCAGACTTGACTTGTGCAGATGGTCCGGCGTAATCTGTTTGTCAGTAGCGGTAAAAAGGAGCTGATAGTAAATGAGTAAAATACTGATTATTGACGATGAAAAAGAGCTGGTCGCGCTCCTGCAGGACGAGCTCACAGCGCGGGGGCATCAGGTTTTGGCAGCCCATAATGGGGTAGACGGCGTTACGCTTTCAAAAAAGCAGCCAGACCTCATTGTCCTTGATATTATGATGCCAGAGATGGACGGATTTGAGGTTTGCCGGAAAATCCGTGATGAGGTATTATGCCCCATCCTGTTCTTGAGCGCAAAGCAGGCGGAGAGCGATAAAATCCGCGCTCTGACACTCGGCGGGGATGATTATATTTCCAAGCCTTTCGGGCTCAGGGAGCTTTTAGCAAGGATCGACGCGAATCTCCGGAGGGAGCAGCGGTCCCAATACATCAATGCGGAGAAGAAGCGCACAAGGCTGCGCTTCAATGAATTAAGTATTGACCTGTTGGAGCATAGCGTAAAAATCGATGGGGAAACTATTCCCCTGTCCAAACGGGAATGCGATATCGTTGAACTTCTGGCGCTCCATGCCGGACAGGTCTTCTCCAGAGAACATATCTACGAAAGAGTATGGGGATATGACTCTGACGGAGATTCTTATACCGTTGTGGAGCATATCCGGAAAATACGGAAGAAGTTTGCTTTAGTTTCCGCCGACACAGAATATATTTCTACGGTATGGGGCATCGGCTACAAATGGAACCGCATATAGGAGGTGGCGAGCATATGAAAAAACAATCTCTTGTCGGCGGTTTCCGTATGACGGTTACATGGATCGCCGTCGCGTCTATTGTGGCAACTCTGATCACATGGTCCCTCGCCGCTGCCTTGTATCTGATGGAGCAAAACAGGGGCATTTACCCGGCAAATTATTATGAACTGCAGATTCCAGCCATCGACCAGTATGTGCGGGGTGAAAACACAAAGTTACTGTCTCAGGACAATGAGGAGGGGCTGAAGAATTCCATTGAAGGTGACGGAATTTCCTATCAGGTCGTTGACAGCAGTGCGGCCGTCCTTTATGGGACAAATACCGATCCTATTTTCTCCTCAGAAGCTGACCTGATTAACCATCTGAACACAACAGTGGTCTATTCGGATAAGAATACATACCTGCACGTGATCCCGCTTACGGGCGAGGACGGGAAAATGGAGGGTGCCGTCGCTCTTGTTTATGAGGTGAAAATATCCGCCGTGGACAGCGGAGGGCGTTGGGTGTTGGGCGTAATCGCCGTAGCCCTGTTTTCACCTGTATTATATATCATTCTGTTTACGATGTTGTTCTCCAAACAGTTCATTAAGCGGATCAACCGGCCTTTGCAGCTTTTAATGGAGGCGGCAAAGAAGATAAAGGACAAGGATTTGGATTTCGAGATCAACTACTATTCAGAAAACGAATTGGGGAAACTCTGTACTGCTTTTTCAGAAATGCAGGCAGAATTAAAGACTTCCCTTTCCGCTCAGTGGGAAATGGAACGGGAGCGCGTGGAAATGGTAGAAGCACTAGCACACGACTTAAAAACCCCCATTTCTATAGTTTTGGCCTACACAGAATCCTTGCTGGACAGTAAAGTCTCAAATCCGGAAAGATCACAGCGATACTTGTCTGTCATTGAAGAGAACGCCCAAAAATGCAGCAACCTTGTTCAGCAAATGCAGGTCGCCTCCGAGTCTGAGCAGGCAGGAAATGAATTAGAACTCACAGAGATGGACTTGTATGCTTTCCTCTCTCAGAAAGTGAAGCATTACGAATTACAGGCGAAGGAAAAAGCCGTGTCAATCGAGTTATGTGATGATGTCAGCATACATGCTGCATATTCCCTTGATACGGATAAGCTTGACCGCATCTTTGATAATATTGTATCCAACAGTCTGCGCTATACGCCCGCAAATGGGAACATCCTGATCTCCGCTTTGGCAGATCAAAAAGCCATCACCTACCGGGTGTGCGATACGGGGTGCGGATTCAGCAAAAAAGATTTGGAACGAGCAACGGATCGATTTTACAGAAGTGATGAAGCCCGGCAAAGTGGAGAAGGTCACTCCGGCCTGGGACTGTATACGGTAAAGCAATTAGTACACCAGCTTGGCGGCAGCGTCGAGCTTTCAAACGGAAAGGATGGTGGGGCATGCGTACAATTCAGTCAGAAAATCTTTTGAGTGGGAATGAACAGCGTTTTACATGGAGGGGTCAAAGTGGATACTTTGCTCCACTTGCGGCGGAAAGACCAGGACAAAAATCCGTAAGGACACCGAGTTAAAGAACTTTCCGCTATTCTGTCCAAAATGCAGATCGGAAATACTGATCAATTTGGAACAAGGTAATATCACAATCATCAAAGAGCCAGACGCTAAGACACAGAGCCGATGATCGACAGTCTATGACTGCCATCATCAGCTTATTTCATTATACGGAGACTGTTTACTTATGAAAAAAGCTATAAATGCCAGAAACGAAAAAGCAGTCTTACAGCTGCTTCTCATGGGCGGTGTTGATAAGGGCCGTTGCAGTGGCCTTGATTACTTCCAGGGCCCAACTGTCGCCATCACAAAGGGTACGGAGAAGATAATCTACCTCGGTATCGACAGTTCGTTTTTCGGGGTAAAAGAAGATGTCAGCAGATACATTCAATGCCTGAATAATCCGGCAGAGAACATCATAACTTGGCTTCTTCCCCTCGTTCTTGATCCGGTATAAATAGCGTTCTGAAATATCTGCCTTGATTGCCAGAGCTTCTATGGTAATTTCAGCCCTTTCTCGTGCTGACTTAATGATGTGGCCTGGAGATTCAGGAATATTATGCACTCTCAGTTCATCTCCATCTATAATTTTATCCTTTTCTGCCAGGTTGATAATGGCATAAGAATTCAATTATAGATGGCATAACAGTTCAGAATATGAGAGAAAAAAGCAAGACCATCCTACCAAAAACTCGGATAGGGGGGTCTTGTTATGCGTTGGTCTCATTTTGACCATACTCTGCGCATCAAAAGCAGCTGTTTTTCCACCGGCTGATTAACGGGGGCGGCTCAGTTAAAAAAAGAATTTGCGCCGCCCGGTGTTCCTATGCGCCACAAGCTGAACCGATAGTTCAGTATAAACATGAATTAAATAGCTTCTATGCACCTGTATCACGCCTTTTCAGGTTGTGGTGCGGGTGCTTTTTCATATACAGGAGACAGCGTCGTTTTCACTGCCGCAGCCCTCCGAGTCATGCAAAGCCAAAAGGTTTTCACGCGATTTGGAGGTGCGATATGAACAGAGAAGGTAAAAAATGAGTTCTGTATCCAAGGGTCAGTACAGAAATGCAGATTGTAGGAATTTATGAGGACGCTGGTAAATCGGGGAAATCCATAGAAGGACGTCCGGCATTCAAAAAAATGCTTTCAGATATAGAAAACGGATTGTCCATTGATTATATTTTTGTCTATAAATCATCCCGATTCGGTAGAAATGCAGCAGATATACTAAACTCTCTGGAGTTCATTCAGTCCTATGGGATCAATCTAATTTGTATTGAGGAAGGAATTGATTCCTCACAGACAAGCGGGAAGCTTTTGATTTCAGTCTTGTCTGCTGTTGCGGAAATCGAACGCGAAAACATATTGGAACAGATAATGAATGGCCGGAGAGAAAAAGCTCGTCAGAACGGGAAATTAGATAGATGGAGCGGGCATTTTGTCAGGCTGATTCTTGATAACCCCGTTTATTATGGTAAGATAGCATACGGCAGACGCACCAGAGAAAAGGTGAAAGGAACGAAGAACGACTATCATCTTGTTAGTACGGATGATTATATTTTGGAAGAAGAACAACACGAAGGGATCGTTAGCGAGGAACTCTGGAATAAAGTTAACGCGAAAAGGATTGCAACAGGCGTTAAGCAGCCTTCTAAAGTCGGAAAAGATAGAGCGCATCTTCTGACAGGTATTCTTAAATGCCCCAAATGTGGCAGTTCTGTGTATACGAATAAGCATGCATGGACAAATAAGGATGGCACTTACAAAGAAGTGTACTATTACGTATGCGGAAGAAACAAGCTGGAGCGCGGAAAATATTGTGATTATAAAGCGTCTCTCAGAAAAACGGATATTGAGCCGCTTGTCATTGAAGCAGTAAAGGAACTTGTCAGGGATGAGTTCTTTGTAAAAGAAATCAAGAAGCGAATTGGACATCAGATTGATACAGGCAATATCTTTGGAGAACCTTTTCAAGATCATGCAGAATTTTAGGGAACTGTATGCTATAATAAGCGATAAAGAAAAAAAGCCATCATATCATATCTCATCAAAGAAATTCAGATTTATCCCCACGATGAAACAGACCAGCCTTTGAAATCCATAGAGTTTAGTTTTTCTGTTTATCGTGATGGGCAGGAAATCAAGGAACTCTTGTAGAAAAAAGGTAATACCGTTGAATGTGTTGTATTGATGTCAAGGGTCGAGGGAACATAGCTGCGAAAGCCCGGTAATACTGCGGTTTTCGGGCAACTGAGCAAATTTGGCATCGGGCAGGCAAAACGCTTCTCGGTAACTTATCCAAAGGCAAATCAGGTCAAAAACTGTGAGAGTTTAGTTGCCAAGTTAGATGTCACTATGTTGAGTTGCAGAGTTAGATGTCGGGCAGTTGTGGCTGTGAGATAGGTGTCAGAGCGATAAATCGGAATTAATTGAGGAAAACATTAAGGAATGACAGCAGAAGAATTATGGAGAAAATCTGGATTTACCGGAACCTATGAAGCGTGGTCTTTCGGAGAAGCACCGGACGAGCTGGCGGAGTTGGTTGTGCAAGAAATAAAGACTGCGACCTGTTCTGCATATGATCTGTATCAAGCAGAAGGTGAGCCTATTCCTAAAGTTGGTGATTATAGTATTATTTTGAATTCTGATGGCGAGGCTGTCTGCATTATAAAAACAACAATGGTATATGTAACCGAATTCAATAAGGTTTCATCAGAGCATGCATACAAAGAAGGGGAAGGAGACAGATCTCTGGATTACTGGCGAGAGGTTCATATTAATTTTCTGACTAATGAGCTTGCCTCGGTGCACCATTCATTTGATGAGACCACAAAAGTTGTTTGCGAGGAATTTGAAGTAGTATACAAATAAATATCAGTTTGTAAATAAGGAGGAAGCGTTATGGCCTTTGATTATAAAAAAGAGTATAAGGAATTCTACATGTCAAAGGATAAGCCGTCCATTGTGACGGTTCCGAGCATGAACTATATTGCGGTTCGCGGATACGGTGATCCAAATGAGGAGGATGGAGAGTACAAGCAGTCTATCGGCCTGCTTTACGGTATTGCCTTCACAATCAAAATGAGTAAAAAAGGAGATCATCAGATTGACGGATATTTTGATTTTGTTGTTCCTCCGCTGGAAGGATTCTGGTGGCAGGATGGTGTCGCTGGGATCAATTATGCTCATAAGGAAAACTTCAAATGGATATCCGTCATCTGACTTCCTGATTTTGTGACAAAAGAAGATTTTGAATGGGTGGGTGAGGAAGCTACTAAAAGGAAAAAGACAGACTTCTCAAAGGTTGAATTTCTGAGCTATGACGAGGGCTTGTGCGTTCAGTGTATGCACATCGGTTCCTATGACGATGAGCCTGCCACTGTCGCACTTATGCATGAGTACATGGAGCAGCAGGGCTATACATTAGATATTACCGATCAGCGCTTACATCACGAAATATATCTGAGCGATGCCAGAAAGGTTGCGCCGGAGAAGCTGAAAACTGTGATCAGGCATCCGATACGGGAGAGGTAGAATTATGGCATCAAGCAAAGAATATTTGGATTTCATATTAGAGCAGCTATCGGATTTGGATGATGTGTCGCATCGGGCTATGATGGGAGAATACATTATCTACTATCGCGGCAAGGTGGTCGGCGGCATTTACGATGACCGCTTCCTTGTGAAGCCCACAAAGTCCACTACGGCAATGATGCCGAATGCAGTCATGGAACTTCCGTATGAAGGAGCGAAGGAAATGCTGCTTGTGGATGATGTGGACAATAAGGAGTTCCTGAGAGTGCTGTTGGAAGCAATGTACGAGGAGCTTCCTGCTCCAAAGAAAAAGAAATGAGAAAAGCAAATGATAGATATAACAAGGCTTAGCAGTCATTATATTACCCGCTTTTTGGATGAGTCCGACGTGGATAAAATCCTTGAGGTATGTCAACAGAATACCTTGTTTTATGAATATACTGAGGCGCGACCAACCAGTGAACAGATACAGGACGACATGAAACTGACTCCACTGGGAATCGACCTGTCGGCAAAACATTTTTTTGGCTTTTTCGCGGATCAGGATCTTGTTGCTGTTATGGATTTGATTGATGGGTATCCGAAACCGGAAATCGCTTATATCGGTTTCTTTATGGTGAATCAGGCGTATCAGGGAAAACAGATCGGAACAACAATTATTGATGAAGTCGTAGCTTATTTAAGGACTATTGGAAAAACGGTAGTACGACTTGCAATAGATAAAGGGAATCCACAGTCTACTCATTTCTGGAAGAAAAACGGATTTGAAATAATCTCTGAAGCTGATGTAAATGGATGGACAAAACTTGTAGCTGAGAGATTATTGGCATCAAGGTAGATAATAGACAGACTAAGGCTTTTCACTACTGATTAAGTTCAGTGGCGAGGAGCCTTTTGAGTAGAATGTTATATATTAAGATAAAGCATAAAATTGAAAAATATTTTGGCTATTTGTCTCCACAGTTTAATATCTTTTTAGAAAGGCAGATGTTACAAAAGCATAACTGCTGAATGGGGATATGAGGAATATTCATAAATATTTAAATAGGGATTTAAGATATATTACGCTGTACATAAATGGGGATTTTGGGTAAAATCATTATAGTGAGGTGATGTATATGGAGACAACAGTCTTTAAAAGGAAGATATATAATGAAATTCTTGAATGGAAAAACAATCGCAGCGATAAGTATGCACTTTTGATAAGAGGACCTAGACGTGTCGGAAAATCAACGATTGTCAAGGAGTTCGCAAGTAAAGAATTCAAATCATATATATTGCTTGATTTTGCTCGTACCAGTAAAGATATCAATAACTTATTCGAGGATCTGTATAGTCTGGATTTTTTCTTTCTCCAACTGCAACAGCTG
>ERZ773003.1788-NODE-1788-length-11669-cov-2.231273_pt1 | contig 11669 bp, 7 predicted proteins | sample MGYA00580668_ERZ773003 | MGnify/ENA primary metagenome ERZ773003 (study PRJEB29015, sample SAMEA2738002) | human oral metagenome | biome: human oral; feature: human-associated habitat; material: dental | place: China | collected 2126 ... | reverse complement strand
CGAATTGCGAGTAGAGGTAGACCTCGCCGTCGGCCGGATCGACGTAGCGGTGCAGGCCCTCGCCGGTGCGCGAGTAGTTCATCGTCGCCTCTATGCGAACGGTGTTGTTCGGCGCGAGGTCATCGAGCGGGAGGCGGGAGTCGGCAAAGGCGTCGACGTCGAGCACGTTCCCGTTGAGAACTGCCTTGTTCACTGATTCGGCCACGATGTCGAGGAACGTCGAAGCCCCCGCTTCCGCGGTGAAGTCGATTTCTGTGATCGAGACGAAGGTCGTTTCCGACCCCGTCGCCAAATCGAGGTAGATGCGATACGAGTCCGTCTGGATCTGGCTAGAGCGCTTTGCTGCTTCGTCGCGGGTGAGGTTGGTCCCTGGCATGAATGTCCTTTCGAGTAGTCAGTCTGATCGAACGGTCGGTCCGACGCCAAGTTAGTCGGTCCGACGCCGAGTCTCGGGCAGATTGTCCGTTACAAGGGTACGCGTTTTGTGCGAAGAGAAAAGCGGGGTATCGCGCACTTGGCGCGCGGGCCCCGCCTTCCCCGTCGTTCTTCTCCTCGTCGGCTTCGCCTACTCCTTCGTCTCGGCGCCTGCTTCTTTGATCTGCCGCCGGTTGCTTCGGCCCGGCGCCTACTTCTTCGACCCGGCGTCGGGCTTGCCGCTCGCCGCGGACATTTCGTTGGGGACGACCTTGAGATTGAAGGACGTCACGACCTCGCCCGTCGAGATCTGCACGAGGCGGATCTTCTTCGAAGCGGGCTCCGAAATGTAGGCGTAGTCCCCGATCGCCGTGACGTTCGGGCCGGGCTCCTGCCAATCGTCCTTCTCGCGCCATTCCTTGACGACCTTGACCTTCTTTTTCACCTCGCCGGAAGCCGGATCCAGAATGGCGAGATTCCCGTCGTAGGTGAGGACCAGGCCCTCGCCGTTCGGGCCGCGCGCGAAAGAGCGGAACCAGTAGGGCGATCCGAGGTCGACCTTCTTCAACGTGCCGTTCGCCGTGTCGATGAGTCCCGCCGACGTCGGCCTTTCGGTCACGCCTTCAGCGCCTTCGGCCGGCTTGACCGTCTTGTAGTCGGCGAGCACATAGGGCGATTCAGGCGAGCCGAATTGGTTGCCGGATCGTTGGTAGGGCTCGGAGACGGGGACCTTGTGGAAAGCCCCGTCCCGGTAGACGACCGGGCCGTTTGTGCAGCCGAAGGAGACGACGTCGCCGTTCGCGTTGGACTGGGCCGCCCCCTCCCCGTGGACTCCCGGGCAATCCGTTGTTTCCGCCACGACCTTGCCGCTTGGATCGACCTCCTGGATCGTGTGACGCTCCTTCTCGGTTCCCTTCGTTGTCAGCATATTGCCGTTGGACAGCGGCACGGCGACTCCGTGGTGGGCGTCCCCTCCTTTGAACGCTTTGATTTCCGAAGGATAGTCGGTCATGATGACAGGACGTTTGAAATGTTCTTCCACTAAATAGCGTTCGTGCTCGCTGCTCAAATCCATTCCCCATTCCGTTACGGGGAATTCGAACTTCTTTCCGTTCTTCACTGCCGCTTGAAGAATTTCAATTCCTTCGGTGTAGGTCAGACGAACGAAGTCTTCTTTAATGACCGATTGCAACGTCTCCAACAAGTTTTTGTCAATCATCTTGTTGAGGAATTCCAAATCGTCTTTGCAGTGTTCCAACGCCCAGCGCACGCAGAATTTAATGAAATCTTCCTCTAAATCCATCAGCTCATCTTCGTCTAAGAAAGCCACTTCGGGTTCAATCATCCAAAATTCTGCCAAATGGCGCGGCGTATTGCTATTCTCTGCGCGGAACGTTGGGCCAAAGGTGTAGATGCCACCTAAGGCTGTTGCGCCCAATTCGCCCTCTAATTGACCCGACACAGTGAGGCTCGTTTTTTTGCCAAAGAAATCTTTTTCATAGGGCACCTCACCCGTTTTGCCTGTTCTGCTGAGGTCGAGTGTCGTCACTTGAAACATCTCTCCCGCACCTTCGGCATCGCTTGCGGTGATCAATGGCGTGTGGAAATAGTAGTAACCATGCTCATGAAAATACTGATGAATGGCAATCGCCATGTTGTGACGAATGCGGAAAACGGCACCAAAGGTGTTGGTGCGCAGACGCAGATGCGCATATTTGCGCATGTATTCAAAGCTCTGTCCCTTCTTTTGCATGGGATAATCCGACGGGCAAAGACCATAGATTTCGATGGCTTTGCTTTGAATTTCAACGCTTTGACCAGCACCTTGGCTTTGCACCAATGTCCCTGTTACCCCGATACATGCACCTGTTGTAATGCTTTTGAGCTCTTCAGCATCCATCGATGTGGGGTCGACAACAATCTGAATGTTGTTGATGGTCGACCCATCGTTGAGGGCAATAAAGTCGACAGCCTTACTGTTTCTGTGGGAGCGCACCCATCCTTTCACGAGTATATCGTGATTAAAGTCGACGCTTTTGAGGGCGTCGACTATTTTTGTTCTTTTCATTTTCAATTCTGAATATTACTCAAACATCCCACTCCGGAGGATTTCCACCTCTTGTTCGGTGAGGAAACGCCAGTCGCCGCGACGCAAATTCTTTTTCGTCAGGCCGGCAAACTGCACACGATCCAAGCGTGTTACGCGATAGCCTAAGTGTTCGAAAATGCGACGAACGATGCGGTTTTTGCCACTGTGGATTTCGATACCCACTTGCTTTTTGTCGCGCGGATCGGCATATTCGATAGCGTCAGCATGGATTTCTCCATCTTCCAATTCAATGCCACTGGCAATCTTTTGCAAATCTTCCTCTGCCAAAGCCTTGTCCAAGTGCACATGATACACTTTCTTTTTCAAGAATTTAGGATGCGTGAGTTTGCTGGCCAAATCGCCGTCGTTTGTGAGCAATAGCACACCCGTTGTGTTGCGATCTAAGCGTCCCACGGGATAGATGCGCTCCGGACAAGCATCTTTTACCAAGTCCATCACAATCTTTCGTTGTTGTGGGTCATCGCTGGTGGTCACACAATCTTTTGGTTTGTTGAGCAGCACATAGACCTTCTTCTCCAAAGAAACAGGTTGATCGTGGAACTTTACCTCGTCTGAACGCAACACCTTTGTACCCAATTCGGTAACAACATTGCCGTTGACCGTCACCACACCTGCCTGAATAAATTCATCGGCTTCGCGGCGAGAACATACGCCGGCATTTGCCAAGTATTTATTCAAACGAATAGGCTCGTTGGGATCAATGTGTGTCTCTTTATATTCAATGCGCTTCTTCAAGCTATATTTCGCGTTGGGATCGTAACCCGGACGGTTTTTCTTAAAGTTGCGGTTGGGGTTGAAATTCTGTTGTGGACGGTTGTTGTAACCGCCGTAATTGTTGTTATAGTTACGGTTGTTGTAGCCACCTTGTTGTGGATAACCGCCGCCATTGTTGTTGAAGTTGCGGTTGTTTTGATAACCACCCCGACCTTGATAGCCGCCTTGTTGTGGGCGTCCGTAACCTTGTGGCTGCCGTGGTTGATAGCCACCTTGCTGCTCTTCGCCATTCGCATTGTAGCGAGGACGATAACCTTGCTGCTGTGGACGTGCATAGTTGCCTTGCTGTCGGGGTTGATAACCGCCTTGCTGCTCGCCGCCATTGTTGTTGAAACGTGGGCGATAGCCGCCTTGTTGGGGGCGATTGTTGCCTCCGCGGCTGTTATATCCCCCTTGCTGACGGTTATAGCCGCCTTGATAAGGTTGGTAACTGCGTTGTGGCCGCTCGCTGTTTTGCAATGCACTGCCAAAACCTTCCGGGCGGAATCCGCCTTCATGTTCACTGTTTGCGCCTTCTGAACTATACGCCCGCTGTGAATGAATGCGTGGGCGCTGTGGCCGACCTGCACTGTGATAGTTGGGTGAATAACCTTCTGTTTGTCGTGAGTAACCCTCACGGGTGCCCTCATTCTGCTCGTTTGACAGATCTTGAGCCTTGTTTTCTAATTCTGAATCCATAATTTTTAATTCATGATTTGTAGCCTCGCGGCCGGGTTAGTACTTTATTGATAACTTTCTTTTTATTGATTAAATTTGTTTACATTCCAGTATAATTCAGCGGTGTGATGGCCATAAGTTCGGCTTTCACGGCAGCGCTCACGTTGAGTTGTGCGATAAACTGCTGAATGGTTTCTTGCGTCATTTGCTGATTGGTGCGGGTAAGCGCTTTCAAAGCCTCGTAGGGATGAGGGTAGTTTTCACGCCGAAGAATGGTTTGTATGGCCTCGGCCACCACGGCCCACGTGCTGTTTAAATCGGCCTTCAGCTTGCCTTCGTTGAGAATGAGCTTCTGCAATCCTTTCAAAGTGCTTTGCATTGCAATGAGGCTGTGTGCCAAAGGCACCCCGATGTTGCGCAGCACGGTGCTGTCGGTGAGGTCGCGTTGCAAGCGGCTCACAGGCAGTTTCTGTGCCAAGAATTGCAAAAGAGCATTGGCCACTCCCAAGTTTCCCTCGCTATTCTCATAATCGATGGGGTTCACTTTATGGGGCATGGCACTCGAGCCCACCTCCCCTGCTTTAATCTTCTGCTTGAAATAATCCATCGAAATATACAACCAAAAGTCGCGGTCAAGGTCGATAAGGATGGTGTTGATGCGGCGGATGCCATCAAAAATGGCACCCATGTGGTCGTAATTGCTAATCTGTGTGGTCCATGTCTCGCGCTCCAAACCCAACTTTTGACGGACAAACTGTGCACCAAAGGCGGGCCAATCGATTTGCGGATAGGCCACATGGTGGGCATTGAAATTGCCTGTCGCACCACCAAACTTCGCTGTAAACTTGCAGGCTTTCAATGCGGCCAGCTGCTCTTTCAGACGATAAACATACACCATAACCTCCTTGCCCAAGCGGGTGGGTGAGGCCGGTTGTCCATGTGTTTTGGCCAACATGGGCACCGCTTTCCACTCCTCGGCATAGGTTTCAAGCTGCCCGATGAGCGCTTCGACCTGCGGAAAATACACCTTTTCCAAGGCTTCTTTCAACGAAAGTGGCACACTGGTGTTGTTGATATCTTGTGAAGTTAGCCCGAAATGAATAAATTCCTTATAAGCCTCGAGCCCACCAATGCGGTCGAAAGCCTCCTTCAAGAAATATTCCACGGCTTTCACGTCGTGATTAGTGGTTTGCTCTATCGTTTTCACCCGCTGTGCATCGGCTTCAGTAAAGTGGCGATAGAGGTCGCGCAAGGTCTCAAACTGATTGCTGTCAACGCTCTTCAGCTGTGGAATGCCCCATTCGCACAGGGTAATGAAATACTCTATTTCCACGCGCACCCGATAGCGTATCAATGCATATTCCGAAAAATAATCGGCAAGTTCTTGGCATTTGTTTCTATAACGTCCATCGATAGGCGAAATGGCAGTCAGTGAATCAAGATTCATCTTTTCTTTAATTGATGTTTAAAACCTTATTCGATACGAAAGATATCAACGCCGCAAAGATACTGTTTTTTCACAAAACTGCTTTCTTTTGGAGTGATAAAGTTTTTTAAATTCTAAGTAAATGTCTATAATGGGGTAGGCTTATTTATAAAAGGTGAGTATCTCTGCCGTGATCATTGTTTTTTATTCTTTTTGTTCATCCCATGCACTTGCGGTTCTATTTGCGTAGTCTGCCAATAAAAGTGGGGCATATTGTTGCATAATTACAATGTTCTTGAGCAGCAATTACGATGATATTGTGGCGTAATCTGCACTGTTTTTCTTCGGGGAGGCGTGGCTTGCGTGATGAAATAGGGCGGAAGGAGCGCATAGTGGGGCTCATGCAGGGGAATGTTTTGCAGCTCCGTTGTGCAACAATGGCGCATTTTCCCATCTTTTATACCTATTTTTTGTGTCCGAACGGTGTATTTTTAATGGTTGGGAGGGCAATATACCTAAAAGTAGGTATTGTGGAGCGACGATGAAAGCTGTAATTTTGCCCACGCTATCAAATAATCATGCGCAAAAGAAACGTTATCACCTTTCTCTTTCTTTTGGTTTGCCTCATTCGCTTATCGGCTGCCAACGACCCGCAACGCTTCACCCTTCAAGGCAAAGTGGTGGATGCCGGGCAAGGCGACGGATTGGGGTTTGTCACCCTTCGGCTGTATGCCGGCGAGCGCTTCCTGTCGGGTTTGCAGACCTCTGACCACGGCACGTTCCGGTTTTCCGACCTTGCTCCGCGCCGTTATCGCCTGCAAGTGTCATCGGTAGGCTATGCCACGCTTGACACGTTGGTGACGCTCAGTGGTGACTTGCAGTGCACATTGCGCCTGCATGCCACAGCCATCAGCTTAGGTGAGGTGACGGTTACGGCCCAAGAGAAGAAAGGACTGACGAGCACATCGGTTATCGATCGCACGGCCATGCAGCATCTGCAACCCTCGTCGTTCAGCGATTTGCTGAGCCTTTTGCCCGGCGGAATGACCGCTACGCCCCACACCAACGTGGCCAATGTGGCGCGTTTGCGCGAGGTGGGTATCTCGAGCAGCGACTATGCCATCAGTAGTTTGGGCACAAAATTCATGGTGGATGGCGCTCCCATCGGCACCGATGCCAACATGCAACTGTTGGGACGGAACATGAATGCCGACGGAAATCGCTCGACAGTGGGCTATGGTGTTGACATGAGAATGCTGGCAACTGACAACATCGAGCAAGTGGAAGTGGTGCGAGGCATTCCTTCTGTGAAGTATGGTGACTTGACCAGTGGGCTCATTCGCATTGAACGCAAGCGTGTGGCAACGCCGCTTGAGGTGCGCATCAAGGCCGACGGCTATGGCAAACTGCTCTCAGCAGGAAAGGGATTTGCCTTGGGCAACAACTGGATTTTAAATGCCGACGGAGGTTTGTTCAACTCGAAAGCCGATCCGCGCAACCGCTTTGAAACCTACAACCGGCTGAATTTCTCGGCCCGACTACACAAGTTTTGGCTCTTTGCACAAGGTGGAAGGCTTAATTGGGATGTGGCTTCGGACTATGCGGGCAACATCGATCACGTGAAAACCGACCCCGAAGTGCAAGTGAACAAGGAAGATCGCTATCGCTCGTCCTACCATCGCGTGGGGCTAAGCACATCGTTACGCTACAGTCCGCACGAGGACTCATGGCTTCAATCGCTGTTGCTGCGCTATTCGACGAGCGTTTCTTTCGACGAAATCGACCAGACAAAGTTTGTGAGTGTGGACCGCGATACGCCGGCACCACTGACTGAAGAGAACGGTGAATATGATGGTACCTATCTGCCTTCGACCTATGTGGCGCGCCATCAAGTGAAAGGAATGCCGTTTTATTCGAACTTACGGTTGGAAGGCAATGCGCAGAAGACGATGGGAGCACTGTCGCATGTGCTCACAATGGGCGTGGAATGGCAATATAACAAGAACTTTGGGCAGGGGCAGGTGTACGATTATCTGCGTCCCATCGATGGCACATCGTCGCGCCGTCCGCGTGCATTCAAGGATATTCCGGCTACAAATTTGTGGGCATTCTACGCGCAAGACGAGGCCAAACTATCGGTGGGCAAACATGTCATCACGGCCTTGTTGGGCGTGCGTGGCACCGCGATGGTGGGATTATCTTCGGCCTATGACTTGCACGGAAGGTTGTATGTCGACCCGCGATTGAACGTGCAATGGGACCTCCCGGCCATGGGTAAGTTGCACCTTTATGCCTCAATGGGCGTGGGGCGCATGAGCAAAATGCCCACAATATTGGATTTAAATCCCGAGAAACGCTACATCGATTTGGTGCAACTGAACTATTGGAATGCCAACGACGCCTTGAAGAAGCTCCATATTCGCAGCTACACCATCGACACCAATAATTATCATTTGCTGCCGGCACACAACACCAAATGGGAAGTTCGCGTGGGCGGTAGCTGTAAAGGGCATCGGTTTTATGCCACCTTTTTCCACGAAAGCATGAACGCCGGCTTTCGCAGCACGCAGCAAATGATACCGATGCTCACCTATAAACAATATGATGCATCGGGCCTTCGGGGCAAGACACTCACGGCACCTCCGTCGCTCGCCGCGTTACCCTATCGCACTGACACGCTGCTGCGCACATATCAAGTGATGGGAAACGGTACAAAGATTATCAAGCAGGGCATTGAATTTCAATATTCCTCGCCTCGCCTCCCGGCACTTCATACGCGTCTCACTTTCAACGGAGCATGGTTTCACACCACCTATTCGGCAGGCGAACCCGAATATTATGCCGGTTCATCGCAGCAGATTAACGGCATCACCATCAACAATCGTTATTTGGGCATTTACGCGTGGAACAACGGTTATGTGAAAGATCGGTTCACCTCGAACCTCATTGCCGACACCTATCTCGATCGGTTGGGGCTTATTCTCTCGGCAACGGCCGAATGTTATTGGTTGGGAAAGACGCTCACACCCACACGTAATCCGCGTCCGATAGCCTATGTTGATGTGGCAGGCGTGGAACATCCCTATACCGATGCCGACGCGACCGATGTATATAAGCGCTGGTTGGTGCTGTCGAATGTGCGTCAAACCCAACTGGTGCAGCGCGAACGTGCCTATATGTGTTTGAACATGAAAGCCTCAAAACAGTTTGGCCGCTATGCGACGCTGTCGTTTTTTGCCGACCGATTGCTCGCCATTGCGCCCGACTACGAGGTGAATGGCTATATCGTGCGGCGTGTGTTCACCCCCTATTTTGGAATGGAATTAAATTTTAAATTATAAAAACAGAGATGAAGATGAAAAAGTTTTTTGGATTATGGCTGTTGGGTGTCCTTGTTTTGGCATCGTGCGGCGAGAAGTTTCACGAAACTCCACAAAGCGAAGTTTCAGTGGTCTACACCTTGGCAAAGGACATTCAAAATGCGAAAGCATCGAATGTGCGCGTGACATTTTTCAATGTTAACACGGGATGTTCGACTGTTGTGCAGAGCAATGAACTGTCGAAAGTGTGGTTGGAAGACGGTTTATACAACGTGATGTTAGAGGGTAATGTGGCCTACAAAATGAACGGAACCGATGTGAATGCACGTCTCAGAGCCGTGCAAAACAATGTGAATATCACGGGCGGAAAAGCCACGCTGAACCTTATTGCCGAAGCCGTCTCGGTGAAAGATGGCTTTGTTTTTGCCGAGATTGCCGTGGCCGGAACACTCGATGCCAACAAGAAACAATATAGCAGCGATAAATATTTCCGCATCTACAACAACAGCGATGAGACGCTTTATGCCGATGGATTGGTATTATTCGAGAGCGAGTTCCTCAATGACACGCCACATGATTACAAGCCCGATATGCGTGACTCTGCCCTTGCCATCAGTGTCGCCTACATGGTTCCGGGCAGTGGAAAAGACCATCCCGTGGAACCGGGAAAGAGCATTCTGCTGGTAGATTTAGGCTTAGACCACACCAAAACAAATCCCAACTCCTATGATTTGAGCAAAGCCGATTTCGAATGGTATGACAAAACCGAGAACGGTGGCGACACTGATACCGACGTGCCCAACTTGATTAAGCTCATCACCATGGATGGTAATCGGCAGATGGGCGTATGGATGCCCCACACACGCGGTGTAAAGACCTATGCTATCGGTTATTTGGGCGATGCGCAACATGCTGTGAATGCAGCCGATTATGTGAAGAACTATGTCTATCGTTATACCTATGACTTCACGTTTAAGGACAAAACCTATCCTATGAGCGGCGATGCTTATCTGCTGCCCAACGCTTGGATTGCCGACTGTGTGAACATGTGTCCGAAGGAAGCACCCAAGAAATGGACTTGCTCTGCATCGCGCTTGGATGCAGGCTTTGCTTATAATTCCGTGCAGGCCTTTGATAAAAACCGCTATGGCATGGCCATTCGCCGCAAGGTTGACAACCAAACCCACAAGTTGGTGGACACGAACAATTCGACCAACGACTTCGAAAGCATGGTGAAAGCCAATCCCTATTATCAATTCTTTAAATAGAGACAACAGGTTATTCGCTTTGTAAGGCGAGCGAATAACCTTTTCTCCTTGCAATGATGAAGCATTTTTCTCTGCTGTTGTTGGCATGCAGTTTGGGCTTGAGTCAGCAGGCCTGGGCGCAAACCAAGTTGCAAACACTGTTGTCATGGCATGACAATAAGGCTTTTGAAGTCTATCGAAACCCGGCGTTGGCCGTGGGACGATACGACAGCTCGTACGCCGAAGTGAAGGCATCGTTCATCAACAAGAATGCCGACCAAGCCCTTGTCGCACAGATGGGACGCGCCTTTACGGCCGGCCGCTTCGATGCTTCGTCCTATCAATGGCTGGGTAAGCATGCGGTAGTGTGGGGAGATGCCGGCTACGACCGCCGTCGCACACGCGATATTCAGTGGAACGAGTCGGCCGATTTCATGCAGATTTACCCCTATGTCACAGCCGATACCCTCGGCGGCAAGATGGAACGTGAGGCCTATCGCTTCCACATGGGCTATGCCCGCCAACTGAACCGCTGGCGCTATGGTGTTGAAGCGGCCTACGAGTCGGCATTGAGCTATCGCGATATCGACCCACGCCCACGCAACAACAGTCTGTTTGTCGACCTCAAAGTGGGCGCATCCCATTCGCTCGGCACGCGCTACGACCTCGGCGCTTATGCCCTTTGGCAGCGCTATTCGCAAGAGCAATCCATCGCCTTTATGAATCCCTTGGGCGCCATCACACTCTATCAGATGCAAGGCCTCGGCATGCACTATTATCGATTTGCAGGTGCATTGAAAGAAGCCTATTTCACAGGGCACACCTTAGGTGTCGGCTTTACGCTGCAGCCTCGTGAAAAGGGACTTTTGGCGCAGTTGGAAATATCGCGACGTGTGTTGCAAAAGCAGATGTCCGACCTACAAGATGCACCCATCAACAATCTGACCGTTTGGACCATTTCGGGCGAGACGGCCTGGCGTGGACAGCAACATCACGTGTCACTCTCGGCCACCTATAGCAACCGCGAAGGTGCCGAACGCTTATATGACAACGGTCTCACGGGCTACAAACAGTTAGCCATCAACTATCCCTTTCTTTCCAAAACGTTGCACATGCAGTTGGAAGCCGCACGGCAATGGCTGCCAGCGCAGTGGGAAATCAATGCCGTGCCTGCGGTTTCGTTGCTGGCTTTTCAAGAAACCTACGCCAATCCACAGCGCGAAATGCAGTTTGCCAACCTCTCATTCGGCTTGCAAACACAGGCCATCAGGTCGTTTCGTGCAGGTATTTTCACTGCACATATTGCGGTGCAGCGCACACAAAACATGCAAAAGCGATTGGTTTTAAACGACCGACACGCTTTCACCGAACCGCTTTCCATGCTAAACGACAACTACAATCAGCTCACAGCGCACGCTTGGACCAGCGAAATCGGTGCGCGCTACGACCTCTTTCTTCGCACCCCCTCCATCAAAACACTGTTCCTACAAGCAACACTCCGCCATCAAAACCGCACTACCCACCGTCACACCACCCTTGTTCAACTAACATTAGGTGTAACACTTTGAAGTATTGGATTGAATGGACGACGGCTTACCGATGAAAAAGGGGAGGAGTAGAAATGAAAAAATCCCTGCAATCCCGAAGGACTACAGGGAAACACCCCAGTGGGCGTTGACGGATTCGAACCGCCGACCCTCTGCTTGTAAGGCAGATGCTCT
>ERZ773003.1787-NODE-1787-length-11671-cov-7.453168_pt1 | contig 11671 bp, 10 predicted proteins | sample MGYA00580668_ERZ773003 | MGnify/ENA primary metagenome ERZ773003 (study PRJEB29015, sample SAMEA2738002) | human oral metagenome | biome: human oral; feature: human-associated habitat; material: dental | place: China | collected 2126 ... | reverse complement strand
TGTAAATCTTTTTTTCTTTCTCTTTCATATTCTTCAATAATTAGTCTATATCTTTCTAATTTTTCTTTATCTAATAAATCCTCTTTTGTATATTCTAAATATCTATTTCCTTTTAAAATAGCATTTGAATACTCATCTTCCTCTGGTGGAAGATAACCTTCTTTTAATAAGCCTTTTGTATAAAAGTCATTATAAATAAATGAAAAAATAATTCTTAAAATAGGAATAGGAATAAGAATTATCATAATAAAAACAGGAGTATTTAAATGATTAATACTATCATAATAGTCTAGCAAAATGATGAATGCGGGCATTATTGAAGGGCAAGGTAATATAAAAATAGAAATAAAAAAACAGACTACTATCAATTACTCTAAAAGTTATAATGTATAAAAATAAATAAGGTGAGATAAAAATAAAAAATCATTTAATGTCTAATCTAAATAAAGGGACTAAAAAATTAAGGAAAAGTGAAGTCCAGCTAAAACTTAAATATCCCTTTTTCTTATGTCCATGTCTTTTTTAATTAATCTGTATTGCCATAAAACTCCTTTTTATTTGATCGAATTAAAAGTATTAAAATAACCAAAAAGATAGATAATAATTAGAAGTATAACCCATATTCCAATAGCTGAATAAAATTTTGATCTTTCTTCTTTTCTAGCAAAAGTAGAAAATTCTCTATATCTTTCCATTTTAACATTATCCTCTAATTCTTCTTTTGAATATGGTAAATAAGAATAATCCTTTAAAACTGCTGCTGAATATTCATCATCTTCTACTAAATTATATCCCTCGGCTAATAAATTGTTTGTATAATAACTGTTATAAAAATATGCAACCTATGCTTCCAGTGGATATATAGCAGTAGCTAGAAGTATTGGAGTTAACATACTATAAGAAACTTCATAAGTTCCATAGAGTAATAAACTTTCAGAAATTTCTTTATTTTGCTTAGATAATATATAAAGTATAATTGCTTTTATAATAAAAAATAAAAAGAATAAACCAAAACCTTTTGATCTTTTTCTAAATGCTGGAACCCAAAATCCAAAAAAGAATGTTGTCCAACTAAAACCTGTAAAACCATTGATTACTTCTCCATCTTTTTCTAATTTTATTTTTACTGACATATACTATTCCTTTCAAAATTTATAAAATATTAAGATAAAATAAAATAATTAATATAATCCAAAATGTTATAAAACCAAGACATTTTTTTACTTCATCACTCTTAGCCTTATCTATAAAACTTCTATATCTTTGCATTTTATCCTCATCTCTTATTTCAGCATCTGTATAATCTAAATAACGATATCCTTTTAATATAGCATTAGAGTATTCATCGTTTTCTAAAGGTCTCCAACCTTCTTTTAGCATTTTTTTTGTGTAATATTTATTGTAGAAAAAAGCTATAAATAATGCTATAAAAAATGAGAAAATAGGCACACCAGCATTAAAGATATAAAGAAGCCATGTATTTTCTATTGAATAATAATTTAATATAGAATATATTTCAAAAAATTCTGATAGAAATTTTTCTAACATATAAATTCCAAAGAAAAAAACAAAAGCACTAAAATCTAATCTAAATGCAGGTACCCAAAAATCTAAAAGAGCAGAAGTATAACTGTAGCCAACAAAGCCATCTTTTATAAAACCATCTTTCTCTAATTTTACTTTAATTGCCATATATCCCCCTAATAAAAATTTTATTTTATTTCTTCAAAAATTTTTCTAACCTTTTCTTCTAATCTTTTAGGAACTATATAATTTGAATTTATAACTGTTTCCAAAGCATAAAAAGGTTTATTCTTATAATTCTTTTTATCTCTTGACTCATTGTAGATTTCTTCTTCGATATCATTTTCAAATTCGACCCATTCTCCAAGTTTTTTCCAAACTAATTTTTGTATCATTTTATTTTTTAAAGTTGAATTTTCTAACTCTGTTTCATTTCTCCAGTAGTGATTATCCTTATCGTAAACAGCAACATAAGGTATATGAAAAGCATTTAAAAGTCTTATAAATTGTGGAATAGAACTTTTACTTCCACATTCTACAATAGAATAATCATAATTAAATATACCTAAATTCTTTGCAAGATAAGATAGTACAATTTTATCAGTTTGACCTTCAACTAATATAACTTTTTTAGCAAAGAAAATTTCACTTCTATCTGGATTTATCCAATAGTTCATATTGAAAACAGTAACTTCATCACCAGAAAATAAATTCCCACTGTACTGATAAATTTCAACATCTTCCTTTACTCTTCTAAAAATACAAAGTGATTGATAATTTTCAAGTTCAATAAAACGGCTAGAATTTGTTGAAACTATTGCCATAAGTCCTAACTTTGTATTTTGTAAAAGTGCATCATAACAAGCTCTTTCTTGTTGAGGATTTAAGTAAAATTCAGGCTCTTCCCAAAGTAAGATACAATTTTCCCAAAAAGTATGAGATTTTTCTTTTTCAACAATTTCATGAAGAAATTCAATAAAGATATGTCTATAATAACCAAAACTCATTTTACTATTTATAGCATTTTTAAACTTTTTATAATATTTATAGTATTTTCTTAAATTTTCTTTTTGAAATAATTTTTCAACTAAGTAATTTAAGTAACTTATTTTTGTAAAAGCAGGAACATAAAAAATAGAAATTTCTGAAACATATTTTTTATAATCTTTTTCCTCAATTTCTTCCCAATTTCTATTATCCTTTTCGTGCTTTGAAATATGATTTTTAATAAAGTATCTTGTACTTTGATAAGGATTATTTAAAATTCTTAATTGAAAAATATGTCCCTTTTCCCCTTTTAGAGTACCTATGATTTCTAAAGGTAGATTAGGATTTTTTATATCTCCATCATGTAAATTTCTTGCTTGAAAGAAATAAAGTAATGCTTTCATAAATGAAGATTTTCCTGTACTAGATGCTCCTATAAATACTAAAAAATCTTTACATTCTAAACTTACATTTGAAAAAGTTTGCCAATTTTTAATTTGAACTTTTAATAATTGCATAAGTCCTCCTAGAATTATTTGTATTCTATACATAAAGTATAAATAAAAATATAATTAAATTCAAGTTTTTTATAAATAGATTCTATTATATTTGTAAAAAAAATAAAATATAATGTGGATACTTAAAGATAGTTTGTTACTATCCAAATTTATTAATTAACTATTTGATACCTCTAATATTTCCTAAACTCCAAAATACTTTTTTAACATTAGAGGGCATCATAGTAGTTTCATTTAAAAGTTATTCAAATATTTTTTAATAAAAATTTGGAATGTAACTTACCTATCTTTAAATTATTAAGAAATATAAAAAATAGGAGTATAAAAAATGTTAAACACAGAATTATTTATTGGAGCAGTTTATGTTGCAGGTTTACTTTCTTTCTTTTCACCTTGTATATTTCCATTACTTCCAGTTTACATTGGAATGTTAAGTACAAGTGGTAAGAAATCTATTATAAAAACATTGGTATTTGTAATTGGACTTTCCACAAGTTTTGTTTTACTTGGATTTGGAGCTGGGAGTATAGGTTCATTTTTGATAAGTAAAACATTTAGAATAATTAGTGGAGTGATAGTTATAATATTTGGAATTATCCAAATGGAGATTGTTAAAATACCATTTTTGGAAAGAACAAAACTTGTGGATATAAAAGGAAAAGAAAATGATAGTATTTGGGGAGCATTTTTACTAGGTTTCACTTTTAGTTTAGGATGGACACCTTGTGTTGGACCAATACTTGCTTCAATTCTTTTTATTTCAAGTGGAGGAGGAAATCCTTACTATGGAGCACTTATGATGTTTATTTATGTTTTAGGTTTAGCGACACCTTTTGTCATTCTATCTTTATCTTCAAAATATGTATTGACAAAAGTTTCAGCAATAAAAAAACATTTAGGTATTATGAAAAAAATTGGTGGTTTATTAATAATTATTATGGGAATTTTACTTCTTACTGATAAATTAAGTATATTTTTATAAGATTATTTAAGGTTAAAATCTATTACAACTATAAAATGTAATAGTTTAATATAAATTAAAATTATTTAAGGAGGTTTTAGCAGATGAAAGGGCTAAAAAAATTGTTTTTAGGAATTATGATGTTATTAATGGGAGCAGTAGCTTTTGGGGCAGAGATGGATTTGTCAAAAGTTACCTTAAAAGATGTGAATGGAATGAGTTATTCTTTTGGAAAAGATGGAAAACCAACTTATGTTAAGTTTTGGGCTTCTTGGTGTCCAATTTGTCTTTCTGGATTAGAAGATATAGATAATCTTAGCAAAGAAAAGAAAGATTTTGAAGTTGTTACTGTTGTTTCTCCTGGGCTAGTTGGAGAAAAGAAAACAGAAGATTTTAAAAAATGGTATAAATCTTTGGAATATAAGAATATAAAAGTTTTATTAGATGAAAAAGGTGAATTATCAAAGATATTAAATGTTCGTGTTTATCCAACTTCTGTTGTTGTAAATAAAGCTGGGAAAGCTGAAAAAGTTCTTCCAGGTCATTTAGAAAAAGCAGAAATAAAAAAATTATTTTCTTCTAAAATGATGATGAATGACAAAGAAATGAAAGACACTATGATGAAAGATAATCATATGATGAACGATGGAAAGATGAAAGATAACATGATGAAAGATGATAAAATGAGTATGGAAAAAAAAACATCAATGTAAAACATGTTAATAAAAATATTCGTGAAATATATTTAGCAGGAGGTTGTTTTTGGGGTGTAGAAGCATATATGGAAAAAATATATGGTGTAATAGATGTAACTTCTGGATATGCAAATGGAAAAACTAAAAATCCTAAATACCAAGACTTACATAGTTCAGGACATGCTGAAACAGTCCATGTTAAGTATGATGCAAGTAAAGTTAATCTTTCAACTTTATTAAAATATTATTTTAAAATTATTGATCCAACAAGTGTAAATAAACAAGGAAATGATAGAGGTTCACAATATAGAACAGGAATTTATTATGTAAATCAAAATGATAAATCTGTTATTCAAGATGAAATAAAAGAACAACAAAAAAAATATTCTCAAAAAATTGTAGTAGAAGTTTTACCTTTAAAAGAATATTATTTAGCAGAAGAATATCATCAAGATTATTTGAAAAAAAATCCTAATGGTTATTGTCATATTGATTTGTCAAAAGCAGATGATATAATAGTAGATGAAAAAAAATATCCAAAATTATCTGAAAAAGAATTAAAAATGAAATTAAATTCAAAACAATATGAAGTAACACAAAATGGAGATACAGAAAGAGCATTTCAAAATGATTATTGGGATTTTTTTGACAAAGGAATTTATGTGGACATAACAACAGGAGAACCATTATTTTCTTCAACTGATAAATATGCTTCTCAATGTGGATGGCCTAGTTTTGTAAAACCTATTGTTCCAGAAGTTGTAACTTACCATAATGATACTAGTTTCAATATGATAAGAACAGAAGTAAGAAGCAGAAGTGGAAAAGCACATTTAGGACATGTATTTGATGATGGGCCAAGAGATAGAGGGGGAAAAAGATATTGTATCAATAGTGCAGCAATACAATTTATTCCTTATGCAGAAATGGAAGCAAAAGGTTATGGATATTTATTACCACTTGTAAAATAAAAGTAAGTAAAAGAGAATTAAAAGGAGAAAGATTGTGTATAAGTTAATGATTGCAGATGATGAACCTTTAATTAGGAGGGGTATAAAACAACTAATAGATTTATCTTCTTTACAAATTGGAGAAATTCATGAGGCTTCAACGGGAGAAGAGGCATTAAAAGTATTTGAGGAGTTTAAACCTGAAATTGTTTTAATGGATATTAATATGCCAAAAATTGACGGATTATCGGTTGCAAAAAAGATAAAATCGATAAATCCTGATACAAAAATAGCAATCATTACAGGATATAATTATTTTGATTATGCACAAACGGCTATTAAAATTGGAGTAGAAGATTATATTTTAAAGCCAATTTCAAAGTCAGATGTTTCAGAGATTATTGTAAAATTAGTGAGTTCCTTGCAAAAGGAAAGAAAAGATAAGGAAATTGAAAAAGTATTAGAAAAAATAACAACAGTAGATACACAAGATAACATTGCAAAAAATAATTATAAAGAATTGATACAAAATATTATTGAAGAAAGCTATACTGATAGTCAATTTACCTTATCCGTTCTCTCTGAAAAATTAGATTTAAGTTCAGGATATTTAAGTATTATGTTTAAGAAAAATTTTGGAATTCCATTTCAAGATTATCTTTTACAAAAGAGAATGGAAAAGGCAAAATTATTACTTTTAACAACTGAATTAAAAAATTATGAAATAGCTGAACAAGTTGGTTTTGAAGATGTAAATTACTTTATAACAAAATTTAAAAAATATTATCAAATTACTCCAAAACAATATAGAGAAACGGTGTTAAAAAATGAAAATGAATAATAAACCATTAAACATAAAGATAGGATTTTATTTTTTAATTACCAATTTAGTTCTAGTTTTACTTTTAGGAAGTATATTTTATTTCAGTTCAAGTAGTCTTTTAATACAGAAAGAAATTTCAGCTAAGACAGAAGCTATTGAAAAAAGTGGGAATTATATTGAGTTGTATATGAATAAATTAACAACATTAAGTCAAGTAATTTCACATGATAAAGGAGTATATGATTATCTAAAAAATAAAGATGAAACTGAAAAAAATAGGATTTTAAGTATAATAGATAATACACTTTCCACAGATCCTTATATAAAATCTATTATTTTAATAAGAAAAGATGGAGCAGTTATTTCTAATGAAAAAAATGTAAATATGGAAGTTTCTAGTGATATGATGAAAGAGGAATGGTATGTAAATTCTTTAATGAACCCTATGCCTGTATTAAATCCACTTAGAAAACAAAATTTCTCACTTGATGGAATGGACGATTGGGTTATTTCTGTCAGTAGAGAAATTGCAGATACTAATGGAGAAAATTTAGGTGTATTGTTGATAGATGTAAAATACCAAGCACTTCATGAGTATCTTCAAAATCAAGAAACAGGAAAGAACAGTGATATTGTTATTTTAGATGAGGATAATAGGATAGTTTACTATAAAGAAATCCCTTATGATATCTCCCAAGAAAAATATCTAAAAAATTTAAAAAATATTGAAGAGGGATATAACAGAAAAGAAAATACAGTTACAGTAAAATATCCTATCAAGAATACTCATTGGACATTGATTGAAATTTCATATATGCAAGAAATTGAAAGTTTAAAAAATCATTTTTTTGAAATGATAGTTATAAGTTGTTTGGCTTCTCTTTTAATTACAGTTTTAATAAGTATCAGTGTATTGAGAAGAATTACAAAACCAATTAAAGAGTTAGAGCAACATATGAATAATTTTAATAATGATTTATCAAAAATAAATTTAAAAGGTGATGTAAGTATTGAAATTTTAAGTTTACAAAACCATTTTAATGAAATGATAGATAAGATTAAATATTTAAGAGAATATGAAATTAATGCACTTTACAGTCAAATTAATCCACATTTTTTATACAATACTTTGGATACTATAATTTGGATGGCAGAATTTCAGGATACTGAAAAAGTTATTTCTATTACAAAGGCTTTGTCTAACTTTTTTAGAATTTCTTTAAGTAATGGAAAAGAAAAAATTCCTTTAAAGGAAGAAATAAATCATATTAAAGAATATTTATATATACAAAAGCAAAGATATGAAGATAAATTAGAATATAAAATTTCAATACAAGAAGAATTAGAAAACATAGAGGTACCTAAGATTATATTGCAACCTTTTGTAGAAAATGCAATTTATCATGGTATTAAAAATTTAGATACAACAGGAATAATTTCTATATATTCTCAAATAGTAGATAATAAGATAGAATTAATAATAGAGGATAATGGTATTGGATTTGAAGCAGCTAAAAAACAAGCACTTATGAAAATGGGTGGAGTTGGAATTAAAAATGTAAATAAGAGAATTCAGTATTATTATGGAAATGAATATGGAGCAAAAATAGATAGTTCCTTTAAAGCAGGAGCTAGAATCATAATAACCCTACCTTATAAATAAAATTATCAAATAAAGAACTTAGTTTTAAACTGGGTTCTTTATTTTTTTTAAAAAATGAAAATATTGATTAAATGCCAAAAATAAGGTACAATAAAATATATTGTAGGAGGATAAATAATGACAATAGAAGAAATGAAAAATCTAATTCAAAATGGTGAAAAAATAGATGTTGAATTTAAAGAGTCAAAAGAGACTTTAACCAAAGATGTATTTGATTCTGTATGTTCTTTCAATAATAGAAATGGAGGACATATTTTTCTTGGTGTTAGTGATAAAAAGGAAATAATTGGAGTAAATGAAAATAAAATTGATAAAATTATTAAAGAATTTACAACTTCAATTAATAATCCACAAAAAATATATCCTCCACTATATTTAGTACCACTTGTTGTTGAAATAGATGAAAAAATTATTGTCTATATAAGAGTACCTAAGGGTTACCAAGTATGTAGACATAATGGGAAAATATGGGATAGATCTTATGAAGGAGATATAAATATTACGGATAATTCAGAGCTTGTTTATAAGATGTATGCAAGAAAACAAAGTAGTTATTTTGTGAATAAAGTTTATCCTAATTTAAAAATAGATTTTTTAGATATAAATATTATTGAAAAAGTAAGAAAAATGGCAATTTTAAGAAATCAAAATCATATTTGGAAAAACTTAAATGATGAGGAATTACTAAGAAGTGCTAATTTAATTTTGATTGACCCTGAAACAAATAAAGAAGGAATTACATTAGCAGCAATTCTCTTATTTGGAAAGGATAATTCTATTATGTCTGTACTTCCACAACATAAAACCGATGCTATATTTAGAGTAGAAAACAAAGATAGATATGATGATAGAGATGTTATTATTACAAATTTAATTGACAGTTATGATAGATTAATCAGTTTTGGTCAAAAGCACTTAAATGATTTATTTATATTAGATGGTATTTTAAATGTGAATGCAAGGGATAGAATTTTAAGGGAAATTGTTTCAAATACACTGGCTCATAGAGATTATTCAAGTGGATTTCCTGCCAAAATGATTATTGATGGCGAAAAAATAATCATTGAAAATAGCAATCTGGCTCACAGTATAGGGATATTAGATTTACAAAAATTTGAACCTTTTCCTAAAAATCCATCAATATCTAAAATTTTTAGAGAAATAGGACTTGCTGATGAACTTGGTTCTGGTATGAGAAATACATATAAATATACTCAGCTATATTCAGGTATGGAACCGATATTTGAAGAGGGAGATATATTTAAAACAATTATTCCACTTAAAGAAATCGCAACTGAAAAAGTTGGTGGAGAAAATGTCCCTCGAAATGTCTCTCAAAATGTCTCTCGAAATGTCCCTCAAGATGTCTCTCGAATTTCTCCTGAAGAAATGAAAAATATGATTATAGGTATGATAAAGAAAGATCATCGGGTAAGCCGTAAATATATGTCTGAAGTATTGGGGGTTAGTGAGAAAACAATTACAAGATATATAAAAGATATTCCCAATGTTAAATATGTTGGGAAAGGAAAAAATGGACATTGGGAAGTGGATTAAAGTTGATGAGTGGAGAATTGGAGGTCTGAAAAATTGAAAACTTATTATGATTTTATGTCAGAAATAAAGGCTGATGAATTATATGATAGGCTGGTTTCTTATGGAATGTTTTCAGAGAAGTTACCGCCTATATTCACAGGCGATTTGTTTTTACAGTATTGTAAAAATATTCGTAAGCAATCATTTTCGGATAAATGGAGAGGATATATTAATTATGAAAATATGAGAAATATTAATATCCCAAGAAATATAGGTATCCCTACACCTATGGGACATGAACTGTTATGCAAAACATTGATGAAGCATTGGACTAAATTGACTAAATATTTTAGCACAACAACAAAAGAACAATCAAGAATAATTAGCCGTATTCATATTAGAAAAATGCAGGATAAAAAAGAATTGTTTCTTATGAATTATGAGAATCGAATAGATGATGGAACTCCTGAACCTGACATTTATTTAGGAAAAAGGTATATGGTTCATGCGGATATTTCAAAATGTTATCCCAGTATATATACACATGCAATTCCATGGGCACTCGTTGGAAAAGATGTAGCAAAAAATAATACAGGTAAAAAGGAACAGAACAAATGGTACAATCAAATAGATCATTTTGCGCAGATTTCAAAAAATGGAGAAACACATGGACTTTTAATAGGTCCACATACTTCTAATGTATTGTCAGAAATAATTCTATGCGCAATAGATGGAGATTTATCAAAAAAATATGATTCTTATATAAGACATATAGATGATTATAAATGCTATGTTAACACGAAAGAAGAGGCGGACAATTTTATTATTGACTTAAACAGAGAATTAAGAAAATATGATTTATTACTGAATCACAAGAAAACAGAAATATATGAACTTCCAATTTGTGTTGTTGAAACGTGGATTCATAAAATACAAAATCACATGGCCACATTTCAAAAATTCAAGGATTATATCGATTATAAAGAAATTCAAGCGTTCATAGATTTTATAATAAAATTGGTTTCAGAAAATACTGATAATAATTCAGTAGTACTGTATGCTGTAAAAGCACTTAAAAATTTTAACTTGACAAAAAATGCACAGGAATATTTAGTTAAGGCTATTGTGTCTTTATCATTATTGTATCCGTATTTAGTACCAATATTAGGTAAATATATTTTTAAAAAGTATGAAGTAGATAATAATCAAATCCAAAAATATGCAAATATGATTTATGAAAGATATATTCACAAAAATAACTATGAAGCATGTTCATTTGCTTTGTTATATGCAATTGACTCAAACTCTAAAATTGACAGTATTGATATTAAAATCATTAAAAGTTCTCAAGATTGTATATTGATGTTGATGGCATTTATTTATTGCAAAAAGAATAACCTCAAATCAGAGGTAAAACAATTGAAAGATTATGCACAAGAATTGAAAAAAGGTGAAATGGATCAATATTGGCTATTTGTATATGAATGTTTAAGAAACCTGTCTGGTGAGTGGGGCACAATGAAAAAGAATAAAGTTTCATTCTTGAAATCTGAATATAGATAAGGTAATTGTCGATTCTCGATAGGGTATCGTTAATAAGTTTGGACAATGAATCACATGTCGAGTGCGTGGCCTTGATGTCACGGATGAAGTAAAAATTGGTTTAAGAATTACCTGTGGTTTCTTGGAAGGAAATACTCTCAGTATGGAAAAACGGCTCGTGCTGATTAAGGAAGACTCAGGAAAAGACGATAGTGCGGTTGTTGATTGATGCAGACTTCCGTGGTGAAGGGTTCTAAGTGGGGCAGACATGGTAAACTACACAAAAGACATGATAAAATCGGCAAATTTCCTATAAAAGGTTGAGGATATTCATGAATAAAAGTACAGTCTTAACAGATAAACAAGGCCGCATAGACTGGATTGACTGGGCGAAAGGATGGACTATCCTTTTTGTAGTTATCTATCATGCCTTTAAAAGTGTGCATGATGCTAATGTGTTCGCCCGGGGAGA
>ERZ773003.1785-NODE-1785-length-11675-cov-3.320396_pt1 | contig 11675 bp, 10 predicted proteins | sample MGYA00580668_ERZ773003 | MGnify/ENA primary metagenome ERZ773003 (study PRJEB29015, sample SAMEA2738002) | human oral metagenome | biome: human oral; feature: human-associated habitat; material: dental | place: China | collected 2126 ... | reverse complement strand
CTAGATTAGCGCAGCCTCTCTTTTAAAATTTCCCAAATACCGGGCATTGCCAGCAGTCCGTTATGCGGCGCGTCTGGTATTTCATAAAATAGATCGCCCGCCTTAAGAGATCCCGCAAGATCGCGACAGTGGCGTACCGGTATCAGCTCATCTGCGGCTCCGTGGATGAGCGTGATCTGCGTGCCGCGTGCCGCTTGCAAAAATTCCGCAGTCGGAATCTTATAGCGGATCAAAAATTTCGGCACGAAGGGGATTTTTTCGTGCGCGAGCCGCTCGAAGCTAAAATATGGCGCGAGCAAAATCAGCCGCGCCGCATCCCACTTCGCAGCCTGCTGAGCCGCGATGCCGCTTCCGATCGAGTAGCCGATCATCGCGAGCTTCTTGGGCGAATGCTGCGCCAAAACGTAACGGCTCATCGCATCCGCGCTCGCCAAAAGCTGCTGCTGCGATGAAATTTTGCCGTTCGATTTGCCGTAGCCCGGGTAATCGAAAATATAAAAATCATATCCCAAAGCCGCAAAATCCGCGCCGTATGCGCCCCAGCCGCTTACGTCACCGAAGTTGCCGTGAAAGAACAAAATCGCGCCTTTAGGCTCTGCCGCGCTAAATTTTAGCCCGTTTATCGATCTGCCCTCAAACGGAATATTGATCTCTTGAAATTTTATCACAGCGGCTTTTGCGTTATTGCCCGCATCGCCGTTTACTGCGGCGTTTTCGCCAATATGCTCGGCGCTAGTTTGAGCGCTTTCGTTTTTGATCTCGCCCGCTGCGGCGCCGTTTTCCTTTACGCCGCCAATCGCCGAAGCGCTTTCGTCCGCGCCGCCATTTATCGCCGCGCCATTTTGCGTAGCGGACATTGATGCCTCTAAATGCTCGCCGTTCTCGGGAACGTTTACAAGTCCTGCAAATTCGGAATTTTCAAAACTGAATTTGAAGTTTTTATCTAGCGGCTCGCCCAAAAATATCAGCCGCTCCTGAAAGATATAAAGTCCCGCCGCGATCGCTGCATAAAGACACGCCGCGATAACGCACAGCCTAAATAAAACCCTCATCGCCGTCCTTTAAATTTAAAACAGAGGCGCAAAAACGCGCGGCGGCACACGAAATTCCATCTCGCCGCTAAACTTTAAACTCGCTCAAAAACCATTGAAATGCTAGGATCAGCCCCGGCGCGCGCACGATCTTTTCGTCGAACATAAACTCTCGCGCCTTGGCTGCGGGCAGGTAGAAAAGCTCGATCTTCTCGCCGTCCACGCCGCCGCCGCGACCTAGCTTCATCGATTCGTCGATGCACGCGAAGTATAAAATTTGACGGTTCGCCGCAAAGCCAAGGGCGCTGTAGTAGCTCGTGATAAATTTCAGATCTTTCACGGCATAGCCCGTCTCCTCGAGTACCTCTTCGATCGCCGTTTGCTCCTCGCTGATGCCCTTGTCTAAAATGCCAGCGCAAAGCTCATAGGTGTAGCCCTTTTCGGGCGAATTTATTAAATTTTCCTCTTGATAAAACCACACGCTGGGGCGAAACTGCTTAACGAGCAAAAGCGCGTCGCGCTGCGTATGATAAAGCAAAATCGAGACGCTATCGTGCACCTTGACGCAGTCCCACGCGCGCGCTACGCCGTCCATTTCAAAATTTAAGCGAAAGGGTTTAACGAAATTCGAGCTTTTAAGCTCGGAAATTTTAAAATTTTTTATAGTAGTATCCACGTCGCAAGTCCTAAAAAGCTAAAAAATCCCACGATATCCGTTACCGTGGTAAGCAGCACGGAGCTACCGACGGCGGGGTCGATATTTAATTTTTTAAGCGTGATCGGAATGACGGCGCCGAAAAGCCCCGCGAGCGTTAAATTTAGCACCATCGACATCGCAATTACCAGCCCCAAAAGCTTAATGCCGAACCAAAAATACGCCACAAACCCCATTAGCGTGGCAAAAATGAGGCCATTTATAAAAGCGATCGTGATCTCGCGAAAGAGAACCTGCTTTTTGTCTTTAAACGCTATCTCGCCCAAGGCCAGGCGGCGCACGGTTACCGTAAGCGCCTGCGTGCCGGTGTTGCCGCCCATGGAGGCGACTATCGGCATAAGTACGGCGAGCGCGACCAACTTTTCGATAGTGGCGTCGAAAAGCCCGATGATCGTGGAGCTTACGATCGCCGTGCATAAATTTACCGCTAGCCACAAGGCGCGCGCGCGACCCGCCTTAAAGATCGTAGTCTCATCGTCTTCGGCTTCGTCATCGACGCCCGCGAGGTTGTAAATTTGCTCGGTGGCGCGCTCTTGGATGAGATCGTGGATATCATCGGCGGTGATACGCCCGATAAGCACGCCGTTAGCATCGACAACGGGGATGACGTTAAGGTCAAATTCTTCAAAGTCCTTGATTACGTCGTCGATCTTGTCAGTATCGGTGGCGAAGTGGATTTTGTTTTCGGCGCCGAATTTTTGTGAAATTTGCTCCAACGTGAGTGAAAAATCGTATAAAATCAGATCGGACGTCGAAAAGGTAGTAAGCAGATGTCCCTTTTTATCGAGCACGAAGAGCTGAAAGACATTCTCGATCTCATCCTTTTCGCGCATAACGCGCAGCATCTCGACCGCCTGCCCCAGGGTCTGATCCTGCCTCGCGCTAAAGACCTCGGTCTGCATATACGCGCCCGCCTCATCTTCGCTATATTTGGAGATAGTAAGAATATCGTGGCGATCGTCCTCGTCAAGCCCATAGAAAATCTGCTCGGCCTTGTCCTCGTCGATTTCGCCGATGTTTTGCAAAAGCTCCGCCTGATCGTCACTTTCTAGCTCCTCAATCGCTTTTACGATCTTTTCGTGAGGTAGAGTTTCGATGACGTCTTCGAGCATATGCTCGGGCATCTCAAGCGCAGCATCGGCAAGATCCTCAGGATCTAGCTTTTTTAAGAATTCTACGTATTTTTCTTCGTCATGCTTTTTTAGAGTTTTTAAATGCTCCGTAAGATCGGCGGCACTCAGCTCATGCTCAAGCGTATCGCCTAGATGCGCATCAAGAAGCGCTTTGGCTTCCTCGACGTCGTCCAGCTGCTCTTTATTTTCCATTTTTGGCCTTAATTTATCGTGATAAGCGACTCGTAGTTTTCAAATTTAGCCGGGTTTTTCGAGCCGTCTTTAGCCGCAGCCATTCTAGCGTCCATATCTTTGACGAGAGCTTTAAATTTAAGCTCCTCAGCACTTATGACGTTAGTTTTTTCAATCTTGACTACCTTAAGCGGATCTATAGCCTGCTTATTTTTATAAAGTCCGAAGTGCAGATGCGGTCCCGAACTAAGCCCGGTCGAGCCCACGTAGGCGATTAGCTGACCTTGCTTGACGCTAACGCCTGCTTTTGTGCCGCTAGCAAAGCCGCTAAGATGCGCATAAAGCGTACTGATACCGCCGCCGTGGTTGATCTCTACGGTGTTGCCGTAGCCGTTTTTACGTCCTACGAAGCTAATCTTGCCCGCCCCTGCGGCATTTACCCTAGTGCCTTTGGGGGCTGCATAATCTACGCCTAAGTGCGCGCGATATCGCTTTAAAATCGGATGAAATCTTTTAGGGGTAAAATAGGATGAAATTCTAGTATAAACAAGCGGCGTGATAAGTAGAAAAGATTCGACCTTTTTACCGCTTCGGTCGTAGTATTTATCATCGAAAAAATATAGCGATTTGGGCTTTTTATTTTCCTCGATCATTCCTGCGGTGATATTTACTCCGCCAAAAGGCTTGCCAAGGCGCGTTTTTTGCTCATACAAGATCACAAGCCGATCGCCCTTTTGCAGCTTTTTAAAATTTACCTCATTTTTAAAAACAAGCATAAACTCATTCGCTAAAGCCGCATTGCCCGTAGCTTTGATGATATCTTGATAGGGTGAGCTTTCGATCTGAATTCCTAAAGAGTAGCTGTTTTCCTCATAAACTATCGGAGTATAAACGAATCTAAAAGTGCCGAATTTATCGCGGTAGATGTGGATCTGAAGCTCCTCGCTGACAGGGATTAACAGCTGAGAGACGCGACCTGCTGGATCACGCAAAATTTGACACTCCACGCCAGCTCGTACCTCGGCGGCAAGCTCCTGATCCTCTTTATCCAGGTCATAATATACAGACGCGGGGATGCCCGCAGTTTCCATAAATTGTAGCAGACTTACGCCATCGGGCCAGGCAAACTTCTCTACGCTGGGGTTGTTCGCAAAAACTACGCCTATCCACAGAAAAAGCAATATAAAAATTCTAGTCATATAAAAACCGCTTTGAAATATTATTTTAAGGCGGGATTGTAACGAAAAAACGCTTATATTTCGTAAATACCGCGGAATTTTATCGCTAATTTCAAAGTTTTATGTATAATTAGCCAAAATTTTATTCAGGAGTAGAATTTTGAAAAAAGCTTTACTTATTTTGAGTCTATTTTTAAGCGTGGCGATAGGGGCGGAATTTAACATGCCGCGATACGAAACCGCCCTACTTAGCGTAACTGATGGTTCGGGTGAGATCACAGATAGCCCTACGATTGCCGTAGGCAGCAGCGGAGTGGTGATGCATAATTTCGGTAGCGGCGCGAGCTCCATCATCGCGCGTGCCGTCGTGACACAAAAAAGCGCAGGCAAGGCAAAGGTGCGATTTGAGGTCTTTGATATGTTAGCTCAAGAGGCACTGCCACTGCCTAAAATTTTACCCTCAAGCGGCGATAAAGTGATCTTAAATTTCCTCTATGACCGCGCCATAATCGTCGCGCCTAACGCTGAAATTTACGAGCAGGTTATCAAGGCTTTCCCTAATATAAATTTTATCCACCCAGATCTTGGCGGCGCCTATCTTAGCTACAACCACAAGCCAAATCCTAGCCGAGACGATTTTCGTAAAATTTGCGCGCAAAACAGCGCCGGACTGATTTTTATCGCGATGGATAAACAAGGCGTATTTGCCGACTGCGGTAGTTTCAAGCCTTTGCGTACGTTCGCTAGCGGCAGCGTGGCTTATTATCAGCTGCCATTTTACTCGCGCGTGGGCGAGATAAAGACCGTCATTTGGGACTTTACTAACGGCCCTATCAGCGATTACGACAAACACTACCGCTATTTGCTGGGCTTAGACGGCGATGAATAGCGCCGCGCAAGCGTTTTTTACAAATCTATTAGGCGCGGATAATGCCTATTTTGACGAGGCTCATCGCACGGCATACTGCTACGACGCGACAAAAAAGCGCTGTCTGCCGGACGGCGTGCTTTTCCCGCGAAGTGAGGACGATGTCAGTCAAATTTTAAAATTCTGCAATGAAAATTTAATCCCCATAGTTCCAAGAGGCGCAGGTAGCGGTTTTACTGGTGGATCTTTAGCCGCAAACGGCGGAGTGATTTTGGCATTTGAAAAACATATGAATAAAATTCTAGAAATCGACATGCAAAATCTACTCGCCGTAGTCCAACCCGGCTGCATAAATATCGATCTGCAAAAAGCAGCCGCAGCGCGCGGGCTTTTTTATCCGCCCGATCCCGCAAGCCAGGATTATTCCACGCTAGGAGGCAATGTTGCCGAAAACTCCGGCGGTATGCGCGCCGCAAAATACGGCATCACCAAAGACTACGTAATGGCACTGCGTGCGGTACTGCCTAATGGAGAGGTGATCCGAGCGGGCAAACGCACTATCAAAGATGTCGCAGGCTTCAACGTGGCAGGAATTTTAATCGCAAGCGAAGGTGCGCTTGCCATCATCACCGAAATCACGCTCAAACTAATCCCGATGCCAAAGCTTAAAAAGACTGCGATGGGCGTCTTTCCTAGCGTAGATGCGGCAATGAATGCCGTGTATAAGACGATGGCTGCCGGTATTACGCCCGTGGCGATGGAATTTTTAGACGCGCTGTGCATAGCCGCGGTCGAGGAGAAATTTCACAAAGGCTTGCCGAAGGGCGCGGGCGCGATTTTGATCTGCGAAACAGACGGCAATTTAGAAGCAGTGCTTTTGGAGGAGCTCGCGCTCATAAAAGAAATTTTCGTTCAAAACGGCGCGAGCGACTTTCGCATCGCAGAAAGCGAAGAAGAGCGTGCGGGCATTTGGTTTGCGAGACGCAACTGCTCGCAGGCGATCAATATCTACGGCACGCTTAAGCTAAATGAGGACATCACCGTCCCGCGCTCGCAGCTGCCCGAACTACTGCGCCGTATCGCGCGCATCGGCGATAAATACGGCGTGCGCGTGCCCTGCTTCGGGCACACGGGCGATGGCAATGTCCACACCAACGTCATGGTCGCCGACAAAAAAGATGAAGCTCAGGTGCGACGCGGACATGACGCGATCACCGAAATTTTCAAAGCTGCAGTTGGTCTTGGCGGTACACTCAGCGGCGAGCACGGCATCGGACTAAGCAAAGCAGAATTTATGCCACTAGCTTTTAGCGCAGCAGAGATGGAGCTATTTCGCGCAATCAAAAGGGCTTTCGATCCAAAAGGCATCTTAAATCCCGGAAAAATGGGGCTTTAAAATTAAAATCTTCATCCAACTTCTACGGTGATTTGAAATCGATTTATCCCACTTATCTCATCTAAAATTTTACTTTCTTACAATATGCCTGCTTAAAATTTATCTTGCTTGCAATTTAGCTTATTTGCAGGCTACTTCGAGTTAGTTTTAAGCTTGATCTACCCATTTACAGATCGATTTTGCTTGCTTTGCAATGAATAATTTCACTTGTTTATTGATAGATTCCCATTCCCTTGTGAATTGATTTTATTTACTTCGCAAATTAATTATCCCGTGCGATCTTCTTCGGATATTTTTGCCATATCAGCTGTGATTACATAGCTACTCGCTAGTTTGCACAATTTTTTCTCTTTCAGGGATGCACTAAGATTATGATTAAATCCCTATATCGCGATGGATAAGTCTATGACAAGTTAAAATTCTGTCAATAAAATCCACAGCATAGATTAAATTCTAACTTCCAAAATACTGAAATTTTAAAATCACTATCTACCGCTATTATCGCAATATGCGAAATTTCAGCAATAAAATTTAAAGACAAAATTTCACGAAATTTCATAAAATCCCATAAAGCTCCGCAAAATTTCTACGCTAATTTCGATCTCGCCGTATTATCATCTAGCTAGCCCTGCTATCTATTTAGTCGCATTAGCCTCGCTTGCATTTATTTTATTCATCGCGGCTACTACATTGCAGCTAAACTCAGCTCCCAGCTTGCAGGCTTTGTCGTAGTAGATCATCGCCTTATCCAGATCCGGCTCGCCAAATTCCTTTTTTGAATACGCTAGCCCGACCCTTTGGCATCCCTCCGCCAAAGCAGCATCGCAAGATTTGAGGAAAAACTTAAGAGCGCCCTGATAGTCTTTCTCTTCGTAGCTAGCGACCGCAGCGTTTAAGCAGCCCTCGCCTAGTCCCAAATCGCATGATTTGGCAAAAAATGCGAACGTATTTTTCTTATCAGCATTTTTATAAGAGATTATCGCGGCGTTGTAGCAAGCTTTGGCAGCTCCAAGCTCGCACGCTTTGGAATAAAACCGCGCGGACTTGCCCTTATCTTTCGTAGTTTTATATAAATTTTGCTCGTCGTAATATAAATCTCCCGCGATAGCACAGCTATTTTCCAGCCCCGCTTCGCAAGCTTTTTCAAACGGCTTTTTCGCTGCCTCATAATCGCGCTCCTCAAGCAAATATGCTCCGTAGTCTTCGCACGAATTAGCCCTACCGACGCCGCATCCGACAAACGAGACCCCCTGCGGGAAAAATATCTGCGCGAGCAAGTAGGCTGCTACGATTAGTGCGGTAATCGACACTAAAATTTTCATTTTTGCTCCTTTTAAATTTTAAAAATAATTATAGCAAAAAGCGAGGGATAAAATTTTAATTTTTGATAATAGCTGTGAAATCTCCGGCGAATTTTTGCAAAATTCCTATCAAAATCCCAAGCAAAATTTTAAATAAAATTTTAAACGGAACTTTGAGCGGAATTTTAAAAAGACAAATTAAAATTTTACTTGCAAGATTGTTTTTATGGCTGGCTATCCCACTTTTTTACTCGCACGTCTATATGACTGTCCACGGCTATAGTATTTTATAATAGGACTAAAACGTATTTAATCCTTAAGGTCTTAAGCACCTGCAGCCTCTGCAATGGCGATTTATCAGAGCGATAATTTAGTGCATAAAATATTTTGTCGCGCACCAAACCCGTGACAAGCATCTTGCCGCGCCATAGAAAATTTTTGAAAATTTCACATTGCTGCTTAGAAATTTTAAAAAATTTTACGCCGCCAGCCTTTAAATTTTATCTTAGAAATCGGCTTGCCTATGCCAAAATCGCAAGCGTAATGCGTCTTTAGGCGTTTTGGCTCCAATACCCAGGCTTCTTAGATCTACACCACTTAGATATATGAGCCTTAAAATAATTTAGGCCGCGCAGTATCTGTATAGCGTACGTAAATTTCATCTATGTAGACTGCGATTACGATTTCAGCCGCGCAAGCCCAGCTCGTAAAATTCTGATAGTTTTAAAACCCAAATGCCACGTAGAATTTCTATCTATTTAAAGAGCTTCGCTTCAAAATTTTATTCGCTGCAAAGCGCAAGCCGCGCTCCCTAGCGCTCAAACTCTATCACAGCCTCCTCCTCGCCGAACCACATCACGGAGTTTTTCATATCGCAAAACCTCGCCTCGTCCGCCATCAGCTCAGCTAGCACCACTCGCGCCGTCTCGCTGTTTCGTGCCTCCGCAAACGTCTGCACGCTCTCATACCACAGCTCGCCCATCGCATCGTAGCTAAACGCCGCCGTCTCGCGCCTGGTGCTCTGTCCCTCTGGAAAGACGGGCATAGTTTTTGCATAGCGGACGATATTTAGTGCCTTTTGATTAGCCAAAACCTTTTGTGAATGCGCCGCCCAGTGTGCCACAAACTCCTGCTGCGTGATACCCGGCGCCTTTTTTACTAACATCGTGATCTTAAACATAACCGCTCCCTAAATGAAATCTATCTCAAAATTTACACCCTGTTCTATGATGCATCCGCGTTTTTGCAATTTTGCTTAGCGTTCTTTGCGTCTAAATAGACCTTGAAAAAACTTAAAATAGCAGCCGTGCGCGCAAACACAAATCGCCAAAATGCATAAACCTCGCCGTTTAAAACTTAAATCGCTGTCAATCTCGCTTGGTTTGACTGTCTATGGAGTAATTTTACGGCTACCGCCAAAATAAATTCCGCAGGCTCTTTGCAGGCAAAGTAAAATTCTGCCAAACCTTAGTGGACGATAAAATTTTACCGACTTTCGGCGCGCATAAATTCCGTCCGTTTAGGCGGGCAAGATAAAATTTTGCAAGCATTAAGTGATCGGCAAAACAGACGAATGGCAATTCTCTCTTGCGCAGCCGCGCGCAAATTGAGTTGCCACGCACGCGCCTAGCCCTTGCTCGCCAAAAATCTCTGCAAAATTATCATCGCGGCGATGCTATCAAAGCGCGGATCCTTGCCGCCGCTCTTAGCGCCTTTGCTCGCAAACTCCGCCGCCTCGGCGCTCGAAAAGCTCTCGTCTTGGAATTTTATCTCGCCGTCAAAATCCAGCAGCGAGGCGAAGTGTTGTATGCGCCTGCTCATCTCCTCCTCGCTCGCCCCGCCGCGCGGCACGCCCAGCACGAGCACGCTGGCGCCCTTTTCGCGCAGCAGCTCGCTTAGCTCGCGCGCGGCTTGGGTGCGGTTTTTGCGCAGGATCGGCTCGCACGGAAGCGGCGTCTTATCATCCGGTGCCGCCGCCACGCCGATACGTTTAAGCCCAAGATCGATCGCAACTATCAAATTTCATCCTTTTTAGTTCGGCTTCGGCAAGCCGCGCGGGTTTGTTTTAAGCTCAAGTGCTACTTGCAGAAGGTAAAATTTTACCGAGCCGCCTTTTTCTAAATTTAAACTCCGACCGCGCAGACTACGCGCCGTGCAAATAAGCCGTACCGGCGAGCGCGCCGATTAAATCACGGCGAGCAAGCGCCTGCCGCCGGCTACTTTGCCACGATCTTTGCGCCTAAAATTTCGATCCTGCCTTCAAGCTCGTATTCGTAAATTTTATCGCCGAAGCGCTCGATCGCCGCTTGCAGATCGGAATTTAGCGCTAAAAATTCCATCACCTCATCCTGCGCGCGCTCAGTGTTTTGCGTCGTCTGCGGAGCCAAAGACGCGACAAACTCCCCAAAATCCGCGATCAGTCGCGCCTGAGATTTTGCGAGCAGATCATTCGTGCCCGCGCTCTCGTCCATTCGGTGCGGCAGCACGTACACGGGCACGCCCATCTCGCGAGCCAGGCGCGCACTTTGCAGCGAGCCGCTGCGGGGCTCTGCCTGAGCGACGATCAGCGCCTCGGACAGAGCCACGACGATACGGTTGCGCTGCAAAAACTGAAATCCGCGCGCGCTCACGCCGTCCTCATACTCGCTAAGCGCGAGGCTACGCTCATAAATTTTGCCGATCATGGCGGCGTTTTGCGCGGGATAAATTTGATCAAGGCCGTTTCCAAAAACCGCGATCGTGTTTGGAAACGCCCCTTCATGCGCGGCTATGTCGCAACCGATCGCCGCGCCGCTTACGACGCAAAAGTCCGCATCGCTCAAAGCGCGCGAAAGGCGCAGGATCAAATTTTTAGTATAAACGCTCATCTTGCGCGAGCCCACTATCGAGATGCGACGCTTTTGCAGCACCGCCGGCTCGCCCCTAAAATACAGCTGCGCGGGCTCGCTCGCACCGAGCCTTCTTAAACTTGGAATTTTAAAACCGAGCTCACTCGTAGTACTCATAAATTTCGTCCAAATAGACCAAATCGACCTCGCCTAGGATGTCGGCGCTGTTTGCAAGCGCGCGCAGAGTGGAGCTTTTGGGATGGCCGATAGCGATGGCGTAACCCTGCTTTTTAGCAAGCATCACGGCTTCGCGCAGCTTTTTGCGCACCGCGGCGACGCTGTTTTGATTATCTAAAAACACATCGCGATGCACGTATCGCATGCCAAACCCCTTCATCGCCGCCTTAGCCTTGGTAGCGGGGCTCGTGCGCGAGTCGATAAATAAAAATCCATACTCGTTCATCGCGCGCAGTAGGTTTTGCATCGCGCGCTCGTCGGCGGTAAATTTAGAACCGGTGTGGTTGTTTATAAATTTAGCGTTCGGAAAGTCCGCGCGCAGCTTGGCTATGACGCCTCGCAACTTCTCGTAGTTATCCGAAGCTCGCAGCGTCGCGGAATTATTTTTAGCAGAGCTTGCCTCCATCGGCAGGTGGATCGCGTAATGCTCAAAGCCGCGAGCGAGCGAGCGCGTGTCCTTGCGCTGATACTCGGGCGGGAAGATGGACGGCGTCACGCGCACGGGAAGAGCGGCGATCTTTTGCGCCTGCTCGTCGGTGCCTACGTCGTCGATGATGATCGCTAACTTTGCGCGAGAGCCTGCGGGCAAAGCCTTGCGCGGCGATTTAGAAAGATCGTCTGCGCTGCCGGAAGCAGGACTTTGTGCAGTAGAATTTATGGAATTTTCTGGCGCGGAATTTACTGCGGTAAAATTTACGTCAGGTCCCTCACCCACCGAATTTGCGGCGGCGGAATTTGCGGAAGCTATAGAATTTACGGAATTTTGCGAATCGCCGTTTGCAGAATTTTGCCTCGCTAAATTTTGTCTTGCGGAATT
>ERZ773003.1780-NODE-1780-length-11722-cov-5.959115_pt1 | contig 11722 bp, 7 predicted proteins | sample MGYA00580668_ERZ773003 | MGnify/ENA primary metagenome ERZ773003 (study PRJEB29015, sample SAMEA2738002) | human oral metagenome | biome: human oral; feature: human-associated habitat; material: dental | place: China | collected 2126 ... | reverse complement strand
AGGGCGCATGGACGGTGTTCGCCCAGATGCCCATTCTCTTCGCCATCGCCGTGCCCATCGGCTTCGCGAAGAAGGAGCCTGCGCGCTGCGCTATGGAATCCTTCGTCATCTACATGCTCTTCAACTACTTCATCTCCGCCATCCTCACGCTGCACGGCAGCGCATTCGGCGTCGACTACAGCCAGGCGGCGGGCGCCGGCACGGGACTTGCCATGATCGCGAACATCAAGACGCTCGACATGGGCATGCTCGGCGCGATCTTCATCGCGTGCTGCACGGCGTATCTGCACAACCACTTCTACGACACGAACATCCCCGATTGGCTCGGCATTTTCAAAGGCCCTGCCTTCGTCGTCGCCGTCGGCTTCGTCGTCATGATCCCCATGGCTCTCATCTTCTGCTGCGTCTGGCCGATGATACAGCACGCGATCGAGCAGTTTCAGTTCTTCCTCAAGACGAGCGGCATCGTCGGCGTCTGGGCGTACACGTTCTCGGAAAAAATCCTGCTGCCCGCCGGCCTCCATCACTTCATCTACCTGCCGTTCATGTTCGGCCCTGCCGTCGTCGACGGCGGCATCCAAGCCTACTGGCTCGGTCACATCAACGACTTCATGACGAGCGCGCAGTCTTTGCGCGACCTCTTCCCTGAGGGCGGCTTCGCGCTGCACGGCAGCGGCAAAGTCTTCGGGCTGCCAGGCGCGGCACTCGCCATCTACGCGTGCGCCAAGCCTGAAAAGCGCAAGAAGACGGCGGCTCTCCTGATTCCTGCGACGATCACGGCGATGCTCTGCGGCATCACGGAGCCTCTGGAATTCACCTTCCTCTTCGTCGCGCCTCTCCTTTACCTGCTGCACGCGATCCTCTCGGCGACGCTTTCGGCGACGCTCTACGCCATCGGGCTTTCGGGCAACTTCGGCGGCGGTCTCATCGACTGCTTCGTGCAGAACTGGATTCCTCTTTTCTCCTACCACTATGCGACATACCTCACGCAGATCGGCGTCGGCCTGTGCTTCACCGCCATCTACTTCTTCGTCTTCCGCGCTGTCATCCGCTTCAAGGATTACAAGACGCCGGGCAGGACGGACGACGACGTCGAGGACAAGCTCTTCACGAAAGCCGACTACAAGGCGAAGCAGGCGGACGCTGCGGGCGCCGCTGCAGGCGCCGCACCCGATATGAAGCTCGACGAGCGCGACGTGAAGGCGAAGGTCTTCCTCGAAGGACTCGGCGGCCCCGCGAACATCAAGGACGTCACGAACTGCGCGACGCGCCTGCGCGTGACGGTAGAAGATCCCGATCTCGTGCAGCCAGTCGCCGTCTTCACCCGTGCGGGTGCACACGGGCTCGTGCGGAACGGACATGCGTTTCAGGTCATTGTCGGCCTCTCCGTGCCGCAGGTGCGCGAGCGCTTCGAGGCGCTTCTCGCAGCGCCTGCATCCGATGCGACGGAGCTCGCCGTCGGCACGGAAAAATCCCTTTCCTTCGCGGCAGTCGCCGACGGCAAGGTCATCGACATGAGCGAGGTCAAGGATGAGATGTTCTCGCAGAAGATGATGGGCGACGGCGTCGCCATCGAGCCGACGGGCAATCTCGTCGTCGCGCCCGCCGCCGCCGAAGTCACGATGGTCATGGAGGATTCGCTGCACGCCGTCGGACTGCGTCTCGCGAACGGCGCGGAAATGCTCATCCACATCGGAATCGACACGGTGAAGCTCGGCGGCAAGGGCTTCGAGCTTCTCGTCCGTGCGGGCGACAAGGTCGGCCAGGGTGCGCCGCTCGTGAAGTTCGACCGCGCGACGATCAAGGAAGCCGGCTACCAGGACACGGTCATCATGGCAGTGACAAACTCGGGCGAATACCCGCTGATGAAAAAGCATACGGGCATGACGGCAGAAGCCGGCAAGACGGACGTCCTGACCTTCTGACGCACGGCAAATCTCGCAGCCCCCTGTCCGCACGGCAGGGGGCTGAATGGAAAGGAAAAACGCATGAAAGCAACGCATTGGTGGCAGAACACCGCCGTCTACCAGATTTATCCGAAGAGCTTCAACGACACGCACGGCAAGGGCACGGGCGATCTTCGCGGCATCACGGAAAAGCTCGACTATCTAAGGTCGCTCGGCGCGGGCGCGCTTTGGCTCACGCCCGTCTACCCGTCACCCATGGTCGACAACGGCTACGACATCAGCGACTATTGCGGCATCAACCCCGACTTCGGCACGCTCGCCGACATGGAAGAGCTGATCGCAGAAGCGAAGAAGCGCGGCATGCGCATCGTCATGGATCTCGTCTACAACCACACCTCCGACCAGCACCCGTGGTTCTTGGAGTCGAAGAAGAGCCGCACGAACGCGAAGAGCGACTGGTATATCTGGCACGACGCGAAGGAGGACGGCAGCGCCCCGACGAACTGGCGCGGCATCTTCGGCGGCTCTGCGTGGACGTACTGCGAGGAGCGCGGCCAATACTACCTGCACACCTTCGCCGAGGCGCAGCCCGATCTCAACTGGGAGAACCCCGAGGTCAGGGAAGCGCTCTTTGCTGCCGCAAACTTCTGGCTCGCAAAGGGCGTCGGCGGCTTCCGCATCGACGCCATCACCTACATCAAGAAGCCCGCCGTCTTTGCGGACGGCGAGCCGGACGCGGCGGACGGCATGACGAGCGTCCACGATATGACGGCGAACACGCCGGGCATCCTCGACTTCCTGCACGAGTTCCGCGCACGCGTCTTCGACGGGCACGACATCTTCACCGTCGGCGAGGCGAACGGCGTCACGCCCGAGGAGCTGTCGCTGTGGGTCGGCGAGAACGGCGTCTTCTCCATGCTCTTCGAGTTCAGCCACGTTCTCGTTCCTTACGAGGGCGGCGAATGTTGGCACAAGGCGCAGCCGTGGCCTCTAACAAAGCTCAAGCGCGCGCTCACGGCTAGCCAACACGCCACCGCCAAGGAAGGTTGGTTTCCCATCTACTTCGAGAACCACGACCGCGCACGCTCCGTCAACTACTTCTTCCCCAAGGGCGCGGACAAGAAGCTCGCGGCAAAGGCGCTCGCCGCCGTCCTCTTCACGCTGCGCGGCACGCCCTTCATCTACGAGGGCGAAGAACTCGGCATGACGAACGTGGCTTGGGATTCCATCGACGCCTACGACGACATTTCGTCGCACGGCCAGTACGCGCTCGCTTTGGAAGATGGCTTCTCCAAGAAGGAAGCGCTGGGCTTCGTCCACTTCAACAGCCGAGACAACGCACGCACGCCGATGCAGTGGACGGCAGAAAGACATGCGGGCTTCACGAGCGGCACGCCATGGCTGCCCGTCAACGAGAACTATCGCACGCTCAACGCTGCCGCCGAGGAAAAGGACGCTGACTCCGTGCTGCACTTCTACCGCCATCTCGCCAAGCTGCGCGAAACGATTCCTGCGCTTTTGGACGGCGTATACGAAGAGCTTCTTACAGAAAATGAGCAGATTTATGCGTTCTCGCGCACACTGGGAAAGACACGCATCAAGACGGCGGTCAACTTCAGCACGAAGGACGCGGCGCTTCCCGCAAGTTTCCTTCGCGGCACGCGCCTTGCCGGAAGCTATGCGGACGCGCCGACGACTTCGCTTCGTCCATTGGAAGCCGTGATTTACGAGGAGGAGATACAATGAAGGTAGCTGCAAGCGATTACGACGGGACGCTCCTCAGGGGCGGCAAGATCGACGAGGAAACGCTGCAGGCCGTCAAGAAGTGGCGTGCGGCGGGCAACAAGTTCGGCGTCATCTCGGGGCGCGACTACGGCATGCTCGTGCCGCAGCTCTTCGCGTTCGGGCTGGAATTCGACTACACGGTCTGCAACAACGGCGGCATCATCCGCGACGCGAAAGAGGCGGTGCGCTTCCAGGCCGAGATCGAACCGGCCGCCCTCGCCGCCATTGCCGAAGAGCCTCTGGCGACAAAATCCTTCCACTTTGCCTTTTCAGCGGCCGACGTGACGTACCTTTGCCACCAATCGGAAGGCTCTTGGATCGAGCGTGAGGCAAAGGAATGGGACTATCCCATCATCTACATCGAGGAATCCGAGATCGGCACGCTCAAGAAGATCCAACAGTTCTCCATGGGCTTCCCGCTTCCCGCCGAATCCGACGCCTGCGCCGCCGCGCTCAACGCGAGGCTCGGCGATAAGATCCACGCCTACCCGAACGCCTGCAGCCTCGACATCACGCCCGTCGGCGTCGGCAAAGATCAGGGCATACGCACGCTGCTCTCCGTCATGGGCTGGGACGGCGCAGAAGTTTTCGCCATCGGCGACGAAACGAACGACCTGCCGATGCTCAAGGCATTCGACGGCTATACACTGACGACGGCGCGAGAAGCGATTCAGAAGCAGGCGAAGGAAGTTTTCCCGAGCGTCGGCGCAATGATGCTGACCTATCTGTAAGGCAAGCCCGAAGGGCGCAGCCGCACAGGCAATAGGTCGCATGTGAAAACGTCCCAAGAACGCGAGCCGAAGGCGAAGCGCGATTGGCTGACGTTGACCACCCGGGGTCCGCTCAGCGGAGAAACCCTCATTTTAAAGGAGGAGCAGCCATGACCATGGACAAGAAGAAATACGACGAGGTGCTCGCCGAATTCAGCATCAGTGACGACGAGCTTCAGAAGATTTCCGCCGACTTCGAGGCGGAAATGCAGGCGGGACTTGAGGGCGAAGATTCCACGCTGCGCATGCTGCGCTCCTATGTCTCCCTGCCGACGGGCAAGGAAATCGGCGATTTCCTCGCGCTCGATTTCGGCGGCACGAACGTGCGCGCCCTGCACATCCTCCTGCACGGAGGCGGCAGGTATCAGGTCATCAAGAAGGCGGCGAAGCCCCTGACCGAGCCGGGCGTCTACGACTATGTGGCTGAAAGCGCCACTGCCGAAGAGATGTTCGACTTCCTCGCCGAACTCATCGACGAGGCCATCGAGAGCAACCGCTCGACGACGTACCTGCTCGGTCACACCTTCTCCTTCCCGTCGGTACAGACCGACCTCTACAACGCCAAGCTCATCACTTGGACGAAGGAGTTCGCGACGCAGGGCGTCGAGGGCAAGGTCGTCAACGACCTGCTCAAAGAAGCCCTCGCACGGCGCGGCGCGAGAAACGTCATCCCCGTCGCCGTCATCAACGACACCGTCGCCACGCTCCTCGCCGCCGCCTACAAGAAGCCGAATGCCTACATCGGCTCGATCTACGCCACGGGGCAGAACACCTGCTACTTCGAAGAATTTCCCGACGGCTCCGAAACGCCCACCGTCATCAACATGGAGTCGGGCGGCTTCGGCAAGCTGCGCCCGACGAAGTATGACAGGCACATCGACGAAACCTCCGAAAAGCCCGGCGCACAGCACCTCGAAAAGATGGTCTCGGGACGCTACCTCGGCGAAATCTACGGCGAGGCGCTCGCCGACATCCTCGGCAAGGCCGCTCCTTTCTCCTTCACGAGCATCGACCTGTCCACGATCGTCGCCGATGCCTACCTCGACCGTCACGAAGCCGCTGCCATCCTCGAAGAAAAGACGGGCAAGAAATTCAATGCACTTGAGCTGAACCTGCTGCAAGATCTCGCGGGCATCATCATCGCGCGCTCCGCCCGCCTCGTCGCCGCGACCTTCGCAGGCATCGTGCGCCATCGCACACATGGCGCGGAGATCAAGGAACAGCACATCGCCATCGACGGCTCCGTCTATGAAAAGATGCCCCTCGTCGCCGAAAACCTCAAGAAGGCGCTCACCGACCTCCTCGGCGACGAAGCAGAAAAGATCCACATCGTCCTTGAAAACACCGGCTCCGCCCTCGGCGCCGCCCTCGCCGCCGCCATGACGGTGGAAGGGTGAGTTTCCTATAAAGAAAAAAGCGCTGCTGCATGGAACAAACACATTCCATGCAGCAGTGCCTTTTTCTTTCCTTCACCCCTCAAAAGCGGAAGTCTCTCATGCCGTCGCCGAGTTCCTTAAGGTAGAGCGCCGCCTTCTTCTTGACGGCGGGGTTCGGGATGTCCTGCCACTGCTCCTGTATGACGCGCTCGCCCTTTTCCTGCGTCGTCTTCTTCGCGTAGTCCTCCAAGTATTCCTTCAAGGTCATCAGGGCGTTCGGCAGACAGCAGTTCTTGATCTGCCCGCTCTTACAGAGGCTCATGAAGCGGTCGCCCGTGCGTCCCGCGCGGTAGCACGCGGTGCAAAAGCTCGGCACATAGCCGAGGTCTAAGAGCCATTCGATGACCTCGTCCAGCGTGCGCGTGTCGTTGACGTCGAACTGCGCCGAATTTTCCTCGGGACTCTCCCTCTTCTCATAGCCGCCGACGCTCGTCGAGGATGCTCCCGAAATCTGCGAGATGCCGAGATCGAGGACGCGCCTGCGGCTTTCCTCGGACTCTCTCGTCGAGACGATCATGCCCGTATAAGGCACGGCGATGCGGATGACGGCGACGATCTTCGCGAAGGTATCGTCGTCGATGGCGTTGGAGAACGCGCCCGGGTCGATGTCGTCCGCCGGCCGGATGCGCGGCACGCTGATCGTATGCGGGCCGACGCCGAAACGCGCTTCCAGATGCTCAGCATGCATCAGCAGGCCGACGAAGTCGTAGCGGTACATATTGAGACCGAAGAGCACGCCGCAGCCCACGTCGTCGATGCCGCCCTCCATCGCGCGGTCCATCGCCTCCGTGTGCCACGCGTAGTCGTGCTTCGGGCCTGTCGGATGGAGTTTTTCGTAGTTTTCCTTGTGGTACGTCTCCTGAAAAAGGATGTAAGTGCCGATACCCGCTTCCTTGAGCTTTCGGTAGTCTTCGACCGTCGTCGCCGCGATGTTGACATTCACGCGGCGGATCGCGCCGTTCTTGTGCTTGATTGAGTAGATCGTCTTGATGCTTTCCAGGACGTATTCTAAAGGATTATGCAGCGGGTCTTCTCCTGTCTCCAGCGCGAGGCGCTTGTGCCCCATATCCTGCAACGCGATGACCTCACGGCGAATCTCGTCCTGTGTGAGCTTCTTGCGATGGATGTGCTTGTTCTTCGCATGGTAGGGACAGTAAACACAGCCGTTCACGCAATAGTTCGACAGATAGAGCGGTGCAAAGAGCACGATGCGCTTGCCGTAAAGCTCCTCCTTGATCTCCTTGGCGAGCGCGAGCATTCGCTCGACGAGATCAGGCGCGTCGACGGCGAGCAGCAGCGCCGCCTCGCGGTGCGTCAGACCCCTACAGTCGCGCGCACGTGTCAAAAGTGCTTCTACAAGCGCGCGATTGTCTTTATTATCCTCCGCCCACGCGAGCGAGGCGAGAATTTCCTCATGGTTGATGAACTCCTCGGCACGCGCGGACTTCGGATCGTACGTTGTCATGCTTATGCCCCCTCAAACATCGGGCAGGCGAGATGCAAGGTCGTCTGCCTACAAACCCGCCTCTTCGACGAGTGCGGGCAAATCGCGACGGAAGAGCGTCATCTCCTCTTCGCTCCATTCCCCCGACTGCACGCCTAACAAGAAATATTTGCGAAAGATTTCGGGATGATTGCGCAAACGGTACGTTATGTCGGGCAAACACTTATGCATGAGGCGAACCTCCTGCTTATCCCGCTCCTTTTCTTTCGTCGCCGAAAGGCTTCCCTCATGAATACGGTATCGGTAGAGAACTTTTTTGATATGCCCGATCCTTCCATAGCGAAGGAGGATACGCAGCCAGTAGTCATAATCTTCCAGGAGAAACATCTCGGGATCATAACCACCAATTTCCTGCGGAACGCTGCGACGGTAAAGGAAACATGCACCAATGCGATTCTGAACAAGCATCTTCCACGGATCAGCATCAAAGCGATCCGTATCCACAAGATGCTGTTTTCCAGACACATCTTCAAACAGAAGCTCCATCGCCGCATTGACCATCATATACTCGGGAAAACGCTGCAGATAAGAAACCATCTCGTGAAGTGCTTCGGGTGCGTACGCATTATCATCGCTCGTCCATGTGAAAAACATGCCGTGCGCTTCGGCAAAGCCGATATTCAAAGAGCGCGGCAAACGTTGATTCTCCTTGTTGCGCACGATGCGAATGCGGCTGTCGTGCGCAGCATATTCGGCAAGGATCTGCGGCGTCGTATCCTGCGAGCAGTCGTCGACAGCGATGAGTTCCCAATCCTGCATCGTCTGCGCCAAGATGCTATCCAAAGATTCACGCAGATACTTCTCTCCGTTATAGACGGGCAGCACGATGGAAACCAGCGGCTTTTCCTGCAAACTTCTTCCATGCATACGACATTACCTCCTCTGCAAGCTTCCTGTGCTTCATCACACTGCACCGGCTTTTCTGCACCCCCCGGACTGCAAGACCTAAATGCGGAGATTCCAAAACGGCTTCGTATGCCTGTAAGCAAGTTTCAGAAAATACCTCGCAAGCTCCGGCGATGCAATGACGCGCGGCATTTCCTCACGCGTGCGGATCTGATAGGCAAAATGCGCCATATCCGCTGTGCCGTCGGGCGCGGTCGGCGCTTCCGTTTCCAAGCGGAACTCATGCTCTTCCGTGCGTATGGCGAGCTTGTACGTCTGTCCCAGATAGATCGAGTTCGACACGACATGCTCGCGCCGTCTGCCGCCGAACGCCTCGGGCAAATTGCTATCGAGCCAAGGCTCATCGGCGGAAAAGCCGCAGGTTCTCGCCATGATCTTGTAGAGGTCGAGCGAAGAGGCAAGTTCCTCGACTTGCCCCAGCTGCGGCACGCCCGCGCCGCGCGCCATCAGGGATGCGCCGACATGCGTATCGGCGAGCAGCCAATCATCGTCGTAGACGCTGACGCCATGGTCGGAATAAAGATGAACAACGTAATCCTCGGGCGCATAATTCTCTTCAAGGTAGTCAAAGAGAATGCCCAACTCCCGATCGAGAACGCGAACCTTCCAGCGATTTGCCTCGCGCATTACGGGAGATGGCTGAAGGAATACCGAGGCCACGCCCTCCTCAGGGGGAAATGTTTCGGGCGGGAACTTCGCCCGCATGTTCCCTGGCAGAGCGATGTCGGAGGCGCAAGGATGCGAATCGGCAAGATGAAGAAAAACGAAATTGTCCGTTTCACGAAAAGCGTCGAGATGCGTCATCGTGCGCACGACGCCGACAGACGCCTGCTGCTTTATTCCAAAATTCACGAGCAGACGCTCGAAGCCACGCGTCGCACCATTGACCACGCCTTCCCCCGCCCCCATGAGGTTGACCGTATAGTAGCCAAGCCCGCGCATCTTCTCCGAAATCGTCAGATATTCCTGCTCCAAACGCATGAAGATATCGCGCTCAAAGATCTGTGACTTGTGCAGATGAAGCCCCGTCTCAATAGCCGCGAGCGATGGATAAGTATACTCCGCTGCCGACCAGCAATTTTCAAAGATGACGCCCTTGGAGAAGAATCGCATGATGTTCGGGATGTTTTTGTAGCCGTCGAGCCTCTGCGCCGGCCACGACAGCCCGTCCGCCAGTATGTTCAGCACGAGCTTCCTACGCTTCGGACTGTGTCCAAGCTTCACGGGTCGGCCCATGAGGAACGGCTCTTTCGAAGTCAAGCAGCATGGCTTTTCCAAACGAACGAAAGACGTCTCCCTAGGAGCGAGCACTACGCCAATCTGCTGCTCCCCTGTCCGCATACGGATCGTCTGTACCTCGCCCTTTCCCATGAGCGGCACGATGCAAGGCAGATCCGTATGAAGAAACACCACCTTCTTCTTTTCCGTCGCACGCAGGATGTCGAAGAAAAACTCATTGAAGTAGCCGACGATACCATCCTCGTTTTTCCCCTGCGCCACCAGACAAGAGGCGAGATACGCCTGGAGCCCGAAGCTTCCTTCTTCATTGAATAATCCCGCATGATAAGGGAACTCCTGCTCTCGCGCCTCAAACGCATTGGGAAGCGCCTCCCCCAAAAGCGGTGCACAGGCAAAAGCCATGATTCCATCTTTTTCTTCAAGATCTTCGACGAAAGGCGGCGCATAAGGCACTGCAAAGACGGAGCGAAGCATATCCCGCAGCCCGTCCAGTTCTTCCCGCGTAATATTCGCCGTCTTTTCCTCTCCCGTCCGCATGAGCAAGAAGCGATACTTGAGCGCCGCTCTCGTTTCACCCAGCGCCATGCAGCACATATAGAGCAACCGCCAGACTGCGCGGCTCATCTTGCGCCTGCGGTACGCATCCTCGGCAAGCGTCAGAGCCTCGCGCCACTCGCCGCGAGAGGCGGCGAAAGCGGCGAAGAAGAAGAATGTTTCCGACTGCTCGGGCGCCTTTTCCGCAAGCGTTCGCAAAACTTCCTGATAGCTTTGCCCGAAATCGCTGCGCTCCAAAGCATCGCGCAGGATGCGCACATAGCCTTGCCATTCGCGGCACTCCTCAAAGCTTCCTGCCTGCACCTCGCCCTTCATCACATCCTCCCCCCTGCCAAGGCGCTGAAGCCGTAGTCGAGGAGCGCGGCGGCCTCTGATGCACGCGTCTCCTCATCGTTCGAGTGCATGACGACGGCGATCAGCTCCGTATCGCCGCGCATGGCGGATGCTGCGAGGCAGCCCCCTGCCGCACGCGTCCAGCCCGTCTTGAGTCCCGTGCAGCCCGGGTAGGAGTAGAGCAGAGCGTTCGTGTTCTCGCAGTACGTTTTGTAGCCTGCGGGCTGCAAGTAGTAGATCGTGCTCGCCTTCGTGCCAACGATCTTGCGGAACTCAGGATTTCGGAGGCCATAGGCGGCAATGAGGGCGATGTCATGCGCCGTCGAATAATGGTTCGCATCGGGCATGCCGTTCGGGTTGACGAAATGCGTATGGAAAGCGCCGATCTCCCGCGCCTTCCGATTCATCATCGCCGCGAACTGCGCCTCCGAGCCGCCGAGCGTCTCGGCGATGGCGAGCGCCGCGCCGTTATCGGAAATCAGCATCATCTGACGCGTGAGATCTCGAAGCCGCGCCTGCTCGCCGGGGCGCACGCGCGTCGTCTCGACGTCGGCGGCAAACGGCGTGATCGTCACAGCGAGGTCGGATCTGCCGCTCTCGACCGAAAGGATGCATGTCATCATCTTCGTCATGCTCGCGGGGTACTCACGCTTATCGCCGTTCTTCTCGTAGAGCACCTCGCCCGTCCTCGCGTTCATGAGAATTGCCGCATCTGCCGTCATCGAGCGCACAGAGGCAGGCGGCGCGGCGAGTGCTGCGGACGACACAGAAGGCGCAAGGGAAGTAGCAGGGGCGGCGTCGGGCACAGCGGCTTCAACTGTCGTTGGCTCGGCATTCGGCGCATGCTCCCGCGACGGCTTCCCGAAGGCGATCGTGCGCTGCGCCGAGCTGGCGTGCTGCCGTTCGGTATGCACCTCGGTCTGTCCGACATCGTGCGCACGCTCGCCGACCGCGACGGGAGCGTGCGCGGCAAATGCGGGCACGCTCCCCGTCAGTGCATACGAAAGCGCAAGCGCCGTCGCAGCCGTGCGCAAAATATGACGTCCCAAAAGGCGCACGCCGCCCGGCTTGAAACCACGAAAAGAGAAGAAATCCTTACATCCCAGCAAAAGAACTGCCTCCTTACGAAAACGCCGATAAATCCGGCGCTCCCCTCACATCTCCTTGACCGGCACGGGGCCGCGCGACAGTGCGATGGCGCCCGTGCGTGCGATCTCGATGATGCCGTACTCCGAAAGCACCTCGGACAGGGCGTCGATCTTGTCGCCCTCGCCCGTCAGCTCAATG